>Ga0265294_10009650_pt1 | contig 11086 bp, 9 predicted proteins | sample MunlanPumphouse3_FD_192504 | JGI IMG/M metagenome (GOLD analysis project Ga0265294, IMG submission 192504) | Groundwater microbial communities from a municipal landfill in Southern Ontario, Canada - Pumphouse #3 | ecosystem: Environmental > Aquatic > Deep subsurface > Groundwater | place...
CCACAGTATATACCTTAACTCTTTCTCCATATTTTGATTCGAATACTCCAGTAGCTCCAGCCTTTTTAGCTTCTTCTATGGCCATTTCCTCGCAATTAACTTGATAATCCTTAGAAATGATATTATTAACCATATCTTCAACCTCTTTTTTTTGCTCTTCGGTCATTTTCTCAGGATGAGAAAAATCAAAGCGCAATCTTTCGGCTGTAATATTACTTCCTCGCTGTTCAACATGGGAGCCCAAAACCCTTCTTAAAGATTCTAACAATAAATGAGCTGCTGTATGTAATTTAATGGTAGCTTCGCTTTGATCAGCTAGTCCTCCCTTAAATTTTCCAGCTGAAGCGGTGCGTGACAAATCTTGATGTTTTTCTAAATACTCTTCAAAACCACTTTCGTCCAGAACAAAACCTCTTTCTTCGGCCAATTCTTTAATAAGCTCTTTTGGAAATCCATAACTTTGATACAAATCAAAGGCGTCCTTCCCTCTTATAATCGGATTAACCATATTAACTGATTGATTAGGGTTTTTTGTTTTTGCCGCTATCGGATTAATATTTTTTTCACTTAACACATTCATAAAAAGTTTTTCTGCTTTTTTTAAGCCCTCCTCTAAGGTTCTTTTAAACTTCTCCGTTTCTTTTAAAATTTCACTTGAAACAAAGCTAAAATTATTTTTTATCTCTGGATAAACATAGATATAATCACTTGCGACAATAGAAGCGAGACAAGACAGCCAAGTATGGTCAGATTTACTAATTCCTATTTTTTCACCTCTAACTATAGCCCTTCTAATTAATCTTCTAGCAACATAACCTTGGTCATTATTAGAAGGAGCAATGCCGCGTGAATCACCTATTATAAAAGTTACGGCTTTAATATGATCAGCAATAATACGCATCGCACGAGTTGTTTCGATGTCTTCACCATATTTTTTACCACTTAGATCTTCAATCTTATTAATAAGATTAATAAAAACATCAATTTTGTAGTTATCATCAAAGCCATTTAAAATTGCTACAACTCTCTCCAAACCAAGACCAGTATCAACATTTTTTTGAACCAAAGGCTCAAAAAATCCTTCAATATTTTTGTTATACTGCATAAAAACATTATTCCAAATTTCTACCCACAAATCATTATCATCATTAAAACTCTTAGGGGTCTTTTCTGGTTTACCAACCCAGTAAAAAATTTCTGTATCTGGCCCGCAGGGCCCAATTGTTCCTGCTGGACCCCACCAATTATTTTTCTTGGGTAATTTGGCAATCCTTTCTATTGGAAGCCCATTTTCTCTAAAAATTTTAACCCACAAAGAGTAGGCCTCCTCGTCAAAAGGAGCATCTTCATCACCTTCGAAAACAGAAACCGCTATTCTATTCATATCGAGACCAAGTTGTTCTGAAGAAGTTAAAAATTCCCAACTATAAGCAATGGAGTCTTTTTTAAAATAGTTTCCCAAAGACCAATTTCCCATCATTTCAAAAAAAGTATGATGAGTTGTATCGCCCACTTCTTCAATATCACCAGTACGAATACATTTTTGAGCATTAACTAGTTTTGTACCAGCCGGATGTTTTTCGCCAAGTAAATATGGTACAAGCGGATGCATGCCAGCAGTTGTGAATAAAACAGTCGGATCATTTTCCGGAATCAACGAAGCGCTAGAGATTACACTATGCCCCTTGCTCTTAAAAAAATCTAAATATTTTTGTCGTATTTCTCTAGTAGTCATAAAAATAAAATAAGTTTATAAAATATTAACCTCTTCCTCAAGTTCAATTTTAAAATTATCTCTAACCTCTAGCTTAATCTGTTTAACTAACTCTAAAACATCTTTTTGAGTCGCCCCCCCATGATTTACAATTATTAAAGCTTGATTCTCATAAACGCCCACTGCACCAAATCTTCTTCCTTTAAAACCACATTTTTCAATTAGCCAGCCAGCTGGAATTTTTATCTCACCATTATTTACAAAATATTTTAACTCGGAATATTGATTTTTTAATTCTTCAAATAAATCAGTTTTTATAATAGGATTTTTAAAAAAAGAACCAGCGCTGGGCAAAATAGCTGGATTAGGTAATTTTTTATCCCTAATTTCCCTAATAATTTCAGTTAATTGTTTTAAATTTGGTTTAACTATATTTCTTTCATTTAAAGTTTTTTGAATATCTGGATAATCTAATTTTAATTCCCCTTCTCTCTTTAATTTAACCTCCACCCAAAGAATAAAATACTTCCCCTTTAATTCATTCTTAAAAACACTATCTCGATAGCCGAATCGACAATCTCTTAAATTAAAATATTCTTCTTTACCAGTCTCTAAATTAATTGCTGCTAAATTATAAAAAACATCTTTTAATTCTACTCCATAAGCTCCGATGTTTTGTACTGGAGAAGCTCCCACTGTTCCTGGAATATAAAAAGTATTTTCTAGCCCATATAGATTTTTTTCAATAGCAAAATAAACTAATTTTGACCATAGTTCCCCGCTATGAGAGCGAACAATAACCTCTTGCTCATTTTCTGAAATAATTTCCAGGCCCTTTATTTCATTTTTTAAAACTAGGCCAGAAAAACCTTGGTCAGAAAATAGAACATTGGAACCACTTCCTAAAACTAATATATCTTTTCCATTTTTATTAGCCCAAGCCAAGGCCTCTAATAATTCGACTTTATTTTCAATCACCGCAAAGAAATCAGCCTGACCTCCAATTTTAAAAGTTGAATAATTATCTAGTTTTATATTTTTTATAATTTTCATTTTTAAAAAATAATATTTTATTAGGATTTTATATTAAGCCAATTATAAGCAATCTTAAAAACATCTCCAGCCCCTAAAAACAAAACAACATCTCCAGGGCCAACCTTGCTTTTTAATTCTTTCTCGGCCACCTTTATATCCTTAAAATAAGCTACCTTTTGTTTAATATCTAAATTTTTATTATATTGCCTAATTTTTTTTATTAAATCAAGACTAGAAATATTATCCTTCTTTTCTCGAGCTGAGGAGTATATTTCTATTAAATATAAGTCATTACTTAAAACAAAGCTCTCAGAAAAATCATCTAGCAAGAATTTAGTGCGACTAAAAGTATGAGGATGAAAAACAGTAATAATTTTTTTATCTGGATATTTTTGTTTAACAGCCTCCAAAGAAGCCTTGATTTCACTAGGATGATGAGCATAATCATCTATAATAATAGCTCCATTATAACTACCTAAGACATCAAATCTTCTAGCCGCTCCAGTGAAAGAAGCTAAGTTCTTTTTTATTTTTTCAACTGAAACACCCAATTCTAAGGAGGAGCTAATTACCGCTAAAGCATTCAAAATATTATGACGACCTGGTAAAAAAATCTTAAATTCTCCTACCATTTTTTTCCCACAAAAAAGATCAAAAAATTGATAACCATTTTTAACTTGGCAATTTTTAGCTTGATATTTTTTTTTATATTTAATCTTTTTATTTAAAACTGGCTTATCGATATAATAACCAATAATTCTACCTGAACATTTTTGTAAAATCTGTGAAGATTTTTTATCTTCCATATTAGTAATTAAAAAACCTGACTTAGGAATCTTTTTAATAAATTCGGAAAAAACTTTAATATAGCCCTGATCATTTTTAAAATAATCAGGGTGATCAAAATCAATATTATTTAAAATAATAGCTTTAGGATTAAAATATTTTAATTTATTTTGGTATTCATCTGATTCTACTAAAAAATATTTAGATTTTCCCACTAAAGCACTGCCCTTAAATTGTTTGACGTAAGAACCCGTTAAAACATTGGGTGATATTTTACTTTTATGCAAAACGTAACCCAACCAAGAAGTAACCGTTGTTTTGCCATGACTACCACAAACTGAAATCCCAAAATAATCATCAAATAAAAATCCTAAGGCTTCAGCATAAGAATAGGTTGGGATATTTTTATCTTCAAAATACTTCATTTCAATATTATTTTCTAAAGCAAAAGCCGAAGAATGAATAATTATATCAATTTTTTCAGGAAAACCTTTCAAAGAAAATCCTTGCTTAACCTTGATTTTAGAGTTAGACAAGGTTTTATCAGTTGGAAAAATGTCAGAAACATCTGACCCACTAACTATAGCACCTCGCCCCTTAAGAAATTGAGCTAACATAGCCATCCCCACCCCTTTAATGCCAATCATATATATGTTTTTTTTATTGCCAAAATTCATATTTTTAGTGTCATCTTACTTTACAGTAAAATAATTATATCATATAATAAAAATATAGTAAAAATATTTATAAAAAAATAATTAGGGGGCAAAAAACATTGACAAAAATCATTAAAAATGTTAATATACAATAAGGTTTAATAATAAACTAATAAATAATATGGAAGAAATAAAACAACAAAAAATATCTGAAAAAATTGAAAAAGATACTAAAATTGTAGCCGAAGATACTTTAGTCCAAAAAGCTAAAGGAGATAGATTGGATCAAAAAATAATTGGAAAACTTAATTTTAGAGAAGCAACTACCGAAGAAAAAGAAAAATTAAACAATAGGGTTCCAGCTCCACAAAAAGAAGCTCTTAAAGTATGTGCTAAAATTTTTAACAAAGAGTGTCTTTATCCCTGGTACACAATTGGCTCTATTGCTTTTTTAATTAATGCCAATGAAAGTAAAAAACAGCCAGATGATATTGATATAATATTTCACGAAAAAGATTTTTCAAAAATAAAAGAAGAATTTACTAAACTAGGATTTGAAAGCGGCATAGCTCAAAATACTGGATGTCCATATGTTAAGGGTAAAATAAAAGTTTTGACCAAAAACGAACAAGGAATAGAAGAAACTAAGGAAATTGAAATGGAGGCTTTCGGGCAAAAAACCAGTAAACCAAACGGCTTAATTAATCCCGGAGCAATTAATACTAATTACAATATTATCAAAAATTCTCTTTCAGAAAATAATTTAGAAAACTTTAATATTTTAGATAGAGAGGGCCAAATAGAATTATATTTTAAAAACTTAGCCGAAGAAATTAAATATTTTAATTTTGAAGCCTCTTTAGAAGGATATGAAAAACTTGGCGAAAAATATTATTCTCAAGATAAAGCTGGAAAATTTATTAATCGCCTAGCCAATCTTTTTGAATTAAACAATAATAATGCTAAAGAAATTATTTTTAAAGCTGGCAGAATCAGTGCCAATGATTTAGAAAAAAGAAAATTATTAAAAGAGTTTTTAAATATATCTAATAGTTTTTCAGAGAATATCAAATTAGGAGATTTTGATAATTTTAAAAATGACACTCAAGAGGGACAGATAATTGAAAAAAAAGTTTTAGAAGTTTTAGACAATGAAGATATCCAAGACTCTGTAGAAAAACTAAAAAAGACAATCACCTCAGAAATTAAAAATCTAATAAATACCTATAAAGAAATTAAAGAAGAATTAGAAATTTCCGAAAAAAATATTGAATTTCAAAAAAGTTTCTGCAATAAAATTGACACCATAATCGAAGAAAAAGAAAAAATCGCTAAAATTCTTTTAAGCGACTATAAAAACATTGACATTTCTAAAAATAATTATAAAAATTTAGCTCCTTATATTTTTTCAGTAAAATTTATTCAAAATTATTTACAACCTTTTACCGAAAAAATAGAAAAATTAAAGAAAGAATCGGCCAAAGAATTAGCTAAGGAATTATCGGTCTAATAAAAATTATTTAATTATCTTCTCAATAATGGCAATCATTTCTTGGTTGCCATTTTTGATTACTTGAGAAATATTTTGAGCTAATTTATTTTTTAAATTATCGTCAACTAAAACCTCTTTTACCTTTTTAACAAAATCACCAGGAATAATATTTTTCTCTGACAAAACAATAGCCGCCCCCTTATTCAAAAATTCAAGAGCATTAAACTCTTGGTGAGAGTCAGGCATAGGAACAAGAATGCTCGGTTTAGACAAGAAAGATAACTCTGTCAAAGTAGCTAAACCACAACGAGAAATTACTAAATCAGATAACGACATTAATGCCAATAAATCTTGATGATAAACAAACTCAATCTTTAAATAATTATCATGATTAAAATTATTTTCTATATCGCGCAAAGAAGATCCTACCACATGAATAATTCTAGAAAATTTTAATAAATCCTTCAAAGAATCTTTTATTAATTTATTCAAGAAAAAAGAACCCGTTCCTCCACCCAAAACTAATAATAAGGGCAAGGAAGAATCTTTTATTTTATATTTATCTAAAACCTCGTTGCCAGGTAAATTTAATTTACTAAAATCAGGCCCCAGGTTACCAATCAATTTAGCTTTTTTGCTATAAACCTTTAAAGAAGTAGGAAAAGTAACAGTAATAATTTTTGCTACCCTAGACATAATTTTATTAGCTAATCCCGGAACTACATCTTGTTGATGGACAATAACTGGAATCCCTAATATCCAGGCAGCCAATGATAAAGGCACTGCCACAAATCCTCCAGCACTTATAATTAAACGAGGTCTTTCTTTTATTAACAAGAAAAGAGATTGCCAAAAAGCTAAAAATATTTTAAAGAGATCAATAAAATTTTTAAAAGAAAAATAACGACGCCACTTGCCACTTAAAATTGGACGATAGATAATCCCCTCTTTTTTTACCATTTTCACCTCTAGCCCAAAATAAGTTCCAACAAAAATAAAATCAAACTTATCTTTTAAGTCTCTATAAATTTGAAAAAGTGGAGTAACTGAACCACCTGTTCCACCACCGCTTAAAATTATTTTTTTATTTTTAATCATAAAAATATATTAATTATTCTTTTCTATTTTCTGCCTATCAATGCTTACCAATATTCCACAAGAAGCCAGCAAAAACCAAAGAGATGTTCCTCCGGCACTAACAAAAGGAAGGGGTACCCCAGTCATTGGGATTAAATTAATCATTCCGCCAATATTCAAGAAAGCCTGAAAAAATATCCAAACAGAAATACCAACCGCCATTGAACGACCATACATATCTGGAGCTTTTTTAGCGATCATCATTCCTTTATAAAAAATAAAAAGATAAACCAATAATAACAATAAAGATCCAATAAAGCCAATTTCTTCAGCAATAACAGGAAAAATAGAGTCAGCCCAAACCTCAGGCAAATAATTAAACTTTTGAATACTATTGCCAAAACCACGGCCCCAGAGACCACCAGAGCCAACCGCTATTAAGGACTGATTTACTTGATAACAAATATCTCTATCAAATTCTGGGTCCTGCAAACACCTTATCCTATTAACTTGATAACTTCTCATTAAACCATCAGAATCTGAATTATTTAAATTTGATAAAAAAATTAAAGAGGAAAAAACAAAAATTAAAAATAATATTATTAATTGCTTCATATTACCTTCAGCTACAAAATAAATTGACAAGGCAATTGTAAAAACTAATATAAATGTTCCTAAATCAGGTTGGGCTATTAATAATATTCCAATTAGAGAAACCACTGATAAAAATGGTAGCAGCCCAGTAGAAAATTGCTTTAGATCATCCTGACGACTCTCAACCCAGGCCGCCAAATAAAAAATAAGTAATAATTTTACAGCCTCAGCCACTTGGAAAGATTGTCCAAAAACAACTATCCAGCTATAAGAAGTACCAAATTCAGCCCTAACACCAGGAACAAAAACTAATATTAATAAAGAAATGGCTAAAATTAAAAAAAATAAAGAATATTTTCTTAAAAAATGATAATCAATTTTGGCTAAAATTAAAAAAGACACCAAACCCAAGGAAAGGCCAAATAATTGTTTTTTAATATAATAATAAGCATCACCCGTATTAGAGTGGGCTGTTACTAAGGAAGCACTAAACAAAATCACTAAACCAAAGACTACTAATAAAAGGATTGTAATTACAAAAGATCTATCAATTGATCCGCCAGTAAAAAATAATTTAACCCTCGAAATATTATTGGCCTTCCTTTCTCTAGGGTTTTCCAGTCGTCTTGTTTTTTCTCTTTCAAACATTCTATTTTAATTAAAAGTTTTATCAGTAAAAAATATTAAAAGCCCTAGCAAAGCCATTACTCCAGATATCAACCAAAACCTCATAACAATTTTGCTTTCTGGCCAATTTTTAGCTTGAAAATGATGATGAATAGGCGCTGACAAAAAAACTCTTTTTTTTCTAATTTTTCTAGATAAAATCTGAATAATAACCGACAAAGATTCAATTAAAAAAATAAAACCAATAAATGGCAAAATTAAAACATTGTTAGTAAGTAAGGCAATTATTCCCAAGGTTATTCCCAGACTCATAGAACCAGTATCTCCCATATAAAATCTAGCCGGGGGAATATTAAACCATAAAAAAGCTAATAAGGCCCCCATAATTACAGCACAAAAAGTAGCTAAATCATATCGACCCATTACAAAAGATATTACTCCATAGGAAGCGAAAGCTACTAAAAGAGTACCACCAGCTAAGCCATCTAAGCCATCAGTTTCATTAACAGAAAAAGAAGTAGCCACAATAATAAAAATAAAAACTGGAATGTACCACCAACCAATTTCAAAATAACCTAAAAAAGGAACATGAATAGTGGTCCAGTCTAGCTTAAAATAAAACCACAAAGCCCCAATAATAGCTATTAATGTATATATCAATAATCGATGTCTCATTTTTAAGCCACCACCTCCAAAAACACCTTTTTTTCTAATATCCAGCCAATCATCCACTAAGCCAATAAGAGCTGAGGCTAACAAGGCTCCCAAGGGGAGCAAGGTTTCTTTTTGAGTTAAAAAATTAAAAGCAGAAATTAATTTATCTGGAAAAAGCAAAGATAAATAATAAAAAGCCACAATAAGAAACAAAACTGTTCCCCAAATTAAAACACCCCCCATAGTTGGGGTTCCAGCTTTATGAGCATGCAATTTAGAAAAAATTGGAGTATTGCCAGAATTTCTAATCTGCTTCCCCAATTTATATTTATATAAAAAATTTGTTAAAAGGGGGGTCCAAGAAACTGTAAAAATAAAAGCTAATATAAAAAAGAATAAAACTTTAATAATTTGAATTTCCATATTTAAAATTAAAAATTAATTAAATAAAGCGAAAACAAAGATAATGCCAAAAAGATATTAATTAATAATAAAAAACCTAAAAGAAAATAAGCTAAAAATTTAAAATGATCTTTCTTTAGCAAAATTAATAAAATTATTTTATTAAGTAAAATAAAAAATAGACTCAATAAAGGAATTATAAAAAAATAATTTTTATCTCCAATTAAATCAATTCCGAAATCAACATTATAATGTAAAATAGAAATCTCCTGAGAAATATTCCTATGCATTAAATAAGCACTAACCCAAAGCAATAAATTAATAAAAATAACTAATAAAAAATAAACTCTAACAAAAACATGCCTATATAAATCTCTAGACAAAGATTTAAATCTCTTTAAAAACATAGAGATCTTTTCATATATTTTAATTAAAAAATCCATATCACTTATTTAGTTATTCTATAGTTTAATCTTAACATATTTAAATATAATATAAAATATGTTATTATTCCAGTGGATAATTAAAGAAAATTAAATTATGAAAGTATTTTGTGTAATTCCAGCCTATTATGAAGAAAAAAATATAGCCAAAGTTATTCAAAAAGTTTTGGATTACGTTGATTTTTTAGTGGTAATAGATGATGGTTCCAAGGACCAAACTTATAACGAAGCTATAAAAATAAAATCAGAAAAATTAAAAGTTTTAAAACATCCTATTAATCTTGGACAAGGAGCTTCTCTACAAACTGGTAATGAATATGCTATTCAGCAAGGGGCTGATATAATAATTCATTTTGACGCTGACGGCCAATTTTTAGCTGAAGAAATTAAAAAGGTTGTTAACCCTATTATAGAAGAAAAGGCTGATATAGTTTTTGGGTCTCGCTTCTTAGAAATAAAATCTGATATTCCAAGATTCAAAAAAAATATTATTATGCCGATGGCTAAAATATTTAATTATGTTTTTTTTGGAATAAAAACTAGCGATCCCCAAAGTGGTTTTCGAGCCATGAAAGCAGAAATAGCTAAAAAAATAAAAATTGAAAACAATAGAATGGCTCATTGCACCGAAATTCTAGCTAAAGCCCACAAACATAAATTAAAAATAAAAGAAGTTCCCATAACCGTACTATATGAAGAATTTGGCCAAAAATTTTCTGGTGGTTTAAAGATAATTAAAGACTTAATATTTAAAAAAATAAGTAATTAAAAATTAATTTTTAAAATATGATACAACAAGTAATCGCTATAATAATCTTATTGTTTTTTGTAGTTAAACTAGGAAGAGAATGGAAAAAGAAGTCTATCAGTCTTAACGAATTTATTTTTTGGTTAGTTTTTTGGCTAATCGGAGTCTTAATTATTGCTTTCATTAAACCGATTGATCAAATTGTAATGAATTTAGGATTCTCTTCTTCGGGTATAAACCTAGTGTTTTACCTAGCAGTTCTATTTCTATTTTATTTAATATTTAGAATGAGAATTAGAATGGTAAAATTAGAGAAAGATATTACTGATTTAAGCAGAAAGATTACTTTAAAATAAAAATCCCTCAGACTTTAAGAACTTGTTGTTCTAAAAATCTAAGGGACAAAGTATCAAAGATCCAAAGGGTCAAAAGGCCAAAGTGTCCGAGGGGCTAAGTGTTAACTCAACTTGGGGACGACAAGGCGATGACGATCGTCAGCACTCCAAACGCCAGCACCGTCGAAATGATCAACGAAGACATTCAGACCATGCGAATCCACATCCACGTAGACGACAAAAAGATTATCTTCTGTGACTGGTTTTCCAAAGTCTTTTTTTGTTAAAAATAAAGTCGCATCACCATCTTGTCTCAAATGATTACGATGTTTTTTACAAAAGTCAATAATCTGACTTTGAGTAAAACACAAAGAGTCAAGATCATCTGATAAAGAAATAAATATTTCTTTAAAGGTGGCGTCTTTTACCATTTCGTAAACCTCTATTTCTGTCTCTGGAGTAGCCTTGCTTTCTTTATTTAAACCCCAATTTTGAAAATCAGAGTCTATCCAAGATTTAAAAA
>Ga0265294_10009651_pt1 | contig 11085 bp, 8 predicted proteins | sample MunlanPumphouse3_FD_192504 | JGI IMG/M metagenome (GOLD analysis project Ga0265294, IMG submission 192504) | Groundwater microbial communities from a municipal landfill in Southern Ontario, Canada - Pumphouse #3 | ecosystem: Environmental > Aquatic > Deep subsurface > Groundwater | place...
AAACTGTATGTCGGAAATTTCTTTTTTCTTCCTTTTTGTGTTGCATTGTTTGGGCTGGATTTCCTGTTTTTGCGCGAAAGCAGTATCTTGATTGCGAATTCTTTATGGGGTGTTGATAACTTTTCCATAAATTAATGGGGGGAAATGTGGGGAGAAGTGGATAATTTTGTACTTTTACAGCGAATATAGCTCTATTCGGTTGAAATTGACGCAGTAGTGATTCAGTTTTTGGGGAATATGGAAGCCAGGGCCGATGCAAAGGGGAGAATCTTTGTGCCGGCGATCTTTCGCAAGCGTTTGCAAGGCGAGGGAGAGGAGTTTTTGGTCCTCAGGAAGGATATTTTTCAGGAGTGCCTGGTGTTATACCCCGGAAGTGTGTGGGAGAAAGAGGTTGGGTTGATGCGTGGCAGGCTTAATAAATGGAACCGCGAACAGCAGCAGATTTTCCGGCAATTTGTACTGGATGCGGAGAGACTGGAGATGGATGCAAATGGCCGGATACTGGTTCCGAAGCGCTATCTGCGTATGGTCTCCATCGATGCGGATGTTCGGTTTCTCGGGGTGGATGAGACCATTGAGCTTTGGGCAAAAGAGAAGCTGGAGAAGCCGTTGGTGGAACCGGAAGAGTTTGCTTCGAAATTGCAGCAACTGATGGGGGAGGGCCTCTGAAAGGGGGGATGGGCGTGGTAGGGATTTTTCGGGTCCTGCTATGGATAAAGATCGATTTTTTGATTGCCTAACACTGGATATGGGATGTCGGGAAAGATAGAGATGGAAGCATATCATACGCCGGCGCTGCTGGAAGAGAGCGTGGAGGGACTGCGGATTGTTCCCTCTGGAGTCTACCTGGATGTCACCTTTGGTGGAGGTGGGCATTCGCGCGAGATACTGAGACGTTTGGGTGCCGATGGCCGTCTGATTGCCTTCGATCAGGATGAGGATGCCGTACGCAACGCTTTTTCCGATCCGCGTTTTATGCTGATCAGAAGCAACTTCCGCTATCTGAAGAATTTTCTCCGTTATCACGGTATTGATGAGGTTGATGGTGTGTTGGCTGACCTGGGTGTCTCTTCGCATCATTTTGATGACTCGGGTCGTGGCTTCTCGTTCCGGTTTGAGGGCGAGCTCGACATGCGCATGAACCGCAGGGCGGGAAAGAGTGCAGCTGATGTTTTGAACAGTTACACGGCAGAACAGCTCTCCGATATTTTCCACCATTATGGAGAACTGAGAAATGCCCGAGGCGTTGCGGCTGCAATTGTTGCTTTCCGTGAAACCGGTCGCATCATCACCACCACCAGCCAGTTGCTTGCCATTCTGCAGCCCTTCACCGGAAGGGATAAAGAGAAGAAATTGCTGGCACAGGCTTTTCAGGCTCTGCGAATCGAAGTGAACAGTGAAATGGATGCGCTCAGGGAGTTGTTGCAACGGTCGCTCGAGATACTGAAACCGGGTGGGCGTATCAGTGTGATCTCCTACCACTCGTTGGAGGACCGGATGGTGAAGAATTTCTTTCGTACCGGAAATTTAGAGGGTCTGTTGGTGAAAGATTTTTATGGCAACCTGGAGACTCCTTTCGAGTTGGTCAACCGCAAGGTGATCGTCCCCTCGGAGGAGGAACAGCGGGATAATCCCCGCTCCAGAAGCGCGAAGTTACGGATCGCGAAGAAGCGATGAGCGATAAGATGATTGAAATAGAAGCAGGTTGAAAGAAATTTCAAAAAGCTGATAGCTGAAAAATGAAACTGAAGTTCGATAACATACGCAAATCGTTTGTCCATGTATTCGGAGGAAGTGTTCTCACCGAGAATTTCTTCCTCCGGAACATGCGGTTTATCCTGGTTGTCGTACTGATGATGTTTCTCTTTATCAGCCACCGCTACTCCGTCCTGCAGAAAATGTCGGAGATCGAGCGTCTGGAGCGGGTGTTGAAAGATGCACGCTACGAGTCGCTCACCATCTCATCCTCTCTCACCGAGGCAAGTCGGCAGGGTGAGATTGAACGCCGTGTGGCGGCGGCAGCTCTGGAGCTGAAAGTGACCAATGAGCCGGTCTATCATATTGGTAAGTAGTATGGATATGGGATGATGAACGATAAGCAAGAACAGAACAAAAAGGCAAAGAAAGTGGTATTGGCGCGCTACGGCGTGATTGTCACTTTTTTGATGTTGTTTGCTGTGATGATTATCTTTACTGCAAGTAGGCTTGTGTTCAGTTCGGAAGGCAAGAAGTGGCGAGAAGTGGGTGAGAAGGAGACCGTGATTCGAGACCGGGTAATCCTGCCCGAGAGAGGTAGCATCTATACCCACGACGGTAGGTTGCTGGCCACGACAGAACCACTGTATAGCATTTATATGGATTTCTGGGCCGACGGAATGGAGAAGGATACCCTCAACAAATATGTGGGTGAGCTCTCCCAGGCACTGGCGAAAAAATTCCCTGACCGGCAGGCCGCTCAATATAAGAGTTTGATCCTGAATGGGTGGAAGATGCGTGAGGAGGAAGAGCGACAGATCCGGGAGAACCAGGAGCGGGGCATTGACAAGCGTGTGCCCATCCGCTCCCGTTATGTGAAGATACTGCGACGGGATATCTCCTATGTGGATCTCAAGGAGATTCGTACCTATCCCTTCTGGAACCAGCGCTCCAATCGCAGCGGACTGATCGCTGAAGAACGCAATGCCCGTAAGAAGCCGTTCGGCAACCTGGCTACCCGTACCGTAGGCAATGTCTACAAGGATCTGGACAAAGGAGGTGCCAGCGGACTGGAGCTGAAATATGATTCCCTGTTGCGGGGAGTACACGGTGTGAAATTCCGGCAGAAGATACAGGGTAAGTGGATGGATGTAGTAGAGAAGCCAGCCGAAGCCGGATGGGACATTGTCACAACCCTCGATGCGGAGATACAGGATATCACCGAACGTGCGCTCCGGGAGAAGCTGATTGAGACGGAGGCCGAATCAGGTACCGCCATCATCATGGAGGTGAGGACAGGTGAAATTAAAGGAATTGCCAACCTGGATCGGATGAGCAACGGCGCCTATGCCGAAGGAAATCCCAATGCCTTCTCCTACATGAACGAACCAGGTTCCACCTTCAAAACGGTAACCACCATGGTAGCTCTCGACGATGGGGTTGTGACGCCCACGGATTCATTCTACGTGGGAAACGGGTTGTTCCAGTACAACCGACGCTGGGTGAGAGACCATTACTGGCGGCGTGGTCAGGACCGTGGCTACCTGACTGTAGCGGAAGGAATGGCTATCTCATCCAATGTGGTGATGAGCAAGATCGCCCTGAAAGGATATGAGGATAATCCCAGGAAGTTTGTAGAGGGAATCGACCGTATCGGCCTGCGGAAGCAATTGCAGTGGGACGTACCGCTGAAAGGAATCGAGGGAACTTCTTCCATCCGTTTTCCTGATGACAAGAGTAACTATTGGTCCAGGACCACGCTTCCCTGGATGTCGTTTGGCTACGAAACGCAGGTTCCACCCATTTACATGCTGATGTTTTACAACGCCATTGCGAATGGAGGCAAGATGATCAAGCCTTTTATCGCAAGACAGTTCGTGAAAGATGGCAAAGTGTTGAAACAAATGGAGGCAGAGGTTGTCACCCCGATGATGTGCAAGGAGAATACCCTGCAGCAGATACATGAGATGCTGGTGGGGGTAGTTGAAGAGGGAACGGCCAGAGTGGTTGCCTCCGACTACTTCCAGGTGGCCGGCAAGACCGGTACGGCACAGATTGCTTCGGGAGGGGGGTATGGTGGTTATTATGTTTCTTTTTGTGGCTACTTCCCCGCCAATGAGCCAATGTATACCATCTTCGTAGGAATACGCAAGCCCAAAGGAGTCCCCTCGGGAGGTGGTATGTCCGGAATGGTATTCAAAAATATTGCTGAGCAGACCTATATCCGAAAGGTACGGCTTACGGTGGAGGATTACCCTGTGGACTCCTTGTTGCAGAAAGAACCACCACTCAAGAATGGCAATTGGACCCATAGCCGCAAAATGCTAACCTTGCTTGGCCTGCCTGCGGGAGAAACGGAGGAGCCGGCTGAGTGGGTACATGTGGAGAAAGATAGCACGGCGTACCTGCCGAAACCCCTGACAGTCAATGGTTCACTGGTTCCTAACGTGCGTGGGATGGGAGCCCGCGACGCCCTTTACCTGCTCGAGGAGGCGGGGTTGAGGGTGCTGCTGAGCGGTGCCGGCAGGGTGGTATCGCAGTCGATCTCACCTGGCAGCCGATTGGTGAAAGGGCAAACAATCACAATCACACTAAAATAAGCTGAAGATATGAGACTCACCACACTGATTGAATCATGCAAGGTACTCTCTCTACGTGGCAATGAGGCAACGGAAGTCTCATCGGTCACTGCCGACTCGCGCAAGGTGGAACAGGGTTCACTATTTGTGGCGCTGGAGGGAATCTGTACCGACGGTCACTCCTATATTGGGAAAGCTATCGAGCAGGGTGCCACGGTGGTAGTGTACGACAAGCCGATGATTGAAGAGTATTTCTCACGGGTGACCTACGTGCAGGTAGAAAATAGTGGTGTAGCACTGGCTCACATTGCCGATGCCTGGTACGGTCATCCATCGCAACAACTCAGACTGGTGGGTGTGACCGGCACCAACGGCAAGACCACCATCGCCACTCTTCTCTGGCAACTCTTCCGTAACAGGGGGTATGCTGCAGGACTCATCTCAACCGTAGCCAATTATGTGAACGGTGAGAAATATCCTACTACCCATACCACGCCCGATCCGCTCACGTTGAATGCTCTTCTGCGCCGGATGGTTGACGCCGGCTGTGCGTGTGCCTTTATGGAGGTGAGCTCACATGCCATCCACCAGAAGAGGGTCGAAGCGCTTCACTTCGCCGGGGGAATTTTCACCAATCTCACGCAGGATCACCTGGACTACCATAAGAATATGTTGGAATACCGAAACGTGAAGAAGCTCTTCTTCGACAACCTGCCGGCGGAGGCGTTTGCATTGACCAACCTGGATGACAGGAACGGGACGGTGATGCTCCAGAACACGCGGGCTGAGAAAAAGAGCTATTCGGTGAAGGGAATGGCCGACTTCAAGGCGCGCATCTTTGAAAAGCACTTTGATGGCACCGACATCGAGATCAACGGCAAAGAACTGGTGGTACAGTTTGTAGGTGTCTTCAACGTGTATAACCTGCTGGCGGTTTTTGGTGCTGCTCTCCTCCTGGGAATGGATGAAGAAGAGGTCTTGCGGGAACTCACTCTTTTGCATCCGGTTGCCGGTCGATTTCAAACCCTTCGGTCGCCTAAGGGTTATACCGCCGTTGTCGATTATGCCCATACGCCCGATGCCCTGTCGAACGTGTTACATGCGATCCATGAGGTACTTGGTAACCGGGGACGGATCATCACGGTGGTGGGCTGCGGTGGTAACCGCGACCGTACCAAGCGTCCCATCATGGCACGGGAAGCGGCAGAACGAAGCGATAAGGTGCTGCTCACCTCCGACAATCCCCGTTTCGAGGAGCCGGAAGAGATTTTGCGGGATATGACAGAGGGGCTCACCGATGAACAACGACAGGATACACTTATCATTACGGATCGCCGTGAAGCAATCAAAACAGCCTGTGCCCTGGCACAGGGGGGGGATGTGATCCTTATTGCGGGCAAAGGGCATGAGGATTACCAGGAGATAAGGGGAGTGAAATATCACTTTGACGACAGGGAAGAGGTGGAGAAGATTTTCTCTTTGGACCGCATTCCGTAACAACACAAATCAATTCGTATGCTCTACTATCTTTTTGATTATCTCGACAAGCTTAATTTTCCCGGTGCGGGCATGTTTCAATATGTGATGTTCCGTTCCGCGATGGCTGTCATCTTTTCATTGCTCATCGGCATCTTCGTGGGTAAGCGGATCATCGACAAGCTGCAAATGAAGCAGATTGGCGAGACCATCCGCAACCTCGATCTGGAGGGGCAGTACAGCAAACGGGGCACCCCCACCATGGGAGGGGTGATCATCATTCTCTCCATCTTGGTCTCCACCCTGCTATTCGGTAAGTTGGAGAACATATACATCATCCTGATGCTGGTGAGCACCATATGGTTGGGTTTACTCGGTTTTGCAGATGATTACATCAAGGTGTTCAAAAAAGATAAAGAGGGCCTGAAAGGCAAGTTCAAAATAGTGGCACAGATTGGGTTGGGACTGATCGTGGGGCTTACCCTCTACTTCAGCCCCGATGCGGTAGTGCGGCAGAACATGGAGGTGCGGGTGAACAACGTGATTGAAGAGGTCACCTATCAGACGGAAGATGTGAAGACTACCAGTACCACCATCCCCTTTATGAAGAACAACAATTTCGACTACCGCTGGCTGGTGAGCTGGCTGGGCGACTATGCCGATGAGGCGGTATGGGTGGTCTTTATCCTGATGGTGATCCTGATCGTTACCGCCGTTTCCAATAGCGCCAACCTGACCGACGGACTTGATGGACTCACTTCCGGTTCCTCGGCCATTATCGGAGTGGCCCTCGGTATCTTGGCCTATGTGTCGGGACGTGTCGACTTTGCTTCCTACCTCAACATCATGCACATCCCCGGCAGCGATGAGTTGATGGTGTTCGCCTCTGCCTTTGTGGGAGCTTGTGTCGGCTTCCTCTGGTACAACGCCTATCCGGCACAGGTGTTTATGGGCGATACCGGAAGCCTTACCCTGGGTGGTATCATTGGTGTTTTCGCCGTGCTGATCCACAAGGAACTGTTACTGCCCATTCTCTGTGGTATCTTTTTTGTCGAGGCGCTCTCGGTGATCCTGCAGGTCACCTATTTCAAGTATACCAAAAAAAAATATGGTGTGGGAAGACGCATCTTCAAGATGACACCCCTGCACCATCATTATCAGAAGCCGGGAGACGGTAGCATCGATGCCTACTTCCAGCGTCCTTTCGTTCCGTTGGCGGAACCCAAGATCGTTAGCCGTTTCTGGCTGGCAGGGATGATCCTGGCAGTGCTGGCACTGGCCACGCTGAAGATGAGATGACAAAGATGAGATGACAAAAAATCGGGTATGATTAAACGCTGTAGTGTGAAATGAACGCAAAACGATTGGTGGTACTGGGTGGTGGTGAAAGCGGGGTGGGAACGGCCATCCTGGCACAACAGAAGGGACTGGATGTCTTCCTCTCCGACAGCGGAGTGCTCACGGCAGATCACCGTGAGACCCTCCTTCGCTATCGGATCGATTTTGAAGAGGGTGAACATACCGAAGAGAGAGTGTTGCAAGCCAATGAGATTGTGAAGAGCCCCGGTATCCCCGACACGACACCACTCATGCAGAAGGTGCTCTCCCAAGGGATACGGGTGATCTCCGAGATTGAGTTCGCCGGGAGGTACACCCACGCGAAGTTGATCTGTATCACAGGTAGCAACGGGAAAACTACCACCACCAGCCTGATATGGCACATCCTTCGCTCTGCAGGGCTCAATGTGGGACTTGCTGGCAATATCGGCAAGAGCTTCGCCCGGCAGGTGGCAGAAGAGAACTACGATTGCTATGTGTTGGAGCTGAGTAGCTTCCAGTTGGAGGGTATCTATGACTTTAAGGCTGATATCGCGGTGCTGCTCAACATCACACCCGATCACCTGGACCGCTACGACCACAACCTGCAACACTATGTGGATGCCAAGATGCGGATCATTCGTAACCAAAAGATGGAGGATGCATTCATCTACTGGATCGATGACCCGGTCATCACACGGGAAATAGAGAAGCTGAAGCCGGCAGCGACCTGCTACCCTTTTGGAGAGAAACAGACGGCAAAGAGTGCCGCATATACCGGCAACGGGAAACTATATATTCACACCAATGAACACCAATTTGATATGGAGCTCGAACGACTAGCCCTTGAAGGGATGCACAACGTTTACAACTCCCTGGCGTCGGGTATCGTGGCCAAGCTGATGGATATCACGGATGAGCAGTTGCGTAGCTCGCTTGCCGATTTCAGGGGGGTGCCACACCGGCTTGAGAAGGTTGCCACGGTGCGCGGTGTGCAATACATCAACGATTCGAAGGCCACCAACGTAAACTCCTGCTGGTATGCCCTTCAGAGCATGCGATCCAGGACAGTACTGATCCTGGGCGGAACGGACAAGGGAAACGATTACAGTGAAATTGAAGAACTGGTTCGCACCAAAGTGCGTGCACTCATCTTCCTGGGTGCCGACAACAGCAAGCTGCATGCATTCTTCGGGGGGAAGGTGGAGAATATTTGTGATGCCACCTCAATGGAAGATGCCGTGAATGCTGCCTATAGGCTGGCCCAAAAAGGAGATACAGTATTGCTGTCCCCCTGTTGTGCCAGCTTCGACCTCTTTAAAAATTACGAGGATCGTGGCGACCAGTTCAGGGAGTGTGTTAGAAAACTGTGAATGTTCCAAGGATAGTAGGTCAATAGGTTTGTATGTATGTTTGACGTTCGTAGTTCATGGTTCGAAGGTAAAGAGTTAGAGGTTTGAGATCCGTGAACCATACACAAAATAACGGATGGTTGAATGCTACAGTATAAAAAGCTGATGGCCGAGTGCTGACAGCTGAAAGCTAATAAATATGAACGACAATAACAACCCTTTTCTTACCCCGGATGAGGATCTCCAGGAACAAGGATTCTCCTGGGAGGATTTCGGACGGAGGATCTTCAAGGGTGACAAGGTGATCTGGTCCGTCTTTATCGCCCTCTGCGTGATCTCACTGGTGGAGATTTTCAGTGCCACCAGCACCATCGTCTACAGGCAACAGAACATATGGGGGCCACTGCTGCGGCATGCCATGTTCCTGATTGCCGGGGTGGGGGTGATCCTGCTGATCCACAACATCCCTTACCGCTATTTCTCCTCGCTTGTCTTCGTGCTGCTGGGAGCCATCGTGCTGCTGATTCTGACCCCCTTTATCGGTACCAGTGTGAACGGTGCCGAACGATGGATCTCATTCATGGGGTTTACCATACAACCCTCGGAGATAGCCAAGATATCACTGATGGGTACCATCGCCTTCCTGCTGAGCAAACAGAACAGCAGCAACGATGCACTTCTCTTTAAGTGGATGATGGGCCTGATGTTGGTAGTGACCGGTATCATCGCCATGGATAACCTCTCAACGGCGGTACTGCTCTTTGGTGTATGCTACCTGTTGATGTTTATCGGCAATGTGAAGCTGGTACGGCTGCTCAAGGTTGCCGGCGCAGGTGTGGCAGTGATCCTGCTCTTTCTCCTGTTGCTCAATCTGATTCCTGAAAGCTGGACCGATGCCGGTCCACTGGGTCGCCTCGGTACCTGGCAGAACCGTATCGAACACTTCGGGTCGGCGAAGGAGCTCGCAGAAGAGGAATATTATACCATTACCGACGACAACTATCAGGTGGCACATGCCAAGATTGCCATCTCCAACGGTGGCTTGCTGGGTGTTTTTCCCGGTAACAGTACCGAGCGAGACTTCCTGCCCCAGGCCTACTCCGATTTCATCTATGCCATCATTATCGAGGAGATGGGATTGATTGGAGGATTATTTGTCCTGTTGCTCTATGTGATCATCCTGATCCGTGCCGGCATGATTGCCCGGAAAACGGAAAAGCTCTTCCCCAAGTATCTCGTACTGGGCTCCGCCATGATGCTCTCCATACAGGCTTTCATCAATATGGCGGTGGCGGTGAACCTGATTCCGGTGACGGGACAACCGCTGCCGCTGATCAGTCGTGGCGGCACCTCGACATTGATCACCTGTGCCTACTTCGGATTGATATTGAGTGCCGACCGTTTCGGGATAGGGAAAAAGAGAGATGAGGAACCGGTGGAAACGGCTGAGGCAAGCCCCATTCAGGATGTTGAATGGGTTGACAGGGAGGAGGAGGTACTCGTTGATCTTCCCATCACCCAATGAAATGATTTCGTTATGCAAAAAACCGATAAGAGCAGTCAGAATGTACCAAGGATAATTGTCAGTGGCGGTGGTACCGGTGGACACATCTTCCCTGCCATCTCGATTGCCAACGCTGTCAGGGAACGCTGGCCCGGGGCTGAGATACTCTTTGTGGGAGCCCTCGGCAGGATGGAGATGGAGCGGGTACCCACAGCCGGCTACCGCATCATCGGCTTACCGGTGGCTGGCTTCGACCGTAAGAATTTGCTGAAAAACATTCCGGTGGTCTGGAAGTTGTGTAAAAGCATGCTTCTGGCAAAGAAGGTTGTGAAAGAATTCAAGCCGGATGTAGCAGTAGGGGTAGGTGGATATGCCAGTGGTCCCTTGTTGAAAGCGGCTGCAGCAGCGGGTGTGCCTACCCTCCTGCAGGAGCAGAACTCCTATGCCGGTGTTACCAACAAGATGCTGGCAAAGAGGGCGGCGGTGATCTGTGTAGCCTATGATGGGATGGAACGTTTCTTCCCGAAAGACAAAATAGTGCTAACCGGTAATCCCTGCCGACAGGACCTGGTGATCACACAGGAGAAGCGGGAGGAAGGATATCGTTTCTTCGGTCTTGATCCGGCAAGAAAGACCATCCTGATGGTGGGTGGAAGCCTGGGGGCCCGTACCCTGAACGAGAGCATTGTGGCCGCATTCGACAAGCTGGCAGTGAGTGACGACCTGCAGGTGATCTGGCAGTGCGGGAAATATTATTACCAGGAGATGCGACAGCTGCAGCGCGAGGGGAAGATTCCGGCCAATGTGCACCTCTCCGATTTCCTCTCCCGCATGGATTATGCCTATGCCGTTGCCGACCTGGTGATCTCCCGCGCCGGCGCCGGATCCATTTCGGAATTCTGTCTGTTGCAAAAAGCAGTGATACTGGTGCCTTCCCCCAATGTGGCGGAAGATCACCAGACGCGCAATGCGGAGGCGCTGGTGAGGAAGGATGCCGCAGTCATAGTCCCCGACAAGCTCGCCACCGACAACTTGTTCGATGAAGCCCTTGCGCTGGTGCGTAACGGGAATCGTCTGCGGGAGTTGAGCCGCAACATTGCCTTGTTGGCGCAACATGATTCCGCAAAGCGAATTGTCGATGAGATCGCAACAATTGTGAAGC
>Ga0265294_10009654_pt1 | contig 11083 bp, 8 predicted proteins | sample MunlanPumphouse3_FD_192504 | JGI IMG/M metagenome (GOLD analysis project Ga0265294, IMG submission 192504) | Groundwater microbial communities from a municipal landfill in Southern Ontario, Canada - Pumphouse #3 | ecosystem: Environmental > Aquatic > Deep subsurface > Groundwater | place...
CCATGCATCATTAAAGCGCTTTTCATTCGATTGATATAACCATGATGATCAGCTCCTAAAACATCAATCAATAAATCAAAACCACGCGATTTTTTATTAACATGGTAAACAACATCAGGAATGAAATAAGTATAATCGCCATTGCTCTTTTGAATAACTCGATCCTTATCATCGAGATAATCACTTGTCCTTAATACTAAAGCCTTACCATCTTGGTAAATATGCGGCTTTAAAAAGGCAATTTCTTTTTCGACAGCCTTATTACTTCTGATTTTTAATTCACTTGAAAAAACATCAAAAGCAACACCGAAATCTTTCAAATCTTTTTTAATTTTTTCGAGTTCAAGGAAAGTACCTCTTTCTCTAAAGAAAGAAATGGGTTCCCTCATCTTTAAGACATCTTTTCCGTCTTCACTTAAAATAGTTGTCGCGATAGTCTTAACATCTTCGCCATAATAACCATCTTCAGGCATTTCAAATGGCAAACCGAGTTGCTCTTTATAACGGGCTTCAATTGATTCCGCAAGATGAAGAATTTGACTACCAGCGTCATTAATATAGTATTCACGAGTAACATCATATCCCGCAAAGGAAAGTATCCGGCAAATCGAATCGCCAATGGCGGCACCACGAGCGTGACCAACATGCAAATCTCCAGTTGGATTAGCACTGACAAATTCAACATTTATTTTAAAATCTTTCTTTTCGCCTTTGCCAAAATCATCGCCTTCTTCAATAATTTTCTTAACAACAGCTTGAAGCGAGTCGCTCTTGATGAAGAAATTAATAAATCCTGGTCCAGCAATTTCAATTTTTTCAATACCATCCATATCAATATTTTGAATAATATCATGAGCGACATCACGAGGCGATTTACGGAAAAGACGGCAATTTTTCATGGCGATATTGGTGGCATAATCACCATGAGAAACATCGCGACTATGTTCAATGACAATATCGCTAAGATTAATGTCCTTCCCTAGTTTTAAGAAAGCTTTCTGTAATTTGAGTTTTAAATTCTGTTCAATATTCATATTCTAAACACTTAATTATACTTATACATTTGTATAAGGCAAGATTATTTTTCGAGCAAAAGAACAATTGATTCTGCTTTAACAGCCTTTTTTTGTCCAATTGCATCAAGCTTTTCATTTGTTTCCGCTTTAATTGAAACATTGCCAATATCAGTTTTTAAAAGATGGGCAATATTGAGTCGCATTGTAAATTTATAAGCGCTAATCTTAGGTTCTTCTAGATGAATTGTGATATCAATGTTGCCAATTTTATATTGCTTTTTATCCATTAATTCATAAATTCGATCAATAATAAGAGCGCTATTCATGCCTTCTGTTGTTTGATCATTATCCGGAAAATAATCCCCGATGTCGCCAAGCGCAAGTGCTCCTAAAATTGAATCCGCAATAGCGTGATAAATAACATCTCCATCGGAATGAGCAAGCTCACCATAGGGAGCAGGAACAATAACACCCGCTAAAACCAATGGACGCTTGTCAATTAATTGATGAATATCACTAGCAAAACCTATTCTCATCTTATTTTTTTCCTGACACATTGAATTTAAAAAACATGATATCCCCGTCTTGTGGATAGTAGCTCTTCCCTTGGGTCTTTAATTTGCCCGCGTCTTTAACAGCGCTTTCACTTCCAAGAGTGTAAATATCTTCATAGCGATATACTTCGGCACAGATAAATCCTTTTTGAAAATCGGTGTGGATTATTCCAGCACATTCAGGAGCCGACATACCGTTTTTAAAAGTCCAAGCCCGACATTCATCACTTCCAACGGTAAAAAAGGTAGAAAGATTTAATAGTTTATAAGTAGCTTTAATAACTCGAGAAAGTCCCGATTCTTGAACATTGAGTTCTTCAAGAAAAGTTAATTGCTCTTCTTTTGGAAGACTGGCTAGTTCACTTTCAATTTCGCAAGAAACAGGAATGACTTCGTTCCCTTCTTGATGAGCGTGTTTGACAACTTCTTGATAATATTTTGAGTTATCAAGATTGCCCAAATCAGTTTCACTGACGTTGGCAACATAAAGAATGGGTTTCTTTGTTAAAAGATGGTAATTATTTTTGCAAAAGACTTCTTGCTCTTCGGAAAAATTTACCATACGAGCAGGTCGTCCTTTTTCTAAAGTTTCTTTTAATAAAGACAAAATATTCATTTCAAAAATGGAATCCTTGTCTTTCATAATGCGAGCTTTATTTTCAATTTTCTCAATTCTCTTAATAACCGTATCGTAATCAGCCATGACAAGTTCAAGATTGATAACATCAATGTCACGTATGGGATCAACACTACCTTCAACATGAACAATATCAGGGTTTTCAAAGCAGCGAACAACTTCAACAATGGCATCACATTCACGAATGTGAGCTAAAAATTGATTGCCAAGTCCTTCCCCTTTCGAGGCTCCGCGAACTAAACCTGCAATATCATAAAATTCCATCATCGCAGGTATTTTTCTTAAAGGCTTAAATAGATTAGTAAGAAAATCAAGTCTCTCATCGGGGACAGCCACAACACCTGTATTGGGATTGATAGTAGCAAAAGGATAGTTTGCCGCTTCTACATGAGAATTAGTAATAGCGTTGAAAAGCGTTGATTTTCCAACGTTTGGTAATCCCACAATGCCTGCTTTTAAACCCATATAAAGATAATACCTACATTTAGCGTGTATATTATATACGCGCAATAAGAAAAAACAAAGTCAAGTTTACCTTTCGATAGCAGCAAGAGGGGATAATGAGGAAATACTTTTTCCAATAAAGAGTGTGGAAACAAAAGAAATCAAAACTGCTAATACAAACATCCATAAAAGCGAAATAGGATTAAAAGAAAAAAGCCAAGAGGAACCTAAAAAATGAGCAATTTCCAAAGAGATAAATTCATTAATAATTAATAATTCTAAACTTGATATCACAAAACAGATAAAGCAAGTTATGCCATTATTTATATAAAGAAACTTTTTTGCCTCTTTTTTATTTACGCCAAGGCAACGAGCTAATCCAATATCTTTTTGATTTTCAAAAATGTAGAGATGATTGCAAATGGTCAATAATAATATCGAAATTAAAAAAGCAATTGCTGAAAATAAAACAATGATGATTTGTAAATAGGAACACATTTCATCAATGCTTTCATTGATATCTGACATCGGATTAATAATAGTGTAATCAGGAAAAGCCTTAGATAATTTGCTAATAGTCTCCTGACTTTTCGTTCTTTTTATAACATCAAATGATATTGTTGTTACTCCAAGATCAAATGCGCTCACTCCAAGCCGTGATTGAAAAAAAGATAATGTCCAATCAGAATCGTGATAAATAGTATTTTTTGGCGAATCAATAACACAGACAACCTTGATTACCTGATAGGAAAAATCTCGAATAGTCTTTCCTTCACTATTAACTCTTTCATGAGTAGTAAAAGCGAGGTACAAATTTTTATTCAAAACACTTAAACTACCAAAAAGATGCATGGCCATTCCGCTTGAGATGGCAATTTCATTGACGCTATTGGGCTTTTGCCCCTTTAGAATTTCTCCTTTAAAAGGCTTGAAGGAAACACCATTATTGATATTCTGCGCAAAGTATCCAGACAAAACATCATGAGAGAGTTCAATTGATTCGCTCATTGATGCATCAAACATTGAAATGGTATCAATGGCGGTATTTAATGACGCTTGATTGAAAGAGAAATAAAGAGGGCGAGCGAAACCAATCATCAACGAAGCAGGAAAAGCAACATACGAACCAGACGAGGCATAAATTGTATTATCGATATTTGAACATGCATCAAGAAAAAAAGAAGCGTATCTTAAAGGGAATGATTTTATTGTTTTAGCAAAAAAGAGAACTCGATTCCGTTGTGAAATAGGGACATCTTTATATAGCCATGGATAGTAAGATAAATTGCCAATCTCTAGAAGATATGAATCTAAAGTAGGTGAATAATAAGCGTTGCGAATAAATTCATCAGTATTTCCAAATGTTTGAAAATAGTAAATTTTCCTCATTGTCCAAGGTGGCATATCCATATCATCCAACGAATCAGTAATTGGAAGATGCATCATGGTTTCAAACATATATTCATTCCATAAATGATTACTATGGTAAATAGCTGACTGATTCCTTAAAACGAATCCTTTCATTGTAACCAATTGTTGATCCGCATATTGCCATTCATAATTAGCAAAATCAAAGTAAAACGGGATTGTTTTTAACGATAAATAATTGGATAAAGATAAAACAGTTCTCTTAATTTTTAAGGCATAGCAAATATCTTCAACCATCTTTATTGTTAAGCCAAAGACAACTTCATCATCCGCTAAATTTTTAATTTCCTGAGGATAGACATCATCGTGATTGAGATCAAGCCATTGAAATTCATTTATGCTTCGCGCACTGATTTCATCAATTTGATAATGATATGTGCTATCAGCCATCACTAACTCATTATGATCATTGAACATACTTTCAAAACTATTATAGTAGGTTACTCCAATATCATTAATATATGGAGAAAATTCTTTGGCAATTGTCGAAGCTTCATAATAATTACCAGCGTATCTTCCATATAATGATGGCGATGTATCTTTCAAAGAAACCATAATTTTTTCCTCGCCCATTAAAGAAGAGTATGATGACTTTATATTGGCGGAAATTGAATTGGATAGGCAAAAAGAAATTCCAATTCCAATCAAACCAAACGATGTGACAATCTCAGTAATAATATTGCGCCATGGTCTCTGTTTTATTACCGATAAAGAGTGATTGACAAGAAATGAAAAAGGTATGGTCGGTTTTTTATTCGTGCTTCGATTTTTACAAATTGGTAAATATTGACCGTGCTGGTGCTTGTTTTGATGATGTATTTGACAAATCTGTCCATCCTTCATCTCCACTATTTGATCAGCATATCTATTCATTAATGCCTGATCATGAGAGACGATAATAACCAATGATTTTAAAGAAATTCTCTCAAGGATAGACATGATTTCCTCAGCGGTTTTACTGTCCAAACTACCAGTTGGTTCATCAGCCAATACTATTTTCGGTTCATTGATGAGGGCGCGCGCAATAGCCACTCTTTGCTTTTCTCCACCACTCAATTTTTTTGCCAGTTGTGAACTTGGCATCTTAAGACCAACAATATTCATTAAGTCTTGGCATTTTCTTTTTTTTCGATATTTTTTTTCATTGCTGATTATTTCCAACGGGAGAAGAATATTTCGCCCCACTGTTTCATTTTCATAGAGTTTAAAATCTTGATAAACAAAGCCAATGTTTTTCAAACGATATTCATCCTTATAATTTGCTTTCATCACCTTTAAACGCTGACTATCGATATATATTTCGCCGTCATAATCAATTAATCCAGATAGACAATTTAGCAATGTCGTCTTCCCACAGCCAGATGGACCAACTATTGCAATCAAACCATATCGTGGTAATTGCAGATTAACATCTTTAATGACGGGGTTGTTGCAATAAAATTTGGTCAATTTTTTAATATTAATCATTCGTCCGATAATTCCTTTTTAAGAGCTATTTTCTTAGTCATTAGAATTGGTAAGATGGTCGAAATAAAGCAAATTAAAAAAGTACCAATAATGAAAAGAAGAGGAAACAACAACGGGATATGATGATATGTTCGGAAAGGAAGAACAATCATATTTTCAAAGGAAGACCATTTTTTTAAAATGGAATTAATAATTGTGGCCAAAAATGGAGATAAAATAAAGGCTACCGATAAACTGATTAACCCCACTACAGTGCTCTCACTCAGAAAGATATTGATAAGATCTTCTCTTGAAGCACCTAAACACGACAAAACAGCGCTTTGTTTCTTATCTTCTGAAAAGGAGGCAAAAGTGATGATTCCTAAAATTAAAGCGGTTCCAATTAAGACTAGAATGAGAAAAATTTCCATTCCAGTTGTCGCAGCTTGAATGAGATTTAGTAAAGCATCAGCAATAATAATGGATGGACAAGTTATTTTTAATGGCTCGTCAAATGAATCGATATCGTTTTTTATTTTATTGGAATGGTTTATATCTTTTAAGAAGAGACGATAAGAATATGAAGACAAACTCTCAGTGTCACTACTTGTCATAACTACATCGGACCATGTTATTTCTCTATCCATATATTTTGATAAATTTGGAAGATCCAAAAGTGATAAATAGTTATATAGACCTTGATACGAATAATAAATTTTAGGGGTCGCTAAAAAATCCAATTCTTGACAGACTCCTAACACCGAAATACTTTTCTCATGCACAAAGTGATCAGAAATACTTGGTTGTATTTCATCATCGACATAATAATGATAATCAAAAGTTGAGGAAATATTAATTTGCGACGTCTTTTTCTTTTCTAACAAATCCCAAGCTTTTTTATTTACGATTACATCCAAAATATTATCGTCATTCGGCAGATGACCAGAAATAATTAATGATTTGTCAAAACAATTCTCAGTGAAAGAATAAATCGGCACATAGGAAAAATTATCAAACATTTCCCCATTTATGGAAAATGTCATATTCGCTAATAAAGCATCATAATTTTGCTCAATATAATAATTTGTTAGTAGAGGGGAAATAACACTCATTTCATCTTTTGATGGTCGAAGTGTTTGAACTAAAGAAAGAGGTGATCCTTCAATATCTTTTTTTATTTCTTTTGAGATAGTCAAAGATCCATAATCAAGGTGTTTCATCGTTTCACGATTGATTGAAGTGGTTGCTCCATAGGAGAAACCGACAATAATCATACTAGAGGACAGACCAATAATTAAAGATGATATGGCGACAATGTTTCTTTTACGGCGGCGTAAAAAATTTGTTTTTGTTATTTTATTTATCCATATATCATTTGTTTTTTTCATCTTCTCTTTCACGAAAGGTATGCCATTGTTTTTCTCAACAATAATTTTATTATCAATCAATTTGCCATCCTTGATAGCGATAATTCGATCAGCATATTGATGAACTAATTCGCTATTATGTGAAACGAATAAAACCAATTTAGTTTGACTCGCGTTTTTTAGCATTCTCATAACGAGATGAGAATTTTTACTGTCAAGAGCTCCTGTCGGTTCATCAGCTAGAATTATTTTGGGATTGTTAATCAACGAACGCAAAATAGCCACTCTTTGTTTTTCTCCGCCACTTAGATTGCAGCATTTTCGTTGATATAAATCGATAGGAAAATCAATACCTTCTAATAACAAGAGAGCGTCTTCCTTGGCGTTTTTGCTTTTTTCTCCTGCGATGAGCATTGGTAGCATAATGTTAAAAAGAACCGTTTCTTTTTCTAAGAGATAATAATGCTGAAAGATAATGCCAATATCCTTATTGCGATATTGCCGTTTTCGTGAATATTTTAAACGAGTGATGTCTTGATTGTTTAAATAGATATTTCCTGAATCGGGATGATCCAATAAACCCACCATATTTAAAAGAGTGGATTTTCCACTTCCCGACTTGCCATTAATAGCCACTAAACCAGATGATGGTAAATTAAGAGAAAAATTGACTAAAACATGATGCTTTTCCTGTTGATGAATAGAATATGTTTTATTAAGATTATGCAGTTCGAGAAATGACACAAAAAACCTCCTACATAAAAGGAGGCTCATAATTTTAATAAATCCGAATTTTACTTAAGAAAATAAGAGAGGACATAGTAGGCAATATTTAATCCTGCTGCTGAGGGAACCATCATCATAGAGTTAAGATGAGCGCCATCTTTAGTCGGCGTCTCTTTCGACATCGCCGCCATTATCTTGTTTGTTTCAAATCCAGCCTTTCGCAATTCATAGCGAAATTTTTTAGCCAATGGGTCCATTGTTGTTTTGTCTAAGCGCGTAATAATAACCTTGGAAGGATCGAGACGATTTGCCATTCCTAAGGAAACAATAAGAGGAATATCTTTGCTGAGTGCATATTTTGATAAAGCAACCTTGGCGGGCACATCATCGATGGCGTCAACGATAAAATCAATTTCAAATTCATCAAAAATATCGCAGTTCTCGCTTGAAATTCGCAAATTAATGATTGAAACATCAGCTTCTCTATTAATTGATAAAACACGATCTTTGGCAATACTAACTTTGTCTTTGCCCTGCTGATTTGCGGTATAGATTATCTGACGATTCATATTTGATGAATTGACAACATCATCATCGACAAGAAGAAAATGCTGGAAACCACTCCTTGCGAGAGTCTCGAGAACAGTACCACCCACTCCACCTAATCCGATGATAGCAATTCTCTTGTTTTGAATAGTGTGAAAATTATCCTCACCAATTAAACCAATTGTTCTTTGATATTGTTCATTTTCCATCTTCCATAATTACCTTTACTAGTTCATCTCCCGAAATAAATTCCTGACTATTAAATTGATGTTTAAAAAAAGTCACCTGTCGTTTAGCGTAATTTCGCGTTCTTTGCTTGATGAGTTCTTGGCATTCATTTAAAGACATTTTATGAGATAGATAATCAATGACTTCTTTATAGCCAATCGCTTGAGAAGCAGTGAGAGAAAGATGATACTTTATTAATAAATCATTCACTTCTTTAACAAGTCCAAGATTAAACATTTCATCAACCCGTTTATTGATATTATCATAAAGTTTTTCTCGCGGAGGATTGATGAAATAAATACTTACATTGGGATAAATAATTTTGTGTTCTTGTCTTTGAATATTCTCACTTTTATTTTGAAGATGAGTGCGAGCAATAGAAATGGCGCGAATGACTCTTTTGCGATTGTTAGGATGGAGACTCAATAAAGATTTTTCATCGAGAGACTTTAATAAATCCCACAACTCTTGATTTGATAAATTGTCTAGATCGCTTGTATCATCTGGTTCGCGCTCTTCAAACATGTAATCGTAGAGAGAAGCGCGAATATATAAACCCGTTCCTCCCACGACGATAATATCGGGATATTTCTTTGTTAAAGAATCAATTGTCTGACGAAATAATTGTTGATATTCTTTAACAGAAAAAGATTGATCAGGAGAGATGATATCTAATAAATAATGATTTGAATATGCAGGATTTTGTGAAGATATTTTGGCAGTTCCAATATTCATATCACGATAGATTTGAAAAGCGTCAGCGTTAATGATGGGGGCGTGTAAAAAAGTTGCTAGTTGCAAAGAAGCCTGAGTTTTGCCACTTCCTGTTGGTCCGCAAATAACATAAATCATAAATATAATATAACACAAAGAAAAGACGAATATTATTATTCGTCAATGATATTTTTAATTGTCTCTAAGATACGATAAACTTCCTCTTTTGTGGCATTATAATTTACGACAAGAGGATGAGAATTATAAATGTCTAGAAGGTTTTTCTTTTCAACATCTTTGCCATCTTTTGTTAAGCGAGCAATATTAAGGCGCATCTCGGCTAAATCTTGATTGCTTTCATAAAGCTCTTTTAGTTTTAGAAATTCTTTGATTTCAGGGAGATTCATCAATGATTGACGCAGCTCATTTGTCAGCTTTATAATTTCATCCATTGACCACTTCTCCTAGTAAAGAATAAGCATGCGATTCATTTATGCGCACTTTAATAATTTTACCAATCATGGTTTCATCACCTTTAAAATGAACTAACTTATTAGTCTCGGTATAACCAGAGAGCATTTTTGCATCAGTTTTGCTCACTCCATCAACGAGAACATCATAGATATTTCCCACCATCTTATTTGATGAATCTTCAATATGTTTTTCAAGATGTTTAACTAATTCTAAGAAACGTTTAGTCTTGGTTTCTTTCGTGACATTATCAATCATTTTAGCAGCTGGCGTACCTTTGCGGGGCGAATAAATAAAAGTAAAGGCTGATTCATATTTAACAATATCCACCAATGAGAGAGTTTCCTTAAATTGTTCTTCTGTTTCATTTGGAAATCCCACAATAATATCGGTCGACAAAAAGAGACCGGGGATTTTCTTTCGCATTTCACTCACTAGATTCAAATAATGAGCTCGATTATAACGTCGTCCCATCTGACGTAAAATTTCGTCACTCCCAGATTGAACAGGAAGATGAATTGATTTCATGATATTAGGGTATTTAGCAATAATGTCGATCATTTTGGAGGAAAAATCCCACGGATGAGAAGTGGTAAATCTTAAGCGTGGAATGCCTAATTTAGCAACCGCCTCCAATAAATCAGCAAAATCTTTGCCATTTTCGAAGTCTTTGCCATAGGCATTAACATTTTGACCGAGCAAAGTAATTTCTTGATAACCCTGGTCGACAAGAGATTGACATTCTTTGATGATTTCATCAAATTGACGGCTTCTTTCTTTACCACGTGTATAAGGAACAATACAATATGTGCAAAATTTATTACACCCATAAATGATGTTAACAAAAGCTTTAAAACGATTGTTTCGACAGACTGGGAGTTCTTCAACAACTTCACCAGGTTTACTTTCAACATCAACAATTCTCTCTTGACTAGTTATTGTTTCAAAAAGTAAATCATAGAGAAAAGGAATTTCATGCGTACCAAAAATGAGATTGACTTCTGGATATGTTTTCATCACTCTCTCAAGAATTTTAGGTTGTTCAACCATGCATCCACATAGAGCAATAATGAGATTTCTATTTTGTCGTTTTAAATATTTAACATTGCCAATTTCGCCATAAACTTTATCTTCCGCGTTTTCTCTCACTGCGCAAGTATTGATGATAATCAAATCAGCTTTTGTGACATCATCAGTAGCTTGGTAGCCAATATCTTCTAGCATCCCACGCATTGTCTCTTCATCGCGAACATTGGCTTGGCAACCATAAGTTCTTATAAAATAATGGAAACCCTTAACAATTTCACTTAATGGAGAGAAATGTTCACTTTTTAAGACATCAAAAACAGTCGCTTCTTTCTTACGAATGGAAGCTCGTTTTAGATCTGGTAAATTAATGATTTTTGTTTTCATACTTTTTCTTCTATATAGTAAATAGGAAATATTGATTTTGCTAGTCCCGTCGTAATATCAACATCAATCACAACCCCGCAAAATAGACCTTGT
>Ga0265294_10009655_pt1 | contig 11083 bp, 10 predicted proteins | sample MunlanPumphouse3_FD_192504 | JGI IMG/M metagenome (GOLD analysis project Ga0265294, IMG submission 192504) | Groundwater microbial communities from a municipal landfill in Southern Ontario, Canada - Pumphouse #3 | ecosystem: Environmental > Aquatic > Deep subsurface > Groundwater | place...
AAAGGGAACAAAGTTCTCAATTCGTGAAGGTGGCAGAACCGTTGGTGCTGGTACCGTTGTTGAAATTCTTAAGTAGTTATTATAAGAAATTTAAAGAGCTCAGAAATGAGCTCTTTTTTTGTGGGCAAAATATTGATGTCGCATTTATGCGAATCAAAAAATAATAATTATTTTTAGGTGTCGCATCTGTGCGACACCTTTTTTTGTATATAGGCATTCATGCAAAAATGACTATTTTTTGAAAAAATAAAACGATTTCGATAGTGGTTTTACGAAAAAAATAAGTGAATCTATGAAAAAGCCGATAATAGACATTAAATTTTAAAGTCAAAATATTTTTCTGTCAAGCGGCTTTTTTATCCCTTAATATGAAGAAAATTGTAAGCGCTTTCATTAAAAAAATAAATTTACAAAAATTATCCGCAATTCATAATCACTTTATAAAGAAGCGAATCTTTATTATTTGATGATTATCGTGTTTTGGAGAAAACGAAAGGTGGTTTTGGAGAATGAATAGTAAGACTTTATTTTACGTTTTAAAGCGATTGCTGATGGCAATCGTAACCATAATTGTAGTTATTACTGCAACCTTCTTTTTAATGAACGCCATCCCTGGTGGTCCATTTTTAAGTGAAAAAGGTGTTAGCGATGCGACACTTGCGGCAATGAAAGCCAAGTATGGTTTAGATCAACCGCTTTATATCCAATATTTTAATTATTTAAAATATGCTCTTGTGTTTGATTATGGTTTTTCAATCAAACAAAAAGGGTTTACGGTTATGTATCTTATTATGGATGGATTAAAAACATCTTTACCACTTGGAGCAATTGCCGCTTTTATTGCTTTATGTGTTGGAACTACACTTGGTAGTTTAGCAGCAGTTTATCATAACAAAGTTGTTGATCGTGTGGTTATGGTATTTTCGACTGCTAGTGTTGCCTTTCCATCATTTATTATTGCGACAGTTTTATTATATGTATTTTGCAATTTACTGAAGTGGTTGCCGGCGAATGGTATGTCAATTCAGGGTTATATCCTTCCATGCATAACGTTAAGTTTGTATCCAACCGCATATATTACTCGATTAGCTAGAAGCAGTACACTTGATGCTTTAGGTAGTGATTATATAAGAACCGCTAAAGCCAAAGGTGTCTCTCAACCAAAAATAATCTTCAAACATGCTTTAAGAAATAGTTTGACTCCTGTTATTACTTATTTCGGACCAATGTTTGCAAGTATTATTACTGGTTCACTTGTTGTAGAGCAAGTATACTCAATTCCTGGCTTAGGACGTTACTTTGTAAAAGCTATTACTGGTCGAGATTATCCACTTATTATGGGAACAACAATCTTTTTAACAGTTGTTGTCATCTTCATGATATTGCTAAGCGATATTCTCTATAAAGTAGCTAACCCAAGGGTTGAACTTGAATAGGAGGAGGAAATTTATGAAAATTGGTGATAAAAATCCATTAAGTTTCCAACTCGACTTTGAAAGGGAATTTAGTAAGGCTAGTAAAAGTGAAAAAATTGCTCAAGTCAAAATGAGACCAGGAAGCAATTTCTTCAAAGATGGGGTTAGACGTTTTGTTAGAAATCCAGTGGCGATGACGTGTTTTGTAATTATTGCAATTATATTGATAGGTATTATATTTATTCCAATATTTTATCCATATAAATATGATCAAATGTTAGGACTTGGAACAGAAGTAAGTGATGCAAGTTATAACAATTTATCACCATTTGAATATGGTAAAACGGAACAAGAATTAATAGCGGCTGGACAATTTGTTTGGCCTCATATATTTGGAACTGATGCTAGTGGTCGTGATTATTTCATTCGTGTCATTTATGGCACACGTGTAAGTTTAGCCGTTGGTTTCTTCGCAGCAGTGATTGTTCTTATTATTGGTAGTATTTACGGATCAATAAGTGGATATGCTGGCGGGAAGACCGATATGATTATGATGAGAATTGTTGATGTTATCTATAGTTTACCTGATATGTTAGTAATTATTTTGCTCGCAGTTATCTTACGTAATACGATTGGTGACAAGATTGATAATGGACCACTTTCTTCAATTGGTTCAGGCATGATTTCAATATTTATTGTCTTCGCTCTTCTTTATTGGGTAGGTATGGCACGACTTGTTCGTGGCCAAGTCTTATCAATTAAACAACAAGAATTTGTTCTTGCAAGTAAGGCGAGTGGAGCATCAGGAGCGTTTGTAATTAGAAAACACTTATTACCAAATAGTATTTCGGTAATTATCATAAGTGCCGCATTACAAATTCCAAGCGCAATTTTTACAGAATCATTCCTTAGTTTCATTGGTTTAGGTGTTAGTATTCCAATGCCATCCTTAGGTAGTTTATGCAGCAATGCAATTTCATCGTTAAGTGTCTATCCTTATCGTTTATTAATTCCAGCTTTCACAATTTGTTTAATTGTTCTTAGTTTGAATTTAATCGGTGATGGATTACGTGATGCTTTTGATCCAAAACTACAAAGATAGGAGGTATGAAAAATGGAAAAATTATTAGAAGTTAAAGATTTACATACCTCGTTTAAGATTCCAGCTGGTGAAGTTCATTCTGTAAATGGTGTGAGTTTCTCGCTAGAAAAAGGAAAAGTCTTAGGAATTGTTGGTGAGTCGGGAAGTGGAAAGAGCGTTACTGCTTATTCAATTATGCAAATTCTTGATAGTAATGGCTCGATTAAATCTGGTTCTGTTAAGTTTAAAGGACAAGAACTTGTTGGAATTCCCGAAAAGGAAATGCGAAAGATTAGAGGAAGTAAGATTTCAATTATCTTCCAAGATCCAATGACATCTTTAAACCCAGTTTATACGATTAAGAATCAGTTAAGTGAAGCAATTAATCTTCATACTGATTATAAAGACCCAAAGACGAAAGAAAAATGTTTAGATTTGCTAAAAAAATATAACGTTAAAGATCCAGAAAAACATATTAAAAAATATGCTTATTATAGATCATTAGAGATGTTAAAGCTTGTTGGAATTAATGAGCCAGAAAAACGTTTGAAACAATATCCATTTGAGTTTAGTGGAGGCATGCTTCAAAGAATGATGATAGCGATGTCGCTTGTATGCGAACCTGATTTATTAATTGCTGATGAGCCTACAACAGCTCTTGATGTTACGATTCAAGCGCAAATTCTTGAATTATTAAAAGAGATTCAAGCCAAAATTGGAATGTCGATTATTATTATTACTCATGATTTAGGAGTCGTTGCACAAATCTGTGATGATGTATGTGTCATGTATGCAGGACGTATTGTAGAAAGAGGAGACGTTAATGAAATCTTCTATAATCCTCAAAATGAATACACCAAAGGTTTAATGCAAAGTGTACCTAAATTAACGAATAAAAAGACCGCACTTATACCAATTGAAGGTAATCCAGTTGATGTCTTTGCTCTTCCAAAAGGTTGTTCATTTGCGCCTCGATGTAAAGAATGTATGAAGATATGTCTTGAAAAATATCCTCCTGAAGAAGTTGTTAATGAAAAACATTATACTAGCTGCTTCAAGTTTATATATTCCTTATATGAAGCAAAAAAGATTAGTGCTGAAGAATTAAAAGACATTATTGATAAGGCTCATGAAAACTCAATTGTTTTTAAAGATACTAAGAAGGGAGAAAAATAGTTATGAAAAAACGTGAAGAACTCCCTCTAATTACGGATATTCCAAGAGATGATATCTTGGTAGTCGATCATTTAAAAGAATATTTTGATATTGATACAGGATTTCTAAAAACAAAAGAATTAAAAGCTGTAGATGATGTTAGTTTCCGTATTAAAAGAGGTGAGACGCTTGGTCTAGTTGGTGAGTCAGGATGTGGAAAAACGACATTAGGGCGAACAATCTTACATTTATATAAGCCTACTGGTGGAAATATCTACTTCGATGGTCAACTTATTAATGATAAGAAAACTATTAAAGAATTTAGAAAGAAAGCACAAGTTGTCTTCCAAGATCCATATAGTTCGCTTGATCCTCGTATGACGGTAGAAGATATTATTGCTGAACCACTCGATGTTTATCATTTATACAAAAACAAAGATGAAAGACATGAGCGTGTTCTTGAATTAATGAAGACTGTTGGTTTATCGCCAGAACAAGCTAGTCGTTACGCCCACGAATTTAGTGGTGGTCAACGTCAAAGAATTGGTATTGCTAGGGCTCTTGCTTTAAATCCAGAATTTATCGTTTGTGATGAACCTGTCAGTGCTCTAGATGTTTCGATTCAAGCCCAGGTTATTAATACTTTTGAAGAATTACAAAAGAAACTTGGACTTACTTACTTATTTGTTGCTCACAACCTATTGGTTGTTAAGCATATATCGGACCGTATTGCTGTTATGTATTTAGGCCATATTGTGGAGCTTGCGACGAGTGATGAGTTATTTGCATCACCAATGCATCCATACACTATTTCACTCCTTAGTGCAATTCCAGAAGCTGACCCAAAGAAAGCTAAAGCGAACAAGCGTATCGTTTTAGAAGGTGATATACCAAGTCCGTTGAATGCTCCAAGTGGATGCCCATTTAGAACTAGATGTAGATTCGCAAGTGAAAAATGCGCGAAAGAACGTCCAGCTCTTCAAGAGTTAAAACCAGGACATTTTGTTGCTTGTCATTTTCCTCAATCAAAGGAAATGAAATAAAAAATAATCTTATTGAAAGGAGATTATATTATGAAAAAATTTAGAAAATTTGTCGCTGTTATACCTGCTATGTTAGCGGTAGCAAGTTTAGTTTCTTGTGGTGGTGGCGAAACTCCTGTTGAAACAAAAAATGAATTCACAGTTTGTATTGCCAGTAACCCAGATACTATTGATCCAGCTTTAAATAGTGCTGTTGATGGTGCAACCTTAATTGTTCACGCGTTTAGCGGTCTTTTAAAGCTTGAAAAGAATTCAGCTGGTGATGTTGAAATAGTTCCAGATGTAGCAAGTGAAATGCCAACTTATAAGACTAACGCTGATGGAAGTTGCACAGTAACTGTTAAGTTAAAGAGTGGCTTAAAATGGAGTGATGGAACAAGTTATGATGCTAACGCTTTCGTATATTCATGGAACAGAGCTGCAAGTGGTAAAACCGCAAGCGATTATGGCTATATGTTTGATGGAATTAAAAATTATGCTGCTTGTTCAGCCGATACAACTGGCGCTGAAAAGTTAGGTGTTAGTGCAAGTAGTGATGGAATGACTTTAACTATTGAACTTGATAACTACTTACCATATTTTGATGGTTTACTTGCCTTCCCAACCTTCTTCCCTGTTAATCAAAAAGCAGTTGAAGCTAATCCAGATACCTGGGCAACTTCACCTTCGACTTATATCTCTAATGGACCAATGAAATTATCTAGTTGGACATTAAATAGTAATATGGTTTATGAAAAGAATCCTAATTACTTTGATGCTGATAAAGTCACTTGCGATAAACTTACCTTCGCTTTAAGTGATGATGATGCTTCAATTTTAACTAACTATCAAAATGGTTCATACGATTTTATTGATACTGTTCCAAATGATCAAATTAAGACTTTACAAGCAAGCAGTCCGAAAGAATTCTTTATTGATGGCATTGCTGGTACATATTACATTTCTTATAACGTTAGCAGTCCAGTTTTTGATGCTGTTGCTGATACTGAAACTAAACGTGAATCGTTAAGAAATGGTCTTAATTTATTAATTGATCGTAACTATATTTGTGATGAAATTGGCCAAGCTGGTCAAACTCCAGGGAATGGCTTCGTTTGCTCTGCTATTAGTGATACTGATGGGAGTAAATGGGTTAGCCATAATGGTCCAAAACACGATGGTTCTGGTTATTATTCAGTTGCAGCTGCAGATTTAGCTAGTAATCGTGCAAAAGGTGTTGAAATGATTAAGGCTGCTGGTTTTACTTATGATGAAACTTCAAAGAAATTTACTAATGTTCCATCATTTGAGTACATTTTAAATAATTCTAGTGGTCATATCGCAATTGCTGAATATTTACAAAGCACATTTAAACAATATGGAATTGAAATGAAATTAGTCACAAGTGAATGGGCAGATTTCTTAAATACCCGTAAAGCTGGTGGTTATACACTTGCCCGTAATGGTTGGAATGCTGATTTTGATGATGCAATTAACTTCCTTGATATGTGGACATCTGGTAGTGGCAATAACGATTCACAATATGGTAAAGGCAGCAATGCTACAGTTAAACACTATAGTGCTGATTTAAACCGTGATGGTTCGATTGGTTCTGGTGAATCAAATCTTACTTGGAGTGAATCTTATGATGCTTTAGTTACCCTTTCTAGAAAAGAAACTGATAAGACAAAACGTAGTGCTATTTTACATGAACTTGAAGATTTGTTAATGAGCACTGGTGGTATTTGCCCAATCTATAACTATACTGATGTTTATATGAAGAAAGAAAGTATGGATGGATTCTACGATAACGCCTTTGGTTACAAGTATTTCATGTATTGCAAAAAAGCCTAGTTGTTAGTTTAAATTATATTATTTTAGATTAGATTAATCTTAGAAGGGCATCTATAAATTGATGCCCTTTCTAAGAAAAATAAACCTTCTTGTTTAAAAAGAGATTATTAGTTTGCTACAATTTAAGAAGGAGAATTATATGGCAAAATTAAAGAAAAGCGATGTTGAGAATGTTGAAAACAACATTTCTCAGATTAAAAAGAATGAACACGATGATAACGAACATACGTTAGATAAACATAATCCACTTGATAAATACGATTATAAAACCGAAATTGGTTCGATCGTAAATTCTTGTAAATATCGTCAACAATATGTTGATGAAGGATTAATTCTTTGTGTAAACCATTTAAAACAATTCTTTTTTGCTGGAAGTGGAAAAAATCGTAGCAAATTAAAAGCAGTTCATAACGTGTCTTTTTCTGTAAAAAGGGGAGAAGTTTTTGGACTTGTTGGCGAGTCTGGATGTGGAAAAACTGTCATTGCAAGAGACTTAATCCATTTTTATAACATCACAAGTGGTTCGATTTACTATAAAGGATATCGAATTGGCTGTGGAAGTCGTTGGAATGAAAAAGAAATTAAATGGACTAAAGTCCGTTATAAGGAACGTCTAAAAGAATTAAAAGCACAATATTCTAAAAAAGAAATTAGCAAAGAAACCTATAAATTAGAGGTTAAAAAAGCTAAAGATTTTAAGAATCAAGTTGTTAACATTCAAAAGCAAAAGATTAAGCAAATAAAATATGATAACAATCATGTTGATTATCGTTTGCTTAACGAAATTCATTTAGCTTTTGAGGATACCAAAAAGACTATTGAGCCAAATCGTAGTATTCACGATGTTTTAGTTTCTGAATTTGAGATGCATAGAAGCAAAATCGATGAAACGAAGATTGCATGGGCGCTTAATCTAGTTGGCATTAAACAAACTGAACTTGATCATAAAGTAATTGATTTAGACGATTATAAATTTAATTGTTTAGAAATTGCACGTGCATTAGTGCATGGAACAAAATTACTTGTTTGTGATGAGATGCATAATTCTAAAGACCAAGAAGTTATTGATAAAACAATAACTTTATTAAAAAAAGTTAAAAAAGAATGTGGATTAACAATTATATTTATCACAAGCAATATTAAATTTGCTAAAGAAATTTGTGACCGTGTAGCGGTTATAAAATCTGGTGAAATAGTAGAAATTGTTGATAACAAAAGCAATGGCAATGTAAAGAAAGCTAAAAATAAGAAATAAGTAAAATTATGGATTCTATAGTTGAGACTTCTTTAAAAATGCATTGCTAGATATTGTATCTCCAAAACAGGGGCCCTTCTCGTTATATTCGCAAACGAGAAGGGCTTTCATTTTTTTATATAAAGATAGTTTATTTTATCTCTAGATAGGTTAAAATAATAAAGAGTTAAGGTAATAGATATATGAAAAAAGTTATGTGTCCAAAATGTGGGGAAATATTTGAGGTTGATGAGAGCCGAGATGTTTTACCAAATGGTTGTGTTTATTGTAAGAAATGCCAAGAGCCATTTCATCCTCTTGATGGTCAAAAAAAGTTAGAACAAGAATTTAAAGCAGCAACAAGTAATGCTTATCGAGATTTATATTCTAAACAAAGATATAGTGATGCATGTGAGGAATATGAATATGCACTTGTGCTAAAGGATAATGATCTTGGAGCGATTGTTGGTTTATCTTTATCAAAGATTTATGCTTCAACAATTGATAAAAGAGAATTCTTAAATATTATAAAAATGTTTGAAGAACATGATGTTCTTTTAAACGCTGAAAACACTTTTATTTATTTAAGCTTTGTTCGAGATGCAGTTTATACTTTTGAGCAATTTTTAAAGGTTTGTCGAGATTCCATTGCGTCAAATGAGGTGTTTTTTAATAAAACATATTTTGATTATTACGTCAGTGGCATAAAAGAGATTAAAGAAGTAATGGATTATTTTAAGGATTCTTTTTCAATTGTAGATGAAGAAGAACATAAATCTTTTGTTGAAGAAAACCAAATGTTTAATAAGGATTTTGAAACAATGACTAATGGTATTCATCATCGTTTAAATAAAGAATATAAAGTTGAAGGCGTTGGTGTTATTAAATTAACGAATGGCGAAGAAGAAGTAATTAAAAAAGAAACTTATGGATTGGTTGTTCCTCCACAAGTCGATTTATCATTACTTCCAATTAACAATAAAGTTCTAAAAATAAAACATATAACAATTGCTTATTATGCAGTTTTAACTGTAGCAATTGTTACATTATTAATTTTATATTTTGTCACAAAAGTATCCGCTTATGCTTGGTGTGAAATCATTCCATTATTATTAGCAGCTGGCGGCTATTTCTTATTTACGTATTTAATTAAAAAGAGTTATTAAATATATTTTTTAGACTTTAAATATTCAAGAAGTTTTATAGAGGCAAGATATCGATGTGACATCTTGTCTTTTTCTTCTGGAGTTAATTCACTATAGGTTTTGCCAGTAGAATCCATCTTAAAAACTGGATCATAACCAAAACCACCATCTTGTTTAATTCCGCTTATTGTTCCATGAACTTCGCCAACAAATTCAACAGGAGTGTTTGGAAGATTAATCAAAACAATTGAACAATGGAAAACAGCTTTATTACCTAAATAATCTTTAATTAAGAATTTATTAGTGTTTTCTTGCCCACCATTTTGTTGAGCATAACGATGTGAAAAAACACCAGGATAGTGTTCCCCTAAACCATCGATTTCTATGCCACTATCATCTGAGATAGTAGGGATTAAAGAAAAAGGCTTACATGCATTTGCTTTAATTAAGGCGTTTTCGTAGTATGTTTTTCCATTTTCTATAGGATCAATAGCAATATTTAAATCTTTTAAGGAATAAATTTTGACGTCGTATCCTTTAAAGATATCCTTATATTCTTTTATCTTATTTTGGTTGTTTGAGGCTACTAATAATTTGAACATATTATATTTTCTCCATTGTGTTTGCGTAAGCATCAGTTCTAGGAATCATATCTAAGAAATACTTTATTTCCATATCCCAGAATGCCCATTCATGATCATATCCTGGAACTATCTTTTGATAGCCTTCAACTTTTAAAGACTTCATTTTTTTAAAGAAGACTTTATTTTCTCTTAATAAAGAATCTTTATTACCAACAGCAATATAAAGCCAAGGAACATCAATTCCTTCCTTAATATCTTCATCGAGCATTTTAGTTAGATTAATGGCTTTTTTATTACCTTTAGTTTCTTGAATTATGTCAGGAGAAAAGGCGCCAACTCCCATATATTTATCAGGATATTTTAATGCATGATAAAGTGCACCAAAGCCACCCATTGATAATCCGGCAATATAAGTATCTTCCCAACGATTACTAATCGGGAATGTGCCTTTAATATAATCTTGTAATTCGTTTTCTAAAAAATCTTCATATCGACTTTTTCGGTTATTTAAAAAATAATCATTTTCGCCACTAATTAAAACAATGGCGATTCCTCTTTCTTCTGCATATCTTTCAATTGATGTATAAGCAAACCAACTATGGTGATCATTATAAGAACCATGCAATAAATATAGTACAGGGAATTTTGATTGGCCTTCATACCTAAACTCATTATTTTGATATTTGCCTAATTCAGGTACAGTAATGCTAGGAATTATAATATCAAAATCTACAGGACGCTGTAGTGTAGAACTTATGAAATTAACGTTAATATGAGCCATTTATCACCCTCCATAGAACATTTTAGAGCAAACTTGAAAGAATACAATTATTAATCTTAACTATTATAACCAAATAAGAAGGTTAGAAATCATGATTTGAACTGCAAGAAATATAAGTAAACTAATATTAATAATTAAAACAATTTTGTTTCTTTTAATATTAGGAAATAAGAAAAAATAAACCACACTAATTACTAGAGATGGTAAGCAAACCAAAAATTCAATAACCCAAGGGAAGAAAACGCCTATTTCTAAGTTTGTAGCAACTCCCCATCCAGAAATAAATTCTTCGACGATAAAGTAAATTGTAAATGGAAAATGAGCAAGATTACTAATAACTAAAAAAATTAAGGATATCCAACCCATAGTCGGTAAAATTTCTTCTTTGTTTCTAATTTCCATATAAAAATTATACTCTTTAAAAAATATTTAATAAAAAACTTCTTATGATTAGAATAAAAAGCGTGAAGTTTATCATTTTTTTGTAAATAATGGTTTCTTTCAAATCATAATTGCCTATTCCGCAAACACTATAACCGAAAAACTTTTTATTTTTAATATTCTTTCGGTTTGTTAATTTTGAGGCATCAAAATTGCTTTGATACAACGCTCTATAAATTGGAATTTGCTTATCTTTTTATCATTAATTGAGCACCATAATCGTCTACACCATTATCCGCAAAGCCTAGCGAAAGCCAAAACCTATGAGAACTTTCTTTATCGCAATTTAAAGCATAATACAACGCGCCACCAGCTTTTGCGTGTTCGAAAAAAGCCCGAAAGAATTTATGTCCGGTTCCACCCCCGCGATA
>Ga0265294_10009657_pt1 | contig 11082 bp, 14 predicted proteins | sample MunlanPumphouse3_FD_192504 | JGI IMG/M metagenome (GOLD analysis project Ga0265294, IMG submission 192504) | Groundwater microbial communities from a municipal landfill in Southern Ontario, Canada - Pumphouse #3 | ecosystem: Environmental > Aquatic > Deep subsurface > Groundwater | place...
CGGAAATATCGCCTTCGAAAAGCTGGCCGACAACGCGAATATCGCGCGCCTCGATCAGGACGAAACAGTCGCAGGAAACTGGAGTTTTTCCAATCTCCCGACAGCCGCGTCTGACCCGACTTCCGACAACCAGCTTGTCCGCAAAGCCTATGTCGATGCGGTCGCGCAGGGTCTTGATATCAAGGCTTCAGTGAAGGTTCTTGCTGACTCGAATCTGACGCTTTCGGGAACGCAGACTGTCGATGGGATTGCGCTCGCGGACGGTGACCGCGTCCTTCTGATAAACCAGACCACGCCTGCCGAGAATGGCATCTGGATTGTGAAATCCGGCTCATGGGAACGCCCTGTGGATTTTGCTGCCGGACTCGCCGTAGCCGGTTCGTTCTGCTTCGTCGAACAGGGCACGAACTATGCCGATTCGGGCTGGGTATGTACCAGCGACAGTCTCGCTGATGTTGCAGGCACAAACGACCTCAACTTCACGCAGTTCAGCGGCGCCGGTGCGATAACTGCCGGGAACGGCCTGCAGAAAACGGGCAACACCTTGTCGGTGAAGCCCTCAGACCTTGTGAGCGGTGGGGCTGCAGAGATCGACGGCGACAAGATCGATATCGATTATGCGCCGACAAACTACACCCCCGACACCACGCCAGCCGAGGTCGACAGCGCTTCGGAATTGTCGGCTCATCTTGCCGGTATCGACAACGCACTCGCTGATCTTTCCGGCGAGGAAATCGTCCAGGAAATGCACACAATTACTGCTGCGGAAGTGACTGCGGGCTACTTCGGTCTCGCAAACACTCCGGTCAACGCGCAGTCGGTCAGAATGACAGTTCTCGGCGGCCCGATGCAGGTCAATAAACAGGTCGTCGGTACCAGCGGCGCGACAGCTGACTTTGATGTGTTGAACAATACGGAAATCCACATCAATGGCAACGGCGGAGCGACTGGCCTTTCTGGTGATATCGGCGAAGGCGATGTGTTGATACTCGAATACCAGAGCTAGGCTCTGGACTATTGCTCTCCCGGCCACGAAGTGGCATTAAATAACCTGCTTCGCAGGGCGGGAGGGTGTTTTAAACTGGAGATGACATGAGTAAAACTGGCAGAAAATGGCTGAAGACAAGTTGGAGTGACTCGGACTGTGTCCGCGCCCAGGATATTCCGCTTTCGGAGACGGAATCCGTCAAGGACAGATTGGACAATGTTTACCCAAAATCCGAGACTTACTCAAAAGATGAAGTTGACACTATAGTCGAAAACTCGGGCAATGGGAGCGTTGGCGCACAGAGCAATATTTTTATCAACGGCAATTTTTCTGTCTGGCAGCGCGGCACAAGCAGCTCTGCCATATCGACCAGTCGGACTTATCTTGCCGACAGGTGGTCGCTTCAAACCGGAGCAGGAACGCTCGCGTCAGCCGCAAGATCGACAACTGTTCCAAGTATAAGTCGCTCAAGATATTCCATGCAATTGACCGGCGCTTCAGGCGTGACTGCCGTTTATGTCGGGCAACGCATCGAGGCCATGAACACACCCCGAAGCACGGTCTACTTTTCAATATATATTTATAACGGATCAGGGGCCGCGTTTTCTCCGGTACTGCAGATCCGGACGCCTTCAGTCGCCAACATCTGGGCTACCATAACGACTGTGGATTCGGCAACTTTGCAGGAATGCGCGGATTCAGCATGGACGAAACTCTCCTGGTCGGGCGACCTTTCCGGCTACTCAAACATCGCAAACGGCGTGGAATTTCGTCTCGTTATTCCGTCCGGTTCGCTGGTCGCTGGAGATACGGTAAGACTTTCCGATGCGGCACTTAGCTACGGCATCACCTACGTAACGCCGATCATAAATACCTATGCCCAGGAATATATGGACTGCCTTCGTTATTTCCGCAGGGCGACCGAAGGCGGCGAGTTTGTCGTGTATGGGCTTTACTCCGGTGCATCCGGCAATTATGTAGGAATCCCGGTCACATTTCCATGTCCGATGCGAGTGGCGCCGACAATTACGAGAATCGGCACCTGGACTGTCAGCTACTGCAATCAGCCGACCATCGCATATGGGCCAAGTACGACGACTTTTATTTTAGGAGCCGTATCGACATCGTCCGGTCGCATCTCGTTTAACAATGTCACGGCAGGCGTTGGATTTACCTTCGACGCCGAGCTTTAAAATGGAGACAAAATGAGCAAGACTGGCAGAAAATGGCTGAAGACAAGTTGGGCTGATCCGGACTGTGTGAGGGCGCAGGATATTCCCCTTTCGGCAACGGAATCAGTCAAGGATAGATTGGATAATATTTACCAAAAATCCGAGACATATTCAAAAGATGAAGTTGACGATCTTGTTGAAAATATGGGCGGAGGATCGGGCATACCGGTCGGCACGGTTCAGCAGTATATAGGAACGACGGCGCCGCTCGGCTGGCTGCTCCTGCAGGGCGGTACAATCGGCGACGCATCCAGCGGGGCAACGACCCGGGCCAATGCCGACACTGAAACACTTTATTGCTTACTGTGGAATAGTTTAGCGAATGCTCAGGCTCCTGTTTCATCCGAGCGTGGAGCAACAGCCGCGGAAGACTTCGCGGCGCATAAAACGATAACGATTCCGGATGCAAGAGGGCGTTCCGTCATAGGTTCGGGTACAGGTTCAAGTCTTACTGGAAGGACACACGGCGCGACTGGCGGAGCCGAGACACATACTCTTTCGATAAGCGAGATACCGTCGCATACCCATAATCTGCCGGTGAGATATCCATTTTCCGCCGGAGGAAGCGCTCCGCAATTGCCGTATGCGGACTCATATTCCGTATATACCTACAAAGACACGTCCAGTACGGGCGGCAGCGGCGCACACAACAATATGCAGCCGTGGCTGGCGCTCAAGTATATCATAAAATACTGAAATATAACAACTAACAAAGGAGGATCTATGAGAATCACAAAAACAGTCATCGCAATCGCCGCAGTGGGAATCTTAACGGGATGCACGGCCTTGAGGGAGAAGACGGTAGCACTCGAATCGAAGGTTTACGGTGTCGATTTGCAAGTCCCGAACCTCAACAGTTCGAGCTCGATAGCGTGCCTGAAGCTTGGGGTAATCATAACGCGATTTGCAGATGCCCCGGAAGGCGGCGAGGTTGATATGTCGACGACTTATAACGACATCAGTTTCTGGACGGGTTCCGGCAACGGCACAACGACTTTCAAAATCAAAGGAGTACCCGCTAAAACTGAAGAAGAAGCGACAAAGACAGAATGATGGCTTGCTATGCTGAACATGTTGCTTTATAGGTTGTTAGCGTGATGCGGTAGATTAAAAGCATTATTCATTAATGCAGGTCCGCCAGACCGCATCACGCGACTCTCTTCATCTTCGCGGGACACATGCAAATAGCGCGCCAAATTCGGGATTTAGCGTATAATTAATTAATAATAAATAGCTTATGTTTGAATGATAATTCGTTGCTAATGTCTTTTAATGCTTTATAATGACACTAGAAAAGCATAAAGCATTAAACAGCAACGAATTAAAAGGAGACATCAAAATGAAGACAACAGCGCAAGAAGAGTTCGAAAAAGTCGGCGCCGACTGTAAAAATTTCATGAAGATGATTACGGAAATCCTCGACACGCGAACGGTTACGAATGGAAAGGGAGGTATTCATTGGGGGCATGTCGGTGACATTCTCCGCGCAAAAAGTCAGCTCAAGGAAACGCTGGCAAGTTTTCTTTACACCCCGGAGGGTACCGAGGAGGAGGTCAACAAATCAATAGAAGCTGAATTGGAAAAGATGCGGAAGTGAGGCGCAAAATGAAAACACATGACGAACTTTTAAAGGAGAACCGCGTCATTTACCAGATGATAGCGGAACACTGCGATGAAGAAAGAATGGCGAACGCTTACTGGGCGGACTGGCGGAGATGCACCGACCAGAAAATGGCGGGAGACATTCTACGTAAATTACTTACCGGAATGATGGTCGCTGAAAACGAATGCACGGAAGCGAACGCCGAAGAGACTATTAATCGACTTGTCGAAGAAAGGTTAAAGAAAGAGGAAACCATGAAAAAATACGAAGCTTACATCCCTGAAAACGAATGCGGAATCGAAGAGGATTTTTACGATATAAACGGCATCGTAGCCCTTCTCAGGAAGCACAAAGACGAGCCTGAAACCATCGAGTTTATCGCGGACATGCTTGAAGAATAAGTATGCGAAGGATGACAAATAATATACCAAAAAGGAGACGTATCATGAATGCATCGGAAATCAAAGTCGGTAAAAAGCACAAGGTAAAAGTCGGCAGGAACGAAATCGAAGTGACCGTCATGGAGCAGACGGAACGCGGCTGGAATGTCAAAGCTCCTTCAGGGAATAAGTTCCCTGTCAACAATGCCGAACGTTTCATCAAATGCCTTGAAATTCAGGAAGTTCCATCCCTGCGCCCTGAAAAGAAAATGTCCATGCTTGATGCGGCAGTCGAAACATTAAAAGGCACTTCGTGCCCCATGTCGGCAAAGGAAATGATTATAGCAATGGCTGAGGCCAATTTATGGAAAAGTCAGACTGGTAAGACCCCAAGCAACACGCTCTCGGCTGCAATCGGCCGGGAAATTTCGACGAAGGAAAATTCCCGCTTTAAGAAGGCGGACAAAGGCAAGTTCGCCCTTGCGGAACGGGCATGATGCAAGTACCGCGCCATATATGCTTATGTTGTTGATAATTAATGTGTTAAATAGTTCGGGTATCTGTGGAAAAAGAGTGGATTAATCTCCACACATCCTTTAACATGTACACAGAACAAGATAACAGATTGATTAACAACAACATAGCAAAGGAGAACGAAAGATGAACATGAAAGACCTGAAGTTCGGACTTGAAGTGGAGCTTCTGCTCGAAAGGAAAAAAGCGGCTGAAGCGGTGTACAGCGTGGTCGGCGGAACAATCATCCATGAAGGAGGAGGTTACGACTGCTACAGCATCATAGACTTGCGTGGGAAAAAATGGAAAGTCGTCCGAGACAGTTCGCTGACAAACGCGCCATTCGGGCACCAAGCCGAAGTCGTAAGCCCGATATTGACTTACGACGACATTCCGCAGTTTCAGGAAGTGGTCAGGGCAGTACGCAAAGCTGGCGGGCGCATTGACAGTACGTGTTCAGTGCATTGCCACGTGTCGGCAGAGCATTTTGACGGACGCCAGCTTACCAATTTGGCGAAGATATTTTACAAACATGAAGATTTGATAATACATGCTTTCGGGGTAAGTAATGAACGCCTTAGGCGTTATACAAGACCGCTCAGCGAAGACTTCATAAAGGAGCTTGAAAGGAAAAAGCCGAAGACAAAGGATGAGCTCAATCCGATAGTTTACGGACGCAGAAATCCGCATCCTGAACATTATTCGCCAGAGCGCTATAGAACTTTAAATTTTCATTCGATTTTTTTCCATGATACCGTAGAATTCAGATTCATGGAAGGCTGTCTTCATTCAGGTAAAATCCGCGCAGGGCTGACACTATGTTTAGCACTTGCGGCTAAAGCACTTAACAGTAAGTCAGCAAACGGCACGAAGAAACCATACAACCAGACAAGCGCAAAATACGATTTCAGGGTTTTTCTAGTTTGCGGGCTTGGGCTTATCGGGGAAGAGTTCAAAAATGTCCGCCAGCACCTTCTCGAAAAGATGCCCGGCGATGCCGCATGGAAGCACGGCAGGCCGGAACGGGCGATGGCAAACAACTAAAAAGGAGGCAAATACCATGTTAAAAGTACAAATACATCCTGCGACAGTCGAAGGCAAACCTCTCCCCGGAAGCGGGGAGATTATTTCAGGCAAAAACGCATCTGAAATAGTCGAAGCCATGAAGCTCCAGTCGCCGTTCACGGCATGTCTTACGGAACGCGAATATATCAACGGCGTTCTTGGCAAAATTATGTCTGATGACGAATTGGTCTATATTGACGCAACTGAGTTTTTAACCAAACTGGCAGAGAAAGGATTCATTTCTTTTTTGCCTGAAAACGTGACTGACATGCCACCGGAAAGTGAGGTGACGCCATGTGCGGACAAGCAGGTCTGATTCTTGCCGCCAACGGCAGGAGAAACGAAGAGAAGCTCGAACACCTTCAGGATACATTTACGAGGCTTCTGGCCTTGAATCAGTTCCGAGGCGAGCATGCCACGGGCATCGCGTTGGTGAATGGAGACGGGTCATACCGTCTTTTGAAAAGGCCGATAAAAGCAAGCGAATTTGTATGTCTTGGCGAATATCGTAATCTGATAGAAGAGTTATCCAATAAAACAACCATTATTATGGGACACGCGAGATTGGCTACAGTAGGAAGAATTGAAAATACTGGCAACAGCCATCCGATAAAATCGGGCTGTTGTCTGGCGACCGCCAACGGCACAATTTTCAATGCCGACGAACTTTTCAGGAAGCTGAGGCTTCATCGCTTCGCGGAGGTCGACAGTGAGCTTATTGCAAGGCTGGCCAACAGGCATGCTCCTGACGGTGAAATACTGGTCAGGAACTTCGTTCATTCGCTCAGGCTCTGCCGGGGGCAGATAAGCGCGGTCGTGGCTTCTTTTCTCGACCCGCATAAGGTAATAATCCTGAAGGGCAACAAACCGCTCAGTTTGCGTTACAGCGCAAAATATCGGGCAATCATTTACTCGTCGGACGAGCTTCATCTGGACATTGTTCTGGATACTGACGGCGACTGGAAACCGCTCGAAATGGAATACATGACCTGCGGAATTTTCAACGCCAAAGATTTGCCGCAATTCGAAGTTTTACCATTCAATTTTATAAGAACAAGGAGGAGGACAATATCATGTGCGATATGACGATATTTGTTTATGGTTCGCTTATGTCCAAGCAGTTTAATCATCGATTTTGCAAGCGGGCAAAGAGCATCGAAGAAGCCGTTGTCTGCGGTAAACTTTACCAGTTGCCGCCGGGCTATCCCGCGTTGCAGGTACCAAATGAAAGCGTTCTCATGACCGGGACAAAGGACGTTTTTGCCGATACCCAAGACCAGTACCGGGAAAACAACGACATGGATTTCGAGTTCAAAATCTATGATGGATGGGGCGCAGTCCACGGCGAACTCGTGACCTTTTCCGATCCGGAACGCGATGTTATCCCGATCGAGCGCCTTGAGGGTACCCCTTACTATTACGAGAGGGTACTCGTCCCCGCACAAAAAGCCGATGGAAGCATTATCGCGGCATTCGCTTACACCATGGACGAAATTCATTTTTCAGCCAAATATCTGCCAGACGGCGTCTGGCCCGAAAATAGAAAGGTACATCAAATATGCAAATAGACAAAAACCGCAACTCCGTTCTTCGTCAGCTGGCAGCTCTGCAGAAGATGTCGCTTGAAGAACTTCAGAATAAATGGCGCGACCTCTACGGTTCCGAGCCGCCGAGTTACGGCAGGGATTTTATGTTTCGACAGCTGGCTTATCGCTTGCAGGAACTATTTTATGGAGGACTGAAAAAAGAAGTAAAAGCGATATTGCAAAAATCTGAATTAAATAACCTTAATGCGAAAAATGGCAAGAAATCAGATTTTACAATCGGGACTCAACTTGTCCGAATGTGGAACAAAAAAGAACATAAAATATCTGTCGTTCATGGAGGATTTGAGTACGAAGGTCAGAGGTTTCGCTCCCTTACTGCGATTGCTGAAAAGATTACCGGATCGCACTGGAATGGTCGCCATTTTTTTGGATTGCCAAAGCTCGAGAGAAAGCCTCGCTGCATGAAAATTAAAAGAAAGATTAATGAAGGAAAAATTGTATCATGAATAGCGATAAAGTTGTCAGATGCGGTATATACACAAGAAAATCCCATGAAGATGGCCTCGAACTCGAATTTAACTCATTGGACGCGCAACGGGAATCCGCCGAAAATTATATTGCCAGCCAGAAAGAAAACGGCTGGATAGCATTACCGGAAAAGTATGACGACGGCGGTTTCTCCGGCGGCAACATGGAGCGCCCGGCATTGAAACAATTGATGGCAGACGTAAAAGCCGGAAATATCGATTGCATAGTTGTTTACAAGATAGACAGGCTGTCGCGTTCATTGCTGGATTTCACCCAGCTTATCGAGACGCTCAATAAGTATAATGTCAACTTCGTTTCAGTTACCCAGCACATCCAGACCACCGATTCCGCGGGGCGGATGATGCTGAACATTTTAATGACTTTTAGTCAGTATGAAAGAGAAATTATTGCGGAAAGAATTAAGGATAAAATCGCCATGTCAAAACGCCGCGGAAAATATTGCGGCGGGTATCAGATCATCGGTTATGATGTCGATCATGAAAAGAAAAAATTGGTAATAAATGAAAAGGAATCAGAAATAGTAAAATATATTTTTGCTCGTTATCCTGAATTAGGTTCCGCTAAAAAGCTGGCCGCTGAACTCAATGAAAAAGGTTACAGAACAAAGACATGGACATCCAGAAAGGACAGGCATCACGAAGGTCAGCCGTGGAATACAGGTCATATCTTCCGTGTCTTGAACAGCCCGGTTTATCTTGGAAAAGTGACCCATTATGAAAAGACTTTTCCAGGCGAGCACGACGCGATTATAAGTCAGAAGGCGTGGGATAAGGTTCACCAGATTTTTGAGGACAGTTGTCACGGGCAGAAACGGAAAAGTAAAATCGAAATGAATACGCCGCTTCGGGGAATCATCAGATGCGGACACTGCGGCGGCGCGATGGCTCCGACTTACAGCAGAAACGGTAAACGGCGCTATACATATTACTTCTGCCAGAAAGACTCGAAGCGTGCGGTCAGTACCTGTCCGTTGAAGCGGATTCCCGGCGGGGATGTCGAAAAGGCCGTGATTCAGCAGTTGGGCGCGGTATTCAGGACTCCGAGCCTGATGGCCCATACTTTCGCAAAGGCAAGCGAGCTTGAGAGTTCCGAACGAGAAAGATTGGTTATTGAAAAGCAGTCGTGCGAAAGTGAGATTTTTAAGATTCAGTCAGAAATTACCAAATTGATGGGTACTAATTTGCCAGAAAAAGATGAGAAAATAGAATCTGTCAAAAATCTTGTGACACGGCTAAATGGGATAAAAGAGGAGCTTGTCCGTTTCAAAACAGAACCAATAGAAGAGCAGGATATCGGCAATGCGTTCAAGAATATCGAGGAACTCTGGGACATGCTCTTTCCGACAGAGCAATACCGATTGATGCGTCTGATGATCGAGAGCATAAATGTTATGGAGGACTCCATCAGTATCACTCTGAAGACCGATGAGATGCCGTCATTGATAGCAGAACTTTCGGGAATCGATCTTTCAGACCGGAAAGAAAAGGACAAGGCAGGCAAAGAATCCGGAAACGTTTATCCGGAAATCCTTCCGGAAGGCAAAGTGATGCTGCGGGTCCCGGCGTTTTTCAAATACAAAAACGGACGCAAGATGATAATCACGCCTGAAACGCTGGAAGGGGAAAATCCAGAAAGCCCGTCAAAAATTCAGAATCCGATAGTTAACGCACTACGGAATGCCCACGAATGGAAGTCCATGCTCGAATCAGGCAAAGCCGCGTCGGTGGCCGGACTTGCGCGGGAATTGAGTCTGAGCCGTCCATACGTTACAAGAATTCTGTCGCTCACGACCCTGGCTCCCGATATCGTAACAGCTCTCATCAACGGCGAAGAACCCAGTGGCCTCAGCCTTGACAAGTTGGTCTCCGGCTTCCCGGACGACTGGGAGGAGCAGAAAAGAATCTTTAACATCAAATCTGTATAAGACTACAGATGCTTGAAAAGTAACTTAAGCCGTTTAGGTTGTAAGCGCAGGAGGGCTGGAGTTCTTTTTTTATGACCGATCCGCTGCACGGCGGCCATAAGGGGGGACTCTCGCCAGCCTTATTTAACTACGTTCAACTAATGATTGGTCTCGTAACGCTTGCGACCATTCGGGAGGCGCTTTACCTTAACGAAACCAGCGTCTGCGAAAATAGACAAGGCTCTGAAGACTGTTCCTTTATCGCATACTGCTTTCTTTTTGAAAGCCGCCTGATAAAATTCCTCTGCTGAATAAGCCCCCCTCATCGACAGGATGACCTTCAGCATTTCCTCGCGTTCAATAGTAAAACCTCTGTTATTCTCTTTAAGGTATTTACGCAGCTTTTCCAGATCATCGGTCTTTTTCATAATAGGAATACTTATCACTTACCGCGCAGTTTCTTTATTTTCAGTTTGGCAAGCCGCTCTTTGAGTTCCTTGCCTGCTCGGAATTTGACCTGTACATGTTCTGGAATCAAAATGTCTTTTTCGGGACGTTTCGGATTTCTGCCAGTTCGCGCCGCCCTGACGACAACTTCAAAGACTCCAAAATTACGAAGCTCGATTGTTTTGCCGGATGCGATCCCATGGGTAAGGCAATCTAGGATTTTCTGAATAATCGCGGCAACGTTGGCCTGAGTCATTCCGGTCGCATCCGCAATCTTCACTGCAAAATCTCGCTTCGTTGTTGACATAATAGCATCCTTTTCTGAGTTTCTTAACCAATTACCTTACCATAAACAGCCTGTCAATCAAGGAAGGAAATGTTTTATAAGAATTTCCATAGGCCAGTGAGAACCTTGAGACCGGTCGGTTAGTTTTTTAATCAGGATGGTATGCAAGTGCTATTCTCAAACTGCTAAAAATAGAGAATTTCAGGGAAAGTATTGGCCTTGTGAATGTTATAAATATTTTCAAGGGGTGTCCCCTCGGTACACCCCTTCAGAGAATAGAGGGCGAACAGAGAGGGAAATCGTGAAAAAAGCCGTCTTTTTAGAGGTTCCTCGGTACACCTTGAAAATGAGCTCAAACTTGCAAAACCCTTTGATTTACGGGGATATGCGCAGTATGGTATCTGGCGATATAAATCGCTGAGAGTAAACGCCTTGGAAGGAATTGGCGGAGAAGGTGGGATTCGAACCCACGGTGCAGTTGCCCGCACACAGCATTTCCAATGCTGCGCCTTCGACCACTCGGCCACCTCTCCAAAATCATCCGGTCGTAATGAGGTTCTGAATATACT
>Ga0265294_10009658_pt1 | contig 11081 bp, 7 predicted proteins | sample MunlanPumphouse3_FD_192504 | JGI IMG/M metagenome (GOLD analysis project Ga0265294, IMG submission 192504) | Groundwater microbial communities from a municipal landfill in Southern Ontario, Canada - Pumphouse #3 | ecosystem: Environmental > Aquatic > Deep subsurface > Groundwater | place...
ATAAAAGTGATACTCCCTGGCTTCTTCACAGAGAATTTCTATCTGAACACCTGTAGTGTCCGGACGCAATGCAGTATGATCGATAAGTTGTGCTATATCTTTTTTGGCCAGCGACATAGCCATTTCATTTGATATTATTTCTACCATAGAAATCCTCCTGTTAGTTTAATCCTTCAAAAATTATTTTTTATTTACTTGGGCCTTAACTCTGTAGCAAATGGTTTTTGGGTTTTTTTATCAAAATATAATTTTATTCTATAGTCGAATGAAATATAATTCTTTTTTCCTGTAATTTTATTATCTTTCAAGATACTCTCATCGAATTTACACTTTCCCTTACAATTGCATTTAATCATTTTTTCTTCTTTTGAGTAAAAGGCAATATGTAATTGTTCTGGAGAAACATTAGGAAATTTTTTGATTATAATTGGACTACTTTGGGCAACAATTTTTTGTATAATTTTGTAGTACAAATCATTTCCGACCTTTTTTTTAAAGGCAGAAAAAGTTGAATGTGCCGGGGTTTTCATAAAATGATGGAATCCACACAATACACAATATTTGGTATTGAATCGTAATTTATCAGCTAAATCACGATTGGATTTTGCTTCACCCAGATATACCAATAATTGCGCTTTGAATAATGATATGGGACTGTAAACCAGTTCTTTTTTTGCACTATAATTGCCTTTGAGCTTATTGTCTATAAAAGACCAGTCTACAGATTCATAAAGATTTTTAAGAGGATCATTCTTTTTTATCTTTTTATACGCTTCATATGTAGAAAATGAAAATTGCCTTTTTTCTTTTTTCTCCATCAACTATAAATTCCGTTAAAATATTGCTGAATAATTAAATAAATTAATGCATAATATTTATTTCTTTAAAACCTTTTATTTCTTTTTCGCAAAAATGTAGGTATATCTAAATCCTCTTTATCTTTATATTTTTTAGTAATCTCATATTCATCAGTTTCAGTTGTTTTCTCATTATTTAGGTTTTTATCTTTATTAGGAATATCTTTTTTATTATCTAATAAAGACTCGATAGCTTCCTTCTCAAATTCCTTTTTTATTTCTTCTTTTTCAACTTTTTCATTAATCGTTTCAACTTTATATTGTTGTTCACTCATATTTTTTTCGCACTTTGTAGCAATTACAGTTACCCTTATTTCATCCTGCATTTTCTCTGATATAATCGCGCCAAAGACTATATTGGCTTCATTCCCGGCGGCTTTGGAGACAATATCTACAATTTGATTAATTTCATAGAGGCTCATATCCAGACCACCGGTTACATTAACCAGTAAAGAGTTGGAACCTTTAATGGATACTTCTAATAATGGGCTTGAAATAGCTGCTTCGGCTGCAGTTGAACCTTTATTATTACCTCTTCCTACACCAATTCCTACCAGAGCAAATCCGGCATCCTTAATAACTGCCCTTACATCTGCTAAATCCAGATTAATTAATCCGGGAATAGTGATTAAATCCGCAATAGCCTGCACTGATTGTCTTAAAACTCTATCGGTTATTTCAAAAGCCTCTTTTACGGAAGTATCTTTGCTTATCATGCTTAATAGTCTGTCATTAGAAATTGTAATTAGAGCATCAACCTGTTTTTTAAGCTCTTCAATACCTTTTTCTGCCTGTACTATGCGCTTTCTTCCTTCAAAAGTAAAAGGACGGGTAACTACCCCAATAGTAAGAGCTCCTTCCCTTTTGGCTATTTCAGCAACTACAGGAGCTGCTCCGCTACCGGTTCCTCCACCCATACCTGCGGTAATAAAAACAATATCTGCGTCCTCCAGAACCTTGGAAATCATATTTCTGTCTTCTTCTGCAGCTTTTTTCCCTATTTCCGGATCACCACCCGCACCCAATCCCCGGGTAGTCAATTTACCGATTTGTATTTTTTGAGTAGCTTGAGATAATGAAAGCGCCTGCAAATCAGTATTAAGAGCAATTAATTTCAAACCATTAATTCGATGGTTTGCCATTTCTTCAACAGCATTATTACCACTTCCACCAATCCCAATAACCTTGATGTTTACAAACTCTTCTATCTTTTCTTCTTTTTCAAGAATTTCTTCTTGAATATCATCATTGCGGTCAACCAGATTACCATTTCCATTACTGAGATTTTTCTCCTCTTGTTCTCTATCGAGACCCTGAGAAGTATCTCTTATCAATTCCTGCTTGTAATCTATTATCTTAGTAAAGCCGCGAGCTAATTTTTTCTTTTTCAAAGGAAATCACCTCTTTGGCAAGTTCTAAATAATCTTCTGCACCATGGGACTTGGGATTATAATAAATAATCGGTATCCCCTCACTGGTGGATTCTACCAATGTAATATTTTTTCTTATTATAGTCCTGAAAACTCTTTCTTTAAAGAAATTCCTGGTTTCTTCAATTACCTCTTTGGATATATTACTTCTCATGTCTGCAATTGTTACCAAAACATATATATCAAGAGGATGATGTAAATTCTGATGAACAATTTTAATTGTTTCCATAAATTCTTCAATACCTCGTAAAGCAAAATAGTGTGGCTGAATAGGTATTATAACCTCACCAGAGGCCTTTAATGCATTAATAGTTAGTATCCCCAAAGAAGGGGGACAGTCAATTATTACATAGTCAAAATCAATCTTGCTGTTTTGTATCCCAATATTTAAAAAATCTTCTCTTCCAATTTGATCAATTAGTTTATACTCAGCGCTGGCAAAATCAATATTAGTGGGAGCTACATATAAATTGCCTTTGCCTATTTCTTTCAGTTGGATTACCACGTCATCCAGATCAAGCTTATTAGGAGAACGGCTTGGTTCCAATACATTAAGCATTGTTTTGTCAAGATCGTTAGGTTCGATGCCTAATCCTATTGTAGTATGTGCCTGAGGGTCCATATCTATAAGCAGTACTTTTTTATCAAATTCACTTAAACAAGTACCCAGATTAATCGATGTGGTAGTCTTTGCAACACCACCTTTTTGATTGGCAACCGAAAAAATCCGCAAGCTTTTTACCCTCCCCGTACATATAATATCCTGGTTATTTTTGTTTATTATTTATTTTATTATAATTGTTAATTTTATAAAGATAAAGCACAACATATTAATTTAATGTTTATTTTAATCACTCAAATGTTAGCTTAGCATAATTCTATACATATATTATAAGCATAACATATTTACGATTATATCATGTTAGTTGTTAGTATACTACCAGTTAAATATTTAAAATTTAAAATAATAAAACTGGTAATAATCTTACTATTTTATTTAAATGATTTAAATGATGGACTTGAATTATTAGTATTTTTTTTGTTGTTACCTTTTACAATAATTTTTAAAAAACTTATAGCTTAAAATATATTTTACCTTTTTTTATCACTCTTGACAAATGTATTAAGAAATATTTTAAAATATTATTTTTTTTCTAATGCATGATTAAATTTATATTATAATAAACCAGCAAACATGTTCCATTCTCATTGATTTATTCAGAAGTTGTCACTATAAACATATGTAATGCATATATAGCTTGACTTTTCATTTCTTCAAATATATACTTACTACTATTATCAGGTATTATTTATTTATATTTAATTACCCGGAATTACCCGGATATGGAGGTCTTTTATAATGTCCTTAAAAACCCTGAACGAAATGCTTGATCAAAGCGCAGAAAAATTCAAAGACAGATCCGCTTTTAAGGTAAAAAAGCATGGACAATTTGTACCGGTTAATTATGGTGATTTTTATAAAAATGTCCAGGAACTTGGCACCGGATTATTGGAATTAGGTTTTTCGAAAGGTGACCATATTGGATTGATATCCGAAAATCGCTGGGAATGGATTCTAAGTGATCTTGCCATTATCGGTATCGGTGCCGTAGATGTTCCGGCAAGTGGTAATAGTTATGCCAGAGACATGGCATTTAAATTAAATCACTCTGATTCTATTGCCACTATTTTAGAAGGTGAAAAATTGTTGAGGGAATTTTCTAAAGTTTCCTCCCTGCTGCCAAATATTAAAAAATTAATTATTATAGAACCGGTTACTGTCTTTTCCGAAGAGAAAGAGTCTCCTGAATGGGCACATGCTGTCCCTTTCAAATCAGATGAGAATATTAATAAAGCATTTTATAAAAAAATACATTCAACTGTCAGTAATGATACAAGTCTTATCCTTTTATCAAGAAAAGCAAAGATTTTTTTAGAAAAATACATAAAAGAAAATGAACAGGAATTAGTTAAGAACTTCTCTTTAAGGGACATCTCTGAACTGCAAGATAAACTATGGGAAAAAACATTTATTGTAAAACAGGGTCAGCTTGAAGGCTTTCCTCCTATTTACTCTTTTAGAAATATTCTCAATAAGGGAAAAGAATTGTTAAAAAAAGGTGACCGACGTTTTGTAAACATAGCCAAAAAAGCCAAACCTGATGACTTGATAACTATTATCTATACTTCTGGTACCACTTCAGACCCTAAGGGAGTGATGTTGACACATCGAAATATCATGCATAATGTCAATAATTTACCTGGGGCAATTGGAGACCTTAATGAAAGAGACAAATTTCTTTCGGTTTTGCCATCATGGCATATTTATGAAAGAACTGTAGAATATTGCTCAATCAGTTTTGGTGCTTCTACCGCTTATAGTAAACCATTTAAACAGGTATTATTACCGGATTTGCTTCTGGAAAAACCTACTGTAATGTGTACCGTTCCCCGTATATGGAATAGTTTATATAAGGGTATTATAAGTAAGATAAAAAGCGGGGGAGGTATTCAGCAATGGCTTTTCTTTTCAGGACTAAATGTTGCAAAAAAATATAAACATGCCAAAAGAATACTGGACAATACCTTACCCCTTTTTGATCGCGATAGTTTCAGTCAACAGGAATTGGAAAAAGCCAAAAAAACAGTAAACCGTCTATCCTGGCAATATAAATTGTTTGATAAATTAGTATTTAAAAAAATTCGAGATATGCTTGGTGGGGAAGTCAAATTTGCCATAAGCGGAGGCGGTGCACTTCAGGAAGACATAGATATTTTTTTAGATGCAGTAGATGTATGTGTGCTGGAAGGATACGGACTTACAGAGACTTCTCCGGTTATTGCAGGAAGAAGTCAGGATAAACCAGTTATATTTACAGTTGGTGAGCCTATTCCAAAGTTAGAGGTTAAAATCATCGACAAGGAAAACCTGACAAATGAAATACCTCATGGGCAAGCTGGTGTGGTAATGGTAAAAGGTGACCTTGTTATGAAAGGATATTACAAAAATGAGAAAAAGACTGCTGAAGTACTTCAAGATGGATGGTTTAATACAGGTGATCTGGGGAAAAAGACCCATAATGGTAAATATCTAAAAATTATTGGTAGAATAAAAGATACTATTGTGCTAAGAGGTGGAGAAAACGTAGAACCTCAACCCTTAGAAGATAAGTTAAAAGAAAGTCAGTATGTTAACATGGTAATTGTAGTTGGACAGGATAAACCCAGACTTGGAGCCTTAATTATCCCTGATTTTGAGGAAATACAGAATTATGCTAAAAAAAATAATATAAAGTACCGGGACAGACAGGATTTAATCTCTAAAAAGGAAATTATTTCAATTTTTCATAAAGAGCAAAAACGTTTAATATCCAGAGAAAATGGTTTTCAGCCTTATGAAACTGTAATGGGTATTGCACTTTTATTTGAAGAGTTTTCACAGGAAAAGAATGAAATGACTGAAAGTCTTAAATTAAAGAGATTTATTATTCATGATAAATACCATGATATTATTGATAAAATATGCGGTAAATATTAAGTCGGTAAACTTTTTCTAATTTATATAATATATTATAAAGAATACCGACTTATTTCTTATAAATTTGCTATTCTGGAATAATTATTCGTTGATAGGGGTATATTAAATCCGGATTTTCGATTAACTGCCGGTTAGCTCTGAATATCTTTGTCCAGGCAAGACCTTCTTTGTATTTGTCTCTGGCAATAGTCCATAGACAATCACCGCTTTTTACTTCATAATACTCACTTTCTGTTTCTAATCCGGCTAACTTTCCTTGTAATTCAGCAATCTCATATTCTAACCTGCTAATTTGTTTATGATATTTATCAATACTATCCTGAATTAATTCTCTTTCTGTCGCTAAAGCAACGATTCTTTCCAGTAACTCTTGTTGTTCCTGATAAGTAAGATTCTCTTGCTGACGAAGTTTTGATCTTAATTCTTTAACTGTTACTTCATAATCTTCCATTCTTTTCGCGTGTTCTTCTATCTGTAAAACAAAATCGGCTATCTGTTCTTCCCTATCTTTAATCCTCGCCACCCTCTCCTGTTGCAGCTCGAGCTGGACAGCCATTTCTTCCTTTAAAATGCTGCTGTCTAATTTAACTACTTCAATTTCCTCTTGATATCTTTCCAATTGTTCTTTTAGATACGAAATTAATTCCTGGTTCTCCTTATTTTCCCTTCTCCATTCAACTTCTTTTTCAGTGAGTGCTTTCTCCAGGGTTTCCATATCATTTTTCAGCATGGCAAATTGTTCATTCAAAAGAAATTCTTTTTTCTCTTTAGCCAGTGTCAGTTCCCCTCTTATTTCTTCTACCTGTTGCTGATATATGCTTATTTGTTGTAACAATTCTTCGTATTCCTGTTGTTCTATTTCAAGTCCTTTCCCCTCTAATTGCTTTTCTAACAACTCCTTATTTGACTGTAACTGATTAAACACGACTTCATAGGATTCTTTTAAGTCCTGAAAATCAGCAACTTCTTGTCTGAGATTATTTATTTCATTTTCAAAACGATCAATTTCCCTGGAAACCTTTTCCTTTAAAGTAACTTTTTCTGTTATCTCTTGTTTTAAGGATAACATTTCATTTCCGATTTCTTTCAAACTTAATTCATATTCCTGCACTTCTGTATGAAGGCGGGCAATTGTCTTTTTATTATCTTCTTCTTTCGCTAACCATTCAGCTTCTTTTCCGTACAATAAAGCTTCTAATTTAGATTTCTCTTCTTTTAAAAACTCTATATTTGCCAGGATATCATTTAAAACCATACTTTGTTCTTCAATCATATTTGATTTTTTATGTAATTCTGCAATCTTTTCTTGATATCCGGATGATTCTATCTGGAGTTTTTGGTAATCATTTGTAATCTGTTCCAGGAGAGTGTCCTTATCTTCAATTTCCTCTTCCAATTGTTGTTTGGTTACCATTAATCGGCTTATTTCCTGTGCTCGTATTTCATTATCTTGTTCCAGAGACAATTTTGCATCTAATTCCGCAATATTGTCTTCATATCTTGTAATTTCTTTTTCCAAATTTTCTCTTCTTATAATCTCAGTATCTAAATATTCTTCTAAATTTATAATTTTTTTACTAACCATGTCTATATTTTCTTCATATCTGTCAATTTCCTTCTTTAAAGAAGAAATAGCTTTTTGATTCTCTTCTTCCCTTGATTTCCATTGAGTTTCCTGTTCTTTAAGAAGATCCTCCAGTTTTGACTTTTCTTCATTCAGTTGAACTATTGTCTGGGATTCGATCTTACTTTGAGCTATTGTCTCTTCTAATCTTTCCCGTAATTCCTGTAATTCTTCTTGATATGTTTTTATCCTGGCTTGCATCTCTGTCTCTATGTATTCAAACTCATCTTTAGTTGACCCTGCTTCTGATTTTGTTTCTTCCGCTTCCTTTATCCCTTCTTCCATATTGCCAATCTCATCTTCTTTTTGTTCAATTGATTGGTTTGATTCTGCCAACAAAGTATCTCTCTTTATTAGCTCATCCTGGATTTTATTAAGACGGTTATAATTCAAATAGCCAATCAAAGCCACTATGATAAAAAGGATAAAAAAAACTATTGCGATATTTTTAGACATTATTGCTGTTTCCTCCCAGGTTATTATTATCTTTCTTTATTTCTATTATAACTTAAAAGTAAAATATGTGTACACCTTATAATATTAAAAATTGAGGTGTTTTAAGTTTCCTGTTGAATAAAATTCATTAATATCTTTATAAATGGTATATAAAAATTATATTAAGGTTATATCCTCAAATCTCCTAATATTTGCTCAGTATTCCTTTTTTGTAATTTTTTATTTTGAAAAAAATAATATTACCAGACCAACTACAATCACAAAAGACCTTAATACTGTATTAATTCTTAAATGCTCGTTACTCCCCAATAATATTTTACTTAATAACATGGTAAACAAGGATTCTGACGCTGCAATTGAGTTTGCTATACTAACCGGAGATAATTGCAATGCAACAAAAAAACTATAAAGCCCAAGGCTGGTAAAAAGACCCGTAAAAAAATAAGGGCCTTTCCAGCATTTCTTTAATGCTATTAAAGCGTCTTTCCCCTCTCCTCTTAGAGATAAAAATATCACCGAGCATAAAAGGGCAAATAGTGAACCAATTGAAACACCTATTATAAAATTTGGAAAAATGTTTATACCTAATTTTCGAAAAATATTCCCTGCACCAAAAGCTAATCCCGTTAACAGTCCATAAATAACACCTTTACGATGAGAGCTTGCGTTATCTGCTGCACCAGATGGATTGTTTGTTCTATAATTCTTTGTTGTTAAAGTATTTGTTTTGCCTTTTGTTTCCATTGACATTAAAAATACACCCAATAGGATTGTTATGATTCCGATCCATGCCATAATAGATAATTTTTCGCCTAACAAAAAGACACCAATAAATACCACAAAAGCCGGTGAGATGATTTTGAAGCTGCCAGCCCTGGAAGGACCTATTAATTCAATACTTGTAAATAAAAAAGTTCTTCCTAAAAATGTATTTAAAAAACCGGCAGCCATAAAAAAAATTATGGCAGCCCATGATATTTCGGATAATTGCTTGTTCAAGTTAAAAATTATCAATACCGGTATATTTACAAGATTCACTATTACTAGATTTATAAATACCCCCATATAACGGCTTATGTTATGCTTTTCCAGGCCTTTTCTGGCAAAAATATTGCTTATTCCAAAAAAGATTGCTGTATATAGGCTAAAATATAATCCCAAATTTTTTCTCAATTCTTTTTTATTCTATTTATTAATTATCAGACTTTTATTTTTTCCTGTTATAAAACATTAAAATGTTTTAAAATAAAATAATAAATCCAATTTAGATAAATATTTAAAACATTCAGTTTAAAGGATAATGACTTTATTCATATTAGCCCTATACACATTCTTTTGCAAGAAAATTAGCCAGATAAAACAAATAATATAAAATGATTTCATTTCTTAACAAAAGGATAATATACTGTTATAATAAAGAAAATATTTTTAAGTCATATATCATATACTATAACCAACCAAATAGAAGAAAAATAAAAATAATAGAGATAAATTATATTTAAGGAGAAAAAATGAAATCTAACAATGTTGTTTATCGTGAAGTTCCTATTGAAAAACTTAGATGGAATTTTGATTTAGATAAATTTGATTTTTCCTCTACTAATGACTTAAAACCATGTGAAAAAATACTTGGTCAGGAAAGAGCGCTAAAAGCTTTGGAATTAGGCCTTGATATGGAATTTCTTGGTTATAATCTTTTTATTACCGGGAAACCAGGTACCGGAAGAAGCAGCACCATTAAAAAATTGTTATTGAATAGAAAAAGAAATGGTATTATCTTTGATGATAAATGTTATGTCCATAATTTTAAAGATCCTGATATGCCCAAAGCAATTAGTTTACCAGCCGGACATGGAAATAAGTTTAAAAAAGATATGGACAACTTAGTCAATACATTGAAAAAGCACATACCTTCTCTTTTAGAAAGTGATAAATACCAAAAAAGCAAAGAAGCGATTACAGAAAATTTTAAAAAGAAACAACATTCTTTGGTTAAAGATTTTGAAGACCGGGTTAAATCCGAAAACTTCACAGTTGTTCAGGTTCAGATAGGTCCTTATACTAAACCTGACATCCTGCCTGTTATTGATAAAAAACCAATTAATTTAGAAAATTTAGAAAATATGGTAGCAGAAAAGAAATTTTCAAAAGAGGAGTTTGAGAAAATTAAACAAAAACATCAGCAATTCACACATGAAATTACAAAAATATCCAAAAAAATAAGTGATTTGCAGAAAGAATTTAACAAAAAATTGGCAGAACTGGAAAACAGGATTATTACTCCGTTAGTAGAAGATGTAATTAAGGACATTCAAAAAAAGTATACCAATAAATCAATAGATGATTATTTAAAAGAAGTGAAAAAAAATGTTTTGGAAAATATAAATAGATTTACCGCCAAAGAAGAACAACCATCCCCTATTCCCGGTTTAAAATTTCCTCAGGCAAAAGATGAATTCACCGACTTTTCTGTGAATGTTTTAGTTGATAATTCTGATACCTCAAATTCACCGATAATTATTGAAACACATCCTTCATATAAAAACCTTTTTGGTATTATAGAAAGACGGATGGACAGGACCGGTCATTGGATAACTGATTTTACTAAAATAAAAGCAGGTTCTTTATTAAAAGCCAATGGGGGTTTTTTAGTCGTCAATGCCCTGGATGTATTACTGGAACCCGGTGTTTGGCCTTCTCTTAAAAGAACATTATTAAACCAGAGAATAGAACCTGAAACATATGACCCATTTCCTATGTTTAGCACCTCTGCATTAAAACCTGAACCAATAGAGTGCAATGTTAAAGTTATCATGATTGGAGATCCTTATATTTATCAACTTCTCTACTTCAGGGATGAGGACTTCAGTAAAATTTTTAAGGTTAAAGCAGATTTTGATACTGTAACCGAAAATGATGATGAAAATGTTTATCAGTATGCCTGTTTTATAAAGCATCTATGCGAAAGAGAAAATTTACTTCCCTTTGATAAAAGCGGAATAGCCGGTGCAATTGAATATGCAGTGAGATTGGCAGGTAGAAAAAACAAAATATCTACACATTTTAACAGCCTTGTTGACTTGCTCAGGGAATCTGATTACTGGGCAAGGAGAGATAATAAAAAAATTACTGAGAAAAAACATGTTAACCAGGCCATAGAGGAGAAAATAGAAAGA
>Ga0265294_10009659_pt1 | contig 11081 bp, 6 predicted proteins | sample MunlanPumphouse3_FD_192504 | JGI IMG/M metagenome (GOLD analysis project Ga0265294, IMG submission 192504) | Groundwater microbial communities from a municipal landfill in Southern Ontario, Canada - Pumphouse #3 | ecosystem: Environmental > Aquatic > Deep subsurface > Groundwater | place...
CTGAAATGTTCTGTTGGTACTACGCTTGAAAATAAGGATATTGTTAGAACTAATGATAATTCTTTAGCATTAATTAAGTTTGTTGATAATAGTAGCCAGATTAGAGTATTCTCAAATAGTGAAGTGCTAATTAATGCAGAACAAGACAGAGAAGTTTTGAATAAGAATTTAAAATTAGAGGATGGTTCAATTCTTTCAAAAGTCAATAGTAAGATTACTGGTAAGTATTCTGTTTCCACAACCTCAACTATTGCATCTGTGAGAGGAACAGAGTTTTTGGTTGAATTAACTGATGGAATAACTAAGGTAACAGGCTTTTCTGGAAAAGTAGAAGTAGAGAATGTTAAAACAGGGGAGAAAATGCTAGTAACTAAAGGTGATACGGTAACTTCAACTGGAGAAGGAAAAATAGACAGACAGAAAACTGAAAAGATTCCTGAAGAGGTTAATGAAGAGTTACAGGAAACCGAGACAGATAACACAATGAGAATCCAATTCGAAAATGAAGAGGGTGCTATCAAAACTATTATCTTAGAATTTTAAAGGGGTTATGATGAAAAAGATTATACTATTTATCTTACTAACATTAAGTGTTGCACTATATTCTGAGATAACAATTGAGCATAATGAACCATATTTAGGTTATAAAGGTACAAATTTAAATCTCGATATTACTATTGATGGTAATTGGCAAGAAGTTATTGAACTATTGGTTTACTATAGAGAGCGAGGATCGGTTGCTTTCAATTCCATTAATGTTGAAGTTCAATCTGCCCAAAATGGTGATTACAGAGTAGTGATACCTATATCAGAAACAGCTAAAGGACTCGAATACTATATTGAAGTAAAAACAAAATTAGAAGAAGTTTTTACTTATCCACAAAATCAACCAAATCTAAATCCAATCATGGTACAGATAATTGATAAAGTGATCAGTAATGATTTTGTTATCCTTAATGAGCTAACTGATATCGAAGATGGTTCAGATTTGTCACTTTCAATTTCTCTTTTCAATATTCGAGATGAGTTAGATTATAACTCAATAACTTTTTATAAAGATGGGAGAAATGTTACTAAAGAAGTAATTATAACTCCAACTTTATTAGTATATAATGTGAATAAGATAAGAAGAAGCTTTAACTTTCAGATTACTGCTAAAACACTTAGTGGTGAATTGCTTGATTCAGGAGTGCAAAAGGTTAATGTCAAACAAAAAATGTTTACCTATGACCTTCCTTACAATATAAGAGGTAATGTTAATTATAAAGGAAACACTAATAAGATTTCTGATGATAATAATGAAAGCAGTGAACGAGCAACTAACACCCATAGCACTATAATTAATGCTAGTGGTAATTACAAGTTTGTCAAGATGAATACCAGACTCTATCTTTCTTCTTTGGAAGCTTCTGATAGACAAGCAGTGAATCGCTATTCTTTTGATGTAAGCTTGCCTCATTTTAATCTATATCTTGGCGATAAAACACCATATCTTTCTGAATTTACCCTGAACAGCTCAAACATTAGAGGATTCGGAAGTAGATTAGGTTTTAAATATTTTTTACTCGAAGGATATTGGGGTAATACTGCTAGAGAAGTTTCAACAAAAGAGATGGAAGAGGATAATTATTATATCCCAGGAACATTTAAGAGAGAGACAGGGGCGATTAGGTTAAGTTTAGGTAATAGAAATGCCTTCCAATTTGGGATTAATGTAGTAAAAAATAAAGACAGGATATCTTCCTTGAATTATTCTGATTACTATATTCCACTGATTGAGGGTACCAAAGCAGATTCAACCGATAAACAGATAATCAATCCAATTGATAATATTGTTCTAAGTACTGATTTTAATCTCTCAAGTCCAAGTAAATTATTTAACTTAGGTGCTGAGCTTGCTTTTAGTGCTTATAACTCGAACATTATTGACGGTGCAATATCTGAAGATGAATTAGATGATATAGGAGCAGACCTACCCTTCGACCCTGAATCTTTAGATGGTTTCTTTGTTATCAACAAAAATACAGAACCACTTAGTCTTTCTAGTTCTAATCTAGCTTATAAGTTATACTCAAGTATGTATATTGCCGGAAATCTATTCAGTATAAATTATACCCGTGTTGGTAGTGCCTTTAACTCTACTTCTGCTAAGAATATCAATACTGATACTCAGGAATTCTCACTTACAGATAATATGAATTTCCACAATACCTTGTTCTTAGATTTCTCCTATAACCGTGTGAATGATAATCTTTCCGATAACTTAGCAACTACAAATGAGTATAGTAATTATAGAATTAACTCAATTATCAGAAGAGAAAAATTTCCTATCTTGAGATTTAGTTACAATAAAGGAAGAACAAGTATAGAAAATAATGATGAATTTGAGATATCTGATGCCTTTGACGAAGCTCAGGAATTCAAAACTACTGCTTATGGAGGAGGAATAGGATATGATTTTGATATGGTTCCTCTAATTCCATTCAGCTTAGATTTAGACTATCAGAATAGTCTTGACGAAGATGATTTACGTGATGCTTATAGTTTTGAGAATATCAGCTATTATTTGAGATATAGATCAAAATTGACTATGATTCCTCTTTCAACTGAAGTTAGTTATAATCTTACTAATTCCACAGGATATATTGGTGTCCCAGAAGCTGACGATTCAGGTGATATCTTATACGCTCAAGAAGAGCAAGAATGGGATAGAACATCAATTAGACTCAAGATTCAATATGAGTTAGTTAGATTTAAGTTGCTTCCTTTCTTTGATTACAGATTAACTAATAATGAAAATAAACTTCTCAGTGGAAATGATAATAGTTACTCAGCTACATCTTTAGGATTAAGTTACTATCCATTTAGACTTACTTCTTTAACCACAAGTTTGACCTTTAAAAACAAAAATTATGATGTTGAAGGATCTGACTATTCTGCGGTAAATTGGTACCTAAATATTGTCCAGAAATTCTAATAATACATGAAGTTAAAGCAATATAAATTTGTACTTGTAGCTATAATTGTGTTTCTAATAACATTTTTTAGCTCATTTACAAGCATATTTGTTCAAATTGAAGCAAAATTATATGACCTCTTTATGCAACAGAGAGGTCATATTCCTCTTACCGAAAAAGTGGCTATTGTCGCTATTAATGAAGAGACGATGAGGACTTTGAATATTCAATGGCCTCTACCTCGCAGCCTATATATTCAAGCTATTGAAAATATCAGAAGAGCCGGAGGAGAAGTAATTGTTTTTGATGTTCAGTTTCCTGAAACTGCACAAATCTCTTTAATTGGTAAGGAAAATGCAGGCTTGGTGGACAATGTTAATAGTAAATTAGAACAGTATGATAGAGATTTGGGTATTATATCACATCAAAATAAAGTTGTCCACGCCTGCAAAATCGAGCGAGAAGGGAATAAGCACTTTTTACTCCTTCCCAATAGCAGAATTATGGAAGCTAAACCCAAGATTGGATTGGTATCTAATTTTACAGATAGAGACAACGCTTTACGCAAGTATCAAATCATGGATGATTTGAATAATAATAATTACTATTCTCTCTCTCTAAAAGCGTTCTCTCTCTACCATGACTGTCCTCTGAAAGTAGACAAAACTCAAAGAATTGTCTCATGTGCAGATCAAGTGATTCCCTATTTTCTCAATTATCTTTCACCAATCAACTATCGTAATAAGGCTGGTACCTTCGCAGGAGATAAAACAATTAATGCCTCAAGTACCTACTATTCATTTATTGATCTTATTGATTTAACTTCAGGAATGAGCTCTGATGAGTTAGATTTTTTCTCTGATGTAGAAGTTGACGAAGAGTTAGCTTCAAAACTGGAAGACATGGGAATTGATTCTAATCAGGTTTCCCAAACTAATTTAGATAAGCTTATCACTAAACAAGCATTCAAAGACAAAATTGTTTTGATAGGTTCTACCTTAAAAGAACATCATGATTATTTCCATACTCCTTTTGGATTTATGCCTGGAGTAGAAGTTCATGCTAATTTCTTGGATTCATTACTAGCTGACGACTTATTGGCTCATCTTAATCACTATCTCTTTTTATCAGCTTTTTTTATAATACTACTTTTCTTTAGTTTTGTTTGTCAAAAATACAATGCTTACCGAACATTAGTTTTACTCCTAATAATCCTAATTGTTCACTATGTTACTACTCTTATCTCTCTTAAGTACTTTAATCTAATTATTCCAAAACTTGACATATTCTTTTCTTTCCTTATTATTTATCTCTATAATCTTGTTAATAAATACTTACAAGAAGCAAAAGCTAAACTGGAAATTAAAAATGCTTTCCAACACTATATGGCTCCTGAACTTGTGGAAGAATTAATATCAGACCCTAAACAACTACAGTATGGTGGTGCAAAAAAAGAGATATCTGTTCTCTTCTCAGATATTCGATCCTTTACTACTTATACTGAATCTCATCCTATGGAAGAGACTGTAGCGATGTTAAGAGAATATCTCACTGAAATGACTAAGGTCGTTCTTGAAAACAAGGGTATAATAGACAAGTTCGTAGGTGATGAATTAATGGCTCTTTATGGTACTCCTATTAAAGATAAAGATCATGCCTATAATGCTTGTAAAACTGCCTTGGAGATGAGAGAAAGGCTTAATCTGTTGCAAGCAAAATGGAAAGAAGAGGGCAAGGATATCGTAGAAATCGGTATTGGCGTTAATTCTGGTTTTGCGGTTGTGGGGAACTTAGGTTCTGAACAGGTTTTTGACTACACCGCAATCGGAGATGTTATTAATCTTGGGGCTAGATTAGAAGCCTCAAATAAGAAATTCCCGAGTGAGAATAAAATTATTATTTCTGAATTTACTCTGGAATATATCAAAGATAGAGCAGAAGTTGCTTATATCTGTAATGAATATGTGAAAGGCAAAAACGAGGGTGTAGATATTTATCACCTACTTAGTCTAAAATAAATATAATAAAATACATTATTGGGGGAGAAATGCTAAAGATTTCAGTAAAAGAATTACATGAATTTATGGTGGAAGTTTTTACAAAACTTGATGTTCCTAAGGATGAAGCACTGATATGTGCAGATGTCTTGATTGAATCAGATCTTCGAGGAATTGAATCCCACGGTATTGGCCGTTGTAAGATGTACTATGATAGAATTAAGGCAGGGATACAGTTTCCTACAACAAAGATCGATATTATCAGAGATAAATATGCAACTGCTGTTTGGGACGGAAATCATGGTATGGGACATGTAATTTCATACAGAGCTATGGAAACTGCTATCCAAAAGGCAAAAAAATATGGCATTGGTTGTGTTGTAGTCAGGAATTCAACTCATTATGGAATTGCCGGCTACTATGCTTCCATGGCAGTTAAAGAGGATATGATTGGAATGACATTTACAAACGCTCGACCATCTATAGCTCCTACAAATGGAGTTGATCCTATGTTAGGCACAAATCCAATTTGCTTTGGTGCCCCGTCTAATTTAGACTATCCCTTCCTCTTTGATGGAGCTACTTCTATTTCTCAAAGAGGTAAAATTGAGGTTTTGGACAGAGAAGGTAAAGAAACACCTCTTGGTTGGGCCATTGATAGACAAGGAAATCCTGTTACTGATACAAAACAACTACTAAAAGACCTTATTGCAAAACAAGCTGCAATGCTACCAATCGGCGGGGCTGATGAAGAAACAGGTTCTCATAAAGGTTATAGTTTAGGGGTAATGGTCGAAATTCTTTGTGCTGCTCTCCAAAATGGTTCTTACTTGCAAGCCTTACATGGATTTGATGAACAAGGTAATAAAATACCTTACAAATTAGGGCATTTCTTCTTAGCAATAAACATTGATTTCTTTACCGAGATAGATGATTTCAAGAAGATTACTGGCGATATTATGAGAACATTACAGAAGTCAACAGTCGCTCCTAATAAGGATAAGGTTTGGATTGCCGGGGAAAAAGAATATCATAAAGCTAAGCAAATTCGCTCGGAAGGTGTTCCAATCACTCCTGCACTTCTCAATAATATCAAAATAATGAAAAAAGAACTGGGAATTGATCTCTTAGATGTTTAGAAACTAGAAAATATGATTTTGCTTGACTAAAAAATGTTAAACACTAAAATATCAAAATATGAGATAATAACTGTTTCAAAGGAGAAGATATGAAAAAAATTTTAATACTATTTTTGCTTTTATTACCTCTTGTTGTTCTAGCACAAGAGAGTGGACAAGAAGTTTCACAAGGAAGCGACTTTCAAATGGGTGGAGCTGTCGGAGCAACAACAATTAACGGTGAAACTTATACTCGAATTCGACTTAACCCTGAAATCTCTTTCTGGAGATTTGGCGTTGGTTTAGATATAGATTTATTAATTACAGGAAATGGTGACATCAGAGAAGAGGATTGGGACGAATGGCAAGATTATGTTAATAAGATTCTCTATTTAAGATATTGCCATCGTGGAGACCCATTCTATGCTTTAGTTGGAAGTTTCCCATCTTATACTTTAGCTAATGGGTTAATTGTTAATGGCTATACTAATATGCTTAACTACCCTGATAAAAAGAAACTTGGTGGCTACATGGGCTTTAATACCGATATGAGTGGCTTTGGTATGGAAATGTTTGCTGCTGACTTTAGGGAGATGGATGTTTTTGCTACTAGAGCTCACTTTATGCCAATGCAAGTTACTAACTTCCCTATTTTAAAAGAACTTGAGTTAGGTGTATCTATAGCTCATGATACAGATCAGTATAATCGATTTGAGGATTCAGACGGGGATAATGTTCCAGATATCTTTGATGAGTTCCCTAATGATGGTAGTGTCTGGTCTGACATTGATGGAGACGGCTTTGCTGATGATATCGACATTGATGCTAATGGTAATAATGTTTTAGATGAAGAAGAAGGTTATGTCCCTGAGGATACTAAGGCCAAGTATAATGAAGAGAAAGAAGTAACTATAGTTGGTGTTGACTATCTATTACCACTAATAAACTACGATTATTTACAGCTATATCATTATGCAGAAGCTGCTAAGATAGTGGATTATGGTATGGGATTTATCTTCCCTGGTTTTGGAGCTAAAGTAGCTATTTTTGACTTAAAACTTGAGGGAAGAAGATTTGAAGATGAATTTATCCCTGGATTCTTTGATTATTTGTATGATGACCAAAGAGCGTTTGTTAGAGGTGATAAAATATATACAAAGACCTCACTCCTTAATTCAGTAAATGCATCTACTGGTTGGTATGGTTCGGCAACAACTAATATAGCCAAACTCATCTACTTAGATTTAGCCTATCAAGATATGTATGGTAAAGATGTTACTACTGGTAAATCTCTGTGGGTTGGATTAAGAGCTGAGACTAGCATGATTCCTAAGATTAATGAAGCTTCAATAACCTATTCTCAAACAAACAAAAAATATATCAATTTTAAGGATTTCAGAAATGAAAATGCAAGTGTAACAGGTAAGATTAGCTATGAATTAGGTGGAAATTCTTACTTGGTAGGAAACTATCAGGAACGTTACACAGACATGAATAATGATGGGAAAATTAAAGGTGAAGATGAAATAGCTAAAACATTTAGTTTCACTGTTGAGTTTAAGTTTTAACTAATATAAAAATGGATATTTATCTAATAATAATTAATTCTTTGTTATTACTTGTTGTGATTGTTCTGCTTATTAAGCTCAATAAGCAGAACATTACTCAAGTAGATACAGAAACAAATGAATCTAATACCTACATAGCTACTGAAAAAGACAATAATCTTCTCTTTAGACTGCATTTACCTGCTATTAGGATAAATTTGGAAGGTTTAATTGAAGAGTATAACTACACCGCTAAAGAGTTAATCCCCAATATTGAAATTAACAAAATATCAGAGCCTGATCTAATTATCTCTTCTTATGAACCTCAACTCCCTTTTAAAGAAGCTTTTATCAAACGTAAGATAGTTACTAAGAAATTAATGCTGTCCCAAAGACTATATGAGATGAAGATTATTCCAATTTATCTCCACAGTAATATTGACGGTTTTTATGAAATCTTTACAGATATAACTGAGCTAGAGGAGTTGAGAAAGAGTAAAGAACAACGCTCCAAGTTAGAGACTATTGGACATCTATCAATGGGAATGGCTCATGATTTTAATAATATCTTGCAAGTTGTAATAGGTAATGCAGAACTTTGTTTAGATGATGGCAGTGGCAATGACGTCTTTGTTGATAATATTGAGACTATTATTAAGGCTGCCAATAAAGCATCTGCACTAACTAAACAGCTTCTTATCTTCACAAGAAAACAAGAACTTGAATTTATTCAAATGGATGTGAATGATACCTTAGTCTACATGCGGAAAATGTTAACAAGATTGATTGGTGAAAATATCACTATTGATTTGAAACTGTCTTCAGCTCCAATCAAGATTAAAGCTGATGAAATACAATTCGAACAGATTATTCTTAACCTATGTTTAAATGCCCGTGATGCTATGGAAAATGGTGGAACAATCAAAATATCTACTGAAGAAATTGAAGTTAAAGAGGGAGACTTTAAATCAAATTACGAAAGAAAATCTGGTAAATACTTAAAACTGTCTGTTGCTGATACTGGTGTGGGTATTTCTCAAGAACATATTGAGAAAATATTTGAACCATTCTTTACAACTAAGGTACAAGGGAAAGGAACAGGGATTGGCCTAGCAAATGTACAGAGTATAGTTAAACAATATGATGGATTTATTGATATCGAAAGTAATATTGGATTTGGAACTGTATTTAAAGTTTATTTGCCAAGTTTCCAAGAAGGCTTAACTGGAAATCAGATTGATGATCAGAAAAAAAAGAAGACTGTGTTAGGAAAAAATGAGAAAGTATTGTTAATTGAAGATGATGATTTAATTTGTAATGTCGTTTTAAAAATATTAAGAAAAAACAACTTTAATGTGATTGCTTGCAAAGATATTGCTTCTGCTTCTGCAGTTATTAAAGAGCAGTTTAATAAGCTAGATTTAATTATTTCTGATTTGATTCTTCCTGATGGGGATGGTTATACCTTGTATGAATCTCTAAAAAAGATTAACAGTAATGTCCCATTTATTATTACTAGTGGCTATAGTAAAGAGAAGGAAGAATTGAAAAAACTAATTTCTCAAGGGATTATATTTTTAAGAAAACCATTCTCTTCTCAAGACTTGTTAGATGCTGTATCCACTACCCTAACAAATCATAAAAGCTGATTTTGTACTAAATAAATTCAAACAAGTGGGGTAAATGTCAATAAATATCGGCAAGTCGAAGTTTATCATATTCATAATATGTTTAATCAATATCTTATCTTTACCATTACTAGCATTAGATAAAATTGATCCAAAAATAGCTATAGCCGAAAATATCACTGGTCAAGATTCTACTTTAATAAATCTATATTATCAAGGCTTCAAAGAATACAGAGTTAGTGACCCTGTTCGATCTAATAACTATCTGCTTAAATTAGCAAAACTCCATGACGCCAGAGGCGAGTTAACCAAAAAATATTATTGGTATGCCGAAATTGGACAAATATATCATAAGTTGGGTATGCATCATTTAGCTTTAGAATACCTTATTGAAACCAGTAGTTATTTCTTGGAACAAGATGATGAGATAAGGCTTGCATGGTTATATTCTGATATCGGTAATGTCTATTATGCCATTGATCAATATGAGCTTGCAGAGCCATATTACCACGATGGCTTTAAGCTAATGAGCAAGAATCAAAATAATTATGGCAAAGCTGTTTTGTTAAATAATATTGCATTATGTCAGATTAAAAAAGGGAATGTCGAAGAAGCTTTTGACAGCTTTGAGAAGGCATTGAAGATAAGAGAAGAGTTTTGTTCAACTTATGTAGTTGAACACTCAAAGCTATTAATGGCAGAAAATTATGCATTGATTGGGAATGATGAACAGGCTTTCAAGCTTTATAGTGAGATTTGGACCCAGAGTTTATCTGATAAAAAATATGAAAGTGAAACAATGATTTTAAAGTCCTCTGCTGGTTTAGCACTTTTCGACTATTGCAAACAGAAGGGTGATTTTTCAAAAGCAGAACAATATTTAGAAGCCAGTATTCACTTGATTGAGGAAGTAGGAGATTACCATACTTTAGGTTTAGCCTTGGCGAGGAAAGCTGACTATTATCAAGAGATTAATAGAGACCAAGAATCATTAAAGATATTACATGAGATTTTTGATTATGCTTTAGAACACAAATTTTTTAATAATGCTCACTCTTATGCTGATAGATTAGTAAAACTTAATCTCAAACTAAACAATGCAAAAGAAAGTGCAAAGTATTATAATTATTATTCAACTTTGACTGACACACTATTGGCTTATAGGGCGACTAAGAACTTAGTGCAGCTTCATACTCTTATTCAAAACCATACTACTGAAGCCGAAAATAAACTTCTAAAAAAAGAACATGCTTATTCTATTGCCCAAAATCGCTTGAATGAGATGGAAAACGAGCGTTTAAAAGAACAAAATCGTTATTCTATTAGATTCTTAATTCTCACAACTATTTTTTTGATTATTATTATTATATTAGTTATCTTATTCTATTTGAGGGATAAGAAGAATCTTGAAAAGATCATAAAAATAGCCAATGCTTCTTCAGAAGGTATTGTCGTCCATGATCGAGGCAATATTATTGATTCCAATAATCAGTTTAAGAAAATGTTTCAAGATTCAGGTGTTGATTTAACAAATAAGAACTTGTTAGACTTCTCTTTACAGGAAAATAAAAAAGAGATTCAAGAAATTCTCTTTGCTACTGAAAAAAACTGAATTAAAAACTAAGCTAATTTCTGCTAATAATAAGATAATTGATGTTAAGATAAGCTCAAGGCCATACAACTACCGTAGTAAGAAAGTAAGAGTAGTTGTAATTCAAGATATTACTAAGATAAATGAATATATTAGATCCATTATGGCTGCTCAGAAAGAATTACGAATACTAAATTCTACTAAGGATAAATTACTTGCAATTATTGGACATGATTTAAAGAA
>Ga0265294_10009662_pt1 | contig 11079 bp, 9 predicted proteins | sample MunlanPumphouse3_FD_192504 | JGI IMG/M metagenome (GOLD analysis project Ga0265294, IMG submission 192504) | Groundwater microbial communities from a municipal landfill in Southern Ontario, Canada - Pumphouse #3 | ecosystem: Environmental > Aquatic > Deep subsurface > Groundwater | place...
ATGAGCTGCCTCTGACCGCGGCCGATCGGGAACATGCTGTCTATAGATTTGATACCGGTTTGAACCGGTGTATCAACAGATTTACGAGCGACTACATTGGGGGCAATTCTTTCTACAGGACGAGAACTCCCGGTTTTAATATCGCCTTTGCCATCAATGGGCCGGCCAAGAGCGTCAATAACCCTGCCGATCATTGCAGAGCCCACCGGAACCTCGGCTACACGGCCAGTGGCTTTTACTTCATCGCCTTCCTTAATTCCGGCATCTTCCCCAAGTATAATAGCGGAAACATAACCCTCTTCGAGGTTCATGGCTATTCCCATAACATCACCGGGGAAACGTAGAAGTTCGTTAGAACCAACGGAGCCCAGCCCGTGGATACGCGCTATTCCATCGCCCACCTCGGCGACAATACCCACATCGACAATGCTAACCTTGTCCTCGAATTTTTCAACGCGCTGTTTTAAAACAGCGATTATATCCTTTTCGGCTGACTTTGCCATTAGACCAGCTCCTTGCTTATAGTTTGCAGCTTGGATCGCACACTGCCGTCAATCAATTTATCTCCAATACGTATTATCATTCCGCCCAGTATTTCGGGGTCCACTTTGCTTTCTATAACTACTGGCTTGCCGGTAATCTGCGTAAGGCGCTTGCCCAGATCGAGCGCTGCAGTTTCCTCCAGCGGAATTGCTGTTGTAACACTTGCGCGCTGTGTTCCTTCAATTCCATACTGCTCATCAACAAGTCTCTGGTATTCCATAGAAATCGAACCAACCAGATCAACTTTCTGTTTTTCTACCAGCATGAACAGAAGATTCTCCAGTTCGGGACTAAGCTTCCCTCCCCTGTCTGCAATTAAAGCAACCTTGTCATCCATGGAAACTGCTTTATCACGTATCTTGTCTGACAGTGCTTTTTCCTGCAAAAGGTCAGCAAGCAGCCTCAACTCGCCCAGCCATTTGACGGTATACCCGTCCTTTTTGGCAGCGTCGAACAAGCCTTTTGCCATATCTTCCGAATATAATTTACTAGCCATTAATTTTCCCCTCTTCTAAGAGGCCTTGCTCTATCTTTATACACTATAAAGCGGATGCTTCTTTCAGCACAGAATCGATGAGGTCTTTGTGAGCCTTCTCATCCAGAGAACTGCTTATTGCCTTGCCCGCCACCAATACCGCGAGATCTGCCACCTCTTTGCGAAGTTCTACCAAAGCAGCTTCCTTTTCGCGTTCTATCTCGGCTTGAGCTTTGACAATAATAGCCTCTGCCTGCTTTTTGGCATCCTGTTCGGCCTTTTTGCGAATTTCCTCGGCCGATTGCACAGCCCGGTCAACAATTTTTTGGCCTTCAGCATTTGCAGCTTCAATGCGTTTTGCTACTTCCTCTTCGGCTTGAGCAGCTTCCTGCCTTGCTTTTTCACCGGCTTCAAGGCTTTCTTTTATCTTCATGGACCTTTCGTCCATCATTTTCAAGAATTTCTTGTAGCCAACCTTATAAAGAATGAAAAACAGGATACCGAAACTAACAGCCTGCGAAATAAGCAGGGGGATGTTGATACCCATACTTTCTAATTGCATTATTCCTACTCCCTGGGATTTATATGAATAGATCCATCAATACTTTAAAATACTAGGCAACAAAGATAAGCAGGATCGAAACAATCAAAGCATAAATAGCAACTGCTTCTGTCAGACCGGCCATAAGAATCATGTTTGTAAACATGGCCCCCCTGGCATCTGGATTCCTTGCAATGCCCTGCAACATGTTTGCGCCAATCAAACCCAAACCGATACCAGGACCAAGCATACCCAAGCCTGTTGAAATACCTGCACCCAGCAATTTCGCAGCTTCAACTTCCATTAATATAACCCCCCTTTTATTATTTTATGTATTATATACATTGTAAATACAGATTTAATGTTCTTCCGCATGAGGTGTTACTGCAACTGACAGGTATACGATTGCCAGACTTGCAAACACCAGCGCCTGTATAAAACCAACCAGCAATTCAAGGCCATAGAAAGGTAATGGCAGAAAATAGGGTATCAGGAACGCCATCATAAGCAGCAGTATTTCTCCAGCAAGCATATTACCGAACAACCGGAAACTCAGGCTTAAGATACGAACCAGTTCGCTGACCAGTTCCAGAAGACCGGCAAATGCAGTCATAAAACCGGTAACGATTGCCATGCCAGCCTTGCCCCGGTTTTCTTTCGAGAAAAGCATCTTAAAACCCTTAGCCAATCCACCAAACACAAAGAATTTCTTGAGATACCCAAACCCCAACCGTTTAAACCCGATAATTTCTACTGTGAAGAAGGTGATCAAAGCTAAGGCAAGAGTAGTGCTTAAATCGGTACCTGTGCTCCGCAAAAATTCTCCATGGGATCCGTCACTGTAGGTAACAACAATAGAAGCAAACCCGGGAACCAGTGCTAACCATGCAGAAGTTATAATAAAAAGAAACAGTGTGGTGACAAACGGGAAGAAACGTCGCCCGTCCCTTTCGCCAGCCGTGGAAACACAAATGTCATAAACCCACCCAAGAGCTGCTTCCAGCGCACTCTGCAATTTCCCGGGAACCATTTTTGGTTTTTTGAAAGCAAACCAGAAAACAAAGCTCAGTAAGATTATGGTGATCCAAGTAGCAATAAGTGTGTTAGTAACCGGGATAAAACCAAAGAGATTAAATAAGACATCTGCCGGTAATTTTATGTGAGGCGTATCAAGAGTCATCCATGAAGGTAATCCTTCAATACCAAACGCTCTGCCCAAGGGGCCCGCAAGAAGTCCCATAACGACCGTTGCCAAAACCAGAACCACAAGTATAATGGCTACCGGTAGTGAACAGCCAAGGCAGCCCTTCTTCTTAGCCACTAGCTATCCCCCTTACCTGAATTATTTTCGCAAAAATGTTCTAAGTTCTGCATAGATAAAAACCGATCGTAAAAAACCATAAAAAAAGCCTGGTTGCAAAATGCAGAAATTGATTAAAACCAAGCTTTTACTGTACAAAAATCAACAGGTACCAACTTTTAATCGCCAACCAGGCTTCTGGTAAATATAAACATTGCGTTTTAACACGTAGGACTCGCAATTTTTTGCTTCCAAGAGGATAGCATAACAAAACACTTCAAAGCAAGTCAAAAATCGTTAATCCTGATTGTTTATCTTGCCGAAACAATCAGGATTTATTTTTATCAAAATCATCCAGGTCAAGAGTATCGATAAAATCGCGGAAAGCTCCCAGCCTCTTCATCTCTTCCTCGCTTACCTTGCCGCCTTTGCCTTCCCCTTCGAGACTTTCAGTACCATCAAGGATCAAATCATCGGTTTCCTTGTCCCGATCAAGAGATATCCCGGCCTTTTCAAGAACACTTTCGTCAACAAAAATGGGAGCGTCAACTCTTATCGCAAGAGCCAGCGCATCGCTCGGGCGAGAATCTATCTCATACTGGTGGCCTTTAAGATTCATGGTTATTTTTGCAAAAAAGATATCATTTTCAAGCGAATTGACAACTATGGAATCAACGGAAGCTTCCATTGCATCGATCACCTTTTGTAAAAGATCGTGAGTCATGGGACGAGGCACTGCTTCGTTTTTGAGTTTTACCAGTATCGCCCTGGCTTCAGCCTGACCAATAAATATAGGCAGATACCTTTTACTCATCTTCTCCCTGAGCAATACAACATACTGATATTCCGGCTTGCGGTTCATCAGCCCTATTCGAACACTATCAATAGTAACCTCAACCATTTTGGTACCTCCTCGGCATCTTAGCCGCTGCTCGCTTAAGCAAAGAAATTTTACTCTGGCCTAATTGCACTGTCAAATAACTGCCGAATGTCTGCCCGGCGGTTCGGATTACACCATTTCTATGATGGAGAATATATTGCCCCTAAATCCTGGTGGCGTAAAAAAGCAGAAGCTCGTGATTATCCCCACAGGAAAAAACCCTGCCATAATCAACGGTTGTTCGGCCAGCAGTCGCCGGACATGCCCAACCTTACAGGTGACACTCGAAAGAAATAAGGGGTGGAACAGCCTTGAAAACTACCCACTTTATTCAAGAGGCTCACTATTGTTATAATGATAGAACTTTAAAACCCCTAAGGAGTGAGTTTGATATGGAAAAGGCCGTTGTGTGGTTCAAAGAAGTCGGCAAGGGCGACATCGCCGTGGTTGGCGGTAAAGGTGCCAACCTTGGAGAGATGACTCAGGCTAGTATCCCGGTGCCACCGGGTTTTATAGTCACCTCACAGGCCTATTATTCTTTTATGGAAGAGTCCAGGCTAACCTCCAAGATACAAGCCCTGTTAAAAAACCTGGACGCTGATAATTCCCGCCAGTTACAGGAAACCAGTAAAAAGATAAAACAGCTTATTTCTTCTGCAATTATGCCCGAAGAAATAAAGACCTCTATCAAGAAGGCCTACAGTGAGCTTGGCCAGGGCCTGGTAGCAGTAAGGTCATCCGCAACCGCGGAAGATCTGCCGGAAGCCTCTTTCGCAGGCCAACAGAGCACTTATTTAAACATCGAGGGGGAGGAAAATGTCATCCAGGCAGTTCAAAACTGCTGGGCATCCCTTTTTGAATCACGCGCGATCTATTACCGGGAACAACAGGGATATGAGCACCTAAAAGTCGGGATTGCTGTTCCGGTACAAAGAATGGTCAACTCCCGCACTTCAGGGGTAATGTTCACTGTTGAGCCAGTTACCAGCGATACTCAAAAGATGGTGATTGAAGCTATCTACGGCCTTGGTGAAGGCCTGGTATCCGGGGAGGTAAGCCCAGACCTTTATATAATAGACAAACAGCAAATGAAAACCATCTCCAAAAAGATCAGCCGGCAGGAACAACAGCTTACCCGAAATCCTGCACCTGGAGAAAAGGAACCCAATATCTGGCTGCAGTTGCCAGCAAGAATTCAGAAGCAGCAAAAGCTTACTGATGCTGAAATTCTCCAGCTGGCTGAAATGGGCAGGCATATAGAAGCCCACTATGGCCAACCACAGGACATCGAATGGGCAAGAGAGAATAATACATTTTATATCGTCCAGTCCCGACCGGTAACCGCACTAAAGGAAAGCATGGAGGAAGAAGCCGAGATAGATGCTCCAGTCCTTCTCACCGGAGATGCTGCCTCACCCGGGCTGGCTTCCGGGCCGGTTCGCATAATTCTTGACCCCACCCAGATCGACCAGGTGGGAGAAGGCGACATTCTGGTTGCTGAAATGACTACCCCTGATTTTGTACCGGCCATGAAAAGAGCAGCTGCTATTGTCACTGACCGCGGAGGCCGCACTGCCCATGCTGCCATCGTCAGCCGCGAGCTGGGAATCCCCTGCGTCGTAGGTGCCAGTCAGGCAACCGGCAAACTGGCCAATGACATGGTAATAACTGTTGATGGCAGCCACGGAAAAGTTTATGAAGGCAAGGTTGGCACAGATACAGCATCTTCGTTTGCGGCCAATGTGTTGAGGGAAGCCATAGAAACAAAAACCAGGGTATATGTTAACCTGGCTCAGTCAGAACTGGCAGAAATGGTGGCCTCAAGAAACGTAGATGGTGTTGGTCTGCTCAGGGCAGAATTTATGATCGCCCAGATCGGTGAACATCCCAAATATATGCTAAAACACAAACGCGGATATGAATTTGTTGAAAAGCTCTACAACAACATTTTAATGTTTGCCAAAGCTTTTTATCCCAGGCCGGTCGTATACCGCACTACTGATTTTAAAACCAATGAATACCGCGACCTTATCGGTGGACGCGAGTTTGAAGAAGTAGAAGAAAACCCAATGCTTGGGTACAGGGGGGCATCACGCTACATTACAGATGTTGAGTCTTTCAAACTGGAAATTGAAGCCATAAGAAGGGTTCGCAAAGATTATCCCAATCTATGGGTGATGATACCCTTTGTAAGAACGATTGGCGAACTCCAGGCAACCAAAGACCTGCTCGAATCTGAAGGGCTCAAACGTTCCAAGGACTTCCGTTTATGGATGATGGTGGAAGTCCCCTCCAACATATTCCTGATTGATAAATTCTTAAGCGTCGGCATAGATGGTATCTCCATCGGGTCAAACGACCTTACCCAGCTCATTCTCGGCATCGATCGTGACTCTGACCGGCTGGCAAAAACCTTTGACGAACGCAACGAAGCGGTTCTCATGGCACTGGAAAGAGCCATAACCATCTCCAAAGAAATGGGGGTAACTTCTTCTATCTGCGGACAGGCTCCGTCAGTCTATCCCGAACTCACTGAAAAACTGGTTAGCTGGGGAATTACTTCTGTTTCAGTAAGCCCAGACATGATAGGCACCACTCGGGAGATAATTGCCAGGGCTGAAGCAAAGCTGAAAAAATAATGCCAAACAGGTGCCAAGTCCGACTTCGAACCGAAGAGAGAGAACTGGCGCTCCTGTCACCACATGCATGTAAAAGCCGGTTGAGTCGCGGGAGGGAAAAACCCGAGAAGCCCTGCGATATACGCACTGAATTCCAGCGTGATCGTGATCGCATAATCCACTGCAAAGCCTTCCGCAGGCTGAAGCATAAAACTCAGGTTTTTATCGCCCCAACAGGGGACCATTACGTTACCCGGCTTACCCACACGCTGGAAGTAACTCAAATAGCCCGTACTATTGCTCGTGCACTGAATCTTAACGAGGACCTGGTGGAGGCGATCGGACTGGGGCATGATCTGGGGCACACTCCTTTTGGCCATGCCGGAGAAGAAGTGTTAAACCAGCTGTACAAACCTGGTTTCAGGCATAATCAACAAAGTCTCAGGGTAGTTGACGTTCTTGAAAATGAGGGTAAAGGGCTCAATCTTACCTGGGAAGTAAGAGATGGCATATTAAACCACTCTAAATCGATGGAGGAAATCCTGGGAGAAGGATGGGGCGAAACCGGCTCTCTTGAAGCAGATGTTGTTAAGCTGTCCGACCTGGTTGCCTATATTAACCACGATGTAGAAGATGCGATACGGGCTAAAATGATAGCCCCTTCCGATCTGCCAGCCTCTTCCAAAAAGATAATGGGGCATACCCACCGTGAAAGAATCAACAATATGGTAGGCGATATAATATTTACCTCCTGGTCGGTTACCGGTGAAACAGAAGGGTCGGAAAACCAGATCAGCATGAGCCCTGAAATGAAAGAGGCCGCCAGCGACCTCAAAAACTTCCTCTTTTACCGAGTTTATAAAACCGGATCAGTAATTGTTGAAACCGAACCAGCCAGGCAAACTGTAATGAACCTGTTTGATCACCTTTGCTCCCATACTGAACTTCTTCCTGCAGACTACCTTGCGGCAAGCTGCGCTGATACCACCAGGGCGGTAGTTGACTACATCGCCGGCATGACAGATCAATACGCTACCCGCCTGGCTGCAAGTTTGGGCTTTTAACCCTGTATTCCATTTTATGTAAACTCCCTAATATAGTATAATAGGCCTGTTTATGAGCGCTATTGAAGAAATCAAACAAAAACTGGATATCGTCGAAATAGCCGGACAGTACACCCAGCTCGTCAAATCGGGGAAAAATTTTAAGGGTGTATGCCCATTCCACCAGGAAAAGCACGGCTCTTTTTTTGTTTTTCCCGATCGGCAAAGCTGGCACTGTTTTGGGGCTTGCTCTACCGGCGGCGATCTGTTTTCCCTGGTGATGAAGAAGGAAGGTCTGGATTTTGGTGATGCCCTCAAAATGCTGGCATCCAGGGCTGGCGTTACCTTGCCAACAACGGGCAGGCAACAGGAAGACAGAAACAAATACAGCCGCCTCTACGAAGCCAATGATGCTGCCAGGGATTATTACTACGAGCAATTAAAAAATGCCCCCGGGGCAGAAAAGGCACGCAATTATGTAAAACAGCGCGGTATAAATGCCAAGTCGCTGGCGGATTTCAAACTTGGCTACAGCCCTACTGGCCGGGAAAGCCTTAAAAACCACCTTATCGAACGCGGGTTTACAGTACAGGAATTGCTTGAGGCAGGACTGTTGATCGAGGTTGAATCTGGCACGATTGACCGTTTCCACAACCGCCTGATGTTTCCTATAACCAACCATAAAGGACAAACTGCTGGTTTTGGCGGGCGTGAAATGGACGGCTCTCAGCCCAAGTATTTGAATTCCCCAGAAACACCTGTATTTGACAAAAGTGGACTGCTTTACGGATTTGACATTGCCCGTGAAGAAGCAAGAAAACGGGATATGATAGTAATGGTAGAAGGTTATATGGATGCCATAATTTCTCACCAGTACGGATTTACACATACCGTTGCCGCAATGGGTACATCCATCGGCGAGCGCCAGATAGATACCATAAAAAAGGTAACCAGGAACCTTGTCCTGGCCATGGATGCGGATGAAGCTGGCGAAAAAGCGATGCTAAGGATAATCGAGCATGAAAATACTCTGAATAATGAAATCAGGGTTGTGAGCATACCAGCCGGCCAGGATCCGGACGAGGTTATCAATAACTCACCCGAAACCTGGAAGCAACTGCTTGAAACCGCCGATCCACTGCTTGATTTTGCTTTTTCAACCGCAGCCAGAGATGTTAATATTACCAGCGCTGCCGGCAAATCACAGCTGGCTGAAAAGCTTATGCCAACCATAGCCCAAATTCAAAATCCCGTGCGCCAGGCACATTATTTACAAAAACTCGCAAGTATGATTAATGTGGATCTCCAAAGGCTTGAGTCTTCCCTAAAAGAGGTCGGCTCCAGTAAGGTATACGGGGCTCATAAACCGCCTGCCAGAGAAATAAAACAGGGGAAGAACCTGTTCTCCAGCCCTCGCGAGGAATTCTGTCTTGCAATGCTGATACAATATCCCCGGCTGGGTCAGAAAGCAACCGGTTTAAAAAAAGAATATTTCGCCAATTCTGAGAATGCAGAGATTTTCTCAGTAATAACCGAAGGTGATGACCTGGAAACGGTAAGGGAAAAACTTGACAGCGCCTCTCTTGAACACTACGAACGCCTGGCAAGCCGGCATATCGAACCAAGCGGTCTTGACAACAAGCTCAGGGAATGCGCCCTGCTCCTTAAAGAAAGCTACCTGAGGCACCTTCTGAAAAACCAGGAGGCGATACTTGGCTCGGCTGATCTTACCGCAGAGGAAAGGGATTCTCTGCTCAAACAGGGCAATCAGGTCAGCCAGGAATTAAAGGAACTATTTTACGAAAAATCCAGCACCCTGGAAAGAATGAAAAGGGAGAATGGCACTGATGGCATCAGATAAAAAGAAGAAGAAGGGTTTTGATATCAAGGAAGAAAACATCGTTATCCAGGCAGTTACTGAAGAAACTGATGAAGAGCCTTCAGACGAAGACGCACCCTCCGATGAAAGTCTTATTGAAGACGAACTGAATCCGGATTCCGATCTCGAAGAAGACGTCGAGGGGGAAGAAGCGGAGATGATACTGCCGCTTGATCAGATCGAAGAACACGGAGTTGTTGATGACCCGGTACGTATGTACCTGCACGAAATCGGCAGAGTTCCTTTGCTAAGCGCTGATGATGAGAAAGTACTGGCCAAAAAAATGGAAGCCGGCAAACGCATCCGTGAAATCCGCGAAGGATACATAGATAAATACGGGGTCGCGCCTACTCCTATTCAACTGGTATTAAACATGTTGGTTGACCTTGGAAAAGCTCGCGAGACTGTTTACCTGCTTCAGGCGGAACTGGGCCTTGAGAAGAATGCCGACTTTAAGAAAGCTGTTACCGAGCCGGTAATTCAGAAAAACCTCATAGATGAGATTGACCAGCAGTTCACCCAGAATATAGCCACTAATACCGGAAAAAGCCCGGCTGAGGTGGAACAGGAACTAATCAACATCTCCCTTAACATCAGACTGCTCCCGGAAGAGGTTATGGCAGCGATCCCGGATGGCACCACACTTGAGGAAATAGGAGAGTTGACCAACAACCAGGTTTTTATTGATTCGGTTGAAGTAAAGGATGCCAAACTCAAGCATTACCTGAGAACCCTTGAGGTTGAAGCTGAAAAGGCTGAAAAACACCTTACAGAAGCCAACCTCAGGCTGGTAGTTAGCGTTGCCAAGAAGCATATCGGGCGGGGCATGCCACTGCTTGACCTTCTTCAGGAAGGAAATATCGGTCTAATCAGAGCAGTAGAGAAATTCGACTACCACCGCGGATTCAAGTTTTCTACCTATGCTACCTGGTGGATACGCCAGGCAATTACTCGCGCTATTGCCGACCAGGCTCGTACCATCCGGATCCCTGTTCATATGGTAGAAACGATTCATAAGCTTTTATCAGTCAGCCGACAACTTTCACAGGAGTACGGACGAGAACCGACACCCAAGGAAATAGGTGCCGAGATGGAACTTCCACCGGACAAGGTCAGAGAAATAATCAAGGTCAGCCAACTTCCGGTTTCCCTGGAAGCACCTATCGGGGAAGAAGAAGATAGCCACCTCGGAGATTTTATAGAAGACCAGAATATAGTCCCGCCTCCGGATGCTGCATCCCGGCAGCTGCTTAAAGAGCAGATTGGAGAAGTGCTTTCCAGCCTTACCCATCGGGAACGCCGGGTTCTACAACTGAGGTTCGGACTGGAAGACGGCCGATCTCGAACACTGGAGGAGGTCGGCAAAGAATTTAACGTCACTCGCGAACGCATACGACAAATCGAGGCCAAAGCCCTTCGCAAACTGCGTCATCCCAGCCGAAGCCGCAAACTGAAGGACTACCTGGAATAGAAAATGATTCCGGTACGGCTCAAACTGCGCAATTTTATGTCCTACCGGGGGGACCTGCCGGCGTTTTCTTTCTCAGGCATTCATACCGCCTGCATATCAGGTGACAATGGAGCCGGAAAGTCTTCTCTGATTGATGCTATAACCTGGGCGTTGTGGGGAAAAACCCGGGCTGACAGCGATGATGATCTGATATCCACCGGGGCTGACGAGGTTGAGGTTGAGTTTGATTTCAGCGCCTCAGGTAATCTTTATCGTATTATACGCAAACGCTCCAAAGCCAAAAAAGCCGGCTCGGCGGGGCTCTCCGGGCTCGACTTCCAGATTTTTTC
>Ga0265294_10009663_pt1 | contig 11079 bp, 13 predicted proteins | sample MunlanPumphouse3_FD_192504 | JGI IMG/M metagenome (GOLD analysis project Ga0265294, IMG submission 192504) | Groundwater microbial communities from a municipal landfill in Southern Ontario, Canada - Pumphouse #3 | ecosystem: Environmental > Aquatic > Deep subsurface > Groundwater | place...
AAGATAAAGTTAAGATTACAGGTTTTACGATATTCCTTTTGCTTCTTATTACGTGTGGCATCGTATATCTTTGCTATTCCGATTATCGGAAGACAAATGCGACTGAAACGGCGACTGTAACGATTGATTCGACCAGGAGAATACTTATCTTGAAGGTAAGTGATTCTGCCAATTCCTATTCGGATGAAACCCAGGTAACGAATGTTTTACATGAGGGTGGAACCATAATCCTCGAAAGTTTTTCAGGAGATTCCGTCGACAAAGTATTTAGTGAATCATGGAAACAATATGGAGGATGTGATGCTGAAGGTTATCATTTCATAGATGGAGCATTGCTGAACTACATAGCAAGCAGAGGCTGGAATCTGATTCAGGCTCCGAGTACAGGACTCGGACAAGTATACTATTTCACGAAATAGACCACCAAACAAAATAACATTTTGGAAGCATCTCAGAAATGGGATGCTTTTTTCATGCCTACGCATAGGGAGATTTCTCAATGGGAATTTTTACCGGCCTGTTCCACACGAGGGACAAGCCAACCAACTCTACGTCCGGCAGCGCCTTCAGTTTCTTTCTGGGAGGCTCGAGCTCCGGCAAGAATGTGAACGAGCGAAGCGCCATGCAGATGACCGCGGTCTACTCCTGCGTGAGGATACTGGCGGAAGCGGTGGCTGGGCTTCCCCTTCACCTTTACCGGTATACGGACAAAGGCGGGAAGGAGAAAGCCGTCGACCACAGCCTCTATCGCCTTCTGCATGACGAGCCGAATCCGGAGATGTCCAGTTTCGTCTTTCGCGAGACGTTGATGACGCATATGCTCCTCTGGGGCAATGCCTATGCCCAGATCATCCGCAACGGCAAGGGGGAGGTCATCGGCCTCTATCCGTTGATGCCGAATAAGATGACCGTGGACAGGGACGAGGCCGGCCGGCTCTATTACACCTACAACCGCTCCAACGATGACGCGCCGACAATGAAAGGTTCCACAGTGGTTCTCAAACCCACCGACGTCCTTCACATCCCGGGGCTCGGATTCGACGGTCTTGTGGGCTACTCGCCCATCGCGATGGCCAAGAACACCATCGGCATGGCGATCGCCTGCGAGGAGTACGGAGCCAAGTTCTTCGCCAACGGAGCATCCCCCGGAGGTGTGCTTGAGCATCCGGGAACCATCAAGGACCCGGCGAAGGTGCGTGACAGTTGGAACAGTGTCTATCAGGGGTCGGGCAACAGCCACAGGATCGCGGTGCTTGAGGAAGGGATGAAATACACCCCGATCGGCATCAGCCCTGAGCAGGCCCAGTTCCTTGAGACCCGCAAGTTCCAGATAAACGAGATAGCCCGGATCTTCAGAGTACCGCCACATATGGTGGGTGACCTTGAGAAATCATCGTTCTCCAACATAGAGCAGCAGTCCTTGGAGTTCGTCCAATACACACTTCGCCCCTGGTTGGTGCGCTGGGAACAGGGCATCACGCGCTCGCTCTTCAGCGAGGATGAGAAGCCTTTCTTGTTCGTGAAGTTCAATGTGGACGGGCTTCTCAGAGGCGACTACGCATCGAGGATGACAGGCTACGCCACGGCTCGCCAGAACGGCTGGATAAGCGCAAACGACATCAGGGAATTGGAGGACATGGACCCGATACCGCCAGAGGAAGGCGGCGACCTTCTTCTGGCCAACGGCAACATGCTCCCGCTCAAGGACAGGCTCGAGAAGACGAAGGTCGAGGAGACAAAGGAGGACGGCAATGCCGGAACCGAAGAATAGACGTTTCTGGGTTTGGAAGAACTTGGAACAGGAATCAGGGGCACCCGAAAGGGTGCTCGAACTTTATGGGACCATCGCGGAGGAGTCGTGGTTCGACGATGACGTGACCCCGAAGATGTTCAAGGACGAGCTCCTTTCAGGCTCCGGTCCTGTGACCATCTGGATAAACAGTCCCGGTGGCGACTGCATCGCAGCCAGCCAGATATACAGCATGCTCATGGACTACAAGGGCGAGGTGACCGTCAAGATCGATGGCATCGCAGCATCTGCAGCCTCCGTAATCGCCATGGCAGGGACGAAGGTGCTCATGGCGCCGACTGGGCTTCTGATGATCCATAACCCAATGACGATGGCCATGGGAGACGCGGGTGACATGCAGAAGGCCATCGCGATGCTCGACGAGGTCAAGCAATCCATCATCAACGCTTATGAGATAAAGAGCGGTTTGTCACGCAACAAACTCTCCAAGCTCATGGACGAGGAGACCTGGATGAACGCGGGCCGGGCCATCGAGCTTGGGCTGGCAGACGGGCTTCTCGAGGATGAAAAGAAGGCTCCCAAAGAGGAAGTCTCCTTTGATTTCTCACGCAAGACCGTGAACCAGGCCCTCATCAACAAGATCGCCGAAAAGGCGCTGAAAGAAAAAACAGGACGCTCCATCGACACTCTGATGGAACGCCTTCAACTGATCAGTCATTAGGAGGAACAATCTATGACTATTTTGGAACTGCGTGAGAAACGCGCCAAGGCTTGGGAGGCGACGAAGGCATTCCTCGAGTCCCATAGGAACGACAAGGGAGTCCTGTCCGCCGAGGATGATGCCACCTACTCCAGAATGGAAGGTGAGATTACCAACCTCGGCAAGGAGATCTCCAGGATGGAGAGGCAGGAAGCTCTCGACGCCGAGCTCCGCAAGCCCGTAAACATGCCGCTTACCGGCAGACCGGATATCGGCAAGGCTGATGCCAAGACCGGCAGGGCCGCCGATGAGTACTGGGCTTCATTCTGGAACCTCATGAGAAGCAAGGCCGCGATGCCGAACGTCATCAACGCGCTTCAGATCGGGACCGACAGCGAGGGTGGCTATCTTGTGCCTGACGAGTTCGAGCACACGCTGGTGGATGCCTTGCAGGAGGAGAACATCTTCCGTCAGTTGGCCACCATCATCCAGACCGCTTCGGGCGAGCGTAAGATTGTTTATGATAGCCTAAAAATCAGCAAAGTTCGCAACAGGAATTCAGCAGGATTCTCATCATAGAAAAGGGACAGTTGAAGCAGAGCCGTCCCATGATGGAAACTCTTGGTATACACACAACAAGAACCAAGGAGTTTCAAAGGAAAGATGCTTAACATGTCCCAAGTCGAAAGTATAAAGGAACAATGGAGCAACGGAAAGAGCGTGAGCGAGATAGCGAGATCGGTTTCCGTCGACAGAAACACCGTCTACAAGTACAAGGAGATGGATAATTTCAACCAAGATATTGCCACCTATTCAGGCAAAGGGCGTATTCTGGACAAGTACAAGGATGAAGTGATTGCGATGCTCCGCGAGGATCGCAAATGGTTTCACAAGCAGCGGCACACCGCCAAGAAGATATTCGAGATACTCAAAGAGAGGCATCCTGAGTTCGATTGTAGCTATTGCACTGTGGCGAGGCTGGTCGCGGAGCTGAGAAGGATGCTTCGCAGGGACGAGGCGAACGGGCCTGGGACGTTACGGTTGGTTTGGAAGCCAGGCGTGGCGCAAGCAGACTTCGGCGAGGCCGATTTCTTGATTGATGAGAAACTGGAGCGTCACAAATACCTGAATCTGGCATTTCCCAACAGCAACAAGCTGTTCGCGGTCCTTGCAGACGGAGAAGCGTGCGAATGCGTCTGTTTTTGCTTGTTTCAGATTTTCCGCCTCATCGGGTATGTTCCGTCAAGGATAGTGTTCGACAACGCCACCGGCATAGGTCGACGCGTCTTCAACGTGATGAACGAGTCGGAGCTCTTCACGCGCTTCCGGCTACATTACGGGTTCAGAAGCACGTTCACGAATCCTCGCGCTGGATACGAGAAAGGATGCGTGGAGAACTCGATAGGAACGGTCAGGCGGAACATGTTCGTCCCACCGATGGCGGCATACAGGCCTTTCTCACTGTTCAACGAAAGGGTCCTGCTTCCAGAATCCTCATCGCTGAACGGGAAGGAAAACCATTACAGCAAAGGAATTCCCATCGATGATCTTTTTGCTCAGGACATCGGAGCGATGGAACCGGTCAACCCGAACGATTTCCGCATAGAGAAGATGGACATAATCCATCTCAGCGGCACTGGAACGGCAAAACTTGAATCCAAGCATGAATACGTGCTTGGACCCGGCCTTGCGTCTGCAAAGGTGATTGTGGGTCGCGGATCGGAAACAGTCAGCTTCTACTCGCTTGACGGCAAGCTCATCAAGTCATTCGACAGAGCATACTCGGACAAGCCGACGGTCAACTACGACCTCGAGTCGATGCTGAGAGGGCTGAAAAGGAAGCCCAACAGCTGGCCCAACAGTCCTGTGCGCGATGCGATAGAGGACAACGTCTTCCGAAGATACATGGATGATGCCGACGGCAAAGAGCGCCATCGCATGCTCTACATGCTTTCGAGCAACGCTGAGGAGTTCGGTTTCGGCATAAGTTGCGTGGCGATGGGGGATCTGTTCGATTCCGGAAGGATTCCTTCGAAGGACGATCTCGCCTCGCTGTCCAGACGCATGCAGTCGTTCCCTTGCGCCAACTCGGTCAACCCCACTGGAGTCGATCTCAAGATATTCGACATTCTGATGGGCAAGGAGGCATGAGATGGCAAGACAAAGTCTCAGCGAGAGAACCCAGATGGAGGCGAATGTAAGAGAGAACATGAGGAAGTTCTTCTTTAGTGGTGCGGCGGTCAGCCATATGCTCGAGGCTCCGTTCAAGAAACTCAGGGAGTTCAACGAATTTTTGAATTGGGAACTGGAAAACAGGGAAGATGCCAGGAGGCTTCGCAACATCAAGAACGCATGCTTTCCATTGATGAAAAGCCTTGATGATTACAGATTCGACGAGCTCAGGATGCCTGAGAGCATCACGCGTCAGGACATGATCGACCTGAAGTTCATTGACGCCAAGCACACCTTGGTGTTCTACGGCATCTGCGGTTCAGGCAAGACCATGCTTTCCATCGCTTTGGGCATAAAAGCATGCAACTGCGGGTACAGGGTGAGGTTCGTCACACTCTCTCAGCTGGCGACAAGGCTCATTGAGGCAAAAGAGAACGGGCGCATTGAAAAGGTTTTGGCTGACTACGGGAACCTGGGTCTTCTCATCATTGACGAATGGGGCTACTGCCAACTTGACAAAAAGAGCTCAGAGTTCGTTTTTCAGGTCATCGCTGAAAGCTATGAGAAGAAAAGCTTGATTCTAACCACGAACCTCCCGTTCAGCGAATGGGGCAAGATTGTGGCAGACGAGCAACTTGCGGCGGCAATGATAGACAGGATAGTCCATTTCGGACATCTGATTGACACGGGAACCGTTGATTGGAGGCTTCGGCTCTCACCGATGAACCATCAGATGACTGAAAAGAAGAGTGTTTGATGCGGTTTTGAGAAAAGTGCTGAATTCTTGTGATAATTGTGCTGATTTCCTATTGATAAAACACATAAGATTCCTGTTGTGGCTTCCAAGGGAACCGCAAGCTGGATTGACGAGGAAGGAGCCGTTCCCGAGAGCGACGACGCCTTCGGTCAGGTGACCATCGGAGCCTACAAGCTGGGTACCCTCATCAAGGTTTCCGAGGAGCTCATCAACGACAACGTGTTCGATCTTGAGGGATACATCTCCAAGGAATTCGCGCGACGTATCGGTGCCAAGGAAGAGGAAGCGTTCTTCTCAGGCAACGGAACCGGCAAGCCCAACGGAATCCTCAACACGACGTGCGGTGCCCAGGTCGGCGTGACCGCCGCAGGTGCCACTGCGCTTACGGCCGATGAGGTCATGGATCTCTTCTACAGCCTCAACGCATCCTACCGCAAGAAGGCCTCCTGGCTGTTGAACGACTCCACCATAAAGGCCATCCGCAAGCTCAAGGACGGGAACGGCAACTACCTCTGGCAGCCGTCGCTCACAACCGGAACTCCGGACACCCTGCTTGGAAGACCGGTCAACACATCTTCCTTCATGCCTGCCATTGCCGCTGGAGCAAAAACCATCGCTTTCGGTGACTACAGCTACTACTGGATCGCCGACCGCCAGGGAAGAAGCTTCAAGCGTCTTGGTGAGCTTTATGCCGTGACCGGTCAGGTCGGATTCCTGGGAACCCAGAAGGTCGATGGAAGGCTCATCCTTCCCGAGGCAATCAAGGTTCTCCAGCAGCACGCCTAGGGAGGTGAAGCATGAGCTACAACTCACAGAACTACACTGAGCAGGGTGGCACCAAGACCGTCATCGGCGGGGAGATCGAGATCCTCGCCGGTGGCAAGCTCAAGGTGTCGAACGGCGCGACGGTGGAAGGACTGCAGAAGGATGCGTATACCCTTCCATCAGCCACCACCGCCAAGATCGGCGGAGTGAAGATGTCCGCGTCCCAGGCTGACAGCGTCGCAACCGACGCGGAAGGTCTGGTCACCGACTTCAACGCCCTGCTTTCAAAACTGAGAACTGCAGGAATCCTCGAGGCTCCGGCAGAATAATGGCCTTGTTCTCTGCGGTGTCCCGTCATATGAGGGCGGAGCGCCGCAGTTTTTTATCGGAGGAACAAAATGATAATGACAGTAGCAGACTTCAACGCCTACAGCGGAAACTTCGAGGACTCGTCCGATGCCGTGGCAATCAAGACCATGTTTCTCAAGTCCGCCCAGGAGATTTGCGACACTTATCTTGGCTTTGACTCCGAGGTCAAATGGACTTCAGAGCAGATGCCTGAGGTTGTTAAGCTTTCAATTCTGAGAGTGGCAACTCTGATGCTCAGCGAGACCGGTGGCAACATAGGACTTACTGGAAAGAGCTTTGCCGATAATTCCAGAACCTTTGTGAACTATTCCAACTATCGCAAGTACCTCCAGCCTTTGGATGGAATCCGTGAACCGAGGTTCTAGATGGATAGACACAGACGAACAGGCGGGGCCGGAGAGGTCTCGATCCAGACTGACATCTCTGAGCCGGTGAGAATGCTCACCGAGCTTGGTGCGAAGAAGACCTCGGTGATGCGCAGCATCCTTTCGGGTATTGGAACCGCAGCCAAGAAACCGGTGAAGTCGGCCTATCGGCAGGTGGGACTTAAGAAAAGAACAGGGACGCTTTACAAGAGCATCCAAAAGAAGGTCTTCAAGAACGCCAAGGCTGTGATGGTCCAGGCCAAAGCCCAGAGGGATGGAAAAACCTTCTACGGTTATGCCTTGGCAAGAGGCTCGAAGATAACAGCCAAGAAAGGAAAGTATCTGACATTCCAGATTGACGGCAAGTGGGTGAAGGCCTATTCGGTACAGTTGAAAGCCCATGACTTCGTCGAGGCTCCGGTCAAACGTTATCTTCTCTCCTCCGATTTCAAGGTCAAGCTCGACCAGTTGGTTGAGAAGGAAGTAATCAAAATTGAGAAGAAAGCCAGGAGGAAAACAACATGAAAACCGAGATGCAGGTTCTTGAGAGGCTCAAGGAAACAATGGTCTCACAATTGAACTCACTTATAGAAACAACGGATGGAGTTTTGCCGGAGGACATCAATGCACAGAATGTGGAGATTGATTTTCCTGACACTGACAACATGAGAAAGAGCTCAATGTTCTATATCCAGCCGGATGGCGAGAGCATCGAGGACCTTTCCATGGGAAGCGATGTCGCCACTATGGACAGCACCATCTTCATCCTCTGCAAGGGTGCCACCAGTGCCACTCTCATCAAGAAGGTGTTCGGGTACTACTCGGCCTTGTACTCGCTTCTCAGAGGCAACCAGACGCTTGATGGGTTCGTCGAGTCCGTCAGGCTCACAAACATGGATTATTACCCTGCAGTCACGGCCAGCAAGACCATGACGGCAATAGAAGCCCACATCCAGATACAGTGGGCTAAGGAATTCTAACAGGAGGACGCTATGTCGTTTTTAACAGGGGCAGGCGCGAGCCTGCAGATTGGAAAGGAGTCCGCATTCGGCACGGGAGTCACTCCTACAGCCTTGGTGGACATCACAAGCGAGAGCATCAAGCTCTCCGTGGAAAAGGGAGATGAAGGATCTCTTCTAGTCTCAAAGACACCCCAGTCAAAGGATCTTCTGGGAATCTCGGCGGGTGGTTCTTTCAGTTTCATTCTGAGACCCGAGTTCGCGGGCCTTCTGCTTCATGCGGCCCTCGGTGGTGCCGATACCGCAGCACAGGTCGACTCCACTGACAAGTACACCCATACGCTCAATCTGTGCGCGGCCAACTCGGACCTTCCAAGTCTTACCTTGGTGGTCAACAGGAAGGCGGCGGTGAAGAAGTATCCTGGATGCACCATCTCGACACTTTCCCTCGATTGTGCCGCAGGTGACTATGTGAAAGGCTCCGTGGACATCAAGGGAATCAAGGAGGAGACGGGGACCCTCAACTCGGAGCTCACCGGCTTCACCATTCCTTCCTACAGATGCACATCGGCCACCTTCACGATCGGAGGGACGAGCTTTGACATCTCAAGCGCCTCCTTCAAGCTTGACAACAGCATCGAAGACGCCCCGAAGACCTATGCCTCGGGACTTTATCCTGGTCAGCCGCAGCATGGCCAGAGAAGCGTCACCATCAGTTTTGAGATACCCTACTCCGCCTCAGTTGATGCTTTGAAGAGCACCTATCTCACCACCGAGTCCAACGCATCTGTGGTTCTGACATTCGGTTCCTCCAATGCTGACTGCACCATCCAGATCACAATCCCGAATCTCGCCATCAATGATGTGGATTCGGGGGTAAGCGGGACAGGACTCATATCAGCAACTGTGGCTGGTGAAGCCCTCTCGGTAGGTTCAACGGAACCGGTGACCGTAGTCATCACAGACAAGACCTCTACAGGTTATGGAGCGTAATAGAATGTTTATCAAATCTAAGAACTATGAGAACTGCATCCAGAGGGTGCGCATCGAAGTGGGAACCCTGGTAGGGTTGGAAAGGGATGACGAGGCGTTCATCACCCTCAAGGAACTGCCCACCATCGACATGCTCAGGCTCAAGGATGCCGCGGAGAAAGGAGAGAAGGAATCACTCTCATTCTTCAAGGAAATCCTCCCGACCATCATCGCGGACCACAACTTCTACGAGACTGAGCAGAAGAGGATGGACGGCGTGGCGGTGACTACCCTAGTGTTTGAATCGCTGGATCTGACGCTCAAGGTCATCAATGAGTACACCAGGTCCGCTTTTTTTACCCGGGTGCAGAGGAAAGAAAACAAATCGCCAGCCTCTGCACAGAAGTCTTCAACGGAAGATACAACTCTGAGCTCTTCAGGGAGTACGGACGTTGGCTCTTCTACATAAGCGATGTGTTTCTGCCCATCTGTGACAGCGAGTCCGGGGACCTGAGGCAGATGCCTTTCCCCGGCTCTGTCATAGAGCAACCGTACATGAGTATGCAGATTATCAAGCTCATTCAGCTCAACTACAGGAAGCATCTGGCGGACAAGGTCAAAAAAATGAAATCGAAGAAATAAGGCGTTCCAGCGATGGGCGCCTTTTTTCTTGTATGAAAGGAGGTCGATATGGCGACACAAGCAAAAGTCATAATCAAGGGTGAGAACAACCTCACCAGAGCCGTGAAGTCGGCTTCCTCCGACCTTTCCGGTCTCAAGGGAGCCGCCGATAAGCTCGGCTCCACCATCAATGGCGCCTTCACTGTCACCGCCATCATCGCCGGTGTCAAGGCTCTCGGAAACGCAGTCAAGCAGTGTATCGACACTTGGGCTGTGCAGGAGCAGGCGTATGTCTCTCTTGATGCAGTGATGAACAACATCGGAAAGTCCACCGGAATGACAACCAAAGAGTTGACTGACATTGCGTCTTCTTTGCAGTCAGTGACCAAATTCGGTGATGAGGCGATAATCCCGGCCGAGCAGATACTGGTCGCCACTGGAAAGCTCAACAACGAGAATCTTCCACATGCAATAGAGCTCTCACTTGATATGGCCACAGCCCTTGGTACCGATGCCGCAGGAGGAGCGCAGAAGCTTGCGATGGCGCTTCAGGACCCGGCAACGGGACTTAGGACTCTGAGACAAGCCAACATCACATTCAGCGCCTCGGAGAAGGAGACTATAAACTCGCTTCTGGCTTCCGGCAAGACATTTGACGCCCAAAGCTTGATTCTCGACAAGGTGGCCAACGCCTATGGAGGACTTGCACAGAAGGTTGCCGCTACTCCTACAGGAAAGATCACCCAAATTAACAATCTGTTGGGTGATGTGAAGGAAGGACTTGGAGAAGGAATCGTCATGGCACTCGAGCCTGCCTTTGACTGGCTCGTTGCACGCCTTTCTGAAGTCTGCAGAATCATCAATGACCTCAATACAGACACCAAGCTGAGAGCCGACTTCGAGGTCGGTGGTGCGAGCCTGGTTGGAACCAAGTATTCTCCGGACACGATCGTCTCCTCGATGGGCAAGCTCAACGACGAGATGAAAATCTATGAGAACCAACTCATGGACCTTCTGACCGCCGACCAGCCCTGGAGCCAAAGGAAGAGCTATCGCAACACGAAGGCTTCCCAAGACCTCAGGACGATGGGCGCGTCCGGCTGGATGGCATGGGACCAGATGCCGGAGCACTCGGGAAGCGAGTCGGGCTACCAGGCCTACCTCCAGTGGAAGGGCCTGTCCGACATGCTCACCAGGATGGGCTCGGCTCTCACCCTATCACAGAATTATGATGCCAAAAGCGGCGTAGACGCATTTCAGGGCAACACGGCCGTTGATGATGCTTCCGATGAGGAGACTCTTGTCTCCACCCTGGTCGGTTAATTGCCGGCTGGAGGGCCTTCTCTTTATCCGTCACCTACCTCAAATGCCCATTTTACGCATTCTGGAGGTGGGGTAAAATCCAAATCTACACTTTTTTGGGAATCAAACCATTTTCGGAGCCAAATGGCCTCTGGATATGAAAAAACCCTCAATTTCACGTGGAAAATGGGGGTTTTTCTGTAGATTCGTATTGAAATCCACTATTACCTTTAGCAGGGAAGGGACTCGGACCCCTGACCTTCGGGTTATGAGCCCGACGAGCTGCCAACTGCTCCACCCTGCGTCGAATTGCCATGCAAGGATAGCCATATTACTAATTAATGTCA
>Ga0265294_10009664_pt1 | contig 11078 bp, 17 predicted proteins | sample MunlanPumphouse3_FD_192504 | JGI IMG/M metagenome (GOLD analysis project Ga0265294, IMG submission 192504) | Groundwater microbial communities from a municipal landfill in Southern Ontario, Canada - Pumphouse #3 | ecosystem: Environmental > Aquatic > Deep subsurface > Groundwater | place...
TTCCATTTCAGATGACGGATCGCGCTCTTCGCTCGTTCCGGGGCCTCCAATTCCGACCGCCGACGCCATCATCGTATTGAACCGATGCCCCTCTTGCCCCAGCTCTTCCCCCTTCACCTGGCGGCCGGCTCCGCCCTCAGCCCCGCGACGCACGGCTCCTCGCCTTCTTCGCCCTCGCCGCCTTCCTGGTGGTGCTCACCTACGCACGCTCCCTTCCCGGGATGCCGGTAAGCCCCGGCATCGTCCCCGACATGCGCTACCTCTCCCCGGCCTACCTCCCCATGCTCGTCATCGGGGTCCATGCCTTCAAGCACGCGGGTCTCGGCGCCGACGGGGTGCGGGAGGCGCTCAAGGTCCTCTTCTGGCTCGCGGTCATCGATCTCCCGCTCATATTCGTCGTCCTCCAGGTCATCACCGGCCAGAACCCCGGCGGGCAGATCACGTTCATCACGACCCTCACCTACCTCTTCCTCGCCGGAGCCGCGGTGCTGTATGCCGCCGTCCTCGCCCGCCGAGCCTCCCCCCGCCTCCTCGCCTATGCGGTCCCGGTGGTGATGTTCTTCCCCCTCGTCTGGGAACTCGTCGTCGACTTCCGGTTCGCCACCAGCTGCTGGGAGGGCTACCACTTCTGGATACCCGTGGTGCAGTACATCTGGTACATCCAGTACACGATCTTCCCGCTGTGAGAGCAGGGAATTAACAGTCCCTGGTCAGTCGTACCCGACCGGGACGACCCCACCCTCCACGGCCCGACGGGGTTTACCGTCCCGATCGGCGTGCCGCTCATCTTTGCCATCGCGGGGTACATCCTGAAGGCCGGGGGTGCTGAGGATGAATGCGACGATTTTACGAGGGAGAGACGGGAAGTGAGGAGTAATGCGCCCCCCGATTCTCCGTCGTGCCTTTGCGGGGGTGGAGTTTGAGCACCGGAGGTGCGAACGGCAGAGCAAAAAGACCCCCTGCGCAAAGCCGGGGGGTGGTTCACGCGGTTTTACAACATCGCCGTCGGGCTGAATAGTTGCACGATAGGGTTAACAGTTGACCCCTGGGGTTAGAAACGCCCATACCACTTGTGCGCTCGCTCGATCGGCATCACGGCGATAACATGAACCTCTTGCTCTGCCTCATGGATGCGATAGAATGCCGTGAAGGTATGGCTTATATGAAGGCGGTAGGTGTCTTCCCGTCCCTGAACATACAGACGTTCCTTATCGCTTCCGCCACCGGGGAACGGATCTTCTTGAAGCATCTTCAGTTTCTCCATGACGATCCGCCGGCTCTTCGGGCGGAAACTCCGGATACTCTCAAGGGCCTTGCGGTTAATCAGTATCCGGAACGTCAAATTTCAGCTCCACGAAATCCCCCTCCGCCTCGATACGATCCATATCTTCGATGAACCGGCGCTTCTTCTCCAGTTCCACCATGTGGGAGAGGAGATCATCGAACGTCTGTCCCGGGCGCTTGAGATCAGAGATGTCCTCCCATACACCTTCTGAGACCGGTATCCGCTTGGTTGCAACCATGACAATACTGTAAGTGCTGATCATACTTACAATGGTTGGTGAAGACTCTTCCGGCGTTCATCACGACCCTCACCTACCTCTTCCTCGCCGGAGCCGCGGTACTGTATGCCGCCGTCCTCGCCCGCCGAGCCTCCCCCCGCCTCCTCGCCTATGCGGTCCCGGTGGTGATGCTCTTCCCGCTTGCCTGGGAAGTCATTGTCGACTTCCGGTTCGCCACCAGCTGCTGGGAGGGCTACCACTTCTGGATACCCGTGGTGCAGTACATCTGGTACATCCAGTACACGATCTTCCCGCTCTAAGAGTGGAGCGGCCGGGGCCCTTCGGCCCATCACACCCTGACGGGGCACGCGTCGCAAATCACAAAGATCGGACGAGCCAGACTCCGCCGCCGCACCAGAGCCCCTGGACGGAGGTGGCTCGATGCGCCGCGAATGGCCGGGTTATTGCAGAACTGGGATAATAGTTCCTGAACGCGAAAAACACATGGTTTTACAGAGCGTTGCTATCCGTTACTGCTCGTCCTTATGGTAGAGATCGAGAAAGATCAGGAGATCCCTTCGCTCATCATAGCAGTATGACAACCGGAATGGAGGAATATATACCTCCCTCGTCTGTTTTCTGCCATATCTCATCGGTTTTCCGATCACCGGATCGTTGATGATCTTAAGGATCTGTTGTTTCACCCGGTCCTTTATTCTGCCGTCACGGATCTTCCTGATCGTTCTCTCAAAGGACGCGCCGTAGGCAACAGTCACCATGATTCAAGATCACGAACGAAATCGGCATGGTCCTTCTTGACAAATTTGCCCTCTTTAAACTCCTGGAGCGCCCGCTCTGTCCTTTCTGCAAAGAGAATATCCTCTTTCAGCTCCGGCTCCAGTTCATCAAGCGGTTTTACAATAAAGCGGTCCCCCTCCCTGACGATGAGCAGTTGTGTACCCTCAGGAAACCCCCTCCGCATGAATGCCGGAATGACAATCTGCCCCTTTGAACTCAGTCTGGTGATACCGATATCCATAGACCCTCGTAAGATACATCTTACCCGATCCCATATGAGGTTTTGCATGGCACCAGGCACACCCTTTCAGGAACCCGTGAGCGGGCGCCTGCTCGCAGGGTTGGAGGGGCAGGCATGTTCTCCCATCCCGGGGCTGCCCGCCCGCAAGTCGGCGGTCATCACAACCTCGCCCAAAACAGTTTGCAAATGTTCGGTGTACCATACAGGGCTTCCGCCACCCGGACCATAGCCGGGGTCAGAACGCGGCCCTTCAGCCCGACAACGACCCCCCCTCCTCGCCGGGCGGCCGGGTACGCCCTCTTCTGGCTCGCGGTCATTGACCTCCCGCTCATCTTCATCGTCCTCCAGGTCATCGCCGGCAGGAATCTCGGCGGGCAGATAACGTTCATCACGACCCTCACCTGCCTCTTCCTTGCCGGAGCCGCGGTGCTGTATGCCGCCGTGCTCGCCCGTCGAGCCTCCCCCCGCCTCCTCGAAGGGCGCCCGGCGGCAGCCTCTCGGCATAATGGTTACCAGGGGTGTGGATGGGTATGCGGTTCGGCGGCATATCATCCGGTATGCCCGACGAGACGACCACAATCACAATCAATATCCTCAAATCCGACCGGGACCGTCTGGATGAACTCCGCCGTTACCCGAATGAGCCCTACCGGCTATCGTTCGCCGACTGCTGGACCAGAGCGGCGACCCCGAACTCCGGAGTCCGGGGGCACTCACCAGCATCCAGGCATCGCTCGACGATATCCGGCGGGGCTGTGACGCACGAGGCGCTGAAACGGGACCTGAGGAGCGTGACCCCCACCCCCAACCATAGCCACGCTTTTATATCTTATAATGACCCATAACTCGTTATGCCCGAGGACACAACCACGATCGAGATCAGCAGATCCGACCGGATCCGGCTGGAGAGCCTGCGCCGCTACCCCAGAGAGCCATACCGGGCCATAATCCGCCGGCTGCTGGACCAGAGCGAGGACCCCGAGCCCCTGAGCCCTGAGACGATCGCCGACATCCAGGCGTCGCTTGATGAGATCAGGCGGGGCGAGTTTGTGACGCACGAAGAGTTGAAGCAGGATCTGGGGATCGAGTGAGATACTCGCTCATTTACTCGAAAAGAGCCCAGCGTATATTAAAGCGCCTCCCAAAGGAGGCTGCCGCCCGGATAATCAGGGCGCTTGAACTGCTGGCTGAAGAGAAATCTCCCCACCTGCAGGTGAAGCGCCTGACGAACTCACCGCTATTCTCCCTGCGGGCAGGGGTGTACCGGGTGATCCTGGCGTTCGAGCACCAACAACTCGTTATTATGGCGGTCGATCTCGATCATCGAAAGAATGCCTATCATAACCTGTGAGATACCTCTGATGCTCATGCCCTCGAACCCGTACCGGGACCCGGACAATCGAGGCCCCTCCACCGGAATAAGCAAGCGCCCGGGAGAAAACACCCCGGACTCATCCCCCGGTTGGCCTTCGTAGCGGCCGGTGCAACCCTGTGACTGGAGGGGGGCGGTCTACCGCTCGCGGGCGGCTGGGCATCGACGATCGGAACTATCCTATTGCATCCTACATTATCAGTGATACGATGGAAACAGGCCTGATTCGGCTACAGGACCCGGAAACTCGATCCAACAGAACCAGAAGATATGTCCCGTACCGGGCATGAGGTATGTAATCCACACGTGTGGATACGTGACCGTATCCCCCGACCGGGTCGCCGTCACCGCGACGGTCCTGGGCTCCTCCGGCATCTCCACCCAAAAGACCAGCGATTCCCACGATCGCCGCAAGGGCGACGGCGATTGCAACCGCGAGAAGCACGCTCACCACCTCCAGAATACTTTTATTTGAACAGACGATTACTACTACTCATGACTCCGGCTGTCACCATCGATGAACTCTATCTTGAAATCAAAAAGATACAGGAGACAATGGTCCGGCGGGAAGATCTTGACGCCCTTCTCGATACCGTTGAGATTCTCAGCAACCCCGAAACGATGGCGCAGATACAAAAGAGCGAAGAAGACATCGCAACCGGACGATTCCGGGAGATATCTTCAATAGACGACCTGCTCGCCGAGCTGTCCTGATGGAATGGACCATCCGGAGGACCGATACATTTGTCGAGAGCCTCTCAAAGGTCAAAGGCAACAAAGAAGTAATAATCGAACTCGGAAAGAAACTTCAACGCCTGAAACGAGATCCTCTCAATACCGGCGGTTGGCTTTCGGGTGCATTGCACGGGAAGAAAGCAACCAGGGTTGCAAAGCGTTATCGACTGATATTCCTTCCCGACGAAAGAGAAAGAACGGTGTACCTGATAGCAATTGATCACCGTCAGCACGTCTACAGGTTGCGGTGAAGACCAGCGGCATCGCGAACATGCTCCATACGGTCGTGGCGGTTGAATTTACATATTTGAAATATGTAAATACGTATAATATACACTTACATGCATGGGCACGATAACCCTGAGCATCGACGATCGGACGGAGCAGGAGTTCCGGAGACTGGTCGAAAAGGTCCTCGGGAAGCGAAAAGGGGCCCTTGGTGAAGCGGCGACCGAGGCGATGAAGATCTGGATCAGGGCAAAGACACAGGAGGAAATTGCGCAGGACGCTCTTGAGCTGACCGCGAAGGCGTACCACTTCGGGGCAAGGAAATATACGTCAAGGAAGGACCTGTATGACCGGCAACCCACCGCTGATTGACACAAACGTCCTCGTCTACCTCTTCGATGCGGATGCCCCAGAAAAACGGCAGATCTCAAGGGACCTCGCTGCAGCATGCTGGAGGTCCGAGAAGCGCTACTCGGTCTCGGTGCAGAACCTCGTGGAGTTCTCGGTGGTCGTGACCGAGAAGGTTGAGAATCCGATGCCGACGGAAGACGTCCGGCGGTTCATCCGGGATATCCAGGACTTTGAGGGCTGGAACGTCGTCGGCTACGGCAGCAAGACCATCCTCTCTGCCCACCAGATCCGGGACAGCCACCACGTCCACTTCAGGGACGCACTTCTTGCCGCAACGATGGTCGAGGCTGGTATAGACACCATCATCACGGAGGATGCACACCTCCTGCGCATCCCCGGGATCACGGTCGTCAACCCGTACCGGTAGACGAGACGCGGAAGGCCGCACAGGAAGTTGGCGGCCCGGCCCGCAGCTAAAGGCTGCTCACCGCATTAGAGCGTCTTATCGAGCAGAATCCATGACTCGTTATCGACAAACGTCCCCACGACGACGACCCGCGTCGTCCCCGATACGTCGCATGTCACGTTCGTCGCCCCTGCCCGGGTCCCGAGTATAACATTGTCGTTTCCCGGACCCACCCCACCGATCCAGCACTTGATCTCCGTGACCCTGTCCATGTTCATCCCACCGTGGTTGGTGAACGTGACGTTATCCCCCGACCGGGTCGCCGTCACCACGACGGCCCTGGGCTCCTCCGGCATCTCCACCCAAAAGACCAGCGATCCCACGATCGCCGCAAGGATGACCACGACCGTCACCATCAGGATCGTGCCCACCACCTCCGAGACCCCGCCCTCCGTATCCGCACCCGCCATGGAAGAGATTATCTCCGGTGCCCCCATAAAAGGCTGCCTGTATCGCGCCGGCTGGCAGGAATGCTTCCCGTCCGGGGAGAACAGGGGGAAATGTTGTTGCCGGGAACGGGGTCAGAGGACAGGATCTGTCGGGCGCCCTGCCCCCGCCGGGAAGATATCGGGCGCACCCGACAAAACGAACACACCGTACATCGGCGTTCGTTTTGTGACGGGCTTTCCGGGCCTGATCGTGGCAATCTACGGCATCTACGACGTATATAAAACGGCAAAGCGGATGAATGCAGGAGAGATCCCGTACCGGGCGACAAACGTCCTTCACATGATCCTCTTCGTCTTCTTCTGGTTCTTCGGCATCGCCGCGCTCTTCTTCCTGGGCGCAATCGTGGCCGGGCTCATCTTCGGAGCAAGCTGACCGGTGCACGGCAGCAGACACTCTTTTTGTCGCCGGCAATCTACAGCGTCAGATTCATATCCCCGTGGCAGCATGCTACCCGACATGCCCGACGGGACGACCACGATCGCAATCTTCGAATCCGACCGTGACCGGCTGGAGAGCCTGCAGCGCTACTCCGGCGAACCCTACCGGGCTGTCGTGCGCCGGCTGCTGGCAGAGAACAAACCCCCGCACCGGAACGCACGGAGGCCCCGAACATGAAAGTTCTGGTCATCATGGGAAGCCCCCGGAAGGGCAACACTTACCGGGCGGCGCAGAGGATCGAGGACGTGATGCGGTCCCTCGGCGACGTCGAGTTCGAATACCTCATGCTTTCGGATGTCAGGCTCGAACCCTGCCGAGGATGCCTTGCGTGCTTCGAGTGGGGCGAGGAGCGCTGCCCCGTCCGTGACGACGCCCCCGCCGTCGGGCAGAAGCTGCAGGATGCCGACGGGGTGATCTTCGCCTCCCCGGTCTACGGTCTCGCCGTCACCGGCCTCATGAAGACCTTCATCGACCGGTTCTCCTACATCTTCCACCGCCCCCGGTTCTTCGACAAGAAAGCCCTCCTCCTCACCACCGCCGGCGCGGTGGGCGAGAAAGACGTCCTCGATTACCTCGAGGACGTCGCCGGGATCTGGGGGTTTTACGTCGTCTCACGTGCCGGCCTCGTCACACCGCCGGGAATGCCGGAACAGCAGGCCCGGGAGAACGACCGAAACCTCGACCGCGCCGCACGAGAGTTCTTCCGGGCACTGGCGGAAGGGCGGGAGCAGCGGCCGGGGCTCCGGAGCGTCATCATCTTCCACGGCCAGCGGGCGACGTTCGACGAGCTCGCCGACGCCTTCCCGGCCGACCACGCCTACTGGAAGGAGCGGGGTTGGCTCGATCCGGGAGCCCGCTACTACACGAGCGCCCGGGTGAACCCGCTCTACGACGCCGTGGGGAGAATCGTGGAATGGGTCGCCAGACGGAAGATCCGGCGGGGCCTTGCCGCGACGCGCTGACCCGCCGGGCACCCGGTCGATGAACAGCGGTTCTCGTGGAAAAAGCCCGACCATATCGGTCGTCGGATGGATATACGCCGCTGGCTGCCTCCCCGTGCCCCGGCAAGGGGCGGTCCGAAAAAGGCTCGTCAGTATCCCCCTCTGGCCATACAGGCTCATAAGAAATTGCTTTTTTTATTATAAATGTTTGAGAATAAACCACCGTAAAGGATATATATTTATATCGCCATCCACCCATTCACCGGCAACCCTATGACCGGGGCTTAAATCAAAATTCGCTCTCCGCCTGCCGGATGCCCCCGCGAGCGCCTGCTTTAGCCAGCCACTTGTGCCTACCGGCAGGTCTGCACCGGCGGTCTCGCAGGCGGAGAGCGAGCAAGGAGGAAGAAATGAAAAAATTCACGCATCTGGCACTGTTGTGCGCAGTCATCGTCATCGGGCTGCTGATACCGCCGGTTATGGCGATAGAGACTGCACCGGGGAGTATGGCACCCTTCGTCGTCTACCCTGGTTCGCAGGAGAACCCTGCTATCGACGGCAACAGGGTCGTCTGGGAAGACGGCCGGAACGGGAACAAGGATATCTACTTCTCGGCTACGCCCGGCTACTCCGGCGACAGGATAACCGATGATCCCGCTTCTCAGGAGAGGCCGTCTATCTCGGGTGACTACATCGCCTGGCAGGACAACCGGAGCGGGAACCGGGATATCTACCTCTATCAGCGCTCAACGGGCACGACGACACAGCTCACTGACAACCCGGCCGACCAGTGGATGCCCGTAGTCCATGGAAACTATATCGTCTGGTATGACAACCGCGAAGGGAGTGCCGATATCGTTCTCTACGACATTGCCGCCGGCAGTGAGAAGGTGCTCATCGACTGTAACCCGGTGCTCGGCGTCGGTGAAGTGACCAAGTTCAAACCCGCGCTCTCGGACGAGTATGTCGCCTGGGAGGAGTCGGGCGAGGGTATCTGGCTCTACAATATCGCGACCGGTGAGAAGTGGGCAGGCCCGCTGTCGCCGAGCAGCATGGACCAGTCCTGGCCCTCGATAGCCGGGGACCTCATCGCCTGGGAGGACTACCGGTGGGGAACGGCATGGCAGTCTGCAATCTACCTCCGCGACCTTAACACCGGCGACGAGCGCCAGCTGACGACGAAGAGTCTTGATCAGGTCTCGCCGACGCTCACCGGGGAGATCATCGCCTGGGAGGACAAACGCGACGGGCCGGTGAGCATCTACATGTACGACCTCGACGACCTCGACGACGGGGAGGAGATGTCCGTGCCCACCCCCGGCGGCGAACAACTCTACCCCGCCGCCAGCGGCAGTATGATCGTCTGGCAGAAAGGCCGGGGCACCTACTCAGAGATCTACGCCTTCATGTACGAGCCCGAAGGAGAGGCATACGAGGTCGCGAGGATAGAGATCGAACCGGCCACGGCCACGATGGAGATCAACGAGGAGGTCAGGTTCAACGCCACCTGTTACGATCAGGACGATAACATCATACCCGATCTGAAGGTTGCCTGGTCCTGCAATAACGCCACAGTCGGATTCATCGACCCGGGAGGCTACTTCAACGCCAGTGCCGCGGGCACGGCAACCATCACCGCAGCGACGGCCGGCATCTCCGCACAGGCGACCGTTACCGTTAACGCCGAAGAACCGGTCGCAACGAACATCGAGGTCGCACCGGCCACGGCCACCCTGGAGATCGACGGCACAGAGCAGTTCTCCGCAACCACTCTCGACCAGTTCGGCAACGTCATGACCGGCATCGATGTCACCTGGGCGAGCAGCAACGAGACGGTCGGGACGGTCAGTGAGAGCGGAGCGTTCACTGCCCTGGCCAAAGGTACGGCCGATGTCACTGCAGCGGCGGGCGACGTATCCGGAAGTGCGGCCGTCACGGTCAGCGCTGAAGAACCGGTGCTCGCGAACATCGAGGTCGCACCGACCGCAGCCACGCTCGCGGTCAACGACACAGAAGCGTTCACGGCAACCGCCCTGGATCAATTCGGTAGCAAGATGACCGGAGTTGTGGTCACCTGGGCGAGCAGCGACCCGACCGTCGGGACCATAGATGAGGATGGGCTCTTCACCGCTCTCGCCGGGGGCACAACGACCGTCATCGCAACCGCCGGAGGCGTCACCGGGACGGCGCCCGTCACCGTCAACGCAAAAGAGCCTGCGCTCGGTAAGGTTATGGTCTCTCCCTCCGCGGTCACTCTCGCGGTCGGCGACACCCGGGAGTTCAGCGTCGTCGCGTTCGACCGGTTCGGCAACATCGTGCCGGACGCTGAAGTGACCTGGACGTGCAGCGACGAGACCGTGGGAGCTATCGACGACTACAGCATCTTCACCGCTCTTGACGACGGCACGGCGAACGTCACCGCAACGGGGGACGGTGCCGCCGGAACAGCGACCGTCACCGTGAACTGCGATGAGCCGGTCCTCTCCCGCATAGAGATTACGCCGTCGACGATCACGCTTGCCGCCGGCGACACTGTAACGTTCACTGCGACCGCGTTCGATCAGGACGGCGGCGAGATATCCGGCGTCGTGATCGACTGGACCTGCAGCGACTCCTGCGTTAGCACGATTGATCTCTGCAGCGGCTTCTTTTCCGCACTCGACACCGGCACGGCGACCGTCACCGCGACGGCCGAGGGCATCACCGCGACGGCGGACGTAGAGATTACCGACGCATGCTCGGGGGTTGTGGTCTCCCCGTCGGCGATCACTCTGGATCCCGGAGACTCCCGGCAGTTCGCCGCGACCGTGTTTGACGCAGAGGGCAACGTAACGTCCGACGCGATGGTGACCTGGTCATGCGACGACGAGACTGTCGGGACGATCACGGCAGACGGCCTCTTCACCGCCGTCTGCGGAGGCACGGCAACCGTCACCGCGTCGATCGGCGGTACCGGCGAGACCGGGACCGCGACCGTCACCGTCCGGTCGACGTCGCCGGTTCTGGCCCGGATCGTCGTCAGCCCGCCCTGCATCACCATCACCGCCGGCACCACCCTGACGCTCACCGCGACCGCCTTCGACCGGTACGGCGACGAGATGCCGGAGGTCGAGGTCGCCTGGACGACCTGTGATCCGGCCGTCGGCACCATCAATGACCGCGGCATCTTCACCGCGCTCGCCGCGGGCACCGTGACCGTCACCGCATCGGCGAACGGCATCACCGGTTCCGCCTGCTTGACCGTCGAACCCTCGCTCCCGGTCCCGACCTGCATCGAGGTCGAACCGGTCACGGTCACGATGCAGACAGGAGAGACCGGGGCGTTCACGGCGACCGTCTTTGACCAGCGCGACGACGTCATGGACTGGATCGAGGTTACCTGGTCGTCCTCCAACCCTGAGGTCGGCACGATCGATGCGACCGGGCTCTTTGTGGCATCGGGAACGGGCACGACCGCCGTAATGGCCCGGGCCGGCAGCGTGGAGGCGACCGCGGCGGTCACCGTCACGGCTGAACCCACGCCTGAGCCCACGGCCGAGCCCACAACACCGATCTC
>Ga0265294_10009665_pt1 | contig 11078 bp, 9 predicted proteins | sample MunlanPumphouse3_FD_192504 | JGI IMG/M metagenome (GOLD analysis project Ga0265294, IMG submission 192504) | Groundwater microbial communities from a municipal landfill in Southern Ontario, Canada - Pumphouse #3 | ecosystem: Environmental > Aquatic > Deep subsurface > Groundwater | place...
GGAGATTCAGTTTTTCATTTCGATTTTTATAGAATAGAGAAGCCGGCCGAGGCATTGGATGTTGGGTTTGATGAATATGCCTATAGTGGCCATCTTTGTCTAATTGAGTGGCCAGAAAATATTGAACAGATATTGCCTAGTGATACTCTAAAAGTGCAAATATCTGTTCAAGAAGATGATTCAAGAATTATTTCTTGGTAGTAGCAGTTTAGCCAGAGATTAATTTTCTGGATAAAGTAGATATGGCTTTCTTTGGATTTTGAATTTTTCTACATCGCTAGCCCACATTGCTTTTATTTCTGAGGCTGTTTTGCCCTGTTTAATCATTTTACGTACATAATCGCGTCCTATAAGTAGCTCAAAGAATGAGCGGAAGAAATGGTCGTCTAAATTTAGATTGCTATATGCATCAATAACATATTCTAAGTTTATACCTGCTCTGTTTATCTCTTCAATAGATGGTTTTGTACGAAGGTCTACACCGTAGCACTCTTCGTTTAGCTGTGGAGGAAATTTGGCTCCAGGAATACTTCTAGGTGTAAATTTAAAGTTATATCCTTTCATGTTTGGGTGGCCATACATTTGGAATGCTTTGTCTGTTCCTCTGCCAAGACTTACTGGAGTAGCCTCGAAGTAACATGTAGATGGGTAGAGGTAGATAGATCTCATATCTGGAAGGTTAGGAGATGGTTTTACCGGGAGTTTATACATTGTAGCGTGTGTGTAGTTTTTGTTTTTGATAACTGTTATATCACACTGAATGCCTTTTTCTAGCCATTTTTCGCCGTTTATCATTCCGGCAAGTTCTCCAAGAGTCATACCGTGTACAACCGGGATAGGTAACCAACCGACTCCAGATTTGAATTTCATATCTAAAATTGGACCATCTACATAAAACCCTAATGGATTAGGGCGGTCTAGAATAATCATTTTCACTTTATTCTGTGCACAAGCCTCCATCATACGGGCCATAGTTGTTAGATATGTATAGAATCTTACGCCAACATCTTGGAGGTCAAATACCATAACATCAATCTCTTTCATGAGCGATGCGGCAGGTTTGCCACTGTTCCCTTCGTAAAGAGATTTTATAGGAATGCCTGTTTTCTCATCTATAGTACTGGCAACATGTTCGCCTGCATCGGCATTGCCTCTAAAGCCATGTTCGGGAGAGAGAATTGCTACAATATTTATTTTAAGACTTACAAGGGAGTCTACAAGATGTGTCTTTCCTATTATCCCTGTTTGGTTTGTAAGTACTGCTACTTTTTTGCCTTTAAGCAGAGGTAGATACTCTTGAGTAGATTCTGCGCCGGTTTTGACATTTTGGGCAAATGTTCCAATAGTTACGGCAAATGCCAGGATTAGGATAAAAAATCTTTTTGTCATAATATCTCTATTTGCTATATTAATACTAAAGAAAGTTATTATTATTTGGAATTATTTAGATGCTATTTAGTAGAACCTGGTTATTTAATATTATCTAGAAAATTATTTTATAAAAAAAATAAAACGCAGTGACTAAATAACATGAGTGTAGTATTGGTCGGTTTTCTTTTGCATGTGGCCAATTCTGGTAACCGAGAAGCCGTGCTCAAGAGCTAATTGTTTTAGTTTCTCTTCTGCTTCTGGTTCAATAGCAATAAGAAGTCCTCCACTAGTTTGAGGGTCGCATAAAAGTGCTTTTTGGTCTTTGGTTATTTGAGACACCTTATTACCGTAGCTAGCAAAATTGCGATTTGTGCCTCCAGGTATACACTCTTTTTTTATGTAATAATCTACTCCTTCTATTCGAGGAACTTTGTCATATTCGATTATTGCAGTTAAATTGCTACCCTCAGCCATCTCTAGAGTGTGACCCAATAGCCCAAATCCGGTAACATCTGTCATAGATTTAACCTGGGGCAATAGAGCTAGTATCTCTCCAGGAGTATTGAGTGTGGTCATTAGTTCTAGTGCTTTTGCCCTATCTTTTTCTTTTGCTACTCCAAATTTTTCGGCAGTGGTTACTAGTCCTATTCCTAGTGGTTTAGTAAGAAATAATGAGCACCCTTCGGTAGCGCCATTATTTAGCTTTACCATTTTTTTGTCCATGATTCCGGTAACTGCTAGTCCAAAAAAAGGATCGGCACTGGTTATGCTGTGACCTCCTGCCAAAGGAATGTTTGCAAGATCGCATACGCTGCGGGCTCCTTCAATTACTTTTCCGGCGGTCTCTGTTGTTAGTTTGTCTAATGGCCATCCTAGAATTGCGATTGCCATTATAGGTTTACCCCCCATAGCATAGATATCTGATATTGCATTGGTGGCGGCAATTCTACCGAAATCGAATGGATTGTCTACGATAGGCGTAAAAAAATCTGTAGTGCTTATTATAGCTCGGCCATCGCCTATATCGAAAACGGCAGCATCGTCTTTGTTGTTGTTACCTACTAATAAATTTTCAAATACTATTTGTGAGCGGCTATTTTTAAGAATTTCTTCGAGATCTTTAGGTGCTATTTTGCAGCCACACCCTGCTCCAGGGCTAAATTGGGTAAGTTTTATTTCTTCCATTATTATGATGAGCTTTTTTTGTTATTTTCTTTATAATGTAATTTGTTTGGTTATAGTGTAATTACCTTAGTGCTATTATGTTGTACATCAATAATATCTAGCATGGTTCCAACTATTCCAATGCGGGTCTTGTCTAGTAATTTATTAAATATGAGGCATGTTTTGCAAAGAATTATTTTTGTACCAGCCTCTTCTAAGACTTTAAGTTCTTTTAGAATATGTGATCCTTCACAGGCAAATTTGACACCATCGGCATAAAAGCATATATAAGATGGTATGTGATTTTCGCTTTTAAGAAGGGTAAAATAATTTTTAATTAAAGCATGAGTAAGTTCTGGACTAGATTCTCCCATACCATTACGATTTACTATCACAGCAATTTTACTGTTGATCTCTGTTCTCATATTTTAGGGTTTTTATTTAAATTGCTTGCTATTAACTCTAGTTGTTTAATAATTGCTTGGATGAAGGCTGGGTCGAATGTGATTGAAGGCATTGTGCCGAGTTTGTCGCCAAAGCGAGTAACTAATTGACTATTATATGCTTTATCGTAATATAATAGACATATCTGGGCTGCTGTCTTTATGTTGTTGTTTTCACACGCCTCTAGCGCATGTTTGCATTTATCGTAGCCTAATCTTTTCTCAATTTTTTTAATTGAGACCATTAAGTTTTGTATAGGGTAGTTCCCATAGTCTCTAACTAGTCTCTCTACTCTTTGCTCAAATGTTGCATTTATAACCACTAAAGGAGATTGTCTCATTTGTAACCAAAAAGGATCGGGAATAAAGACTTTTCCTATATTGTGACTTTCGTCTTCTACCCAAATTGGCTTGGAAGGGTCTAATTTTGAAACTTCTAGGTACAAAAGATTTTCAAACATCTCTGTGGTGGGTTGGACAGACTGCCCAATTGCGCCAAAGGCACTCCCTTTGTGGTGTGCAATTCCTTCGAGATCTATCATTTGCTTGCCATTTTCATTTAATAACTTCAAAAGATCTGTCTTACCCGATCCCGTGAAGCCTCCTAAAAGAATAATGTTGAACGGCTTTTCTAGCTGTTCTCTAATATAAGTGCGGTAGCTTTTATAGCCACCAGCTAAAATATTACATTTGATACCTACTGTTTCTATTAGCCAAGCCATTGAAGCACTTCTCATACCACCTCTCCAGCAGTGAATCAAAACAGTTTCACTATGGAGAGAGAGAGCGAATTTTGTAAAAGAGACCATTTTTGGTCCAACAATTTCTAGCCCAGCAGTAACTGCTTTTACTTTACCTTTTTGTTTGTAGATTGTCCCAATTAAAGCTCTCTGGTCATTTGAAAAGAGAGGCAAATTAAGAGCCCCAGGAATATGAGCTTGTTCATATTCAGCCGGGGATCTTACATCTATTATTGGTGTATTATTAGAAAGCTCTAAGAACTTTTCAATTGGAATCTCTTTTGACATAGTATTTCTCTCTATGCAAAAGTACTAATTTTTTTAGAAATTGAATCTTACACCTAGCGACGTTAGAAACGCGGTAGATTTATAGTCGCCTACAAATGCCGGCATTGGAGTAGTTTGAGGCATTGATCCTCTGGTTTTTTGCCCATCCAAATATTGGACTCCCAAGTCTATAGCAAACTTTTGAGTAGGAGCAAAGGTAAAACCGGCTGTTGCGCTTATCTTATTGGTAGCAGGAGTTTCGGGACTGTGCCAATTTTTATCTCCCGGTGTTGAATCGAATAGGAAGCCCAATCTTAAGGTAAGTTTTTCAGATGCATAATATTCACCACCAATGCGATATATCATTGAATTTGAAAAATTCTTAGTCTGAGGTTTGGTGTAAATAGAATTTGCAAACTCTATAAGTAAAGTGTCATATGCTTTCCAACCTACATATTGAAGCTCGGCCGATAATAATATATTTTTATTTAGTTTGTAAGCTGCTCCAAAATTAAGGTTTGAAGGAATTGGTAATTGAGCATCGAAAGTTTGTCCGTTAAATGCTTTTGCACCAGCAATTGAAGGATTGAAAAGAGGTGAGCCTGCTGTGCTAAGTGCAGTAACCAACGATTCTAATTCCGGAGTTCCGTAAGTTACAACTGCGTCTCCTTTTTCTATTTTCATCATAACTTTTGAACGATATGATAGCCCAAAGCTCCATTGGTCATTAGGAGTGTAAAGAACACCTATATTAAAACCGTAAGTAACCTTAGTTTCTCCCTCAAGTTTAGCATTTATTGGAGAAATATCCATTGTATTGGTTATAATATCTTTGTATGATTGAGGAAATACTGGAGAGGCAAGGTATCCTGCAAGGCCACCTACTGGGAGGAGTCCTTTATTAAGCGAGAAATTGCCGAAATCAACCATGAGGCCAGCTCCAATGCTAAATTTATCGCTTATTTTATAAGAGAGGGTTGGCTGAACACTGAATGCTTTAAGAGAGATATTTTGGACTAAATGAGAGCCGTTCCAGTTTTCGGGATAGAAAAGGCTATTGCCTGCAGGGTTTGTAATGCTTATTCCAGCAAAAAATTTATCGGAAAGTTTAAATCCAGCATATCCGAAAAATGGAGTTCCCATGGAGTTGTCGCTTTCTGCTTTATAATCTCCATTTGGGCTTGTAAAAACAACTTTAGACATTATACCTGTAGCTCCAAAAGAAATATCTGTTTTACCATTCATAAATGAGAGACCTGCGGGATTAAAAAGCATGCTCTCTGAGCCTAATCTAAGTGCAGTCCCAAGGTGACCCATTCCTATTTGGCGGGCACTTTGGGTATTTAGCTGGTACCCTTCTGCCATTAGACTCAGACCAACTAGGTTGGCCATAAGAAATAGTGTAATTTTTTTTATGTTCATAGTACTGAATTATTTAATATGAGCAAAACTAATATTTAATTGATAGTTTATACTCAAACGCATAAAAAATACTTACACATTTGAAATATAGTATATTATAATTATACTATATAGGGTAAATAGTGAATGTATAGTAGAATTAAAGAAAAAACCCTTTGTGCCATAAAGTTTAGTTTGGCGCAAAGGGCTTTAATAAATTAGATAAGATGTGTGTATTAGTCGTTATTCATTTGTGGAATTTCTACCTCATCTCTATAATCTCCAATAAGGTATTCCGAGAAATAATCGGCGGTTTTCCAAAAGAAATATTCTCTCATGGTGCCATATGAGTGTCTTTGGCCAGGTAGCACAAGCATGTCAAATCTTTTGTTTGCTTTTATAAGAGCATTAACCATTCTTAATGTATTTGCAGGGTGTACGTTATCATCTATATCGCCTGTTACTAGTAATAAATGTCCTTTAAGATTCTTGGCAATTTGAGAGTTTTTATCTATGCTATATTTAAATGTAGTATCGCCCTTAGCAGAAATTTGCTCGAGTACTCCATGATGTTTTTCGCTCCATTTACGGTTGTATATATTGTTTTCGTGATTACCTGAACAAGATATTGCTACTTTAAAGAAATCGGGATAAACTAGCATAGCTGCTGTAGACATGAATCCTCCACCAGAGTGCCCATGTATTCCTACTTTGGTTATATCTATGAATTTGTGTTGTGCTGCAAGCTTTTCAACCACTATCTTTTTATCTTCTAATCCATAGTTTCTTAAATTGCCGTAGCCGTAATTGTGATACCATTTGCTTCTAGAGGGATGCCCTCCTCTGTTTCCAACGGTAATCACTATAAATCCTAGTTGAGCAAGGCGGTCTACTTTATCCATTCTTCCACTCCAAGCTGTATTTACTGCTTCTGTTTGAGGGCCTGGATATACATACTCTATTATTGGGTATAGCTTGGTTGAATCAAAATCGAATGGCTTATACATTACTCCATATAGATCTGTTTTTCCATCTCCAGCTTTCACAGTAAATGGTTCGGGGAATTTATAACCCATATCAAAGAGTGGTGAAAGATCTGTCTCTTCTAAATTCATAACCAATTTGCCGTTATTGTCTATCAAAGAAGATTTTGGAGCTGTGTCTACTCTAGAGTAGTTGTTAACAAAGAATGTTCCATTTTCGGTAGAAAAAACAGAGTGGTTGTAGTTACCCGGGTTAAGAAGTTTAAGATTACTACCATCGAAATTAACGCGGTATTGGTGAGTGTAATATGGATTCTCTCCAGCCTCGCGACCATTGGCGGTAAAATAGATAACTTTTTTAACAGGGTCTACTGCAACAACATCTTCTACATGAAACGCACCCGATGTTATTTGGTTTTTAAGATTACCTTTTGTGTCGTACAAATATAGATGGCCCCAGCCACTTCTTTCACTCCACCAGATTATATTATCTCCTACAAATTTAGGTTGGCGTGTCTCTATATAAGTATTCATTCTCTCTTCTATAATAGGTTTTACACTATCGGCTGCAATATCTACAGTACAAAAGTCTATTCGTTTTAGATCGCGACTAGTTCTATAAAGATAAAATTCATTGTTATTTCCCTGCCAAACTCTATGTTTAATAGTGTCGTATATCTCTTTTTTGAGTGAAGGTGCAGGTAAAAGAGCTAATTCTTGATCTTTAAATGCCTTAACATTAATCTCTTTTACCTCTTTATTCTCCATATTATACACATAAAGGTGTCTAACAGGAGCCCCAGTTTCGCCAGGCATTTGGTATTTATATTTTTCTAGTTTAGGCCGTGGTATTGCGAGTGAATTTATAACCCATAAATCTTTTACCTTTTCTGTGTTGGTTCTGATTAAAGCAAATTTCTTTGAATCTGGAGACCACATGATAGAGGCACCATATCTTTTGTTTTTCTCTTTTTCTGTTGCATCAATATCGCTGTTTCCGTAGCCGAATCCAAACTCAGCAGTACCTTCTGTTGTAAGTTGGTGCTCTACAATAGTGGTGTCTTTTAAGTTAATCCTTGCTTTATTGAAATTCTCCATATCCATATACCAAAGATTAAAATTCTTTGAGAATACAACATATTTTTTGTCTGGAGATACATTTCCCCATTTTGGGTATGATAGAAGAGGCTTATAATCTACAAGTTCTGTTAATTTTTGAGTTTGAATATCATATTCAAAATAGTGTCTTTTCTTTATTTTTTTTACTCTTGTCGATTTTGCTTTACTCTTCTTATTTTTATTATTCAGAGTCTCTTTTTTATCTACTTTATCTACTAATGCAGTGCTGGTAATTTTAAATGTGATTGTATTGTCATCTTTTAGCTCTAGGTCTTTCAAAGGAATATTTTGAGCATCAAATGGATCTTTTACTATTTCGGTTAATTGTGCTGCTAGCTTGGCATTATCGAAGAGTGCACTTTTTTTTCCTGTAGTAGGATCTACAACATAATAAAAGGTACCTTCCGATGTGCGCCATGTATACCAAAATTTATCTGAGTTTTTAAACCATTTGGGTTTTATTCCTATAGAGAATACAAGTTTAGATACTTTTTTTGGGGAAAACCTCGCTGCTAGATCATAATTTGCTTTAGTAACTGGTGTCTGTTGGGCCCAAGAAAATACAAAGACAAATAAAATTGTAAAAGTTAAAAGAGTTCTTTTCATAAAAATAGTTATTGATTATTGAATTTTAGTTCAAAAAATTAATATAATTATGCAAATTTACAAATAATTTTTACGAATACTAATTTAGGGTTATGTCTAGTTTATCTTTGGGTCATGCTCCATTCGCCTACTTCCATATCGTGAAGAGCACCGTTCTCTACGCGAAAACGCAGGGCAGTTCTTACAGTTTGAAAGCCTTGAAAGCCTGCTGCACCTGGGTTTATGCATATTAAATTATTTGCTTTGTCATTCACAATTTTTAAAATATGGGAGTGCCCGCATATAAAAACGTCTGGTTGGTGTGCTGTAATTAGTTGAAGTGCACGACGGTCGTATCTACGTGGATAACCGCCAATGTGCATCATTAAAAACTTCATGCCCTCTAATTCGAAAAATTGCATATAGGGGTGTATTTGTCTAATATCCGTTCCATCGCAGTTACCGTAAACTCCCCGTAAAGGTTTTATGTCAAGAATAGTATCGGAAACTTTTTTGTTTCCAAAATCGCCGGCATGCCAAATCTGGTCGGTATCTTTAAAAAAATCAGCAAGTTTGGAATCGAAATAACAGTGTGTATCGGAAAGGAGTCCTATAAGGGCCATGTTTTTATAATTTAATTACGATTTTCTTTTTGTAAAGATATATTGCCATTAGTGTGAAAATGGCTACATATACTAAGGCGTAGAGTAAAGATGCAAACTCGTTGCTGCCAAGCAAAGAGACGCAACAGTTCTGATATATCCAAGAAGATGCGTTCATTGTTGCCTCTTTAAAGGTGCCATCATCTAAACTAACTACAGTTTGCCATTTAATAATTCTTCCTAGGGTTTTGGCAAATAGCCCCGCCATAACAAAGGCAAACAGAGGGTTTAAGCCAAGTGCTTTAAATGGGAAAAAGAGTTTTTCTTTTCCTTTGATATCTATAAAATAGATAAATAAAGCAAGCATAATAACAGACCACCCACCAGCGTAGAAAACATAAGAGGGAGTCCATAGAGGTTTGTTTATTGGAATTAATATACTCAAAACTAATCCTATACCAAGAGAAATGAATCCAATTGTATAAAGAGAGCCTACTGCGTTAATTTTTTCTTTGCTTTTGCGAATTATGCCACCTACTAAATAACCAAATAGGACTGTTGCACTTCCAGAAAGAACGCCCAGCAAGCCTTCGGGGTCGAATGGTAGTCCAAATCCTTTATATACATGAGAGGCGCCCACAAAAGCTATATCTATTGTTCCAGAGATGTTCCCCTCTTTTGAAAAAGGAGAATCGCCTCCAAAGAGTATAAGGATTAATGTATGAATAGCCATAAGGGAGACTCCTGCAATAATAATTTTTTTAGGTTTTTGCAGCCATAATGCAAGCATAGCACCAACAACGTAACAGAGAGCTATTCTTTGAAGTACTCCAAATATTCTTAGAGAACCTATATAGTTTATCCAATTTTGGCCAAATGAGAGAGTTATGTCTGGGTTTGTGTTGTAGAAGGGGAAAGCGTTTAGCAATAACCCAGTAAGGAAAATGAGCATTCCTCTTTTTAGTACTTTTTTTGCAGAAGCGTGGTTAAGTGTATCATTGTATTTTGCAAATGCAAAAGAGAGAGCAACTCCTACTATAAAGAGAAAAAAGGGAAATACTAAATCTGTTGGAGTGCAACCATGCCAATGGGAGTGTTTTAGAGGAGAGAAAATTGTTCCCCAAGAACCAGGGTTATTTACTAAGATCATTCCGGCTATGGTCATTCCACGGAGCACATCTAGTGCGGTATATCTGTGAGGTAAAGTCTTTTCCATTTTGCGTATATTATTAAAATGAGTTGGGATTGTCAAAAAACATTAACTATTATAAGGCAAAAATAACCTTTTTAAATATATTTGTCTTTATTATGGAACTCTTTTACACAAATAACATAGTTGGCAGTAGTGCTATTTTGGATGAACAGGAGTCTGTTCATTGTACAAAAGTGCTTAGAAATAAGCCTGGAGATATTATTAATTTTACAGATGGGAAAGGCTATCTATATCATGGTAAGATACTTGATGCTAAAGGAAAGGAGGCAACCATTGAAATTCTAGGATGTGAACAAGGGGCAGATTCAAGACCATACTATTTACATATGGCAGTTGCTCTAACAAAAAATTTTGATAGGTTCGAGTGGTTTCTTGAGAAAGCTGTAGAAATTGGCGTAGATAGAGTAACTCCGCTGGTTTGTGAACATTCAGAGAGGCGCATTTTTAAATATGAAAGGGCTCAGCGATTAATACTCTCGGCCTCTAAACAGTCTTTAAAAACTTTTTTTCCAGTTTTGGATTATATTGTAAAGGCTTCAGATTTTATTGAAAATATTGGAAATCCCGAGCAGGCGCCTGTATATGCCCATGCTCTTAAAATAATGGGGCATTGCCGGGAAGGTGAAAAAGAGGCAATAACCACAATACTTAGACAAGGGAATGTGCCTAAGCCTCATATAGTTATTATGATAGGTCCTGAGGGCGATTTTTCTGTAGAGGAGATTGAGTTAGCTATCAGCAATGAGTTTAAAATAATGCATCTTGGCAATTCCAGGATGAGAGTAGAGACTGCTGCAGTGACCGCGGTAAGTGCAGTTTATCTTAATTATCTTGAGAGTAAATAGATTACATATCCAATATAAATAGAGATAAGGATGGCACCCTCTCTTCTGTTTATGTTTTTCTTTTTTCCATTGTTTGCAAAACAGAACACCAATACTGTTGCAAATCCTGCCATGAGCACATCTATCATGCTTTCGTTGGCAAATGGAAGTGGAAGAATGGTTGAGCTTACTCCAAGGATTAGAAAAATATTAAAAATATTGGAGCCCACTACGTTACCTATGGCTATGTCGCTATTTCCACGGAATGCTGCTACCGCACTTGTTGCAAGTTCTGGCAGCGATGTTCCTACAGCTACAATTGTGAGCCCAATTACGGTATCGCTCATCCCCCAGTTTTTAGCAAGC
>Ga0265294_10009666_pt1 | contig 11077 bp, 10 predicted proteins | sample MunlanPumphouse3_FD_192504 | JGI IMG/M metagenome (GOLD analysis project Ga0265294, IMG submission 192504) | Groundwater microbial communities from a municipal landfill in Southern Ontario, Canada - Pumphouse #3 | ecosystem: Environmental > Aquatic > Deep subsurface > Groundwater | place...
CTCCCGTATCGTGTCAAGCAGCGCAGGGTCATTGAGGATCCGGTAAGGATAGTATGCCGGCATCTTCGTCCCGATCCGTATGATCCGGACATGCTCAATCTCCCGGAGCCGGGCGAGAATGTCACGTAGCCGGCCGGTATCGAGGACCAGAGGGTCGCCCCCCGTAAGGAGGACGTTCGTGATCTCCGGGTGATCCCGGATATAGGCAAGCCCCCCGGAGAGTTCCTTATTCACCTCGCGTGCATCCTCGATGAAGAGGCGCTTGCGGAAACAGTAGCGGCAGAGACCGCCACAGAGGTCGCTCACCAGCAGGAGGGCCGTCTCCCGGTATTTGTGCTGCAGCCCCGGCGCCCGGGTGTACAGGTGCTCCGACGACGGGTCCAGACGTCCCCAGGGTTCAAGTTCCTCGAGGGTCGGTATGATCAGCCGCCGGATGGGATCCTTTGTATCCTCCCAGTCGATCAGCGAGAGGTAGTAGTCATTCGAGCGGAACGCAAAAAGATCCATTACCGGCGCGAGGCGAGCACGCTCCTGTGCACTGATGCCGGCGACCTTATCCAGTGATACGATATATGTCGGGTCCATAATCTTCTCTCACATCGACACCCTCCGCTAGCGAGACAGCCAGCAGCAATCGGGGATAAACCACATGAGAGCGGAGACCACGAATGGCGATCCAATTACGCAAAGGGTTCATGAGAGTCTCATGCTCTCATGCAGGAAACCATCGCCCGGGATAGCTCAAGGGTGCCGAATTATACCAGATATCAGAAAAAGGGTGCCTGGAATATTTAACTGTTTGGGAAAGCCTGCAAAAAATGCGGAAAACCGCCCATTCACGCAAACGACGCTGAAACTGCGGATTAATTCTTTTTCCGGGCCATGGAGAGGATATCCACCACGTATTTCCCCTCCTTCTCCAGCCCGACGACGACCTCATCCGTATTGGCCAGTTTCTCGATATTCAGTTCGTACGACCCGGGACCGAGGATACGGATACTCTCAATCCGCTCAAAGACCTCGATCTCCGCTCTTCGCCGATCCGGCCGGACCTCAAGCACGTCCTCGCCCGTATCCCGGGCAATCTCATCGATGGTCTTCTCCTTCAGCACGTCGTCGTGCCGTTCGGCCTCACGGATGTAGAGAAACTTCTTGCCGCTGCAGCTCGGGCACCCTTTCAGTATCTTCGTCGAACCGTCCTCGAACTCCCTGCCACATTGCGTACACTTGTGAGGCATCTCTCCGTCACCCCGTTCACCGTGAGGAGGAGACCCATGCACTGATGAGATCCTTCTCCTTCTTGAGCGTCTTGAGCTGGTTTGCGGGCCCGATCACAGTCAGCCGGGTCTCGGTGCGTTTCCCCCCAAGAAGTCTCCCGAGAAAACCGCCCGGGGCATCTCTGACAGGATAGGTCTCCATCTCGATCCCCGAGAACCCGTCCGGCGCGATCTCCCGCATCGTGATCTCGATGAGCTTGCTCTGCTCATCCGGCGCGAGACCCTTCTCCAGGACAACGATGTTCCCTTCCATGACATCGTCAAGGATCAGGCGAATCTTCTCCATTGCTGTGAGCCGATCAAGGCGCTCCGCCGATATAAGGTCTATCTGTACACCCTGTATCATCTCCATCACCCAAAATATGACGTCATCTTCTCATACAACTCATCCACATTGTTCCCTTCAAGACCCGATATAGAGATCACCGGGTGCTGGGGAAACACGCTCTTTATCCGCGCGGCAGAAGCGTCAGGAAGATCGTTCTTGTTCGCGACGATCAGGACCGGGAGTTTCCGGCTCTCGATGATCCCGACAAGCATGATATTCACCTGCTGGAGCGGGTCCTGCGTGGCATCAAGCATATAGATGACGCCGTCGATATCCTCACGGAGCCAGTGCATCGCCTCAGCCACGCCCTCGGTCGCCTCCCGCGCCCGCTTGATGGCTTCCTCCTTCTCGATACCATACTCGACGAACTCGTTGTAGTCGATCTTGGTCGTCACGCCCGGTGTATCAACGATATCGATGGTGATCGAGTGGCCGTTGTGGCCCGTGATGGTGATATCCTCCTTGCGCCGCACGCGGCGGGTCTCGTGAGGAACCTCGCTGACCGGACCGACCGCATCTCCTATCCAATCCCGCACAATCCTGTTCGCAAGCGTTGTCTTACCTGCATTGGGAGGCCCGTAAATCCCTATGCGACAGGTCCGCTTCTTAAAGAACGCCTTCAAGAACCGTGATATCTTCTGTTTCGTACGAACTAAGAACGTCATTTGGCACCCTTCGATAGGCCGATTCGCCTATACTTAAGTGAGCTATGGCACCCATGAATAAATATAATTATATGTTCCGTCCGGCGCGTACCCCCTGATTTGGAGACAATCTCCAATCCCGAAGCGTGAGAATTCTTTTATACTGCCGAGACCTAGATACACTTGCACCTGGAGAATCGGCCCTTGTAGCGACCGGATTAGGAGAATCCCATGATGAATAATAGCGACACCATTCACTTTGAGACACGCGTACCAATCAGGGAGGTCATGCAGAGCCATCCAACGACCATCGATGTAGAGGAGACCGTCGCCCGGGCAGCGCAGGCAATGTGCCGCGATGAGGTCGGCAGTTGTATCGTCCTGCAGAACAACCTGCCCATCGGGATCGTCACGGAGGAGGATATAAACTGCAAAGTCGTAGCAAAAGACTTAAAACCGGGCAGCGTCCAGGTCAGCGGGATCATGAGCACCCCGCTGATCACGATCGGTGCCGAGAAAATGGTCGGGGATGCCGCGGCAATGATGGTGAAGAACCGCGTCCGCAGGCTTCCTGTCGTTGAGAGCCAGATGGTCATCGGGATCGTGACGGTCAGGGATATCCTCACCGTCGCGACCGAAGTGAACGAACTGCTGGCAGACCTCATCGAGATTAACCGTGAGGAAGAGTATGCCATGGGGGTCTGCGACCGGTGCGGGAACATGGCCGATGAACTCGCGCGAGTCGACAACCTTATGCTCTGCCCCACCTGTCGGGAGGAGGAGCAGTTGCTATGAAAGTGGCCTCAAACCTGATGGTGGAGATTCCCACCCTGCACTACGACGAGCACGTCACGAAAGCGCGGAGCGTCCTCCGGGACGATGTCTTTCGTGAACTCTACGTCGTGGGCGAAAAAAATCGTCTGATGGGCTATCTCGACATATCCGACGTCCTGCGGGTGATGGACACCAAGTCAAACGTCACCATCAAAGGTTTTGTCAGGGAGGCCGCCCGGGTCGCCCCGGATACGCCCCTTGCAGATGTCGGCCTCGCCATCCTGAACGCCCGTACAAACAGCGCAGGGGTCGTCGACGAAGACGGTGTGCTTCAGGGAGGAGTTCTCTTCTCCGAACTCTTTCCCGTCCTGGTCTCCCGGCACGACATCCGGGGCAGTGTCAGGGATGCCATGTCACGGGAGCCCGTCACCTGCGCACCGGAGGACTCCATACTCCGTATCTATAGCCTGATCGTCTCCAGTGGATTCATAGCATTCCCGGTGGTGCAGAAGAAAGAGATCATCGGCATCATATCCCGCCGGGACCTCCTGCGTGCCGGGAATATTCGCATATCGGTGAAGAATCAGGCCGATACCACCGTGGACCGGGTGATGACGACACCCGTCATCACGGTGACGCCCGACGACACGATAGCGACGGCGAGCCGGCTGATGGTCGACCATGATATCAGCATCCTCCCGGTCGTCGATGAAAAGAAGAGGCTCGTCGGTGTTATCGACCGTCATGACGTCCTGAGCAGTCTCGCCCGTTGAGGGCGTCTCCGGACACAATAATTTCCAAAGGAGTGATACCGTGCAACCGAACTCGAATAACTCAGAGAAGAAACCGGCTGACAGGCTCCTGAAGATGCCGGGCAAACGCGACCGTGGGCCTATCGACTTCGAGACGAGGATCTCCGGCTACGAAGGCGAGATTATGGCGATCGCCACGAGAAACGTTGTTGCGGCACAGAGGACCACCACGATCATCCAGGCAGTCGAGATCATGACCCGGGAAGGGTTCCGCAGGCTGCCGGTCGTCGATGCGGGGACGCGCCGTCTCCGGGGGATCGTGACCGTCAGCGATATCATCGACTTCATGGGCGGCGGCGACAAGTTCAACCTGGTGCAGGTGAAGCACAGGGGAAACTTCCTCGCCGCTATCAACGAGAATCTCCGCGAGATCATGACCCCGCAGATGGTCACCATGCCTGTTGCCGGGAGCATCGCGGATGCAGTCGATATCATCATCAACAAAAACATCGGCGGGATTCCCATCACCGGCGCTGAAGGAGACCTGAAGGGTATCGTGACCGAGCGTGACGTGATGAAGGTGCTCACCACCGAGAACTCCGGCCGCAAGGTGGAGGATATCATGAAATCTTCGGTACGCGTCACCAGCCCCGACACCCCTATCGGCAAGGTCTGCGAAGAGATGGTGAAGTGCAGGTTCCGGCGACTACCGGTCGTTGTAGACGACGTTCTCTGCGGCATCGTGACCGCCACCGACATCATGAGTTACCTCGGGAAGGGCAAGGCCTTCGAGCAGTTGACGACCGGAGATTCCGCCGAAGTGATGGGGGCGCCGGTACGGTCTCTCCTCTCCGGGGAACTCTACACCACCACGCCGGATCGGAATATCCACGAGATTGTCGTCGAGATGCTCCGGAGGCGTATCGGGGCGCTCCCCGTTTTAGAGGATTCGCGCCTCGTCGGACTCGTGACGGAATACGACCTTGTGAAGGCATTTGCAGAGGGGTGAAGAGAGAATGCGTGCCATTGATGTGATGTCCTCTCCGGTGTACGTCGTTGCACCGACCGATAACGTAGCCTATGCGCGAAACCTTATGCTCAAGCACCGGGTGTCAAGACTCCTCGTCATGGAAGGAGATGAACTCCGGGGCATCCTGACCAAGAAGGATATCGCCTACCGTCTCAGGCAGACGGAACCGATGTGGCGGCGGCGCCCGATCGACCGGATCCCGGTCAGTATCCTGATGGCACAGAACCCGATTGCCATACCGCAGGAGACCAGCATTCGTGATATTGCAGCGACGATGCTTGATCGCGACATATCAGGACTGCCCGTCGTCAACAACGGCAAGGTGGTCGGTATCGTCACCAAACTGGATGTTATGCGTTCAGCCCATGTACGCGGGCTCTCTGCCCGGGTCGACGAGATCATGGAGGATGCGGTCACGGTCAACCGGTACCACTCGCTGGACCATGTTATAAACACGATTAAAGGGAAAAACGATAAACTTATCGTCGTTAATGACAATGGAAGCCTTGCAGGCATCATTACGGAGAGTAACCTCGCATTCTATGAGTATCTGGACGAGCGGATGAACCTGCCCAGGAGAGACATCACACATCTCCGGAAAGAAGAGCCGGCAGGACAGAAACGCTTCAGATACGTCGTCGAGGTATCGGCAGTTGCAGAGGACATCATGAGCCGTCCGGTCATCACCGTCCCCCCTGATCTCTCTCTCCAGGATGCCGTCGGGCTGATGCTCGAAAACCAGATCAACAGCCTTGTGGTCATGGACGACAGCGATATCCGGGGCGTGCTCAAGAGAGATGATATCATCAAGGAAGTGGCAAAATGAGCGACACATTTCAGATACTCGTCAAAGACGTGATGGCAAAACCGATCACCATCGCAAAGTCCGCCTTTGTCAGCGAAGCGCTCGATAAGATGCTCGGTGAGGGTGTCGATCCGCTTATCGTGACCAACAACGGCACGGTCATCGGCACGACGTCACGGGCGGCAATCGCCGAGACACTCGGGAGCAGGAAGACTCAGGCGCTGAAAGCCACATCCATCCACGTCGCGAACACGGTCGAGGAGAACTTCACCTCCGCATACCCGGACCAGAGCATCGACGTCCTGGTGCCGCTGCTCCAGCACTACAAGTTGGTCGTGGTGCTCGATGGCGAGCACCGCCTCATCGGACAGGTGACGGCAGGCGACCTCCTGAAGGTTCTCCGCCCGGATGGCGGCCTCCTGGACGTCATGGAACAGGTATACTCCATCCAGGTCGAGGAGCGGACAGTCCACCTCCGCCGGAGGATGCTCGACGGCAAGATCAACCGGTTCATCGTCGAGGAGGGCGATGATGTCGTCGGCATCGTCACGGAGACCGACGTCGCAAAGGCGCTCCACGCGTTCAAGGATATCGTAGAAGGAACCCGCCAGGAGTACCGGATCAGAAACCTCCTCGTGCGGGACATCATGAGCGCGCCCCTGATATCGGTGAATGCGGATACGGACGTCTCGGATGTCATCGACCTGATGCTCAAGAAGAACATCAGCTCCGTCCCGGTCACAGAGAACGGTAAGATCGCGGGCGTCGTTACCAGAAACTCGCTTGTTCAGGCCCTGTGAGAGGACTGGAGACCACCTCTTTTTCGGGAGGCCCCGCTCTGTAGCATCCCATCCATCCTTCCTTCAGGCTCTTCGCGGCAACGCGTGAGGTTTCAGGTGGGAGGGAATGGTACGGCCTTGTGCGGAAGGGAACTGCACCGCGCATCCACCGAACGCCGCGTCCTTCGCGGCAACACGTGGATCGCATCACCGTCCCCACATCAGGACGCCTCGCATGCGACCGGCGTTCCGTCGTATCATCATAGATGGTACGATGCACTAATGAGGGTACAGTAAAAGTACTAACCATAGACCACATGATCATCCTCCACAGTTTCTGGACAGACGGGCCTGCGGGAGCGTTTCACATCTGGGGAGAGAACCCCGCCCTGCCCCAGAAAGCGCCGGCACGGCGGGGTAGGAAGCCAAAGAAACCGTCAGCCCTCCCGCACCCGTTTGCGGCTGGCCATGCCGCGCTCACCGCGGCGCTCGGGGGGTCCGGTGAACCCGGGACGGCCACCATCCTGCTCCCGGCAGCCGGATCAGACCCCCTCCCTTCACCCGAGTGCGAACCAGAATCTGTCATGCCTGAACGGGCGGACTGCTCTCCCTACCTGGTCCCCACCATCAGCCTGCCCATACCGGTCGCCCATCTCGTAGAACTCCCTGCAGGAACCCGATACGGTGCCACGCACCGGTTCTGGGCGGAGGCAGCACGGTTTGCCCTGGGACTCGTGGTACGGCAGTCATTTGTGCCGGGTACCCGCGGCTGGGAGGCCCTGGTCCGGGGAGAAGACCGCGACCACGTAGCCCGGCTCGCCGGAGCGCTCCCGCCGGCCTGCCTCTTCTGGGCTGCCGGAGTGGAGGGGGCCCTGCCGGACCCCGAATCCCTGGTGATGTCGTTCCTCAACCACACGGTCCATGCGATCGTCACCGGCGCCCTCAGGGACCAGTCGCTCCTGCAGAAGCCACGGGGCCGGCCGAGAAAGACCGTTCCGCCCAACGAACAATGGGTGGAGATCCTCTCAGGCCGCCGGGATGAACTCGCCGGCGACGCGGCCGGGATCGCCCGGTTTTCCAGGGAACTCGAGGACTGGCTCTCGCCGAAGATCGATCACGGCCCTCTCCGTGCCTGCTTCCGCCTTGAAGAACCGGAAGGGGAGAGCGAGCGGTGGCGCCTCTCGTTCCACCTCCAGGCCACCGACGACCCCGCGATTGTCATACCGGCCGCTGATGTCTGGAATAGGCGCGGAGAGGCATGCACGCATCTTGCGCAACGGTTTGAAGACCCACAGGACCGGCTCCTCATCGATCTCGCCCGCGCCTCCCGCCTCTACCCCACGCTCCGATCAAGCCTCACATCCCGGCGCCCGGCGGGGGTGCACCTCGATACCAGTGAAGCCTACGCATTTCTCAGCGAATGGGCCTCACTTCTCATCGGGAACGGCTTTGGCGTCATACTCCCCGCGTGGTGGAAGGCTACCACCTCCCGGCCTGCCCTTCACCTCAGCGTGAAGCCTGCACGGGAGGGTGGAGGACTCGGTCTTGATACCCTCGTCTCGTACGACTGGAAGGTCGCCCTTGGAGACCGGGTGCTCTCACCTGAAGAGTTCGAAGAACTCGCGAACCTGAAGGTTCCCCTGGTGCGGATGCACGGGCAGTGGCGAACGATCGAGAGGGGCGATATCGAAAAGGCGCTCGACGCCTTCAGGAAGAAGTACGCTGCAGGCACCATGACGACCGGCGAACTCCTCAGGGTCATCGCGGGGGCAGACGCAGACAGCCCGGCCGTGAGCGGGATTGTGGCAGACGGATGGATCCGGGAGTTCCTTGACCGGCTGGCAGAAGGGGAGACGATCGAGCCCGTCCGGCAGCCTGCAGCGTTCTGCGGCACCCTCAGGCCCTACCAGCAGCGCGGGCTCTCGTGGCTCTCGTTTCTTGCACGCAACGGGTGCGGCGCCTGCCTCGCAGATGATATGGGGCTTGGAAAGACCATTCAGGTGATCGCCTACCTCCTCGCCGAAGAGGAGCGGGAATGCACGGCAGCGCCGGCGCTCCTTCTCTGCCCCACATCGATCGTCGGGAACTGGCGGCGCGAGTTCGCCCGCTTCGCACCGGGTCTTACGGTCACCGTCCACCACGGCAGCAACCGTGCCTGCGGGGACGCATTTGCCGCACAGGCCGCCGCATCCAACGTCACCATCACCACCTACCAGGTGGCGGTACGCGACAGAGAACTCCTAAAATCCGTTGACTGGAACTCTATCATCCTTGACGAAGCCCAGAACATAAAGAACCCCTCCACAAAACAGGCGCAGGCAGTCCGGGCGCTCCGGGCGCCGCGTCGGATCGCGCTGACCGGCACGCCGGTGGAGAACCGCTTAACCGAACTCTGGTCGATCATGGAGTTCCTCAACCCCGGCTACCTCGGCTCATTTGAATCGTTCCAGTCCGGGTTTGCCGTGCCGATCGAACGCTACCGCGACCCTGCAGCGACCGATCGCCTCAGGGAGTTGATCAGGCCGTTCGTGCTCCGCCGCATGAAGACCGACCGCTCGATCATCAGCGACCTGCCGGAGAAGATGGAGATGAAGGTCTACTGCAGCCTCACGGCAGAGCAGGCGACGCTCTACGAGGCGGTCGTGCAGGAGATGCTCGAGCGCGCTGAAACTGCAGAGGGGATCCAGCGCAGAGGAATTGTTCTCGGAGGGCTCACCCGCCTGAAACAGATCTGCGACCACCCGGCGCTCTTCCTGCACGATAAAACCACCTTTGGCGGGAGATCCGGGAAGATCGAGCGTCTCGAGGAGATGCTCGAGGAAGTCCTGGAAGCGGGCGAACGTGCGCTCATCTTCACGCAGTTTGCGGAGTTTGGAACGCTCCTTGAAGGCTACCTCCGCGAGCGGTTCGGCACTGCCGTCCTCTACCTGCACGGCCGGACACCCCGGGCGAAACGCGACACGATGGTGCAGCGGTTCCAGGAACCGGGAGGACCGTCCCTCTTCCTCCTCTCTCTGAAGGCCGGGGGCACAGGGCTGAACCTGACAGCAGCCAACCACGTCTTCCACCTGGATCGGTGGTGGAATCCGGCTGTCGAGAACCAGGCGACCGATCGGGCCTTCAGGATCGGGCAGACCCGCGACGTCCAGGTGCGCCTCATGATCGCCTCGGGAACGCTTGAAGAACAGATAGACATGTTGATCGAAGAGAAGACGGTACTTGCCGACCGGGTCATCGGGAAAGGAGAGGACTGGATCGGGTCGCTCTCCACCGACCAGCTCCGCGACCTGCTGACTCTGCGCCGGGACGCGGTGGAGGGCTGAAGAATGGGCCCATGGTATTACTCCCCGTTTCCCCCGTCCGTTCCGCGGCCGGTGAAGGGCGGCCTCAAGACACGGAGTAAGCGGGGAGCGATCGGCGAGCAGTGGTGGTCGCAACGATTCATCCAGGTGCTCGAAGAGATGGGAAACGCTTCACGGCTGCAGCGCGGGAAACGGTATGCGAGGAAGGGGCAGGTGATCGGTATAGAGATCAGGGGAGGGGAGGTGCAGGCAGAGGTGCAGGGATCCGCCGCGAGACCCTACCGTGTCACCATCCGCCTCAGCCCCCTCAGCGACGCCGGGTGGGAGAGGGTGTTTGACCTGATGGCTGCGCAGGCGATCTATGCGGCACAGCTCCTGGCAGGCGTTGTGCCGCACGAGATCGAGAAGGTCTTCGAAGAGGCAGGAGCATCTCTCTTTCCGGCATCTGATGCGGATATCCGGACAGAATGCACCTGCCCTGACTGGGAGAACCCCTGTAAACACATCGCAGCGGTCTATTACCTCCTCGCAGAGCGGTTTGACGAAGACCCCTTCCTCATCTTCACCCTCCGGGGGCGAAGCAGGGATAAGGTTACGGCAGCACTCAGGGAGCGGCGGACGGCAGATACAGAGGATACGGCGGACCGGGTTCCCCCCTCCGCCGATCACTTCTGGCAGGGCGATGATACGCTTGCCGGGTTTGGTATCAATATCACCGGGGACGTCTCGAACGAAGGAGCGGTTCTGAAGATGCTCGGCGATTCCCCGCTCTCGATCCGGGGAGGGAACCTCTCCGCGATCCTTGCACCGGCCTACCCGGCGGCGCAGGAATATGCACGGAGAATCGCCGGCATCCCCGATCGGCCGGAACCCGGAGAAGATCCGGCAGCCTGATTCATAGCCCTGCAGGGAGGTTATCACCCCCCTCCATACGGCGCGAACCTCTCATTCGATTGCGATATGATGAAGTTCCAAAAGCTCCGCCCTCCGCCGGCACCAATCATTAATACTCCACAGCCAGAAACGGGTAACAGGATTTTCCATGAAACCAACGCAGCCAGTCAAACCGAATGCGGATGTAACGGCACTTCTTTTGTCCATGAGCAGGACCGGCTTCCAGGGAAGAAAACTCGGGGAGTCGCTCGGCGTCTGGACCAGGATGGTCGAAGATCCGGACTGCACGATATTCATGGGGCTGTCGGGGGCGATGATCCCGGGAGGTATGCAGAACATACTCATCGAACTCGTCAGGCACCGCTACATCGATGTCCTGGTCTCGACGGGTGCAAACATCTTCCATGACACCTGCGAGCACCTCGGTGTCCGGCACTACCTCGGCCACCACCACGCAGACGATGCGGCACTCTTCGAGAAGGGGATAGACCG
>Ga0265294_10009667_pt1 | contig 11077 bp, 5 predicted proteins | sample MunlanPumphouse3_FD_192504 | JGI IMG/M metagenome (GOLD analysis project Ga0265294, IMG submission 192504) | Groundwater microbial communities from a municipal landfill in Southern Ontario, Canada - Pumphouse #3 | ecosystem: Environmental > Aquatic > Deep subsurface > Groundwater | place...
TACGTCATTACCAAAGACCCAATGGGTTCCGCCCGAGGTTTTTCTTCTTACCTGGCTTATGGACGGTAAGCACGAACAGGCTTTGGAGGTCTTGAGCGGCATGATTTATTGGCCTATCGGGCTTGATAATGATGGGAACTGGGTCTGACATGACGGTGGATCTTATCAATGGAACTCCATTTTCCGCGGAAAGTTTCGTAATGTTCGATCTCAACGGACAGGAGATCTTGCTGACCGTACTGGTCGCGGTCTTCAATTCAGTTTCGGATGGGAAGCTCACCCTGGCCGAAGAGCAACGTCCTGTCCGCGTAGCGGATGTTTATTCCGGCAAACCCGGCTTTTCCAGCATTCGCTACGAAGCGGAGCTGGCGCTAGCCAAGCCGCGCGTCGATGTGTTGCTGAACGGGCATGCCTATGCTCCAAATGGAGCGCCGACGCGATCCATGACGGTTGAGCTGGTTGTAGGTACCATGCGCAAGCAGTTGATCGTGCATGGCGACCGCTCGCGTCTGACGGGGTTGATGGCTTCAAGCCCGCACCCTTTTGAAAAAATGCCGATCATATACGAGCGGGCATATGGCGGGATGCGGGAAAAACCGGATCCGTGCTGCGATCCACGCAACTTGGTGGGGATCGGTTTTCATGGCGTCGCGTCAAGCTCGTCGGCTGTGAAGAGTGATTATCCCAATGTCGTCTATCCTGGCAATGAGAATGTTCCTGCCGGATTCGGAGTTGTCGCTCGCGGCTGGAAGCCTCGAATCGATTATGCCGGTACTTTTGATAAAGCCTGGCTTGCCGCGCAGGCGCCGCTTTTGCCGCTGGATTTTAATCCGAGGCATTACCAATGCGCCCCTGAAGATCAACAGCTTCCCTTGATCGAGGGGGGGGAGACGGTCGTGGTTCGCAACATGACGCCGCAAGGTATTTGGGCATTTAGGATTCCCAAGCTGGATGTGCCGGTGTTGCTGCTTTATCAGGATCGTACAGCACCAGCCGGATTGCGCGTGGATACGGTATTGATCGAGCCTGATGACCGCCGAGTGACGCTGACGGCTCGCATGCAGGTTCCGTTGCCTCGCGGCCCGGGCGCGTTACGGGAGGTTGCGCTGGGGCATATGAAAAAAACTTGGCTGCGGGCGAGGGAAGCGCGCAAACTGTACATTGACCGGACCAGCGACCAGGGGGCGGATATGAGGAGGTCTTGTTTCAATTTATGAGCACACCGCTCGATGTCATAGGCTGGGGAGCCGTCACTCCTGTCGGGCTTGACGCACGGCAAACATGCGCCGCAGCCCGCGCCCGTATTTCAGGGGTGCGCGTAATTCTGACGCTGCCACCGGATTTTGAGCCGGTCTACGGTGCAACTGTGCCGGCAAAACAATCGCTCAAGCAATCGCCCGATGCCTGGCTCACTTCATTGGCCTGCCGAGCGATTCGTGAGGCATTGGATAATTTGTCTCCTGACCCGGCTCATACCGCGCTATTATTATCGGTTCCCGCTATTCAGGAACCGGATTCAGAGGAGCCCAGGCTTGCTGGAAAACAGTGGATCAAATCCATAGAAACCCGTCTCAAGTGCAACTTTCATTCTTCCTCGGCGGTTTTTAATCAAGGTCACGCCGCGCCGGTCGCGGCTCTGCTGATCGCGCGGGATTTGCTGGAACGTCAAACAGTTCAATATTGTCTGATTGCAGGCGTCGAGTCCATGGTGAACAGAGCCTGCATTGACCGGCTGGCCGAATGGAACCGTCTCTATGGCCCCGAGAATTCTCAGGGGGTTATTCCTGGTGAGGGGTCGGCCTGTTTGCTCGTTACTCTCGCCAGCCGGACTCAATCGCCATCGCTTGCCAGGATAGTCGGCTTAGGCGTGGACAATGAAACTGATACCGTGCTGGGGACTCGTACCTCGGTGGGCAAGGGGCTTATTGAGGCATTGAAAAAGGCGCTGGATGATTCAGGGATCGATGAGTCGGCCGTTACCGTCCGCGCATCGGATATGAACGGCGAACGATACCGGGGGCTGGAAACTCTGTTTGCCGACGCCCGTCTCTATCGCAAGCGGCGTCAACGCCACATCATGCTGTTGCCGGCCATGTCGGTCGCCGATATGGGGGCTGCGGTCGCGCCATTGATGATCATCATGGCAGCCACCGCCATGACTAAAGGATATCTGCCGGGCCCCTTAACGATGTGTGAATTGTCATCCGAACAGGGGCTGAGGGGAGCATGCCTGGTGACAGGATCTTCACGGTTGCCACAGTATTACGAAACCGCCATTGCTTATCAATTCGGCCGGGAACGGTTACCGGCAGTTTTTGATCGTCCTGTTTCAGCCAAATCCGTAATCCCGGATGTTATTGGGCAGCATGCCGAAGAAGGGGCGTTTCTCTGGACTTTGCGGCGTAGCGCGGCTTGCAGACCCAATTTTTCCCTCTCTGATTTTTCCGATCTCGATATGCGTGTCGATGCACACTTGGACGGTCTTTATCTCTCTGGCGAAACCGGTTGGGAAGTCTGTCTGAAGGGACTTAAATGGAAGGCTCCCGGTGAATTTTTTGCGGCAGCTGCGGTTGCATTCGCGCAACGTGATAATAAAAAAATCGAACTGGTTCTGGCTGCCGTTGCCAAAGCGCCGGTGGGGGCGTCAGGGATCACCTCGGCGCTGGGGTGGCTTCCTCAATCCCTTGCTCAACCTCTGATCGATAAACTTACATCGTCGAAGGAAGCTTTGTATCGATATATAGGTATTAGCGCCGCAGCTGTGCAACAGTATAATCCCGGATCAGTGTTGATCGCCGCCATGGAAGAGGCGGATCTCAGGATTCGGGCTCGCGCACTGCGTGCAGTCGGAGAACTGGGAATAATTGATCTGCTTCCCGCACTCCGTTACAACCTCAACTCAACCGACCCCGCATGCCGTTACTGGGCTGCCTGGTCTTACGTCCTGCGCGCCGACGCCCCTGCGCCTGCACTGGAGGTGTTGCGGGAGATTGCCGAATCGGATTCCATCTTTCGCGACGGCGCCGCGACAATGGCTGTACGGCGGATGAATGTCGTTTCGTCGCAAACATGGTATAGCAAGTTTCTATCGAATTTGCCGCAACTTCGCATGGCAATGATTACGGCTGGCGTATCGGGTGATCCGGATGCTGTGCCTTGGTTGATCGATCTGATGCGCCAAAAAGATTTGTCGCGCGTTGCGGGCGAGGCCTTTACCACCATTACAGGCGCTGATCTTGAGCAACTTAAGCTGGAGGTGAGACCGTCGAAAGATCTTGAAACAGGGCCAACTGATAATCCGGCGGATGATAATGTGGAGATGGATCCTGATGATAATCTTCCGTGGCCGGATCGTGATCTGATCAAGGCTTGGTGGGAAAAAAACAAGGGAAGCTTTAAAGCCGGAACCCGCTACCTGTGCGGACAGCCGATTACGGAGAGTAACCTCCAGCATCTCCTTCGGTACGGTTATCAACGTCAGCGGCATGCCGCCGCGCTGGAGCTGGCGATCAGGAATCCCGGCCAGCCTCTTTTCAATGTTCGCGCTCCCGGTTTCCGGCAGAAGCAGCTTCTCGGGCTGAAGTAAAGATGAATAAAAATGGCCACAGTTTTTTCTGTGGCCATTTGAGTATATCTACTATTTGTTGAGCCGCCATTCCAATCAACCCATCACGATTACCAGATCCTCTTTCTCCACCTTCTCACCCTCTTTAAACTTCACCTCAACCACTGTGCCATCGACTTTGGCCTTGATGTTGGTCTCCATCTTCATGGCCTCTGTAACCATCAGCACATCACCCGCCTTGATCACGTCTCCGGCCTTGACGTTAATCTTCAGCACCTTGCCCGGCATGGGAGCGCCGAAGTGGTTTGCATTGCCCTTATCCGCCTTCTGGCGCTGCACTACATCATTTTGCACCGACTGATCACGCACCACGACTGAACGGGAGTTCCCGTTCAGCTCGAAGTACACTGTGCGGGTGCCATCCTTCTGAACCTTTCCAACGGCGTTGAGCATGATGATGAGGGTCTTGCCCGGCTCAATATCCAGTGAAGTCTCCTGCCCCGGCTCCAGACCGTAGAAAAATATCGGCGTGGGAAAAACAGATGTATCGGAAAATTCCTGCCGATGTTTGTCGAACTCCGGATAGACATTCGGGTAGAGGATATGGGATATGAGCGATTTGTCGTCCACCTTGTGACCGACCTTCTCTTGCAGCTTGATCCGTTCCTCCTCAAAATCAACCGGTTCCAGCAGCTCACCAGGACGACAGGTGATCGGTTGCTCCCCCTTGAGGACAATCCGCTGCAGAGCCTCAGGCCAGCCCTGGTAGGGTTGGCCCAGCATCCCCTTGAACATGCCGACCACAGACTCGGGGAAAGCCAGTTCCTCTTGTGAGGTAAAGACATCCTCCGGCTCCAGATTGTTTTTGACCAGGAACATGGCCATATCGCCGACAACCTTGGATGACGGTGTAACCTTGACGATGTCGCCGAACATCATGTTGACCTTGTGGTACATCTCCTTGCATTCATCCCAGCGCTCAATCAGACCCAGGCCAGCCACTTGCGGCTTGTAGTTGGAGTACTGGCCTCCCGGAATTTCATGGTGATATACCTCGGCTGTGCCGCTTTTCAGGCCGGACTCAAAGGGGGCATAGTAGTCACGCACCGTCTCCCAGTAGTTTGCCAGCTTCTGCAGGCCAGGGCCATTAACCTGCGGATCGCGCTCGCTCCCCTGCAATGTTGACACCAGGGCATTCAGATTAGGCTGGGCTGTCAGACCCGACAGAGAGGAGAGAGCCGCATCGACGATATCCACCCCTGCCTCGGTAGCCTTGAGCAATGTGGCGCTACCGTTACTGGAGGTATCGTGGGTGTGCAGGTGTACCGGGATGCCGATATTTTCCTTCAACGCCTTTACCAGCTTATAGGCGGCCAACGGCTTCAGAAGGCCTGCCATATCCTTGATGGCCAGGATATGGGCGCCCATTTTTTCAAGTTCCCTGGCCATGCTCACGTAGTATTCCAATGGGTATTTATCACGTTTGGGATCGGTAATGTCACCGGTGTAACAGATGGATGCCTCACAGATCTTGCCTGACTTGCGCACCGCTTCCATGGCCACCTGCATGCCGGTGGCCCAGTTGAGGGAATCGAACACGCGGAAGATGTCCACCCCGGAATTGGCGGCCTCTTCCACGAACTTCTCCACCACGTTGTCCGGATAATTGGTGTAACCCACGGCATTGGAGCCGCGCAGCAGCATCTGGAAGAGGATGTTGGGTATCAACTCGGACAGTTTGTGCAGACGCTGCCAGGGGTCTTCCTTCAGAAAACGCATGGAGACGTCGAAGGTGGCGCCACCCCAGCACTCCAACGAAAATAGATCGGCGCCCAGGTACGAGGTTGGCTCCGCGATCTTGAGCAGGTCATGGGTACGAACACGGGTAGCCAGGTTGGATTGGTGTGCATCGCGCATGGTGGTATCTGTCAGCAGCAGCTTCTTCTGCTCCAGGATCCACTTTGACAGCCCCTCGGGCCCCAGTGCCATAAGCAGGTCGCGGCTACCGGACGGACGGGGCTGGCTGTAATCGATCTCAGGCACTCGAGCCTCGATCAGTTCGGCTGATTTAAGCGGCTTGACAATACCAGGCGAGCCATTGACTATCACCTCGCCCAGAAAATTGAGAACCTTGCTGGCCCGGTCTTTGTTTTCGCGGAACTTGAGCAGCTCGGGGTGTTTTTCGATGAAAGAGGTGTCGCAATTGCCCTTGAGAAAGACCGGATGGGTGACTACGTTCTCCAGAAAACTGATGTTGGTCTTGACGCCGCGCACACGGAACTCCTGCAGGGCGCGGTTCATGATATGGGCGGCATCCTGGAAAGTCAGGCCCCAGGAACTAACCTTGACCAGCAATGAATCGTAGTGGGGGGTTATCTTGGAACCGGTGAATGCATTACCGGCATCCAGACGTATGCCGCAACCGGCTGCCGAGCGGTAGGTGGTCAGGGTGCCAAAGTCCGGGGCAAAGTTATTGGCCGGATCCTCTGTGGTGATGCGGCACTGGATGGCATAGCCGCGCATATCGATGGCGGACTGCGAAGGGATGTTGATCTCCGGGTCTGACAATTTGTGTCCGCAGGCCACCAGAATCTGGTTCTTCACCAGATTGCGACCGGTGATCATCTCGGTCACGGTGTGTTCCACCTGGATACGGGGATTCATCTCAATGAAGTAGTGCTCTCCTTCCTTATCCATCAGAAACTCAACCGTGCCGGCGTTGCGATACTTGACTTGACTGGCAATCTTGAGGGCCGCTGTGCAGAGTTCCTCGCGCTGGGTCTGTGTCAGGGAAAGGGAGGGAGCGAACTCGACAACCTTCTGGTGGCGGCGCTGCACAGAGCAATCACGGTCGAAGAAGTGCACCAGGTTGCCAAAATTATCTCCAAGCACCTGCACCTCGATATGCTTGGGGTTGGCCAGGTAGCGTTCCAGGAACACGGCAGCATTACCAAAGGAGGCCTTGGCTTCGCTACCGGCAGCCACCAATCCTTCCAGGAGCTCTTTCTTGTTTTGCGCCACGCGCATGCCACGTCCACCGCCGCCTGCCGCAGCCTTGATAATAATCGGGTAACCGTGATCCTTGGCAAACTTGAGAGCCTCTTCCTCCTTCTCAATAGGACCATCGGTGCCGGGTACCACATTGACACCGGCCGCAATGGCCGCCTTGCGACCTGCAACCTTATCCCCCAGAGCTCGCTGCATATCTGCAGTTGGCCCTATGAAAATAATACCATTGGCCTCGCACTTTTCAGCAAACTCGGCGTTCTCCGCCAGGAAGCCATAACCTGGGTGGATGGCGTCCACGTCTGCCTTGAGCGCCAAACCGATAATTTCGTCGATACCCAGGTAAGCGTCAATGGGCGCCTTACCCTTACCAATCAGATAGGCCTCATCAGCCTTATAGCGATGCAGAGAAAGCTTGTCTTCTTCGGAATAGATGGCCACGGTACCAATACCCAACTCGGTACAGGCTCGAAAGATACGGATGGCAATCTCGCCTCGGTTGGCAGCCATGACTTTATGAAATTTTTGCTTCTGCACTTGCGCCTCCTGATATGGTGAAATCAATCGAGTTATAAAAAAAGTCCGGAAACAGTACAGAAAATATTTAGCTAAACTAAAATTATTCAAGCTATTTTGAATAGTTACAACGACAGAAAGGCCGCAATAAATCATGACTGGTATCGTTTTGTCAACAAGGTTTTTCGTCTTGCTGTAACGTAGCGGATATGATACAAAATTTGGTAGAAATGACGTTGCGGAGGCAAATTCATGGATATATCAATAATCCCGCTACCAGCGGAAAAGATGAAGACAAAAATCAAGGACGAGTCGCAACTCGGCTTTGGCAAATACTTTACCGACCGCATGCTGCTGGTCGAATGGAAGGCCGGCCAGGGATGGTGTAACGCCCGCATAAAACCCTATGAGCCGTTTGTTCTTGATCCGGCCTGCCTGGTTTTCCACTACGCCCAGGAAATATTCGAGGGACTCAAGGCATACAAATGGGCTGACGGTCGCATTGCCCTGTTTCGCCCCGACATGAATGCCCACCGTTTCAACCAGTCGGCCGAACGCATGTGCATGTCGGAGGTACCGGAGGAACTATTCCTGAAAGGTATCGAAAAGCTGGTGGCTCTGGAACAGGATTGGATCCCCACCACGCCTGGAACCTCGCTCTACATCCGACCCACATTGATCGCTGTGGAACCGGTGCTGGGAGTCAAACCATCCGATCACTACTACTTCTATGTAATCCTTTCACCGGTAGGCGCTTATTACGCAGCCGGTTTCAATCCAATCAACATCCTGGTGGAAGACAACTATGTGCGCGCCGTGCCGGGCGGAACCGGCGAGGCCAAAACCGGCGGCAACTACGCCAGCTCACTAAAAGCTGGTCTTGAAGCCAAGAAAAAGGGTTACGACCAGGTGCTCTGGCTGGATGGCAAAGAACAGCGCTACATTGAAGAGGTCGGCGCCATGAACATGTTTTTCGCCTACGGCACAAAGATCGTCACGGCGCCCCTGACCGGTTCAATCCTCTCCGGAGTCACACGAGATTCGGTAATAAAGCTGGCTGCTTCCTTGGGATACGACGTTGAGGAACGACTGATCGATGTAAACGAACTCATGGCAGATATCAAGGGCGGCAAGGTCACCGAAGCCTTCGGCAGCGGTACAGCAGCGGTGATCACCCCGGTTGGCAAGCTATGCTACAAGGATGAATCAGTCAAATTGAGCGCAGGCAAGGTGGGAGAGATCACACAGAAGCTTTATGACACCCTGACCGGCATCCAGACCGGCAGGCTGAAGGACGAATTCGGCTGGATCAGGTTCGTAGAACAATAAAATTCTCAGTTTGGTAATGTATGAAATCGACAAAAAAAACCAAATCAAAAGTCTCACCCTCAAACAAACTATGCGCCTCTTGTCGGCGCACCTGCAAACAGATGGAGAAAGCTGTTGTCGCCAGGTGTCCCCGCTATTACCCCTTTTCCCGCAAACAAACAAAACCCGGGTTTACATGGAAACAGATGGATCTAGGGCTCTGAAGCCTGACCTTCAGGACGTTCAACGGATCAATCCCGCACTCTGCACAGGCTGCGGTCGCTGTGTCGCGGCTTGCACTCTCAGCCTGCTCACTCTCGAACAGATGTTCCCTTTTAAACTCAGTGAATATTGCCTGTATTAACATTTAATCTCTGCGGGTAAATTCCCCGCCCCTTGGGGCGATTTAAGAATCAACTAAAGTTACAGATACCCCGTCCGCTTGCGGCGGGGTGATTAAACTATGCGGCAAATTCTACCCTTCCGCCTTTAAATCCCGCGCCATCAGCTCCATCACCGCCTGACGCGCCGGTTTATCCTCATGCAGGATCTGGTAGGCCTTCTCGACAATCGGCATCTCCACCCCGAGTTGGTTTGCCAGCAGATATACCGATTCAGCCGACTTGACCCCCTCGGCCACCATCCGCATCTCAGCCAGGATATCAGCCAGACGCTGCCCCTGACCAAGTTTGAAACCGACCGTGCGGTTGCGGGAAAGATCGCCGGTGCAGGTCAGCACCAGGTCGCCCATGCCTGCCAGTCCGGCAAAGGTTGCGTGCTGGGCGCCCATGGCAAGCCCCAGACGGTTCATCTCGGCCAGGCCGCGGGTGATCAGGGCTGCCCGGGCATTATGGCCAAAGCCAAGACCGTCGCAGATACCAGCGGCAACGGCTATGACATTCTTGACCGCGCCTCCTAGTTCCACGCCGATAACATCGTTATTGGTATAGGCACGGAAGGAGTTGTTGCTGACCGCCGCCTGTACCCGTTGTGCGCAGGCTTGGTCATGAGAGGCCGAGACTATCAGTGAAGGGAGTCCGGCAGCCACTTCGCGGGCAAAGGTTGGACCGGACAGGGCAACATAGTGGGTAAGCGCTTCTGATCCAAGTAGATCCTCGCAGATTTGAGAGACTGTTTTCAGTGTTTGCAACTCGATCCCTTTCGAGGCGTTAACCAGCACGGCTTCCGTCCCGATAAGGCCGGCAGCCTGGGCAAGGACACTCCGCATGACCTGTACCGGTGTTACCAGCAGGATCATGGTCCGGCCCACCAGGGCATCGGGAAGGCAATTGGTGCAGGCCAAAGCAGGGTGCAGTGTGACGTCGGGGAGATAGATGGAATTGATGCGGGTGGTGAGCATCTCGCAAGCCAGATCCTGCTCATAGACCCAGAGTGTCGTGTCATGCCCGTTTTTGGCCAGCAGATCGGCCAGTGCTGTGCCCCAGCTGCCACCGCCGATAACTGCGACCCGTTCCATGCTACTCTTCGTCATCATAGCCTTCTTCCAACCGCATGTCATAACCCTCGGCCAATGCCTGCCGGGCGGTTTCAATACTGTCAAGAACCAGACGCCGGATGAACGGATGACGCGCTTCGGGCAGGAAGCCGCCTACCAGACTAAGCGCAGTGGCCAGGACATGCTGGACTTGCTTTTCATCGCAATCGGTCTGCTGCATGTAATCAGCCGTCAACAACAAACGCTTGATGATATCTGCCCGGCGCGGGGTGATCAGTTCAGCGCAGAACCTGGCAAGCTCTGCCTCAAGAATAGCCTCTGTGAGACCATGCCCTCCAGCCTTTTTTTCCATGTTGTCCAGATGTTCGGCGCCATCATAGACCGCCGACTCCGACAACATCCACCCTTCCAGGCTGGGGCAGTCCAGCAGATCATTGCTGCTGGCGATAAAACCTGGAATCTGTTCCACGATCCCATCCAGATGTTCAAGGCTGAAGCGTGGAACATATCCTTCGGGTCGAAGCGAGTCAGGACTGAACAGACGCATATCCACATAAAAATCAGGCGGCAGGTAGTAGCCCTGCTCCCGGCTGTGGAAAAGACCATCGCGCAACAAGGCCAAGGCATAACCCGGATCGACCGGCTCCAGTAATTCGCCGGTTGACATCTCCCTCAAAACCACATCATATTCCCTGTCATCCTTCATCCGGTAACTGAGGGCGTTGATCAGGCCTTCCGATTCACCTGTCAGAAGCAGCATGGCCGCATAGGTCGAATCCTTCATCTGCCACGAAAACCAGAGTGAACGGGAACCGTAGATATCAATCGGTCCGGCCAGCACGGAGTGGAATGGCAACGGCGTGCTGAAGGACAATGGCAGGTCCGCAGGCTCCGTAATACCCACAAAGGATAGTCGCCGGATACTGCGACGGATCAGCTCGGCGCTTTCTCCCTTGTGGCGTTGTTCCGCCTTGGTCAGGACGCTGAGGGCAAAACCGTTTTTGATCTTGCCGAGGGCGATAATCGCCTCGCGAACCACCTCTGTCTGTTCAAATGAGATTAATATATCCAGAAGCGCTACCGCGTCGGAATTGTGGCTTTTGGAGAGACATCGAATCATCTGTTCGCGGACTTCATCGGCGGCATCCAGAAACAGATCCATGAAGCGTACCAGCCCACGCTCGCCGTCACTCAGGCAATCCATGATGAATCCATCAATCGTGCAG
>Ga0265294_10009668_pt1 | contig 11076 bp, 8 predicted proteins | sample MunlanPumphouse3_FD_192504 | JGI IMG/M metagenome (GOLD analysis project Ga0265294, IMG submission 192504) | Groundwater microbial communities from a municipal landfill in Southern Ontario, Canada - Pumphouse #3 | ecosystem: Environmental > Aquatic > Deep subsurface > Groundwater | place...
TTATCTTGAGCACTTTTTCTATTAAAGAAAAAAGTCTCAAGAACTTTAATATCATTCTTCTTACAATAGGCAGAAATCATATTGTTTTTACTCTCAGCTTTATTAACAACTACTGCAAAGGGTTTATTTAAAACCTTAGCTAACTGCTCAACCATTTTAAAGTTATGAAATCCAAAACTAGTTGGTTCAGCCACAATTAAACAATAATCAGCTTTTTGAGTACTTTCTACTACACTACAGGCACTTCCTGGAGGACAATCAATAACATTAAGCTTATCCTCTTCTATTAAATCTAATACCCCGGAAATAACAGGAACTCCACTGCTTTGCCCCATATTCAATTTACCAGTGACAATCTTTGAATTTCCAAATTCTCCAACCTGTATTATACCAACTTCTTTATCAACTTCAGTTATAGCTTTTTGTTTACAAACCAAAGTACAAACACCACAGGAATGACAAACATCCTCAAAAAGGAGCATATCCTTACCAATTAAGGCTAAAGCGTTAAAAGTACAAGCCTCTACACATTCATGACAGGCATTGCATTTTTCTTTATCAAAGTTTGGCATTTTTACTTTTACTGGTAATTCTTGAAGCAATTTTGACTTGAAAAACAAATCTCCATTGGGTTCTTCAACATCACAGTCATAGTAATTGGCATTTTCAGCTGAATTAACAAGATTAACCGAAATAAAAGTTTTTCCAGTTCCACCTTTACCACTTAATACTGCTAATTTCATTTTCCACTCTGCTGAGCATGTCCATGAAGGCCAGGACTTACTTTATTTAGAAGCTGAAGATTTCCAGCTATGAACATTTCAATATTCATTTTTGCATTTGCGTTTTCTGCTTTATAAATTTTAGCTTTTCCGCCTAAAACTTTACTTGCATTTTCACCACATCTATAGGTAATAACCACATCAACATTCCTGTCAACTAGACTTTGAGCAGCTTTAATTCCAGCTCCTCCCTGTGCGTTAAAAGCACTGTTATTATCAAAATAATCAAACGTTTTCTTCTCATCATCAAATATTAAATAAAATGGTGCTCTTCCGAAGGAAATACAAACTGGTGAGGTTTTTTCCATCTCATCTACAGGTACTGCAATAATCATTATAATACTCCTTTCTTGTTAAAAATAATCAAAAACAAAGAATAAGGCAAATTTTTCTTAACTATTAATACTTTGTTTTGGGCATATGCCCTAAACAGATATTACTTCTAATTATGAACATATGTCAATAACTATAGAGAAAGTTTTTCTTTTATCCTTAAAGCTAATTTATCACTTACTTTTCCTCTAGTTTTTAATTCTTGTAAACTAGCATCTACTAGAGCATCCAAACTTACAAATTCTTTCATCAATCTTGAACTTGTCTTAGGTCCAACTCCTTCTATAGTCTCCAGAAGTTTAAAACTTGCATCCTTACTTCTCATAGCCTGATTTGCTGTTGTAGCAAACCTATGGCATTCATCTCTTAATGCAATAAGAACTCTTAACCCCTCATTAGAAAGACCAACATTCAAATCTTCTCTATCATCATCAAAAACAATTGTTTCTCTTTCCTTTGCCAATCCCACCACAGGAATTTGAGCTAAACCAAGCTCATCAAGTTCGTTTCTAGTTACATTTACTTGACCTTGACCACCATCAACCAAAATAAGATCTGGAATTGGAAGGTTTTCTTTTATTACCCTTGAATAACGTCTATGAACAGCTTCTTTCATAGCCCCGTAATCATCAACTCTACCATCAAGGCTTCTAATATTAAAACGTCGATAATTTTTAGGATCAGGATTACCATCATAAAAAGATATAAGAGAAGCTACTGTGTATTTTCCACCTAGTTGAGCAATATCAAATCCTTCAATTAACTTCGGAAGACTCTCCAATTCTAGAATGTCTTTTAAAACAATAAGTGAACTACTGTTATCTTTATTTTTCAACCTATTTTCAACATCTCTTTTTGCGTTTTCTCTCGCCATTTTTAAAATTCTGAAATGTCTTCCAGTTTGAGGTATAAAAACTTCTATTTGATGTTTTAAGTTAGTTTCAAAATATTGCTTAATTAAATTAAAATCAATTTCATGTGAAACATAAATTTCTTTAGGTAATTGTTGACCATCACTATAGTACTGAATCAAGAAATTTAACAAAGTCTCGGTTTCATTCCCAAAAGTTTCAGCCCTGTATAAGGCTTTCCCAATCAACTTTCCATCCCTAAATTGCATAATCGATACTGTACAAATTCTAACTCTCATCTCTATTGCACAGTAGTCAATACTCTCCGAGTTAAAACCTTCTACTTGTTGCTTCAAGGCCACACTTTCTAAAGCTTTTAAAACGTCTCTTTTCTTAGAAGCCAATTCAAAGTTTAAAAGACTGGAGGCTTTTAGCATTTCAGTTCTAATTGTATCGATTAGTTTCTGTTCACCACCTTCAAGAAATTTAATAACTTTTTGAACATTTTTATTATAATCTTCTTGAGTTATTTTCCCACAACAAGGAGCACTACAACGACCAAGATGATAATAAAGGCAAGGGTTTTCTCTCATTTTTAAGGGCGTACCACATTTACGAAAATTAAAAGAACGATCAATAAGTTCAAGATATTGATCCAAATGTCTTACATCGGGAAATGGACCAAAATATTTGGATCCATCTTTTATGATTCTTCGCGTCTTAAAAACTTTAGGAAAAGGTTCACTAGTTATTCTAATAACCGGATAACTTTTCCCATCTTTTAACATTATGTTATAATGAGGATTATACTTTTTTATTAAGTTGTTCTCTAAAACTAAAGCCTCATATTCATTTCCAGTAATAATGTGATCAATTTTTTTAATCTTTTGAACTAAGGCTTTTGTTTTAACATCTCGATCTTTTAAAAAGTAAGAAATAACTCTTTTATGGAGGTTTTTTGCTTTTCCTACATAGATTACAGTATTTTTTTCATCACGCATAAGATAGCATCCACTATTTTCAGGAAGCTGTTTAGCTTGCAAGTAGGCATTATTATTTTCTTTTTCTTTTTCCACAAAAAAAGAATAAACTAGTTAACAGTTTTTTTCAATCTTGTTAATATACTGTCATGGAAAAATCAAAGTTCAATAATCCCTTCTTCGAGAAACTGAGAGAAACAGATCAAAAATTCTTAATTGAAATGGCAGAGACCTACAATTTAAGTTATAGCCAAATTTTAATACTATCCGACCAAGGTTGTGATATAAGGTTATGGCAAGAAAAACCTTTAAGTTCTTTTTGGCCCAATGAAATTGAAGAATTTAAAATTGAAGGAAAAAAACTAACAAAATTATTAGTTAATAAAACTTTAGCTAATATTAATAAACTTAGAAAAGAACCAACTGATTATTCAGATTTTAAAAAACCTGAAATAAAAAATCCAAAATCATTTTCAATCTTACACCTTGATTCTGATACCAAAATTTTTGGAAGATGCCCCTGCCCTCCAGAAAATAATCCTTTAAGATGTTGCAATTTGACAACCCTTGATGCAGTGCAGCAATGTAGCTTTGGTTGCTCTTACTGTTCTATTCAGAGTTTTTACAGTAAGAATGAAATTCGCTTTGTAGACAACTTGGAAAAAAAGCTTTTATCTTTAGAATTAGATGAAAAAATTTGGCATTTGGGTACCGGGCAATCCTCTGACTCCCTTCTATATGCAAACACTGAAAATGTTTTAACAGCTTTAGATAAATTTGCAAAGAAAAACCCCAAAAAAGTAATTGAATTAAAAACAAAATGTGGTAGGACTGATTGGCTCAAAACTGTAAATTTCCCAAGAAATGTAATTGCTACCTGGTCTATTAATGCCCCAACAATTATCGAAAATGAAGAACTGTTAACTGCAAAGCTTGATGAAAGATTATTTGCTGCAAGAAAAACCGCAGATTCAGGCCTTCTTGTTGGTTTTCATTTTCACCCAATGGTTTGGTTCAAAGGATGGAAAAGTGAATATAAAATGGCTGTAGATAAAATTTTAGCTAATTTTACTCCAGAAGAAGTAATTGTTATTTCAATGGGAACTTTGACTTTTCCAAAAGCTGTAATAAAAAGATTACGTAACAATTTCAGATCAAGCAAAGTGCTTCAAATGGATTTTACTCCAATTGCCGGAAAATACTCTTATCCTCTTTCAGTAAAAGAAGAAATGTTCACCTTTCTTTATTCGTGCTTTCCAGAAAATTGGAAGAAAAAAGTATTTTTTTATATTTGTATGGAAGACCCAAGTTTATGGAAGAAATGCCTTAATTATGAATATAAGAGCAATGATGAATTTGAACAGGAAATGAAAAAATCATATTTGTCTAAAATATATAGTTAGGAATTCATAGCTTTTAGGTTTGACAAAAAGACCAAAATAAAAAATAATAGGTTAAACAATAACTGTTGGTCAGTTAAATCTATTGTTTGTTTGAGAGAAAAATGAAAAGAAAAGATGCAAAAGAAATTTTTGACATACCAAGCTATAATAAAATTTTCCCTTTTATGATGCCAAAACGCTGTGAGTCTTTAGTATTCCAGCCTATGAACTTTGAAGTTACAAATACAGTAAACTATGTTAGAGAATATAATAAAGAACACCCTGATAACGGAAGAATAAAAATATTTTACGTTTTTATTGCCGCTTTAATGAGAACCTTTGCTGAAAGAGAAAAGCTTAACAGCTTCATTAGTGCAAAACGATACTGGCTTAGAAATGAGCTTTCAGTCAATTTTGTTGTAAAAGAAACCTTCAAAGATGATTCACCAGAACATTCCAATTCCTTAATCTTTAATAAAAACATGACTTTAAGTGAGTATTGTAAAATAATTGATGATAATATTAATAATGCAAGAAGTGGAGAAGAAGATTTAGCTACTGATAAAGCAATTAACTTTTTTCTACAATTTCCTTTTTGGGTAATTAATGCAATCGTCAAATCTCTTGATAGACGTGATAAACGTGGTAGAGCTCCAAAGTGGCTTAGTGAGGCAGATGGATTACATACATCAGCATTTATTTCCAACCTAGGAAGCATAGGCCTTGAAGGAGGACTAGCTCACCATCTTTATGAGTGGGGAACAACAAGTTGTTTTATTACTTTAGGAACATTAACTAGAAAGAAAATTTACAACAAAAAAACAGAAAAAACTGAATTTAAATATTACATGAACGCTGGAATCACTTTGGATGAAAGGATTGCGGATGGTTTTTATTTTGTAAAGAGTTTTTCAGTTTTACAGAATTATTTATCCTTTCCAGAACTTCTTGAACAACCACCTCAGAATCTTCCTGCACCATTGCTTACTAAGAAGCAATGGAAAAAGAAGAGAAAAATTGAGATAAAAGCTAAAGAATTAAAACAAAAAGAATTAAAAATTCAAAATAACTAAGTTAATTTTTGTTCAAATAGTTCAAGGGATCTTCCTTTTAATGGATTATCCCTTCCTTCTTTAAGAGCTTTTATTGCATCCACTTCTTTTTTGTTAAAAGTTTGACTATTTATTATGTAGTTTTCAAAAGCCTCAGTAGCAAAGGGGCAAACCTTTCTAACCATTTCAAGAATTATTTGAGCATATACACGTATTTCATACTGTGCATGTTCATCGAGTCTTAAGGAAAGGAAATGGAAAAGATTATGAAGATCCATCTGCCAATACCATTGTGTGTATAAACTTAAGGGAAGATCAATTCTAGAAAGTTCTCTAGCTAAATTAAGATCTAACATTTTATGATAATTTGCACTAACTCTATCTTGATCTTCTTTGATTATAGAATAAAATTCTTTTTTAATTTCTGAAGGAACTTCTTTTGTACTTCGCCCCTGTCTATTATCATCACTTTGAAAATTTACATGTTCTTCATCTGGAGTATAAAATTCATCCGCCATAATACTATAACGTCCTGAAATTTCATTTACCCTTCCCGTTCTATGTCTAATCCACTGTCTTGCAACAAAAATAGGCATTTTTACATGAAACGTAAAATTTACTTGTTCAAAAGGAGAGGTATGGTTATTACGCATTAGATAATTAATTAAACCTTGGTCCTGTCTAACAGCTTTTGTTCCTTCTCCATAGGAAACTCTTGCAGATTGAACAATCCGTTGATCCGAACCAAGATAATCCACCAATCTTACAAATCCATGATCAAGGACAGGAAACTCTTTATCCAAAATCTCTTCTGCTTCTTTTACAATACAATGGGCCATATTTTTTTCCTCATAATAAATTCTTTTTTGATAATAACACACCAAGACCAACGCTACAAGCTGTCTCTGTTCGCAAAATTCTTGACCCAATTAGCTTAAAGTCATATCCATAAGCCTTAAACAAAGATCTCTCTCTATCAGACCAGCCTCTTTCACCACCAATAGCAAGAATGGTCCATTCTGAAGCATTTGTTTCAAGCTGACTAAGGGAAGAGCTTTCCTCAACATTGTCCAATACAATTTTTTCATATTCATCACTTGAATATTCCAAAAGAAAGGAGTCAACATCATCATAAAATGAAACCTTACTCATCATGCACGAGCCAGATTGCATTGCTCCGTCTAAAAGGTATTTTTTATATTCTCCACTTGTATAAAGTTTTGCATCTTTATAAGACTTTTCACTTTTATCTGTTCCAATAAGAGCTATTTCTGAAGCTCCTAAAGTAACTGCTTCCCGAAGAATTCTCTTCATACAGATTGGCCTTACCTGACTTACAGCTAGAACAACTGGGTAGAGGTTTACAAGGGGAAGTTTTTCTACTATTTCAAAGCAAAAAGCCCCAGAATCAAGGCTTATGATTTTAGCTTTGTAATTTGAATCATTTACAATACCAAAATTAAACAAATCATCTTTTTGCAAATTGAGTATATTTTCAATATGCTTTACCCGGAAATCTTTTATATCAACTTTTAAAAGGTTTCCATTTTGACTTAGTATTTCGTTTTTATTAAAAAGTACTATATTCATTTATTCCTTTTGACTCTCGTTTGAACGACCATAGATTTCAATATATGAAGATAACCTATCTAGCATCCAAGGCTGGATTTGCCCTTCTTGACAACGCCAACTCCAATTACTTTGTCCCATAGTAGATGGCATGTTCATTCTAGCTTCCGAGCCAAGACCAATTAAATCTTGAATTGGGAAAACTGCATAATTAGCACTACTAGAAATCAAACTTCTTATCATCTGCCAAACAATATCATCATCACTGCTTTGTAAATAACGGCGAACAATATCCTTCATTTCTTCTGAAAGATTATTGTACCACCCTCTTGAGGTGTTATTATCATGAGTTCCTGTATAACACACGCAATCTTTTTCATAATTATGAGGCAAAAAGGAGTTTGTAGTATCCAATTTACCATTTTTAAATCCAAACCCAAATTGAAGTATTTTCATTCCCGGAAAACCTGAAGCATCTTTTAAAGTTTTTACTTCTTCTGTAATTACTCCAAGGTCTTCTGCAATTATTGGTTTATCTTTAAAGAGCTTAATAAGGGAATATCCCGGGCCCTTTACCCATTCACCTTTTCTTGCAGTTTTTTCACTTGCATCCACTTCCCAACAAGCTTCAAACCCTCTGAAATGATCAATTCGTAAAATATCAACTTTTTTAAGTGTTTCATCCACTCTTTGCTTCCACCAATGAAAATCAGTCTTTTTATGGGCTTCCCAATCATAAACTGGATTTCCCCAAAGTTGACCGTCAGAAGAAAAAGAATCTGGGGGAACTCCACTTTTTTTTGTTTGTCTTCCTTGCTTGTCAAGTTTGAATAACTTCCTATTGGTCCAAACATCTACACTATCAGAAGCCACAAAAATTGGGACATCTCCAACAATACTTATTCCCAAACTATTAGCAAATTTATGATAATCATTCCATTGTTTATCAAAAAAGAACTGAAGTACTTTGTATCTATTAATTGCTTCTTGGTTGTCTATTTCAGCTTTCTCAATAGCTTTTTTATTATATTTAGCTATTTCTTCAGGCCATAAATACCAACGTGAATCATTATAAAAATCAGAAAGACTATGAAAAAGAGCATATGAATTTAACCACCAACTTTCCTTTTTACAAAAGTTTTCATACTCTTCTAAATCCCATTTCATGGAGTTTTCTAAAAAAGCATCAGCAGTATCAAAAAGAGCCTTCATTTTGGCTTTTTTTACCTTCCCATAGTCAATTCTTGAACTGTTCTGAAAATCAATTGTACTTAATTCACCATAAACTGCGCAATCAATTGATCTTAAATCAATGAGTAGTTCATTCCCTGCAAAACTTGAATGGCTTGCATAAGGCGAATCTCCATATCCGGTTGGTCCAAGAGGAAGTATTTGCCAAAGATTTATTTTAGCCTCAGCAAATTTATTTAAAATTTCCTTGCCTTCCCAACCAAGACATCCTATTCCAAAAGGCCCTGGAAAAGAAACCGGATGCATCAATATTCCACAGTAACGATTGTTTTTATTCTTCATGCGCACAATATACAACAATTTTATAAATTTGTCATTATTGAATATTCACAAAGAATCTAATAGATAATACAATAACGAAAACTAAGGGGTAATTATGTTAAGCGTTAAAAATGTTACAAAAAAATATGGAAAGCTTATTGCAAATAGTAATCTAAGTTTTGACATCGAAGATGGTAAAATTGGAATTCTTATGGGACCTAATGGAGCGGGAAAGTCAACAATTATAAAAAGTATAGTTGGCCTTTTAAGATATGAAGGTGAAATAAAAATTAACGGTTTTGATAATAAAAGTATCGAAGCAAAACAAATTTTAGGATATGTTCCTGAATTTCCTGCAATGTATGATCTTTTAACAGTTGGAGAACATATTGAGTTTATTTCTCGTTTATATAAGACTTTTGATAAAGAATATACAGATAGTCTTCTTGAAAGATTTGACCTAATGGAAAAGAAAGATGATTTAGCTAAAAGTCTTAGTAAGGGCATGCAACAAAAACTTTCCATAGTATGCGCCTTGGCTCATAAACCTAAATTTGTTTTATTTGATGAGCCAATTGTTGGACTTGATCCTCCTTACTTTATCAGCAACATTTAAAAGAATAGACGAATAAATTCTTTACTTCTAATAAGTAGGGTCTTTTTTTTACACTTTTCTAACAACATTTTTCTTAAAGGACTTACAGAGGCTTTACTTTATATTAGTAGTATGTTATAATTTTTAGTAGAACGAAATAGGAGTTTTTTCATGTTTGTAAAAAAAGTAAAAAATCCAGATGGAAGAATTAGGTTAGCAATTATTCAAAGTTATAGAGTTGATGGTAAAAATAAATCTAGAATGATTAAAAATCTTGGCTATCTTGAAGATCTTGAAAGAGAATATGATAATCCTATTGTTCATTTCAATGAAATAGCAAAAAAAATGACTGAAGATTACAACGAAACTCATGGTAAAATTTCTATCATAATCGATAAAGATGAAAATTTACAAAAAAATATTGATAATTTCTCCAATTTAAAGAATTTAGGCTATGCTGCTATATCCAATATATATCATGATTTAGAAATTGATTATTTCATCAATAACCATAGACGTTATACTAATGATGAGTTCAATCATAATGCTATTTTAAAACTTTTAGTTTTTGATAGAATATTATTTCCTTCATCAAAGAAAGGAGCCTTTGAGCATAAATCTTTATTCTTTGAAAACATGGATTTTTCTTTGAATGATGTATATAGATCTCTTCCTTTTTTTAACAAACATTCTAAAGAATTACTTATGGCAATAAATAAAAGGATTAAGTTTAAACACAAAAGGAGTACCACTTTAGTATATTATGATGTAACTAATTACTATTTTGAAACAAGCCAAGAAGATTTAGATGAAGAAATAGAAATAGATGGAGAGAAGACAATAACTAAAGGGTTAAGAAAGAAAGGAGTTTCAAAAGAACATCGACCTGAACCAATTGTTCAGATGGGACTTTTTATGGATGAAAGAGGAATTCCTATTACTTATAACACCTACTCGGGAAATACAAATGATTGTAAAACTTTAATTCCATCTCTAATGGACATTAAGTATGACTATGATATGAAAGATATAATAGTAGTTGCAGATAAAGGAATGATGACAGGGGATAACCTGGGTAGAATAATGGCTCAAAAGAATGGATATGTAATAAGCTATTCGATTAGAAAGTCAAAAGAATCTTTTCAATCTTATGTTTTAAATCAAGATGATTATATAAATGAATATGATGCTAAAGGAAATTTAGTATTTAAATATAAATCACGAATAGCACCAAGGGAAATAACAATACATTCATTAAAAGATGGAAAACCAGTAAAACTGCAAATTAATGAAAGACAAATTATATTCTATAGTCAAAAATATGCAGATAGAGCAAAATATGACAGACAAAAAGCACTTGAAAAAGCCTGTAAAATGGTTGAAAACCCTAATATTAAAAAGAAACCTGAAAACAGAGGTGCTGCAAAATACATAAAGCAACTTTTTATAGATGAAAATGGAGAAATAATAAATGATTTTGAAAAGGCCTTAGACTTTAATTCTGAGTTTCTTCAAAACGAAGAAAAACTTGATGGTTATTATGCAATTTGTACTAATGTAATTGGACTTTCTGAAAAAGAAAAGAAATTCAGTGGTAAAAGTCGAATAACCAAAGACGGATTCTTTCAATTAAATAAAAAAGTATCAGCAAAAGATATAATTGACATATACAGAGGTCTATGGAAAATTGAAGAAACCTTCAAAGTTACAAAAAGCAGCTTAAAAACAAGGCCAGTTTATTTATGGAAAAGAGAACATATTGAAGCTCATTTCTTAATTTGCTTCATTTCTTTAGTAATATTAAGACTTCTTGAATACAGACTAAAGGGTAAGTATTCAGCTTCTAGGATTTCAAAAAGTCTATCACTGGCTAATGGAGCATATTTAACAGATGGATTTTATCATTTCAATCATTATGATGATGTCCTAGAAGATATAGGTAAAGAACTAAAAATAGATTATTCCAGAAAATATCTTAAATTAGGTGAAATTAGAAAAATGCTGGGTGAAGTAAAAAAAA
>Ga0265294_10009672_pt1 | contig 11074 bp, 12 predicted proteins | sample MunlanPumphouse3_FD_192504 | JGI IMG/M metagenome (GOLD analysis project Ga0265294, IMG submission 192504) | Groundwater microbial communities from a municipal landfill in Southern Ontario, Canada - Pumphouse #3 | ecosystem: Environmental > Aquatic > Deep subsurface > Groundwater | place...
ATTCAGAGTAATACCGCCGGTAGAATTGATATATAGCGTGAATTTACTCAGAAGACGGGGCTCCAGGGCCTCTTGTATTTTCAGCTCTTTTGCCATCAGAAATTCACCGGTATGTGATAGCAGGCTCTGAATATCAACCATTATCTGACCAGCTATTGCGACTGGAACTCTCTTGTCCTCATTTTCGGAAATTATGTTCACGGTAAAATTGAGCATTCAAATACCCTCTAATACTAATGATGTATGTGTCGGAGATATATTTAGAATTGGGGCAACCTGGCTGGTCTTTTTCTTGTTCGAATAAGAGAAATGCTATTCTGTTGCGGTAAAAGATGTTATTTTTAAGAAAAGCATGGAAACCCTTATATCGGATGTATGATTGGCAAGTTCTGGTCATAGCGACCGCGCGAAGTGACAGTCTTTAAATATAATTTCGAGACTGTCTACTTTTGCAAAATTAACTATCCAACAGGTGGCGTAAATGGTAAGAAAGCCCGCAGTGATGTACAGACAGGTCAAAGGAATGGCCTACACCCGCAAGAAATACATGGGTGGAATTCCAAACAGCAGAATCAGCCAGTATGATATGGGAAACCTTCAGGAAGATTTCCCGGTAGTTCTTTCTCTCAGGGTAAAGAACCGCGTGCAGATTAGGCACACCTCACTCGAGGCAGGTCGTATCGCCGCAAACAGACTTCTATCTAAAGAGGCAGGAATAGCTAACTATCATCTGAGAGTAAGGGTCTACCCTCACATCGTTCTCAGGGAGAACAAACTCGCAACTGGAGCAGGTGCGGACCGTGTGTCGAGTGGAATGCGTGCGGCATTCGGAAAGAATGTCAGTCTCGCGGCAAGAATGGAGCGCAACCAGATTGTTTTGTCAGTGAGTTGCACACCTACCGCTTTCGGCACGGCCAAGCTTGCGTTGTGGAAAGCCTCAATGAAGTTCCCCACACCTTGCTATATCGATGTCGAGAAAGGTAAAGAGCTTGTTGTATAGGTATGTTTGATCTTAAACTCGAACACATCGCTGCGTGGATACGCGACAGAGGCTTTGCCTCTGTCGCACTTCAGTTGCCAGAAGGTCTTAAGCTCCGAGCGACTGAGATTGTCGATTTTTTGTCTCGAAAGACCGAGGCGCGTTTTATCATTTTAGGCGATCCATGTTATGGTGCATGTGATCTTTTTGTGAACTACAAAGATATTGCAGATGCATTGATACATTTTGGGCATTCTCCAATTCCATCGCAAGGCGAAGATGAGAATGTCCTTTACATTGAAGCCTTTTATTCGGCCGACATTCGAGAGTCAGTGAAAAAGATTGCTTCAAAATTGCCCAATAGTATTGGACTGTTAGCCACTGTTCAATACATTCAATGTATACCCCAGGCAAAGGAAGTGTTGGAATCGTTGGGAAAAGAGGTACACATAGGTGTAGGCGATAAGAGAACTCTTTATCCTGGCCAGGTTTTGGGTTGTAATTGTAGCTCAGCAGAGATAGTAGTTGATAAAGTAGACGGATTTTTGTATATTGGGGAAGGAGATTTTCACCCTCTCGCTGCAGCTTTTGGTGTAGGAAAAGAGATTTTTGTTTTGAATCCGATGAACGGAGAACTAAGATCTGTAGATGATGTGAAGGACAGGATACTTCGTAAAAGATTTGCTGCAATCGAGAGTGCAAGGAATGCTCAGTCCTTTTTAGTGATTGTTAGTAGCAAGATAGGTCAAAATCGTAATGCACTTGCCGATGAACTGATCGAGGTTATCAGAAAAAAAGGGAAAGTGGCATACAAATCTTATATGAACGAATTGTCACCTCAGAATCTTCTTTCATATCATGTTGATGTGTATGTTAACACAGCATGTCCCAGACTTGCAATGGATGATTATTCCAGATATGATAAAACAATTTTAACACCTTCTGAAGTTGAAGTGGTTTTAGGAATTAGAAAGTGGGAAGATTATGCGTTTGACACAATCAGACCCTAAAAAGAGTTATAAGAATCCGAATGCATGGGACACGACATGTACACTTCGGAAACACTTCTAAGTGGCCGTCTTCCAAATGTCATTGTCGGCATTGGATGTGATGGGCAGTCAGGAAAAGTGAAGAGGACGGTTTCTGGAACAAAGGGGAATGTTATAGTGTATACTGACCCCTATAAGTTGGTTGACGATCTTGTGGCAGGAAAAATTGATGCAGCGGTTCGCGGTGATATGTCCTCATCAATTCTTTTGCCGATTTTAAAAAAAAGATTGGGGCTTGATGAGTTAGAGAGAGTTGTTCTTTTAGAGCCAGTGGGTGGAAAGTTGATCTTTGCTGCTCCAGTAGGGATTGATGAGGGCTGGACGGTCAATCAAAAATATGAACTTGCGGTAAGAAGTGTCAAATTGATGAAGAAACTTGGAATGGGAACGAAGATCGCAATCATGTCTGGTGGAAGAAAGGATGACATGGGAAGGAATCCGACCGTAGATCAGACAATACGGGATGCTCTGAAGTTGACAGAAAAGTTAGTCAGTGAGGGGTATGATGCGTATCATGCAGAGATATTGATCGAATCTGCGGCAAAAGAAGCAGATCTGATCATTGCACCGGATGGTATTTCAGGAAATCTAATATTCAGAACATTACACTTCATGGGAGGTGCCAAGGCTTTGGGTGCACCGTTAGTAAATGCAAATGTAGTATTTGTTGATACTTCAAGGGCTAAAACAGATTATAAGGACTCAATAGCTTTGGCAATGAGATTAACGGAGGAAATAGATGATTCTAGAGATTGATGGAGGGCATTCAGGCATACGTTTTTCAGCATGTCATTTTATACCCAGACACGAGAAATGCTCAAGGCTTCATGGCCATTCGTACATTTTACGTTTGAGATTGGACGGCGACATAGGGGCAGAGGGCATGGTAATGGATTTCGTCGTTTTAAAGAAAGAGCTTAAATCGTTTATTGTTGAATTTGATCATAAAACACTTCTTCCAGGCAGATCTCCAGATACGAAACTGACAGTAACAGAAACGTCGGTCGAGGCAGTTTCTTGTGGAAAAAGGTACGTTTTCCCGAAAGAAGATGTGGTGATTCTTGAAATTTCAACTACGACAGCAGAAGAAATGACTAAGATGATGACAGAAAGATTGGTCAAAAATGTAAAATTCCCTTCAAACGTTCATAAGGTATCAGTAGGTCTTGATGAGGAAAGAGGTCAGACGGCCTGGTATACGATGGAGTTGTAAGAATGTCAAAGGTAATTGTTCTTCTCTCAGGCGGATTAGATTCTACTACCACACTTGCAAAGGCGTTAGCAGATGGACACCAGGTCACAGCATTGAGTTTTAGCTATGGTCAGAAGCACAGTAAAGAATTGATTTCTGCTGCAAACGTTGCAAAGTACTATGGGGTCAAACACGTCATCGTGAATTTGGATCTGAGTATGTTCCGTTCTGCACTTACAAGACAAGAATTGGATGTGCCAGAAAATCGTGATGAGAATAAGATGGGTGCTGATATACCGATAACGTACGTTCCTGCGAGAAATATCATTATGCTCTCAGTTGCAGCAGGGCTGTGTGAGTCGATTGATGCTGATCGAATATACATCGGTGCGAACTCAGTTGATTATTCTGGATATCCTGATTGTCGTCCAGAGTTTTTTGACATATACGAAAAAATGATTGCAGTCGGAACGAAAGCTGGCGTTGAAGGTAGGCCGATAAAGATCGAGACACCAATTCTAAGAGCATCAAAAGCGGACATTGTTTGTTTAGGAAAGAAATTGAAAGCGCCGCTTCATTTAACCTGGTCATGTTATGAGGGTGGCGAAAAAGCGTGCGGAAAATGTGACTCTTGTCAGTTAAGGCTGAAAGGATTTCACGAAGCAGGCTTCAAAGATGAGATAGAATATGAGTGATATTATGCAGATCTGTGAATCTTTTAGATCAATTCAGGGTGAAGGCAAGATGATTGGGTCTTTGACTTATTTTATTAGGACGGTAGGATGCAATCTCAATTGTTCTTGGTGTGATACGCAATATGCATCGATAGGCGGTAAAAGATTATCTATAGATCAGATAATGAAGCTTGTAAAAGAGGACAATAATGTTTGTCTCACTGGCGGGGAACCGCTTCTTCAAAAAGATTGTATAGAACTGCTAGGCAGACTTGTAGCTGCTCATAAATTAACAGTCTTAGAAACAAACGGTTCAATTAGTATTGCAGATGTGCCAGATTCAAAAAATATCATCATAAGTATGGATATTAAATGTCCAGTATCTAACATGGCGGATAAGATGCTATTCTCCAATATTGCACTTTTAAAGAAGAAAGATCAATTGAAGTTTGTGATTACGGATGGACGCGATCTAGAATATGCGATTAGCGTAATGGAGAAATATCCGGCAAAGTGTGATATCATCTTCAGTCCTGTAGGTGGAATGGATATTGAACCGTTGGCTGAAGAGGTCATAGAACGCAGACTCAATGTAAGGGTCCTTCCTCAATTACATAAGATAATATGGGGCAATAAAAGAGGCGTTTAATCATTCGTATTTCTTTCTAAATTCTTTTCTTCTTTTAAAATTCTCAACGCATTCTTCAACAGTACCTTCTTCGTCGAATGATACCTTGATCCCAGCTGCTGTGAGTTTATCGTATCCATGCGCACCTATCCCGCCTGTAATGACCGCATCGACACCTAGGCCGATAATTGCATCTGCAACTTTCATCCCAGCGCCTTCTGCTTCTGTAAATTCATTTTTCACTACGATATAATCTAAAGTATCATAATCTACAATGAGAAAAAAAGGTGCATGGCCAAAATCGTCTGCAACGTATGCAGATAAATTATCGCCTTCGGAAAGAACGCCTATTTTCATATTGCTTCCACTGTGGTGATGATCTTATCGATAATAATTCTGAATGCTTTAGCAGATTCAGAATCAGGATCATTGATGATGATCGGCATACCCGAATCTCCTGATTCAACGATCTTTGGTTCGATCGGAATGCGTCCCAAAAATTGTATGTTCATCTCTTTGGCAGTGGCTTCTCCGCCGCCAGATTTGAAAATGTTCGTTATTTTGTTGCAGTGTGGACAAACAAAACCGCTCATGTTTTCGATGAGACCTATAATGGGAATTTTCGCCTGAGCCGAAAACATGATGGATTTCCTTGAATCTAGAAGTGCGACATCTTGCGGTGTTGTTACAATCACCATGCCATCTGCTTTAGGAATGAGTTGGATAATCGATAGTGCTTCATCGCCGGTTCCTGGCGGCATGTCCACTATAAGATAGTCGAGGTTACCCCATGCAACATCTTCAATGAACTGTCTGATTGCACCCATCTTTACGGGCCCTCTCCACATTACAGGTGAATCTTTGTCAGGAAGTAAGAAGGCCATTGACATAAGTTTTAGTGATGGAGGAACATCGATAGGAACAAGTCTTTCTTTTTCTACGGTAAGTTGTTCACCTTCAACGCCGAACATCTTTGGGATGTTTGGTCCTGTAATATCTATGTCCATGAGTCCTGTTTGATATCCTTTCACTGAAAGCGTCATTGCCAGATTGGATGAAACAGTGCTTTTTCCTACACCGCCTTTTCCACTCATCACGATTATGACGTGTTTAATCTTACCAAGGCTCTCTTGGAGTTTGAAATCTTCAGCGTTGATCATTGGTTTAGCCATAACACTTTCCTTCTCATGGGTAGAGGTCCTTTATTGTTAAAGGTTTATCGGAATTTGTTTAATCTACGTCAGTGTTATTTGTACCATGCCTTTGGGAGATCCGCAGGGAGGAGATTTTGTTTATACAAAAGAAGGACTACCTGAGAGCATCTTCGCGGTAAAGATACCCGTTAAAGATGTTCATAGGTCGCTCAGATTCTATAATGATATTTTGAAGATGGAAACTGTTTTTGAGAATGAGGAAGAAGCGGTCGTTGTAAGAAAAGAGGTTGTTTTTCTGTTGAAGAGAAATGAAACTGTCGGTATTGATACCGGTGTTTTCATAGGTGTAGAAAATCCTTACGATCTCCACAGGCGTCTCATTGATGAAGGCGTGGTATTCGTACGCGACCCAACAAAAGGGTCTATGGGTGTCTACACGTCTTTCCGTGATGATGATGCCAACATCATTCATGCTATAGATATGTACGCGACGTTCGAAAAAAAACCTTGTTCATAAAAGACTTTGCTTGGAAATGATTAAGAATGAAAAGGCATACGGATGCCTAAGATTAGGGAGAAAGGTACGACGTTCCTATTATTGGTAAGAGGCAGGTGTCATATATGTTGACAGTTGAGTTGTATCTTTCTCTTTTGATACTACCCGCTATTCTAGGCATGATAGTGTCAGTGATACCTTCAAAAAAAGGGATTGCAGGGAATGTCGGCCTATTGTTATGTGTGATTTCGAGCATTGTCGGAACACTGACATATTTTGTGATTGGAGACAGCTCCTACGAGTTCATTGTACCTTCTGTTGTCGGATCTTACTATGTGATGTTTGATCAGTTTACCAGGATGATTATTTCGATATCGTCTTTGGTCTTTCTTATGTCAGTCATTCATCTGGCCAGATTCGGAGCATTGAATAAAGAAAAATACGTCGGCCTTACCAATCTTCTGTTCATATCCTGCATTTTGGCCATGTCTGCTGATTGCGTTATATTATTGCTAGTTGCATGGGAGCTCATTTCATTGACAACATTTTTGATGTCATACGGTGCAAATGAGACGGCGAGATGGAGATATTTCACGATAACTCACATGGGCGGTCTGTTGCTTATGGGTGTGTTCGCAGCTATGTGGTCAGTTTCTGGAACGTATGTTCTTTCAGAAATGGGCGAAATCAGTTCAATTGCAGGATCTATGGTATCTTCCGTTATGATCTTTTTGCTTTTCATCGGATTCGGCACTAAGCTGGGGATATTGCCGTTTCATGCGTGGATGCCCGATCTTTATGCAGGTGCACCGATACATACAGTAACTTTCCTTTCGACGGTCTGTTCCAATGTGGCAATAATGATCCTCGTCAAAGGAATATTCCTCTGGATAGGGGTACCGAACAATATGTATCTGATTGTTCTGATGCTTTTGTTGTCATCCACTACAGCAATATGGGGAGCAATGGAATCTTTGATCCAGACAGAGCCCAGAAGGATCCTGGCATATTCCAGTATGGAAAATATGGCCCTTGTCACCATGTGTATCTCTGCAGCAATGCTATTCTCTCAGATAAGTTCTGAATCTTTGATGGCTGTGATGATAGTTGCCGCGATATTGCACACGATCAATCATTCATTATTCAAATCATTGATGTTAATGACAGTTGGTACCGTGGAGGACTGCACAGGGGAACATGCAATAGAGAAAATGGGTGGATTGGCAAAGGTCATACCAATGATTTCGGTATTTGCATTGATAGGTGTCTTAGCCATGGCAGCAATTCCTCCGTTGAACGGGTTTGTAAGTGAATGGCTGATAATCAAAACAATGATCAGTGCTGACGTAGAAGAGTCTATCCTCAGATTAGTGATACCATTGGTAGTCGCGGCATTGGGGGTGTGTGGGATGATGGCCGCTGTTTCTTATGCCAGATTATATGGATTTATGTTCTTGGGGCGTCCAAGGTCTGAAATGGTAGCAAAACCAAAGCCTATAGACAAGACAACAATGTTTCCACTTGCGATACTGGCATTATTTTGCATAGGCTTCGGAGTGTTTGCCGCACCATTGGTCAATGAATTGATGGATGCACTTTGCGGATTGTTGGGGATCATTCGCGATCCATCAGTAGATATATTGTCTGGTTCGCTTGACCCGTTGGTATTGTCCGCAATACTTTTAACGATAGCAATTGTGATGTTGCTGTTTAGTCGTGTATTCAAGAAGAAGGTAAAAAGATCTACAACGTGGGATTGTGGTGTCGAACTTGAGGAGCAGATGCAGTATTCCTCGATCGGTTTTACACAACCACTGGTACGTGTGTTCCATCCATTTTATGGAGATAAAACGGCCTATACAGATGACAACGAGGAGAGGGGAACCTATAAGGTAAGGTTTGCAGAGCCGTTTACCGAATATTTCTTCAGACCATTAGGCAGGTCAGTATATTGGGTGGCTGAGAAGATCGGAAAGATCCAGACAGGAAATATTCAGTCATATCTGGGCTATATCTTATTTACACTTCTCTTTGTGTTGTTGGGAGCGAGACTGATATGTTAACCGAAGCAACGATCATCTCGCTCATACAGGCAATCATTTTGATTGCAATATCTCCTTTGATAACGGGGTTAATTAGAAAGTTCAAAGCTATGATGCAGCACCGTATTGGTTCAAGCATTATTCAGCCATACAGAGACATACTAAAACTGTTCCGTAAAGACTCAGTGATATCTGAAAGTACATCGTGGCTGTTCCGTTTGATACCGTATATCTGTCTATCTTCAATGATATTGATCGCGTTGATGATACCGTTCATGTTCACAGAGATTATCGCGCCATATGGTGACCTTATTGCACTGGTCTATTTGTTCACATTATACAGGTTTGCCATGGTCCTCGGAGGATTGGAAGGTGGTTCTTGTTTTGGTGGAATGGGCAGCAGTAGGGAGATGATGATGTCTGTTCTGATAGAGCCAGCATTATTATTGTCAATCATGGCCATTGCTGTTTTAAGTGGCGGAGGAACTGATATCAGCAGTATTCCGACAATGTTATGTGACATGGGGTTTGTTGCATTCTGTCCTGCGTTGATTTTGGCTGCATCATCATTTATAATTACAATACTTGCAGAGAATGCAAGAATCCCATTTGATAATCCATCAACGCATCTGGAATTGACCATGGTGCACGAGGCGATGCTTTTAGAATATTCTGGAAGAGATCTTGGAATGATGGAGTTGTCGGCTGAAATGAGATTGACAATATTTATGGCAATGCTAAGTTCATTGTTTTTCCCATGGGGGATAGCAACCACAACAGCGCCATTAGATCTTCTTATGGGATTTATTGTTGTTATGATAAAAATGATTGTAATAGCCTTCATGATAGCACTGCTGGAGAGTTCATTGACAAAATCAAGATTGTTTAAAACACCGAACTTGCTTACAGCATCTTTCGTACTGTCATTACTAGCGATGGTGTCGCTGTATATATTGTGAGGTGAAGAAGAATGGATGTTGCATTTTTTGAAAATCTTATAGACATTTTTGCCGTTGCAATGTTGTTGTTGTCAATGCTTGCAATGGCAAGCTCACGTATGCTTCAGTTGATTCGTATTTTTGCCTTGCAGTCCTTGATGTTATCTATTTTAGCATTTATTGTAGCGGTTTATAGTGGAAATTCACACATTTACATTATTTGCGTCCTTACATTGGTATTGAAAGTCATTGCTATTCCGAAGTTCCTGATATACACAATGGAAAGGATAAAAATTGAAAAAGAGATCAAACCGCTGGTTGGAATACCTGGTTCTTTACTTCTGTCCGCAGTGATGATACTTATTGCGTATATCGTGGCAGAACCGATGATCGATTCTTTAGCTACGATAGGAAGTAATTGTCTGGCTTTATCTTTGTCTGTAATATTCATCGGAATGTTGATGATGGTTACCAGGACAATGGCGATTACTGAATCCATAGGTCTGTTGTTGATGGAGAATGGTTTGTTCCTCGGAGCGATGACCATCTCTTATGGTATGCCATTGATCGTTGAATTAGGGGTATTCTTTGATGTCCTTATTGCAGTTGTAATAATTGGAATATTTGCATACAGAATTAATCGTACATTCGATTCAGTGGACACGATTTTCCTTAGGAGGTTGAAGGAATGATGTTCAATATTGAACTGGTACTATTAGTGCCAGCAATCACAGCATTGCTTTGTCTTGTGCGATCCAAGAAAGAAATTGCTGCAAATATCAGTATCATAGGTTCATGCGTAGGATTGATTGTTTCCGTGATGCTATGTCTACCGATATTTACTGATGGAGAGGTCTACAATTATGGCCTGTGGTATATGGACAGCCTTTCAGCGCTGTTCCTAATGATCATTTCGTTCGTTGCTTTGATGGTATCATTGTATTCGAAAGGATACTTTGATTTTGAAAGAAAAGAAGGATTACTTACTGCAAAATACGAGTCTTATTACTACTTCTTTTTGAATTTATTCATTGCTATAATGTTGTCAGCATGTGTCGTAAAGTCCATGGGATTATTGTGGATCATTATTGAGGCGACAACATTAGTGTCTACCTTCCTTGTTGGATTTTACAATAATGAACATTCGACCGAGGCCGCATGGAAATATTTGATAATTTGCTCAGTCGGAATAACACTGGCACTTGTAGGAATATCATTGGTATATGCCTCGTCCATAGGTGTTATTACTGATACTTCATCGGCTTTGGATTGGCCCATCTTGTTTGCTGTTGCATCTCAATTGGACCCAGTGCTGATGCGGGTTGCAATGATCCTGATAATCATTGGATTCGGTACCAAGGTAGGTTTCGCACCGATGCATACATGGCTACCAGATGCTCATAGTCAGGCACCTACGCCTGTAAGCGCACTTCTCTCAGCTGTATTGCTTAATTGTGCATTTTACAGCATTCTTAGATTTTATCTGATATCGGAGATAACAATTCCTGGATTTGCAGGGACGTTGTTATTGATATTTGGATTTGCTTCATTGATAGTCGCAGCAGCCTTCATCTTGTTGTCAAAGGACATAAAGCGCATGTTAGCATATTCAAGTATAGAGCACATGGGAATAATCGCTATTGGTTTTGGTATCGGAACGCCGCTTGCGATATTTGCTGCATTATTCCATATGTTAGCACATTCGTTGACAAAGCCAATAATGTTCTTTACTGCAGGAAATATCGCACAAGCGTATGGAACACGTGACATGGAATCAATCCGTGGACTAAAAGAGAAGATGCCATACACTGCATTCATGCTTACCGCTGGAACGTTGGCCATAGTTGGTGCTCCGCCATTTGCGATATTTATCGGCGAGTATTTGACATTATCATCAGCAATCGATGCAGGTTATTGGTGGA
>Ga0265294_10009673_pt1 | contig 11072 bp, 6 predicted proteins | sample MunlanPumphouse3_FD_192504 | JGI IMG/M metagenome (GOLD analysis project Ga0265294, IMG submission 192504) | Groundwater microbial communities from a municipal landfill in Southern Ontario, Canada - Pumphouse #3 | ecosystem: Environmental > Aquatic > Deep subsurface > Groundwater | place...
GGCCGGTTTCAGTTCCTTTGCCGGGCGTGATCCCAAGCATATTTACTACCCGGATTATCTTCAAGGCAGATACTATGTCCAGTCCAATTATGCCCATCCTGAAAGTCCTATCTATAGCTGTCCGACTGAGGATACACGCAGAGAAAACTGGCAGGAACTTATTATCGCGGGGGATTCCAGACCGATTGATGATTATCTGATCCTGAATGACTATTTGGTGATACTATATCGGGAAGAGGGCTTTGATGCTTTTGCCATTCACGATCGTCTGAGCGGGAATCTACTTTATACATATAAACCTGGACAGACTTCTGACCTGGCGTTTTGGCACAATCCTGATCCTGATATCACTAGTTTTACGTTCACGCTGGAAAACTCGCTAATCCCAACTACCATATATAAATACCATATTCCGGAAGCAAGACTGGAACTGCTTTATCAGTATCCCCAGAAAGTCTCCCGAGATTACTCAGATTACCACAGCGAAGTCCATTGGGTATCGACTCCAGATGGCAGCAAAATCCCATTGAGCCTGGTGTATAAAAAACAGGATCATGAGGGTCCCCGCCCATTATGGCTATATGGCTATGGTGCGTATGGCAGTTGCGAAGACCCATATTTTTCTCATAGCAGGTTTTCTCTTTTAGATCGGGGCTTAATCTATGCTGTGGCGCATGTTCGGGGTGGGGGAGAGCTTGGCACTGCCTGGTATGAAGCGGGTAAGAAGCAGAACAAAATGAATAGCTTCACAGATTTTATCGCTTGCATGGACTATTTGATCGAGCATGGTTACACAACAGCACAGCAGATGGTGATCGAAGGTGGCAGCGCAGGCGGACTTCTGGTGGGAGCTGTGGCGAATATGGCTGCTGATAAGTGTTCCGTAGTGATTGCTGACGTACCTTTTGTTGATGCAGTAAATACCATGCTGGATGATTCTCTGCCGCTAACTGTCCAGGAATATGAAGAATGGGGAAATCCGGGGGATCAGGAAGCCTTTGCTTACCTCCTTGGCTATAGTCCATACGAAAATGTGCGTCCGCAGGAGTATCCTGCCTTTTTGATCTCAGCAGGATGGAACGACACCCGGGTGGGATATTGGGAGGCCTTGAAGTGGACTCAGAAGCTGCGCAAAAACCAGCTTGGCACCAATCCCATCGTCTTCAGGCTCAACCGTAATGAAGGGCATCTGGGTAGTACTGATCGCTATGCTTCCTTGCGCCAGTATGCAGAGACGATGGCCTTTGCCCTCAGTATGATTTCTGTAAAATAGTAGCGTTGAATCAGGATTGCTCTCCCGGCAGAACTTCGTGTATCAATAGCGCTACGGTGATGGTTTCACCGGTGGGTAAAGCTGGGAGGTATATACCTTGAAGTATTCAAAGAAAAAGGCATGCCGCTGTGGCATGCCCTTGATTGAATCATCGTATCTCTATTACAAGTAACGTTTTACTACTTCCAGTACTTCTGGAAGATCCATCCCGATATTCTTGAGATGTTCCAGGGTGGGAACTCCCTCAGGAGTCCAGCCTTTGCGTTCATAAACCGCATCAATCAGCTGTTGATATTGATCTTCGCGGTATCTGCGAGTGATCTCCATTTTCTCCGCAACACTCTTTCCAGTGGGATCAACGCCGATTTTGTTTTTCATCAGGTTATCATAACGTTCCTGACGGGAGAGGTATTCCTCCTCAGTTACAGGCCCTACTGCGCGGTATGGCGGGATATCGTCGATCCGGCGTCCACCGCCCATACGCATGCAGAATACCTTCTGGAAGTTATAGACTCTTTCGCTTTGGCGAATCAGTTCATGCTTATCCATCGGTTTGCCGGTGATGGCTTTGTAGATATCCACATAGTTTTGCACGTGCTCTGGAACTTTTGCCGGTTCATCAGTTTGGGCGTTATTTGCAGGTTCAATATCGTTCCAGGGTAGTTTGCACAGACCCTGGAGGCCAAACCAGGTGCGGAACATCGGGAAATAGTGCAATGCTTCTGCTTTATCCTTGAAAGTGGGGATGTGGTTATTGACCATATCCATAAAGATCAGCCAGGCTTCATCGTGCTGGGGGCCTTTCAGGGCAAGAGTGTATCCGCCTTGTTGAGCGAGGGATTCCTTGCTCATATACTGGGAGTATTCCAGCCCCTTGGCTTCCATTCCGATGTCCTGCAGGAACTTGGGATCTGCACCAAACTGCTCGGCAAAGATCTTTTTCATGCGACGCACACCCTGACCAACAGTCAGGCCAAATCCTTCACCCCGAGCCATTTGATGTAGCAATTCCAGCGCAGCGTCTGCATTACCCCAGTTGAGTTCCAGTCCACCGGTGCGTTCTTTGTTCAGGATGCCATTTTCATAGCATTCCATGACAAAGGCAACGCTGGTACCAAAAGAGATTGTATCCAAGCCATAGGTATCGCAGTAGAAATTGATCTCCACCACATCTTTGGGATCCCATACGCAGATATTAGAGCCACAACCTCCAGCAGTTTCATATTCCGGGCCATCAACGCATACAGGCTGACCTTTGTAGGGGCCTGTACGAGGTTTGAAGTTATCCACAGCCTTGCAACAGGACAGGGAACAACCATACCAGCAACCATCTGCCATGCCCTGAGTAAAGAGCTTGGTGAACTCACGAGAATGCAAGCCTTCGGCTTCCGGCATTTGGCCATATTTAAAGTTACGGATCGGCAGGAGGTCATAATCATTCATGATCTCCATCAAGTGAGCGGTGCCTACCTGATGCATGCGGCATTGATCGGCATCTCCTACCTCAATTTCCTTGTGCAATTTCAGCCCGGTCTTCTGCAATGTGGGCAGATCGGCAGGATCATTTTTGTCCACTGAGAGTCCGGAATACTTCACCACCAAGGCTTTGATGCTCTTATCCCGAAACACTGTTCCGGTGCCTCCGCGTCCGGCTTGTTTAAGGCGAGCTACTTTGCGGCGTTTATCCCAAAAGGAAAAATTGAGGCAGGTGATCAAAACGTGATCGGAGGCAGAGCCTGATGAAACCACGGAAACATGCTGCAGATGCTCTTCAGACCCGGCAAATTCTTTGTGCAGCTCCTCGGCCAGGATATGGCTGTTAATCACTTTATCTGGGGCGCTGAGGATCTGCACGATGCCTTTGTCACCATCGATGAATACTATAACGTCCTCGTCAGCTTTGCCCTGAAGCTCCAGAGCATCAAAACCGGCAAACTTTGTATAGGGACCAAAGTGTCCGCCCACGTTACAATCAACAGGAATACCGGTAAGGGGGGAGATTGTGGTCACGATGGATTTGCCACTGCCGGGATAGGATGTATTGCCACACAACGGGCCAAAGGCGATACAGATCTCATTTTCCGGATCGTTCCACTTTGTGTTGTCATTCACGCCATGCCACATGAGGTATAGATCAAAGCCTTTTCCACCCACGAACTTATCGATCATCATATCTGTTACGGGCTTTTCTTTGATTACCTTGTCTCCAACATTTACATATAGCGTACGCTTGTTGTATCCCCGTACTATGGGTTTGAGTTCGTATTTGTACTCTGCTAAAACTTTTCGTTGCATTATCTTGACTCCTTATTCCTGAACTACTGCCAAAGCATCAGCCGGGCATGTCTTAACGCAGGCTCCGCAGGCTATGCATTTGAAGGGATTGTGTTTGCCAAAAGCTGTTCGCATTGAATTTGTGGGGCAAGCAGCTACGCACATAAGGCAGCCGATACACAGATTGCGGGAAATCATAACCACACCTTGATTGTTTACGGTGATGGCGCAGGTGGGACAAACCGCTACGCAGGCCTGACATTGATTGCAGACATTCATGTCCGGTGGGTTGGTTTCGTCGTGAATCTGGATGCAGGAAAGCTCCGGATTATCCTCTTTAAAGAAGAGACTTGAACAAGTGCTCTCGCATACGTGGCAGGAGATGCACTTTTCCGGATAGGTTTTCAACACTTTCATCGCCTTGTTCTCCTATGATTTTCTCATTATGCTCATTCTTACAATTGGCCGTATTTAGGTCAAGACGTTTTTTCAGGGGGGCGGAAGTTTACCTGGCATTCTGAAGATGATTGAGAGGAGCAGAATCGTTTTTTCACGATTTGCTTGACATAAGATGCCCATCCAAATCTTAAGTAAAGCACATAGAGATGAAAGCAAAGAATTCCCTAATCCTGCTATTTGCCCTGGCTATCAGCCTGATCAGTGCTCAATTGGAGCCAAATACTGCTGCGTCTGCTCCATCCGACAGTCTTTTTGCCGATAGCCTGAAGATTGATATAGACGGCAAATCCAGGTTGGATTCCCTTTTCTACGAGGCTGATAGCATTCGCGCATACTATGCTGAAGAGCAGATCTATCTATATGGCAATACAAGCATCAATTATGGCCAATCCAACATTCAGGCAGATTCCTTGTTCATTGATCTCAAAAAAGAGCAGGCCAATACTTGGGGGCCTACTTTGCTGCAGGATGGTGACCAACTGCTGATCGGCTCGGATGTTCGATATGATGTTCGGAGTCAGACTGGGATATTGGCTCAGGGTCAGAGCTTTATCGAGAATGGTTATTATGATGGACACGAAATCCGCAAGATAAGCTCCAATGTGTATGATATTGATGGTGGCAGTTTTACTACCTGTGATCTGGAAGAGCCTAGCTATTGGTTCTGGGCAAAAGCAATGCGGATCTATCAACGGGACAAAGTGGTCGGCAAGCATGTGCTGGCCTACGTGAACCATCTACCCATTTTCTATTTCCCCTTTGTTACGATGAGTATCAAGCGTGGGCGGCAACCGGGTTTTCTAATCCCGGAGCCTGGCTATAACAATATTGATGGCAAGTATATCAAGGATCTGGCTTATTATTACCCTTACAAGGATTTTGCTGATCTGATTCTGGGCTTGGATCTGAAGGAAAAGACAGGATGGAAGACCAATTTCCGCAGCGAATACATCCGCAGGTATTACTACAGTGGCAGTCTCAAAGCCAGCTATCAGAAGAACATCAACAGCGCCGGAACCACCTTTGACTGGTCACTTCGGGGAAACCATCATCACGATCTACCGGAAAAGAGCTCGCTGGATGTATCTCTTGATTTCGTAAGTAACAAACGTATCTTCGAGAGCAGTGATCTCGTAGATGAATCTCTGGCACAATGGCTTACATCCAGTATCTCATACCGCAAGCCGATTGGTAATACTTATTTTAATGCTGGTGCTGTCTATAATCAGGATTTGATCAATGATACAGCCAATCTGAATCTGCCAACTATGAGTTGGTCATTACCCAGCCGACCCTTCTATGAGTTGTTCAAGGGGAAAAGCGATGCCTGGTATAGCAATCTGAGCTTCTATTACAATACCCGGCTTGATCATACCGGGAATATTCGCAAGTCTGATCCGGCATTCAGTGATTACATCTGGGAAAACACGATTGATCCTGCTGATTCCACCCGCTATGTGGTGGAGCACCATGCCGGATTGAAGCAAATGCTGGGAATCACAAACAACTATAACTACCGGGGTTGGCTGAATCTGAGGCAAAGCATGGATTATTCTGAGGCTTGGTACGATCGGGACAAAAAAGATCATAAATGGGTGAGAGGTAATGACTATTCGGCTTCGCTGAATGGCAGTTTTAATCTTTATGGCATCCGCAATTTTGAGACTGGCCCCATTAGCGCAATCCGCCATACCCTTAGCCCTTCCATCGGTCTCACCTATCTGCCCGATTTCTGCGATAACCAGGTGTATTACAGCTTTGGCGGCATTTCTCTAAAACAGGGTGATAAGCAAGCAAACTTGAATCTGGGCATAGATCAGAAGTGGCAGTTAAAACTGGGCAGGGATCGTGATGTCCGCAAGCTCAACGAGCTGTTTACCTGGAGTAGCAGGATTTCAGCAAACTTGTTCAAAGATGATAAACGCTTTGGCAACTTCAGTCACTCGCTTGCTTTCCGTCCCGGGACTTTTGATATTGGCAAGATTCAGAACAACGGATTTAAGCTTGATGCTCTCAAATTGGGTTATGCTGCCCAATTGAATCTTTCGCAGGATACTTACCGAATGCAGTTTGATGATCTGGCAATTCAGCAACAGTACTTCACTCACAGCATATCACTAAGCGGGACTACCCCTTACAATGACTACTTTGTTGCTCCCCAAAACCGTACTTTTCAGGTCTTTGGTCAGCAGCAAAGTCAGGATGACACCCAGACTTCACAAGTGAACAACAACTGGAGTCTGAGTATTGTGCATGATCTCTATGCACCCAAGACCTTGCTAAATCCAGACAGCCAGAATCTGCGTCTGAACGCCCTTTTGAATCTGACCAAAAACTACAGTCTGAGCTACAACAATTACTACAATCTCAAAACAAATCAACTTATATCCCAGGGACTTAGCATCAGTAGAGACCTGCATTGCTGGAAACTGGATATCACTTTTACCAAACGTAATGAGTATTGGGATTACCGGATCATCTTCTTCAACAAGCAGTTCCCGGAAGCCCTGAGGTTCCAAACCCGTGATAGCAAAAGGTATTAATCGCGCTGTTTTTCTGGATCGGGATGGCACAATTTCTCCCGATCAATTCGGTTACATCAAGGATCCCTCAATTTATCATCTGTATCCGCAAACCGGTGAGGCTCTTCGCATCATGCAAAGCCTGGGTTACCGGATAATCATCGTTACAAATCAAAGCGGAATTGCCCGGGGTTATCTGACTCTGGAAGAGCTGGGAAAAGTGCATCAGAAGATGCGTGATCTGCTGCTTGGTGAAGGTGTGAAGCTGGATGCCATTTACTTCTCGCCCTATCACATTGAGGGCTTTGTAGAACCCTTCAATATCAACCATGAAGACCGTAAACCTGGCATCGGGATGTTCAAGCGTGCCCGCAGAGAGTTTGAACTTGATCCAGGCCAAAGCTTTATGATAGGTGACCGGGCTTCAGATGTAGGTTTTGCCAGCAGAGCAGGCTTGAAAAGCATTCTCCTGCTCACGGGAAATGGTCAGGAAGAGATGCAACTCATACTCCAGGATCACGAGCGGCTACACCCGGATTTTGTAGCTGAGAACATCCTTTCTGCGGCTCAGATGATTCAGAGATTCTACCCGTGAAGTTTATTGCTACATACAGCAAGGAAAAGTTCCAGAACTTCAGCCTGGATTCTCAGATCAAAGCCCTGAACAAGCTGCTTAAAGCCCTGGAAGATAATCTCAATATTCCTGATGAATATCAGCGAGTCCTTGGCACAATCATGGAATTGAGCAGTTTATGCCGGGAAGCTCTGCCCGGAAGATTATCTGCTGTTATCCAGGGTTTGAACTCCGATCCCTATCGTAGCCTTCGCGCTTTGGCACAGTACTTTGGCGATGCCAGCTACAAGGACAATCAGATATCCTTACGCACGGGTGATGGAGCCAGGGCAGTATCCTGGGAGGATTTGCAAAGGTCTGCTCAGATCACTTTGATTGCAGATAACTTGCGGAGTGTATTCAATGTTGGTTCTCTATTCAGGCTATGCGAATGCTTGCAAATAAATGAGTTGGTACTCTGTGGCATCACTCCCGACCCCAGCCATCCAAATATGGCAAAAACCGCTTTGGGTACCATGGGCAAAGTCAAGTGGCGCAAAGTAGAAGATACCAGGCAAGTAATAGATGAATTAAGAAACAAAGCTTACACCATATATGCCCTGGAGACTGCTGAACCTTCGCACTCGGCATTTGAAGTTCATTATTCCCTACCCCTTGCTCTGGTGGTGGGCAATGAAGCCCTTGGTATATCGGAATCCACTCTGGCTCTATGTGATAGCATTATTCACCTTCCCGTATTGGGGTGGAAAAACTCCCTGAATGTGTCGGTTGCCACCTCAATCGCCATTTATCAGATCATGTTTGGAGATCATCATGGATAACAATCAGTATTTCAATCAATTACTGGCTTTTCTGCACGATAACACAGCCCTCTGGCAAGCTACTATCATATCTACCGATGGTTCTTCACCTGCTCATGCGGGGATGAAAATGTTGATTCCCGCTCACACCGCTCCCTTCGGAAATTTAGGGGGAGGAGAACTGGAGCACAAGATCATTGCCTACGTGTTGGGAACTGCTCCTGATCAAGCTCTGACTATCAGCTTTGATCTCAGCGGCCAGACTCTGGATAGTCTTACTCCCACAGGTATGATGTGCGGAGGACAGGCTACAGTGTTCATCGAAGCGCTGCATATGCCTCAGAAGCTGTATATCATCGGAGCCGGTCATTGTGGGAAAGCTTTGGGCAGGTTGGCCAGGCAATGCGGATTCTATGTGCATTTTGTGGATAATCGTGAAGAATCACTGGCTATGGAACTCCGTGAATATGGTCATCAGATATGCCTTAGTGACTATTCCGATATCTCTGAAGCAGTGGATTTTGGCCCCAGTAGCTGGATCGTGATTATGACTCATGGCCACACTCACGATAAGGAAGTATTGCAACAATGTCTCCGGCAGCCTTATCGCTATCTGGGCATGATCGGCTCACGCCACAAAGTTGCTGAGACCTTTGCCAAACTCAAAGATCAAGGTTTCACCGAAGCAGAGCTATCCCGTGTCCATGCTCCAATCGGAATCAGAATCGGCAGCCAAAGCCCCGATGAAATTGCAATTAGCATCATGGCAGAGATCATCCGGGAACTCAGACTGAGCTAAGTAATTGGAGTAGATACCGATCTGGGTAGTCAGGGCTTACTCACATGAAGAAGATCATTCACATTGACATGGACGCCTATTTTGCCGCTATTGAGATTCGCGAGAATCCTTCACTGAAGGGTAAGTGTGTGATAGTGGGGGGATCGCCAAACAGCCGGGGTGTGGTTTCCACCTGTTCATACGAAGCCAGGAAGTATGGCATCCATAGCGGTATGAGTTCTTATCAGGCCTGGAATCTTTGTCCTCACGCGGTTTTTGTGCATAGCTCCTTCAATTTATACAAAGAGGTGAGTGCACAGATTCGTGATATATTCTACAGCGTAACCGATAAGGTGGAGCCGATGAGTTTGGATGAAGCCTATCTGGATGTTACCCAGAACAAGCTGGGAGAAGATGATCCCGTCAAAATCGCCCAATGGATCAAGGATGAGGTGTTAAAGCAAACCAGGCTTACCTGTTCTGCGGGAGTATCTTACAACAAGTTCTTAGCCAAGATTGGTTCTGATTTACACAAACCCGATGGCCTCACAGTGATTAATCCAGAAGATGTTCAGAGGATTATGTTTGCCTTGCCGATCGGCAAATTCCACGGCATCGGCAAGGTCACTGCAGCCCGCATGAAGAAGATGGGCATTCATAATGGGGAAGATCTCTTCAAGCGTGACCTGAAGGAACTGATCAGATATTTTGGTAAAGCCGGATTCTTCTATTACAATGTTGTACGTGGGATTGATAATCGTGAATTGCATACCAGTTGGGAACCTAAATCAATATCCTGTGAAAGTACCTTCTATGAAGATATCGGCGATGTAGATGAGCTGCTTCAACAGTTGCGCCGCTTGTGTGATAAGCTGGCAACCCGGATGAGTATGAAGAAATTGCAGGGATTGAACCTGGTATTGAAGCTGAAATATGACAATTTTGAGATCAATAGCCGCAGTATCTCTTTGCCAAACATGACTAACGAGCGTGAAATCCTGTATCAATATGCTGAGCAGTTATTGGTGGCAAATTGGGATGCAACCCGGAAGGTGAGGCTGATTGGCATTGGAGTGGGCAAACTGGATAATCAATTGGATGGCGAACAGATCAGCTTGTTCTAAAGTAATGTCCTGATTCTATTACAGCCTTGTTCTTGCCCATTGCTTGTGGTCACGATGCGGTCACAATGCCGTTACTTTTGTGACCACAAGGTAACGGCATCGTGATGATAACTAATGGGTATGTAACGGAGCTTTCCGAAGCTCCGATAACAAACAAACGGGTATGTAACGGAGCTTTCCGAAGCTCCGATAACAAACAAACGATTATGTAATGGAGCTTTCCGAAGCTCCGATAACAAACAAACGGGTATGTAATGGAGCTTTCCGAAGCTCCGATCAAATAACAAATGAGCTAAAGCGAGTGCCCAAAAAAGTGATGCAGATGCTCGCGAATCTCCTCTGGGCTTTGACAATGGTTGATCTTATTCCGCAGATCCGCCCCTCCTGGAAGGCCTTTGCTGTAGTGACACAATTGAGAGCGCATTTCCCGTACGACCACATCTTCACGTTTGTTTTGCAAGGCATAATCAAGATGCTGAAGGGCAGTTTTGAAGAGATCATTCTTTGTGATGGGAGCATAATCGCCAGTGGCAATGAAATCCTTGATTTGTTTGAATATCCAGGGTTTGCCCAAAGCTCCCCGACCGATCATAATGCCATCACAGCCAGTGCCCTGACGCATTTGAGCAGCAGATTCAGGGCTGTGCACATCGCCATTACCGATCAGAGGGATGCTGAGAGCTTCCTTGAGGAGGTGGATATGTTCCCAATTGCTTAGTCCTGAAAACATCTGCCTGGAGGTGCGTGGATGCAGGCAAAGTTGATCAGCTCCGGCATCCTGCATTCTTAGCCCAAAATCAAGGTAGTTGATGGAGTCTGAATCCCATCCGCTGCGAAACTTGACAGAGAGGGGTATCCTGCCCTCCAGTGCCTGTTTTACCGCTCTCACTATATCGCTGGCTCTGGCAGGATCTTTCATCAAAGCTGATCCTGCTCCTCGCTTAACGACCTTTTTCACCGGGCAACCCATATTGATATCCACCCAATCCGGGGAGAGATCAATCAAAAAAGTGGCAGCTTTTGCCATGATCGTGGCATCGGAACCAAACAACTGAATCACGAAGGGACGTTCATATTCACTAAAGCGAATGAAATCAATGGTTTTGCGTGAATCGCGGATCAAACCATCGGCTGATACCATTTCACTGACCAGGAAATCGACAGACCAATGCTTGCAGAGTTTGCGAAAGGCCTGATCTGTGTATCCGGCAAGGGGTGCAAGATATAAAGGAATATCAGGCAAGGTGGTAGATACTCTTGATGTTTGT
>Ga0265294_10009675_pt1 | contig 11071 bp, 8 predicted proteins | sample MunlanPumphouse3_FD_192504 | JGI IMG/M metagenome (GOLD analysis project Ga0265294, IMG submission 192504) | Groundwater microbial communities from a municipal landfill in Southern Ontario, Canada - Pumphouse #3 | ecosystem: Environmental > Aquatic > Deep subsurface > Groundwater | place...
CATTTAATCTTCTCCCGGGTAAATTGTGACAGGAGCGATAAAGCCGACCATATCAGTAACGTAATCGGTAAGTTCTTTATTATAAGCAATGCCGCCGGTTATCAAAATGCCATCAACTTTTCCTTTGAGAACAGCTGCCATTTCACCTATTGCCTTACCTATTTGATAAGACATGGCATTTTGTATAAGTATTGCTTTTTCATCACCGGCTTTAGCTCTATTTTCGACTTCGAGAGCACTGTTGGTTCCAAGATGACCTACAAGTCCGCCGCTACCTTTGATGATAGTTTTTATATCTTTGTAAGAATATTCACCGCTAAAGCACAGCTTTGCAAGTTGTCCGGTCGGCAAAGAGCCTGAGCGTTCCGGTGAAAACGGACCTTCTCCATCAAGAGCATTGTTTACATCTATAACTTTACCATGATTATGAGCGCCGACAGAAATACCGCCGCCAAGATGAGCTATGATAAGATTCAGGTCTTCATATTTTTTATTTAGCTTCTTCGCATAAGTTCTTCCGATAGCTTTCTGATTTAAAGCATGAAAAATAGATATTCTATGGAAGAGAGGGTGACCGGAAATACGTGCAACATCTTGCATTTCATCTACAACAACAGGGTCTACAATAACGGCTTTAACATTATTGTTACCTTTATGTTTATTTATTGTTGAAGCAATATCAGCGGCTATCAAACCGCCGAGGTTGCTGGCATGTTCGCCAAGACGACATTCAACTAAGTCTTTTTTCAAGGCTTCATTGACTTCATACACGCCGCTTGGAATAGGCTTAATCAAGCCGCCGCGACCGACAATCATATCTATAGAAAAAATATCAATGCCCGCATTTCTAACTTCTTCTACAATTATATCTTTTCTAAATTCAAACTGGTCGGTAACTTTTTCGTATTTAGAAATTTCTTCTGACGAATGTCTCAAAGTTTTTATAAAAACTTCTTTTTCATCTTCATAAACGGCTATCTTTGTTGATGTTGAGCCGGGGTTTATTGCTAATATTTTATACATATTTTCTATTTTGATTATTTATTTAAACACATCAGGCAAGCAAGTGCGACACAATAATATTTAGATTTTTCGCTTTCGCTACGCGACATAACGACTACCGGTTTTTCCGTCCCTTGTATCAAGCCGGCAAGTTCACCACCGGCAAAAAGCATCAAGCCTTTATAAAAGCTGTTACATGCTTCAAGATTAGGAAACAGTAAAATGTCGGCATCACCATTTACAGGCGTGGAAACACCTTTGATAGCGACACTTTCCTTATCACAGGCGAGGAAAATGTCAAGCGGTCCGTCTATTATACAATCCGGAAGTTGACCTCTTTCCACCATTTTGCACATCACGGCATAATCGTTAGAATTTTGGAAGCCGTTATTTATCTTTTCAGAAGCTCCGATAAGCGCCACCTTAGGCTTTTCAATGCCAAACTGTTTAGCCATGGCTATACTATATTTAAGCATTGCTATCTTTTGGGACAAATCGGGATAGGGTAAAACAGCGGTGTCGGTTACGAAAAGAAGTTTGTGGTATTTTGGAACCTCAACGGCGCAAACATAGCTCATCACAGCTTTAGGTTTCATCAAGCCGTTTTCTTTATTCAGCACCGCATGCAAAAACTTATCAGTACCTATCAAGCCCTTCATCAAGACATCGGCTTCATCATTTTTGACCATCTTCAGAGCAAGATTCAGAGCTTTCAAATCATCTTTTTCATCAATAATATTGAATAAACTGCCGTCAAGATTTTGCTCTTTGATGATATCTTGGATTTTTGTTTCATCTCCGATAAGCACAGGTGTAGCAAAGCCGTTATCGGCGGCTTCATACAAAGCGTTGATAGTATTTGCATCGTTACCGCAAGCCACGGCTATTTTAAATTTGCGTGCTTTTTGTTTCAGCACGTCTGTAAGTTCATTAAGAGAAGATATAGCCATTATTTTGCCAAAAGAGCCGATAAAGCGATTGAATATAATTTTGTTTTCACTGAGTCGCCGCGGGAAGACAGCACGCACGGGCATTTAGCGCCGGCTACGAATGCGCCTAATTCGGCACCGCAGAATTTTGTATTTGTCTTATAGAAAACATTACCGGACTCGATATTCGGGAACAACAAACAATCTGCATCGCCGGCAACAGGGCTCTTAAGACCTTTTATTTCAACACTTTCTTTATCAACGGCGAGGTCAAATGACAGCGGACCATCGATGATAACTTTGCCGAGTTGTCCTCTATCGCCCATTTTAGCCAAGATAGAAGCGTCAACACAAGCCTGCATCTTTTCCATCACCTGTTCGGTAGCAGCAATAACTGCAAGTTTCGGTGTTTCAATACCTAAGCCTTTAGCTGTATTGATAAGGTATTTAGCGATAGCTACTTTTTGACTGAAATCCGGTTGAGGGATGATAGCCACATCACCGACTACCAACAATTTATGATAATTAGGATTTTCTATTACCGTAACATGACTCAGCACAGCTTTAGGCGGCACAAGACCGTTTTCTTTATTAAGAATTGCTCGCATATATTTATCGGTGCTAAGTAAACCTTTCATAAGAAGATTACCTTCACCTTTATTAATCATATCAACAGCTTTTGCAGCAGCTTTGACATCTACAGGCTCATGAACGACAGTAAACTTGGACATATCCAAGTTGTCTTTTTTACAAGTCTGTTCGATAAGGTTGGTATCGCCGACTATTGTAGCTTCGACAATGCCGAGGTTTATAGCTTTATAAATAGCGTCAAGGGTATGACTGTCGCAGGCATAAGCGCCTATTAATCTTTTAGATGGGCGTGATTTGAGAACGCCGAATAAATTGTCTAATTTTGTAATCATAACAAACATTTATTTAATAGCTTGCAAAGTTATAGCATTTTTTTTAATTTTTCACAAATTCGGGGAAATATATATTTTGGGAGGGGAAATCGTAGATACATTAACATTACGGAAGCGTAGTAAACAATTGAAAAACAGTTTGTGCGGGTCTTTTTTACGTTTATTGGGTTGGATTATTGAAAAAACTGTTATACATTTGCAAACTTTTATCAAAATACTCAAGCAAGTTATAAAACTTTAAATATTAAATACTTATGGCAGAAAAAAAATTTATGACATGTGATGGTAACTGTGCGGCTGCACATGTTGCATACATGTTTAGCGAAGTTGCTGCTATCTATCCTATTACTCCTTCGTCACCAATGGCAGAGTACATTGATGAGTGGAGTGCAGGTGGCAGAAAAAACATTTTCGGTGAAACCGTAAAAGTTGTTGAGATGCAATCAGAAGGTGGCGCATCAGGTGCTGTTCACGGCTCATTGCAAGCAGGTGCTTTAACAACAACATACACAGCATCACAAGGCTTATTGTTGATGATCCCGAACATGTACAAAATTGCAGGTGAATTATTACCGGGCGTTTTCCACGTATCGGCACGTTCATTAGCAGCACAGGCATTATCCATTTTCGGTGACCACGCAGACGTAATGAGCGCTCGTCAAACCGGCTTCGCTCTGTTAGCAACCGGCTCCGTTCAAGAAATTATGGACCTCGCTCCTGTAGCGCACCTTGCAGCTATCAAAGGTCGTGTTCCTTTCTTGCACTTCTTCGACGGCTTCCGTACTTCTCACGAAATTCAAAAAGTTGAGGCTACAGACCAAGATACAGTAGCTAAACTTATCGACCGGAAAGCTCTTAAAGAATATCGTGAACGCGCTCTTAACCCTGAACATCCTGTTACACGCGGTACAGCTCAAAATCCGGATATTTACTTCCAGACAAGAGAAATACAAAACAAATATTACGATGAACTTCCTGACATCGTAGCTGAATATATGAAAGAAATGAGCAAAATTACAGGTCGTGAATATGCTCCTTTCACATATTACGGTGCTAAAGATGCTACCGATATTATCATCGCTATGGGTTCAGTTACCGATACAATTAAAACCGTTATAGATAAATTGAGCAAAGAAGGTAAAAAAGTAGGTCTCGTTACCGTTCATCTGTATCGTCCTTTCTCAGTGAAATATTTACGCAATGTCCTTCCTGAAAATATACAACGCATTTGTGTTCTCGACAGAACAAAAGAACCGGGTGCCAACGGAGAACCTTTGTATTTAGATATCGTTGAGGCATTTAAAGATTGTCCGAAACACCCGATGATTATCGGCGGTCGTTACGGATTATCTTCAAAAGATACAACTCCGGCCCAAATCGTTGCAGTTTACGAAAACCTTGCAGCTAAAGAACCGAAAAACCAATTCACAGTCGGTATCGTTGATGATGTCACTTTCAAATCATTGAATGTTGGTAAAGAATTTTCTATTCTTCCAAAAGGCACTTTCGAAGCTAAATTCTACGGCTTAGGTGCTGACGGAACTGTAGGCGCAAACAAAAACTCTATCAAAATTATCGGCGACAACACCAATAAATACAGTCAAGCTTATTTCGACTATGACAGTAAGAAATCAGGCGGTTATACTTGCTCTCACTTACGTTTCGGCGACCAGCCTATTTTAGCTCCTTACCTCGTAGGCACTCCTGACTTCGTTGCTGTTCACGTTCCTTCTTATTTACGTAAATATGACTGCTTGAGAGGCTTGAAAGATAATGGTACTTTCCTTTACAACTCTCCATGGTCGGTAGAAGAAACCAAAAAACAACTTCCGGATTATGTTCAGAAATATTTAGCCGTTCATCATATCAATATGTACATCATTGATGCTACTAAGATAGCTGAAGAAATCGGCTTAGGAAATAGAACAAATACCATACTTCAATCAGCATTCTTCAAGATTTCCGAAGTAATTCCTTACGATTTAGCTGTTGAACAAATGAAGAAATTCATCGTTAAATCTTACGGTAAAAAAGGTGAAGACGTTGTAAATAAGAATTATGCAGCTGTTGACCGCGGTGGAGAAATCGTGAAAGTCGAGATACCTGCTGAATGGGCTGACATAGAAGTTAAAGCAGAAGAAGACACTCGTGACATTCCTGCTTTCATCAAAAACGTTATGGAGCCAATGGTTGCACAAAAAGGTAACGACCTTCCTGTCAGTGCTTTCAAAGATATTATTGATGGTACTTTCCCTGCAGGCACTACTGCTTACGAAAAACGTGGTGTAGCTTCTCACGTTCCTGAATGGAATGCTGATAATTGTATTCAATGTAATCAATGTTCTTTAATTTGTCCCCACGCAGCTATTCGTCCGGTTGTTATGAATGATGAAGAGATGAAAAATGCTCCGGCAAGCATGAAGACCATCAACATAAAAGCTCCGAAAGAATTAGCCGGCATGCACTTCCGCATGCAGGTTTCCGTTTTGGATTGTACAGGTTGCGGCAACTGCGCTGATGTTTGTCCTGCCAAAACAAAGGCTTTGGTTATGAAACCTTTGGAAAGTCAACTTCACGAAACTGAAAACTGGGAATACGGACAAAAGAAAGTAACTTATAAAGATGATTTATTAGACAAATACGCTTCCGTTAAGAACAGTCAGTTTGCACAACCGTTATTTGAGTTCTCCGGTGCTTGTGCAGGTTGCGGTGAAACTCCGTATATCAAATGTATCACCCAATTATTCGGTGAAAGGATGTTAGTTGCCAACGCAACAGGCTGTACTTCAATTTATGGTGGTTCAGCTCCTGCAACTCCATACTGCAAAAACTATCGCAGTGGTAAAGGTGTTGCTTGGGCAAACTCTTTATTTGAAGACAACGCTGAATACGGTCTTGGTATGGCTACTGCTACCCGTAAAATGAGAGACAGAGTAGAACGTATCATGAAAGAAGCGATTGCTGAGTGTAATTGCTGTCCGCAAGAGTTGAAAGACCTCTTCCAACAATGGATAGATAACCGCGAATGTGGTGTTACAACTGAAAAATTGGCTGCTCAAATTATCCCGATGGCAGAAAAATGCGATTGTGATTATTGCAAACAAATTGTTGATTTAAAAGACCATTTGGTTAAGAAATCACAATGGGTATTCGGCGGCGACGGCTGGGCTTACGACATAGGCTTCGGCGGATTAGACCATGTATTGGCAAGCGGCGAAGACATCAACGTTCTCGTTGTAGATACCGAAGTTTACTCTAACACAGGCGGACAATCATCAAAGGCTACTCCTGCAGGTGCTGTTGCAAAATTTGCTACTTCCGGTAAAAAAATCCGTAAAAAAGACCTCGGCATGATAGCTAAATCTTACGGCTATGTTTATGTAGCACAAGTAGCAATGGGCGGAAGTCAAACACAGTATTTCAAAGCCATCAAAGAAGCAGAAGCATATCCTGGACCATCTTTGATTATATGCTATGCACCATGTATCAACCACGGCATTAAAGTCGGCATGGGACGTACACAAAACGAAGAAAAGATGGCTGTAGAATGCGGTTATTGGCATCTGTGGCGTTTTAATCCCGCTGAAGAAGACGCAGGACAAAACGGTTTCCACTTAGACAGCAAAGAACCGGATTGGAGTAAATTCCAAGAGTTCATCAACGGCGAAGTTCGTTACAACTCATTAGTAAAAACCTTCCCTGAAGAAGCTAAAGAGCTTTTTGCTAAGACAGAAGAATTTGCTAAGATTCGTTACAACGGATACAAAAAATTGAGCGAAGAGAAATAATTGAAAGATGATAAAGAGGCAATGGATTTAGGTTCATTGTCTCTTTTTTTATTTAGAATTACGAAATAAAAATAACAATATTGAAGATAAGAAGTTAATTAACATATTATAAATTATAGCGTTTGCTGTTTATTCGGTACTGCTCCTGAAACCTGAGAAATTTTAAGCAAGTTCAAACTCGAATAAGTCGTAAATGCCTACGCATAGCGTGGGCGTGACTTGTCTGTTTGAACAGGTTTCTCAGGACCTAGGAGCATGGATAATGATCGTCCATGCTTTTTTTATGTCCTGAAGAACACCTGTTTACCGATAAGTAGCCTACCGAAAAAAACTATTAGCGTATGGCAAAAGCGGTAAAGCAACACGGACGTGTTTATACCCCAAATTATCTTGTCAAAATCATATTAGATTTTGGGAACTATTCGTCTACACGCATTATTTCCAAACACGTAATCGACAACAGCTGCGGAGATGGTGCTTTTTTAATAGAAATCGTAAATAGGTATTGCAACGAATTTTTCAACACTAATTCTGACATATCAATCCTTAAAAACCATCTCGAGACCTATATTCATGGAATTGAATTAGATGAAACAGAATATAATTCTTGTATTAATAATCTTAACAAAACTGTCAAAAAGTACAATCTGTCAAACATTTCATGGGATATTCTAAATGCCGATACATTAACCATCAATAAATTTAATGGTAACATGGACTATGTTTTCGGCAACCATCCTTACGTACGGGTTCATAACCTTAATAACAATTATGAAGCGGTTAAACAATATCGTTTTGCCGAAAAAGGAATGACAGACTTATTTATAGTCTTTTTTGAGATAGGATTTAATATGTTAGCCGATAATGGAACTATGTGCGAAATCACACCAAGCTCTTGGTTAAGCAGCAATGCAGGAATAGCATTAAGGAATTATATTACATATCATAAAAATCTTTCAGGACTTATTGATTTAGAACACTTTCAACCATTTACAGCCACCACTTATACCCTTATCTCACGTTTCAAAAAAACTCAACAATCCGACAAAGTTGAATATTACATCTTCAATCAAAGCACTAATAGAGAAGAATTTAAGGATAGTATATCTTTAAAAGAGATGACAATTAACGGACAATTTTATCTTTCTTTAAGGGATAATCTTGCGACACTTCAGAAAATAAGGACATCCTATAATTATAAATATGTTTCTGTTAAAAACGGATTTGCAACTCTTGCAGACAAAATTTTCATTGGAGACTTTTCATTTGTTGAAGGTACAATTGAAATTCTCAAAGCATCAATGCGGAAGACTTTTTTGTTACTTTTCTAATCATAAAAAAGTAAAAGAAGAAAAATTTCAATTCTTTATTGTACTTTCGCACTTGCTACTTGAATCTACGCATTTTTAATTTTACATCTCTTGAAATTCTCCAACTTTTTATATACTTTTGCAAACTGTAAACATTCTGTAAATGCAGAGCAACAACGAAACATTAAATAATTAAATAACAATAAAATGAAAAACTTTTCAAAAACTTTAATGATTGCAGTACTTATATTCAGTGCTGTATTTTCTATGAACGCACAAGACTTTAAAAAGTCTGATTTTACAGTATTTCTCGGTGGCTCTATGCCGGTAGGACAATTTAACAAAGGTGTCGACTTAATTTACACGGTATCACCTGAAAACACCCCATTTGAGACAACTTTAGGACATGCAATGTTTGGTGCTAACCTCGGGCTGAGATACACTTACAGATTTGACATTGGAGTTGGTGCTTTTGTTAATGCCGACCTTATCTGGAACGCTCTTGATGAAGAAATCAGAGAAGAATACAACAAAATATCTAAGACAAAACCAATGTACCTCAACATTCCTTTCATGGTTGGTGCTGATTACAGATATGATTTTTCTTATGAATTTGGCGTTTTCGCAGAAGCAGGTATGGGCATCAATTTATTTAAAAAGACGACAGAAGGTTGGTCTGCCAGCGACTCTCACCCTGAAGGTCCTATTGATTATGATTTGAGTAAATCTTTTGCTTATGAAATAGGTACAGGCATTATGATTGCCAACACTCTAAGTATTGGAATACATTTTTACGGACTTGGAAATCATGAATTAAAACCGACAAATTCTACAGACTACACATTAGTCTATAACGGTGAGCCTGAAGCAATTGAAAAAGTAAATATGTTTATGATTAAATTAGGATTTCATTTTTAATGAAATCCTAATTTAAATTTTCAACTATTAGTAAGCATATCCCATAGCTTCGAGAACATCGTCGCTGACATCATATTTTGAACTTGTATAAATCATGGTAACACCATCTGATTTATTAAATATGATGCCGTAATTATTTTTCTCTGCAACATCTTTAATAGCGTTGTATACTCTTTCTTGTATTGGCTTTACCAATTCTTGGCGTTTTTTGTATAATTCGCCGTCAGTGCCGAATTTAGCTTTCTGGTATTCTTTAACCTCTTTTTCTTTAGCAATTATTTCGTTTTCCTTTTTATTTCTAATTTCTTCCGGATATACGACTTTATTTGCTTGATATTCTTTATACAACTTATCTACTTCTGAGAATTTCGCTTCTATTTCTTTTTGCCATTGAGCAGACAGGTCATCAAGTTGAGCTTGAGCATCTGTGTATTCAGGGATTTTTGACAAAATATAATCTGTATCTACAAAAGCGAATTTTTGAGCACTTGCACAAACGCTTACAATTGCGAGAGCTACTATTAACAAATACTTTTTCATAATCAAATATTTAAAATTAAACGAAATAAAAATCGAACAAAAACCGTGCCTAAACTATTTAATCTATTGAACCATTAATAGAGAAGTGGAATTGGCTGCCACCGGCATCGGGCAATCCGTAAACATTATCGAAGCCATAGCCCCAATCGAGTCCCAGCAAGCCGAACATAGGCATATATATTCTGACACCTACACCGGCAGAGCGATACAAATCAAAAGGTTTAAACTCTTTAAACGACAGCCATGAGCCACCTGTTTCAACAAACAGCAGTGCAAAAATAGTTGCGCTAGGATTTAATGAAAGAGGGTATCTTAATTCAAGTGTGTTTTTATTGTAAATTGTACCGCCGATACCTTCATTATAATAATATAACGGTGTCAATGATTCTGACTCATAGCCTCTAAAACCGATGATTTCTTTACCATCTATATTAGTGCTGTAATTACTTAATCCGTCACCGCCCAAATAATATCTTTCGAAAGCTGTAATTCCCAAATCTTTGTTATAGCAACCAAGGAAACCGTATTTAATACGCGCCATAAGCACTAAATCTCCAATAAGTTTTTGATAATAAGCGGCTTTAAAGTCCCATTTATGATATTCAACCCATTTATACTTTGCGTTATCATCCATTGTGCTATATTCTTCTGCCGTCTTTCTGTTAAACAAAGAGTATGGCACAGTTGCTCTAACGCCAAACGATATATCAGAGCCTCTACGCGGATAATATGGTGAATCTGTTGAGCTACGCGACAAAGAGATGCCGTAAGAATAATTATAGAACATACCGTCACCTACTGTCGACTGGAATATAGTGCCATAATTTGTAAGATTATAATTAATCAGGTTAACAGATTGATAAAGTACGAAAAAGTCATCGGGCCAAGCCAATCTTTTCCCAAGTCCGAATACCACTCCATGCTGGTTAAAAGATGCGTAATAAGGACTTGTTTTTTCATATCCTGTTGTGTGGTAATGCGAAAAATAATATGTTGCACTAAAAGCGTTTGGTTTTTTACCTCCGAGCCACGGCTCTGTAAAAGAAGCGCTTACATTCATATAACCTGCGCCATAAGTTTGGAATCTAAAGCTCAAAGCCTGACCATCGCCGACAGGCACAGGACGCCAAGCATCTTTTTTAAAGACATTTCTGATAGAGAAGTTAGAAAACTTGACACCGACTGATGCTATAAGACGACCATAGCCCCAACCTCCGGACAACTCTAATTGGTCAGAAGAAGTTTCTTCTACGCTATATACCAAATCCACCGAACCATCGAGTGGATTTTGCTGTACATCAGGCGTAATAGTCTCTGCATTAAAATAGCCTAAACTTGCCAATTCTCTTTGCGACCTGATAATGTTGGAACGACTGAACAAATCGCCCGGACGGGTTCTAATTTCGCGCATTGCAACAAAATCATTAGTTTTAGTATTTCCTAACAACTTTACTTTATTTATATATGCCTGCTCTCCTTCATATATCTGCATTACCAAATCAATAGAATCGTTTTCCACTAAAGTTTCTATGGGATTAACCCTGAAAAACAGATAGCCATCATCCATATATAAAGAGCTAACGTCCATTCCGGTCAAGTTAAAATTGAGATTAGCTTCCATTTCTTTTTGATTATAGACATCACCCTTTCTAATTTTCAGT
>Ga0265294_10009676_pt1 | contig 11070 bp, 16 predicted proteins | sample MunlanPumphouse3_FD_192504 | JGI IMG/M metagenome (GOLD analysis project Ga0265294, IMG submission 192504) | Groundwater microbial communities from a municipal landfill in Southern Ontario, Canada - Pumphouse #3 | ecosystem: Environmental > Aquatic > Deep subsurface > Groundwater | place...
ATGCCTCTATTTCAACAACAACGGCTGTTAATTTGTTCTCATCTATCTCACCGAAAATATCAGTCAGGGTTTTCTTGGTCAGTGCCAACATCAACATCAACTCACCACTCTTGGCTGTTGCGGTGGTGTCTTCTTGTCCTCTAAGGACGGTGATTGTCTTTGTGCCACTGTTAGATGACTCAACACGGACTATCTCAACATTGGGGTCATCGGACGGGTCTGGGTAACTCTCAATGTCCCACCAGACGAGGTTGTATTTGGCTGTTGCTGGGTCGGGCAATCTGGAAAAGTCATCGCTATCTATCTCAATAACTGTATCGCTATTGGAATAGTCGCCAACTACTTTGACCTTTAATAGGTTTTTTATTGCGTCTCTTGCCATAATTTACACTATTAAACTGTTGCTGTCGTGCCTCCCTTGCACTCTAACTCTGCTGTGTCGTCCCCTTTAGCTGATGCTCCCTGATTAACTACTCTCTTGACCCAGATGCCGATATAGTCGTTTTTCTCTAAATCGCCGACCGATACTCCGTTAACTATGCCAACTCCACTTTTGAAGACAACACTGTCGGGTGCTGTGTCTTCATCGTCAATAACTTCAATTGCTTGATTTTTACCCTCATCGCATACGCCAATCTCAATGCTGGTATCATCAGATGTTGATTGACTCTTAATGAAAGCTACCACATCTTCCCATGTGAGAGAGGCGTGTTCATTCTTAATAAAGATTGCTCGGTATTTCTCGCTACCGACTTCACTCTCTTGCCACTTTACTTTAGCGAAAAGATTGTGAAGATTATTATCAGCCACTTCAGTAGAAGATATTACTCCCCCTATTGAAGCGTTTGGATCAGTGTTTCCTGCACCACCTGAAAGGTAGTATTTTAGATTTGTTGTTTCTATTACACTCATAATTATTAAATTAAATGATTAAAACTTAGGTTTTTCCTTTTTATCTTGCGACCTTTTCTTAGCTCCTTTGAGTTTCTTTTCGTCTTCTTTTAACAACTTAGCTTCTCGTTCTTTTTCTTTGGCGATCCGCTCTGCCTCTTCTTCTTTCTCTTTCTCAGTCATCATCAGTTTTTTCTTCACTTCGTCTAAGTTCTTATCTACTCGGAGAATTATCCTTCCGAATGCTTTCAAATCTTCTAAGAACTTAATTACATTCTTGTCGTCGGTCTCATATACTCCATTCTCAAATTGGATTGACTCGCCACCGACTATCGTTCTTCGCCCATCCACTTCTTGTGCGTAGGACGACTTCATCACTATCTTGTGGTTTGGATATTTACTAATGAATTTTGCCATTTTATTTTGTTAATTTTTAATCGTGCTAACCCGCTGTTTTATTCCGCTCCAATCTCTCAAACAGCAGTGAGTTAGAGCGGAATCGGCTAACACTTACTAAGCACTTAAAGCAGGATCTTCTTCCATACTCATCTTTGCGTGCTTCTTGATCTCTTTGATCTGAAGTCCACACTCGGTCAAGTATTCGTCTATCCTCTGATCGGCTCCGGGGTTTTGCCTATTGGTAAGTAGCTTGGTGTCTCTGTTGGTTACATACCTGTAATCCAAGCACTCCATATCAAGACATACTGCGGTCTTACCATAAGCTCCTGTAAGCAACGGGTGCTTAATGATGTTAAGCGTGCCGTGGTGGGAGATGTATCTGGTGATCAAGATACCGTAGGTCTCATCGCTCTGAATGAGTTGAACCTTATTCTTGGCCCAACCGATGATCATTGAGAGAATTGACGGTGCGGCAAACAGATACTTCTCGGTGTTCCCGTGTCGGAATGCGTCCTCAAGCCACTCCTCAAACTCTGGCTCAGTATCAATTCCCCAGCCAACGTTATCGGTTACGGCATTAAGAACTCCCTCGGTGTATCTCTTTGGTTTCGCTCCGAGAATCTCTTTAGCCTTGCTGAAAAGGAAAGCTCTTTCGATATCAGTAGCGTGCTCAATGGCTTTCTTTCGTCTCTGATAATCAAAGTCGTTCTCCTTAATGAGGGTTTGGGTTTGCTTAGCAGTTTCAGTTACTCCAAATGGAGTTCTGAATATCTGACAATACCCTTCCCTCCTCGTTGGAGTGGTTCCTTTGATCTCTCGGACTTCAGCTCCCTCTTCGTTGGTGTTACCAATGATCCAGATCTCCTTATCGTTCAAATCCTCTACACTAGTAGCACCACCAATCTCCTTGTTAACAGTGATGGTATTCTTATCAGGGGTAGTAGCCACCTCGAATGTCCAGCCAAGGTCAGGGACGTGCAAAACATCTCCAACTTGGACAAGATTTGCTTGACCCGTGATACTAATGGTCTCGCCATCTTGGTTAGGATTAACTTCGACAGTAGTTTTGTCAACAGCGAGTGTCCTTGTGCCGAACTCGTCCTCAAACCATCTGAACTCCGGATCGGTCGTTGCTTTCTTTCTCAATGGGTTACCCTTCTTGGTGACAGGGTCTTTGCCAGCATTGGTCAAGATTGCTAACAATGGATACTTGCTGGCGTCCAACAAAGAAATGGTATCAGCTAAGTCATACCTTCGCATTCCCGATGCAATCGTATCTGTTCCTCTTACTCCTTTAGTGGTAGTCATATCTTTGAATTGTTACTTTGTAATTAAGGGATACGACATTTCCCTTAGCAAGGTTTGAGTTATCGCTCCAGTTGTCTCTATTGAGGCTTTCACGGCTCGGGGATTGCACCCCGATTGTTTGTTATCCTAATCCTCCTAATACTGATGATTTCTTTCCACCCATTAAACTCTCTTTGATCAGCTCTTCTTCGGTCTTTTGCTTGCCACCGGAAGCACCGCTTGTCTTTTCTACTGCTAAGCGAGTCTTCTTTAGCTTATCGGTGTCTTTCTTGGCAAGCTTAATCTTCTCTCCTAAGAGCTTATCTACCTTCTCGCAAGCTTCTTTGATATTGATCTGTTCTCCTCGTGCGGAAGAACTTTCAATCAGTGCCAATACAAGGTCGGTATATTCTTTGTTCTCTTTCAGAAGTGGGTGGTCTTTTCTAACATTGGCGATCGTCTTTCTTACCTCTGCCCTCATCTCATCGCTTGACTGGTAGATCTTCTTTGCTTTCTCTTCGGCTCTTTTATCTACTTCGCCCATCATCCATTCTGCGAATTGTTCAGGAGTGAATTTTGAGAAGTCAGGCATTCCATGAGGAGTCATTGGGTATTCTTTCTTTGGTTCCTCTTTGAAAGGTTTGGATTTCTCTTTCGCCAATGCTTCAGCTTTTTCTTGTGCCTTTCTTTCTACTAACTTTTCCAGCTCGGAATAAGCTTTGGCTATCTCTTGCGGACTCTTTCCCTTAAACTTCTCGGGCATTAAGAACTCGTCATCTGTCTCTTCGTCGGCTTTGTCGTCTTCTTCTTCGGTTTCGTCTATATCCTCTTCGCCGGTTTCGTCGTCAAGTTCTTCGTCTTCGGTCTCTACCTCTTCATCAAATTCATCGTCGTTTAATTGACTACTGAATTCTTGAATGTTATCCGATGTGTTCATAGTTCTTTATTGTTAATTTTTAATCCTCTTCGACCTTTTCTTCGTTATCTATGTTTAATTTTGCTCCGCCAAGTCCTCCGAGCTTTACATCGCCGGATTTAATCTTTTGTAATGCTTCTATTAAGTCGCTTATGGCTTCGCCAAAGGTAGCGGTTGGCTTTACCTTTTTCTCGCCCTCTTGGACGAACTCATTTCCTATAAAAGAATCTCTGGCAAACCTTACAGCATCATCAACTATGCTCCATTGCCTTCGCTTATCTTTGGATATCTTTTCTAAAATTTTATTGCTCATTTCATTTCTTTAATTGCTTTTTAAACTCATCGCTTTTCGTAATGGTTGATTTGCAGACCTTTATTGCGGCGGTCTCCTTGTCCTCATCTCCCCCTGGTTCAAAGTCCGGGTCTGCCATTAACTTATCAACGCACTTCTTTATCCGGGCGTCTATCTTTCGTCCGAGTTTCGTTTCTTCCTCCCATTCCTTTGTTTTTCCTTTAATTCCGTATGGCATATTATTTATTACTTATTACGCTTTCAGCGTTTTCTTTTCTGATTAAGATGTCGTCTATGATCTCAAATACTTCCTGATACCCTTTGATCCTTTCAACGTGCTGGATATATTCAGCGGCGATCTCTTGCAGTCCTTTCTTCTCTATTCTGATCTTGCTCATCTTTCTGACTTCGTCATCTATCCTTGCTTGTAATTCTTCCCTGACAATAGCCCAGCCTTCTGTCTTGGTCATATCGACTACCTTTCTTCCTCTTGATAGGTCTGTTTCAGTGCTCATGTTTACTTTTGTTAGGGAATAATTGCTTGATGAAGAATCTCGTTACTTCGTTTCTTGTCTCTGAATTGTTTGTTGAAAAGAATAGGTCGTTCTCTATTGGTGCTGTTATTGCTTTCCCTGTGAACTTGTTATCCTTGACCTGCTCTCCTCCTACCTTGAAGTAATTGCCATATAACGACCTGATGAGGTAACCCGGCTCTGATCTGAAATTGACTATCCTCCATAGATTGAACTTCTTAGCCAACTCTTCTATTGTAGACTTCTCAAAAACCATCGGGAAGTGTAGCTCATAGTTCAGGGCGTCTTTACCCAGCACTTCAGCTGTTCTCTTCATCGCTTGGTAGTAAATGCCTCCCTCGTGCTTCCTATGGCTGTCTAAGTAGTCTTGTATCATTCCCATGTGAAGGTAGGGTATCTCATTAATCTTCTTGGTTATGAAGAAGTCGTCGTTCATAAAGGCGAACTTCTCGCCGACCCTTTCGTCATTACAAGCGATTAAGACCTTCTTGACGGCGTTGTTGTGCTTCTCCGGTAAATCGTCCGCCGCAGGGATATGGATAACATTTTTAAGGAACTCTGGTTTATATCCCACTATCACTACATTGTTGAACTTCAGATTCTTCTCGGCACTTCGGAGGGAGTGACGTATCTCGTTGTCTTGCCAGTTGCTTGCTCCCTCTTTCAGAATATAAACCAGATCAATCATCAGGATTCGGGTTGAGTCATATCAATTGCTTTGTCAATCGGGAAAGGAATTGAAGCATTCCATAACAATCCATTTACAAGAATTTGGGCACCTTCTGCACTATTTAGGCCAACCGCTACTCTAAGGTATCTTTTCCTTCGTTCTATTTGGAATATCTCACTGGTGTTCTGTGCGACTTCTTTTCTCTCGATATCATCGGCGGTGGCAAACAATGGATCGTCTGACTCTTGCACTGTCAATACGATATTCTCTGCTCCATTTGTCCAACCTCCGATCTCGGCTAATACTAAGGCTGTATCGTAGGCGAACATATCGGTTTGCCTCATATCTATTGTATCGCCCGTGGTGTCAACATCTACACTTGAGATTGGAATGAACTGAACTACTTTGAAATTTTGATTTAATTGTTTCATTTTATTATTTTACTTTTGATTTGCGACCTTTAGATTGGTGGTATCTCTACTGGTATGGGGCTTGGTTTTTCGCCTCCTGCCAATTCCTCTGGTGGGATTATCTCTGGGATTTCAGGAACTCCTTGTGTCTCTCCTGCTGGAATGATTGGGATTTGATCTAGTAATGATCCTGATGTTGACGGCTCTTCTGATGTTGGTTCTATCGGAACCTCTGGTCCAAGTATCAGATCCTCGTATTGTTCCAAGCCAAGCTCTTCTAATATCTTCTTACTGATTGCTCTCTTGGCTGTTTGATGTCTTAATACATCGACTGGGTTGTTTGGATCTGGTTGAGCTTCATCTACGAATATTCTCTTTGCCTCTAAAGCGTCTGCTAAGCGTCTTTCAGGGGTTCTTTCGACTACTGGCTCAATATCTACGATGGCGTCTATCTCAACGGCTTTATCGTCGGTTGTGAACTCTTTGAAGGTTACCTCGTCACCTAACAATCTCATCTCTTCGTCTTCGTCTAAGAACTCCTTGTTAAGAAGTATCATTGCGTTGACGAGCTTAGTCATCATACTGGATAACTGCCTGACTAGAATACTGAATCGGATGTTAGTTTGCATTAACAGCAACTCTACTTTAGCCTTTGGTTCTTGTGGTCCTTTAGGGATTCCCATTGCGTATTCAGAGATTGCTAGTACTGTTTGAATCTCTTTCTTGAGGATGTCGTCTTTCTGTAGCCATTGCAAACTGATGTCCGGTGGACGATCGGTAATGACATCATCAACATTCTCTAGTTCCCATATTGCCCCGGGACCAACCTTTAGATCCTCGTCTTTAATTTTAGCTCCTTTCCTTTTTTTTCTAATCGGGTCAAGGTTCATCACGATGTTGTCCATTGCGTGATTTCTTGAGTCGGCGATCTCTTCAATGGTTGATTCTACTGGTTCTATATGTCCGATTGACCATAACTCCCATAGTTGCTGGTGATCTTGTAAGTTGAAGAATATCCTACCGTTGATTACTTCGTAGGGGTTTGGTTCGTATCTTATCAGCTCGGTTTCATTGGCTATTGTTAGTAATACATCATTCTCATAATCCCAGATCTGCCAGAATTCAACCTTCTTTTCGTCTTCTAATTTGTCGCCTGACTCTGAACCCTCGTCGCCTCTTCCCTTAGGAACGATTCCCATTTTTTTGGTGTTGATAAGATATCTTTCCCTTCTTGGATCATCGCTGGCTGACTTCTCTTCTAGGCCTTCTAGGACATCTTCGTCGTAAATGGTATTCTTGCCTCTGGCTTTTTCTTCGTCTTTGAGTTCTCTCTTGCTCTTATAGCCGAGCTGTATCATGTACTTGCCGTCTTTCTGTGGATCAGTCATTTCAGGATCTGGGAATAATAACCAGAGATCCTCGACATCAATAATTGGTCCCTCTTTGCCATTTGGTCTCTCACCCCAAGTAAGTGTTAAATAGCCATCTCCGTAAGTAAGAGCTGATGACACGATGTCGCTCTTCCTGTCTTCAAAGTCTGTTTCGTCTAAATCGTACTTAATCTTATCGTCCCAACTCTCTAAAGATTTATTGCCAACATCTTTCTTGAAACGCGGTAATATCCTGATGTTCATCTTGGCTGATACCAATCTTGGTTTGACTGTTTCAACTATCTCAAAGGCAGTCGCTGGCATTAAGTTCGTCTCGTAAGCATAGTTGGACTTGTCTCTGTAAGCCCGATAGAGTTTATACATCCTTAGCCATTTTTCTTTGTATGGCTCTTTGAAGTCTTTAGCTTTCTTGAATCTCTTTTTCCACTTTTCAACTATCTCTTCTTTCTCTTCTTCAGAAAGCTCAGCTAATGTTTTCTTATCTTCTTGGATGTCCTTCTCTTCTTCCATGTTTTGAATATATAAAAACCGATACGGATAAGTCGTTGGTATCGGTTCGTTCTTTGTCGGTTATTATTTAATTTTAATGGCTATACATTATTATGTCAACTCTTATAATCATTATACTTATTCAGTGCGATATTGAAATAGTTTAATGCATGCAGGAAGTGGTCGTTGCCAGTCGTTGAAGCCCACTCTCTTTTCTCTTTTCCGTGCTTATCGGTTACGGTTCTACTATACATTGTTTGGATGTGATCTACCAGCTCCTCAATGGAACTATCGCCTATCTGGAAGTTGAATCTGATCTTCCCTTTTCTTAGATCGCTGATGAGTAAGTCTATTGATCTGTTTCGGTCTATTAAAACTCTAACACTTTCTTCCCATTTTCGCAATTTGTCGGTGAACTTAATATCATCCCCCCACCTGCTGATACTTGCTTTACTTGGGTCTTCTTTATACCACGCCAAATATGTCTTACCAATAGTCTTTCTTGCGAAGTTGTAAGCACTGTTAGTATCCCACCCTCCGTCTATCAAACAGAATTGAGTATCGTAGACATCCATCAGTTCTCCCAACCTTTCCCATTTGGTCTTGCCAACCTTGTCTTCTATTTCGGCGATGATGAATACTCCTTTCTCATTTCCACCTATTACATGCAGGAATTGCTTACCGACATCTACTCCCATTACCTTTGCTTTATCGTTGTGCTTTTCGTTTGTTAGGTTTTTATAGATGAGTGTTCCGGGTATTCTTGCTTCCGGGTTAAGGTAAGGAACTCCTAACACGAAGTTGTAAAAGTATTCCTCGTCTTCTGCATCCTCTAACTCTTTAATCAAATCAGCACAAGTTCTGTAGGTTGCTATCATTTGAGGTATCCAATAGCCGGATGTCTCTCGGCCCGGGTATCTTGCCTCCCATTCACCACATCTAATCGTGTTAGCTGTTATTTCGTTGTGGCACTTTTGGCAAACATAGATCTTGTTTTCAAAGTCAACATTCTTTTCCCACTCCATATGTTGTCTGAACTTACACTTTGGACAATTGAATCGCCAGTGCTTCTGATCTGATAAATCAAACAATCTATTAATCCCGAAGTTAGGTATCGTCGGCGTGGATATGAATCTCTTCTTTGCTAACTCTGACGCTCCCAGTCTTGAATTGTAATCTCTCACTACTCCCATATCGCTCTTATCCAGTTCGTCAATGATGTTTTTGTCCGAGCTTAACATTATTGCTTCTCTCTCTGAAAAAGTCCCTCGGTAGAATATAAACGCTTTTCCTATCTGTTTCTGGGTTACTGCATCAATGTCCCCGCTTATGTCTCGGAAGATGCTTGGGTTGTTTTTGATAATCAGGTTTACTTTTGAAGGAACGAATCTTGTTACATCTGTTGCTGTTGGTAATGTGTGTATCTGGTTTATGCCTTGATACTTTGCATCGTGGATAGCATCTAATATAGCCCAAGTAGATACTCCTATTTGTGAACCTTTTTGAACTACTATCTCTTGTGCTTGGTCGGCGTAGATGTCTATTAAGAAAGGGTGATCGTAAAACTCAATCGGCTTTCCCTTTTCGTTTACTATCCCCTCGTTTTTTATCCACGCCAGCGTGCTTACTGCTATCAGCTTCTTTGCGAATTGTTCCTTTGAGATGTTCTGCATAAACTTCAGATGCTTTTAGTAGTCCCTTGTCGTCTATTATCTTTTGCTCTATCTCTCCCTTATGTTCTACTTCGGTTCTGGATGAATATTTTCCCTTAACTAATCTTTCTAAAACAAACTTTGTCATGTCGGCTTTTATCCTTTTGTCCTTCTTTTCGTCTAGTAATTCTTTGAGATTTCTTTCGGCTTTTTTTATGAGTGCGAAGTCACTTACAATTTCTGATAACCATTCATTCTCTCTTGCTAATATTGTTTTAGCATATTCTTCAGCGTATCCAGCTTTCTTAGCAGAGGCATAAGCATTGCTAAAAGTCTTACTTTTTGGATCTAAGTAGTTTACTAGAAAGTCAGCTTGTCTTGGGTCTGCTTTATATTGGTTGCCTCCTAACTTCATTTATTGCTTGTTTGAAAGTCTGATATAAATGGCTCTTTGTGTATGGTCTTGCCATTATGGACAACTATACGTTCACCGCTGTTTTCTTTCACTATCACCTTTGCTCTATCAGGAGTAATCATATCAAGCGTATAGAATACATTACCTTTTCCATCAGTCCTTAGAATGTAAATCTTTTCCATTGCTTCTTAATCTTTATTTAACCAACTTCTTCAACACCTCTAGGTTCTTCTTTCGTTCTTTAATATCTGCCTCTATGCTTTTAATAAGCTCTTTCTTTTTGGCGTGACCACCGGTGAACTTCTTCCATTCGCCTGAACCCTCTTTGATTCCCTTAATTCTTTCTAGTTCCCAAGAGGCCTCGGCGATCTGCTTCATCATTCGGTTACCTAGGTCTTCGTATGCTTCTTTTAATGTTATCATTTTATTATTAGTTATCTTTTAATTTCTTGGTTTGTCCGGAACATCAAGGATAACATTAACCCTCTCGCCTCTTCTCGCTCCGAAGATATAAACTAAGTCTTTTATAAGAGTTATTGTTTTACCCCTCCTGCCGATAATGAGTTTAGCGTCTTCGTCGGCCACTTTGACTGTGCATATCATTCCGCCTTTATCTCTGGTGGTTTCTACACTCACGCTATCCGGGTTCTTCACCATTTCACGAACTATAGTTGTAACGAATTCCTCTGGTGTCATTTTCTACTTTTATGTTGATTAAATTACTTCCGTGTCTTTATTTTAACATACCCGTAATTTTTTTCAACACTCTCTTGAATCCTTTTTTGTTTTTCTCTTCAAGAAGTCGCTCAATTTTCTTAATCACATTAGCATTGTAAATTGCAACCCAACTTTCAGTTGTTCTGTCGCTCTCGAATCGATACAGCTTTTCTGCCGCCGCACAAGACCTTAATATCTCTTCCCTCCACCCACTTTCTATTTCTTTTTTCATTGTCTTAGTCTAATTTTTTAATCACTCTTCTTGCGATGTCGACCAATCGCTGTATTTCAAATTTTAATTCCCGGTCAGATTTTTTTATCATCGGCTCGCTGTCTTTCTTTAGTAACTTTAAAAACTCCCAGAAGTCAATCGTAACATATAAGTCTTGAAACTCGCCCTTTCTAAAATCATTAAACACTACTGCCCATTTTTCCGTGTGATAGTTACCTCTCTCGGCATCTTTCTTGGCTTGATCGATCCAATCCAGAATGCTGATCTTAGCGTGGTGCTTGGCTTCAATGCTGAATGGAATGTTGGCGAAGATGTCGGACTTGATCCGCCCACTTCCGCTTCCGGGTGTTCTGGTGGCTTTGCCTAATCCCATTTCTTCAATCTCTTCGGCGATGAACTTCTCTAATCTTTTACCTTTTGCGATTGCTGATCGTGGCTTCATTTTTCTATTCTCGTTCTTATGTCTTTGAAGAATTGATTATTGATCCTGTCAGAGTCTTCTTTCTTATATTTTCTGCTTCCTTCTTGAATCGCCTCAGCGAACTCAACTATCAATTCTATCATCTGATTTTTCTGTTGACTTGTGCTTTTGGGAAATGTCTGGTTTATTTTTCCATTGAATATATCTATTGTCTCATCAACAACTGCATCAATCATATTTCTTCTTCCTTTTTCGATTTCCTGCTCAAATCCCTCTATTATTTCCTCTATTAATTTTCTTTCCTTCCTGGATAACTCTTCTGAAAATCTTTTTTCTTTTTTTAGTTTCATAGTTT
>Ga0265294_10009678_pt1 | contig 11070 bp, 15 predicted proteins | sample MunlanPumphouse3_FD_192504 | JGI IMG/M metagenome (GOLD analysis project Ga0265294, IMG submission 192504) | Groundwater microbial communities from a municipal landfill in Southern Ontario, Canada - Pumphouse #3 | ecosystem: Environmental > Aquatic > Deep subsurface > Groundwater | place...
AAGAGTTCATCATCAATAAACAAACGGTTTATTTGTTTACGGCACAAATGGGGTCAATACCCATAATTGACTTACAAAACAAAGTGACTGATTTACAAATGCACAAAGAGGAAATTAAAAGTTCAATTGACTTTTTGATTTATGGGTTTTAAAAACATATTTTCTAGCCTATTGATTTCAAACTCTACGGTTTGAGTTCGCTTAGTAATATCACTTAAAAAATCATTGACCGTTTTTTCATCTAAACAGTGTAACTCTTTATGCAACAACAAACTGCTTCCCAAAGTTGCAATGACATACAAATCATTTTTGAGTTTCATAAAGTTGTGTTCTTCCAAATAATTCAGATGTCGCTTATTTAAAAACTTATAGCGGATTTTTTGGAGTTCTTTAAAAACATAATAAAAAACAATGCCATTGAGAACGATGAGTAACAAATATTCCATTTTTGTCCTTTTTGAAAGAATAAAATATATTATTTTAATCATTTTTTTGCGATACTTAGTTAATTATTTTAATATCAGAAGATTATCAACACTTTTATATTTGTTCAACAAAGTATTTAAAAAAGCTCTGCTTTTTTCATGTTCAGCACAGTTGTATATGATACATGTTGGTAATTGTTCCCATATTAATTTTTTCCATAATATCAATAAATTTGATTTTCAAAACAGTAATTATTTCCTTTTTTAAAATTATAGGAAATTATTTCTATTTTGTCAAGTATTTTATAGAGGAATTTTTAAAATGACAAAAAAAGAGTTAGCACAACGCATTAATGTTGACCCAAAAACCATAAAAAACTGGGAAACAACCAAACCAGAACTGATTAAATTAATCACTCTAGGACTTGAAGTTGAAAAACACTTAGGAACAATGAAACAACTCAATCAAGCTAACTTGGATAAAACCGAAGCTGAACTTTTAAATTTGATTCATTTGGGTTTAGCTACTGAAGAACATATTAAAGAGACGGAAGAGTATTTAAGAAAACTTCAAAAATAATCTATAAAAATTTAGAGTTTTAATATAGCTACTTTATCAATACCGAATCTTCATCCATAATATCTCGGTAATACTAATTTATATCTTTTTTAGCATTTGATATTCTTTCATCAATATAATTTTTAACTTCACAATATGTCATTTCTACTGATTTGTCATAAAACTCCAAAAAAACTTTTGATGTATTCTCCTTCTTACTCTTTATAAATTCAGAGTTCCAAGATAATATACTCACTAAAACTGCCAATACTATAGGAAAAAAAGTTTCACTAAAATCCTTTCTAACCAAACTATGAAAAATAAAATTAGTTAATGATAATAAATTTTCAATAATAAATATAAAAGTATAATAAAACACTTTTAAGCATATAATAAACTTATTACCATAAAAGATATGTTCTGTATATCCGCCCCAACGCATTAAATAAAAACGATAGTCTTTATATTCTGGCTCTAATTCAAAATAATATTGTATATATCTTATAAAAAAATATATATACATAAAAAATATTGTAATATAAATAATTAAAGGATTAGTAATTATAAATTGAATTCCTATTATAGATGCATGTTTATCTAGCTCAATTGCACCAAAAGACATAACAAAAACTATGATACTCATAACCATTAAATTACGACGTTGTCTTAAAAAACTATCACTCATCTTTCTTCCCTTATTTTTTTGTATTCTAACTTAGTAAATATAAAATTTATTTAAAAGGCTTGAGTTATTAAGATATTTTGTTTTCAATCAAGGCGAATAGGATTTTTTGTGAGGGAGTTTACATAGAGTAAATGAGTGAATAAAAAATTTTATTCAACGAAGAGTGAGAGCAAAAGAGCTTGATAAATCAAGCCTTTTACTCATTCATTGAAGCAAAAAACTCGTCATTATCTTTTGTTTTTTGCATTTTAGAGTACAAGAATTTCAACGCTTCGACTTCATCCATACTTGAAATGGCATTTCGCAAAATCCATGTTTTTTGTAAAATATCGGGAGTTAAGAGTAACTCTTCTTTTCGTGTTCCTGATTTGACAATATCAAATGCAGGGTATACTCGTTTGTTAGAGGCATTTCTGCTTAAGACTACTTCTGAGTTTCCTGTTCCTTTGAACTCTTCAAAAATCACTTCATCCATTTTTGAACCCGTATCAACAAGAGCAGTTGAAATAATACTTAAGCTTCCACCCTCTTCTATGTTTCTGGCTGCTCCAAAAAATCGTTTGGGTTTGTGTAAGGCATTGGCATCAACTCCACCACTTAATACTTTTCCGCTGCTTGGTGTTACGGTGTTATAAGCTCGAGCGAGTCGCGTAATAGAGTCAAGTAAAATCACAACATCTTTTTTCATCTCTACGAGTCGTTTGGCTTTTTCTATGACGATTTCAGCTACTCGAACGTGATTATGAGCAGGTAAGTCAAACGTTGAGCTGTAGACTTCACCTTTTACACTTCGTTGCATATCCGTAACCTCTTCGGGTCGTTCATCAATTAACAGTACCATTAAGTGTGTTTCGGGGTGATTTCGTGAGATTCCGTGGGCTAACTCTTTGAGTAATTCGGTTTTTCCTGTTTTAGGAGGTGCTACAATCAAACTTCTTTGACCTTTTCCCATGGGTGAAAACAAATCTAAAATTCTTCCCGTCATTCGAGTAGATTCGTATTCAAATTTAAATTTTTCAGTGGCATAAAGTGGGGTTAAGTTGTCAAATAAAGGTCGGTTTTTAGATTCGTGGATAGGCAGATAATTGATGGCTTCTATTTTTAGAAGGGCATAATATTTTTCACTGTCCTTGTTGGGCGGTCGCACTTGCCCTGTGACGATATCTCCCGTTCGTAGTGCAAATTTTTTAATTTGTGTTGCACTTACATACGAATCATTGGACGTATCGGAAAAGTTTCCATCCATTGCACGTAAAAATCCAAATCCACCGTCTTTGATTTCTAAAATACCCGTAAAAAGAATAAATCCACCGGCATCAATTTGTGATTTTAAAATGGAAAACATCAATTCTTGTCGTTTAAGTTCTTGCGGATTTTCTACATCGAGTTCTTTGGCGATATTTAAAAGTTCTTCTAAAGGGTATTCTCTTAGCTTTTCAATCGTATATCCCTCTACGGGTATGTGTGTTCTTGCTTTACTTGTCTTACAACTTCCAGTAGCCCGAGAAGCCGTTTTTGTCTGTTTCGTTTGAGTTTTTGACTCTTCCATAAGTTTGTTTAACCTTTTTTAGATTTACTATAATCAAGTAGTTATTTGACGTAGTTAATTTTGGAATTAATTGTGATGGTGGAATTTTAGTCTTTATTTTTAAATTTGTCAAATAAATTGAAATTTAAATAATAAAATCGAAAAAAAAAGGTACCAAAAGTTGGTACCTTTTATACATTATAATAATAAAGATATTATAATTTACCCTCATTTTTTGCTAAATATTCAGCAACACCTTTAGTGTCTGCTTTCATACCTTCATCACCTTTTTGCCAACCTGCAGGACACACTTCTCCATGCTCATTTGTAAATAACATTGTATCTACCATTCTGATCATTTCGTCGATGTTTCTTCCAAGTGGTAAGTCGTTGATTACAGCGTGTCTTACTGTTCCATCTTTGTCAATTAAAAATGACCCTCTGAGTGCCACTGAATCTCCAAATAATACATCGTAATCTTTAGAAATTTGTTTGCTTAAGTCTGCAACTAATGGGTATTTAACTCTTCCAATTCCACCATTTTCAACGGCAGTTTCTCTCCATGCGAAGTGTGAGAATTGTGAATCAACAGAAACACCAATTACACTGATACCTCTTGATGTGAAATCATCAATTCTTTTTGAAAATGCAATAATTTCTGATGGACAAACAAATGTAAAGTCTAATGGATAAAAGAAAAGCACTGCTCCCTTTTGACCAATATTTTCATATAAATTAAAATCTTCTGCAATTGAACCATCTGCAAGTACAGCTGTTGCTGTAAAATCTGGAGCTTTTTTTGTTACTAACATATCATTTCCTCTTTCTTTTTAAATTAAATTGAGTGAAATTGTATCTTATTTACTTTAAAAAAACTAAACCTTATATTATCAGTTTTATTAATTAAGAAAATATTTATTTTAGGAAAATATTTATCCTCTATAAAGTAACAAATATTTTAGGCTTATTGGCTGTTCTAAAAATTTAAACAAAGATTTATTTTTTGTGTGTTAAAGTTTTGGCTAATTAATCTAAGGAGAAAATATGGCAGTAGTAATTACAGACATTTGTATTAGCTGTGATGCATGTTTAGACGAGTGTCCAACTGAAGCAATTGTAGATAATGATGAAAACCCAACAGGTGAAGATATTTACTATGTTTTTGAAGACAAATGTGTAGAGTGTATTGGGCACAATGATTCACCAGCCTGTGCTGAGGCATGTCCTACTGAAGGATGTATCGTATGGGGTGCAAACCCAAGTACAGAAGGTGCCGTTGCTGGTCAACCTTGCGTTGAAGACTAATTTTTAGTTTTATTTTGTAAAAAAGGCAAGTAGTTTTAGGCTACTTGCCTTTTTTCATTTTTTTAGGTATAATCCGCGACTCAAAATTTAACTTAGGAAAATAAAGTATGGAACAAACATTATCAATCATCAAGCCTGATGCCGTTGCTAAAAATGTCGTAGGAAAAATCTTAGACAGATTTGAATCTGCTGGATTAAGAATTGCAGCAACACGAAAAATGCAATTAAGCCAAGCAGATGCAGAAGCTTTTTATGCAGTTCATGCACACAGACCATTTTACGGTGAATTGGTTGCATTTATGATTTCTGGACCTGTTGTTGTTTCAGTTTTAGAAGGTGAAAATGCAATGGCTATCAACAGAGATTTAATGGGTGCAACGAATCCTAAAGAAGCTGCTGCTGGAACAATCAGAGCGGATTTTGCAGATTCAATTGATGCTAACGCGGTACATGGTTCAGATTCATTAGAAAATGCAGCCAACGAAATTAAATTTTTCTTTTCAGACAGAGAAATTTGCTAATACCCACCTATGAAAATAGAGTTTAAAAAAGTCCCTCAAACTCCAAAAGAGTTCCAAACTGAATTTAATTCAGTAAAGTTAGAGGGTAATTTTTGTAAAATGTCGCCATCTTTAGTAAAAATTGAAGCGAACTTAAGTGGTACAACTCAAATTGAGTGTTGCCGATGCGGAGTTAGCGAAGATTTAGAACTTAATGAAGAGCTTGACTTTTTGTTAAGCGATGGGATTTTCGATAAAGAATCAGATGAATTAGTTATTGAAATAGACAATGGCATTATAGATTTTGATGAAATAATTCAAAATGAAGTAGCTTCTATACAAAGTGAATATCACTTTTGTAAAGAATGTGCAAATACTGACGAAGTATTTGAAAAAGAATTTTAAATAAGGAGAATAACATGGCAGTACCTAAAAGAAGAGTGAGTCATACTCGAAGCGCAAAAAGAAGAACACACTATAAAATTACATTAAAAAAACCTGTAAAAGATAGTGATGGAACTTGGAAAATGCCTCACATGGTAAACCCAAATACTGGTGAATATAAAAACTAATGGTGAGAATAGCCGTTGATGCTATGGGTGGGGACTTTGGTCCCGTACCTATTATGGAAGGCTTAGTTGCCGCTTTACGACAAAACAACAATTTTACAGCTATAGCAGTTGGAAAAAGAGATGTTTTACTCCCTTTAATCCCCCGATTCCTTGATGACAGAGTTGAAATCCTTGATACAAACGATGTAATATCCATGCACGACAGTGCAACCGATGCCCTAAAACGAAAAGAAAGCACGATTTATAAAGCCGTTGAACTTGTAAAAGAGGGATTAGCTGATGCCGTAGTTTCTGCTGGACATTCGGGAGCTTCAATGTCATTGGCAACATTAAGAATTGGACGAATCAAAGGAGTGACAAGACCTGCGATTGCTACGCTTATGCCAACAAGTGAAAACCAAAATACTTTGGTACTTGATGTGGGTGCAAATGTAGATTGCGATGCTAAAAATTTATTTGAATTTGCCATTATGGGACAAGCATATGCCCAATACGTTTTAGAACTTGATGACCCAATTATTGGACTTCTTAGCAATGGAGAAGAAGATTCAAAAGGCAATGAAGTCACCAAAGAAGCGTATGAATTAATCACCAAAGCCAAACTTCCTAATTTTGCTGGAAACGTTGAAGGCAGTGATATTTTCAAAGGAACAGTCGATGTAGTCGTATGTGATGGATTTATTGGTAATATTTTACTTAAAACCGCCGAAGGTGTTGCAGATACCATTGGTAAAATCTTAAAGAAAAACCTCAAACGTTCACTTATCTCAATTGCTGGTGCAGTACTAATGAGAAAAGTATTTAAAAACTTAAAAGTAAGAGTTGATTATGCAGAATACGGTGGAGCTCCATTATTGGGAGTACAATCACCCGTTATTATTGCACATGGAAAATCAAATGATAAAGCAATCAAAAATGCTATCTTTCAAGCCATTAGAGCAGCAAACTCTAATATGAATCAAAATATCGAAGAAAGATTAGCCCGATATAAAAATAATTAATAAGGATTTTTTATGACTTATGCAGCTTTTAGATCAATTGGTGCGTATATTCCTCCTAAAGTTATGACCAACAAAGATTTTGAAAAAATCATTGACACAACAGACGAGTGGATTACAAAAAGAACAGGAATTAAAGAGAGACGAATCTCTGAAGAAAATGAAGCATCATCTGATTTAGGAGCCAAAGCTGCTGAAGTTGCCATACAACGAGCAGGTATAAAAAAAGAAGAGATTGACTTATTAATTTGTGCAACCGTAACACCTGATTATTTATGTATGCCTTCAACGGCATGTTTGGTGGCTTCAAAATTGGGCTTACCCAATCTCATGGCATTTGACATCAGTGCTGCTTGTACAGGATTTGTATATGCTTTAAATATTGCAAAAGCGTTTATAGAATCGGGCATGAAAAAAAATGTTTTGATTATCGGAGCGGAAACCTATACTTCTATTTTGGATTATACCGACCGAGGAACGTGTTTTATTTTTGGTGACGGTGCGGGTGCTGCTATTATTTCAGCCACCGATAATATTAGCGAAGCCATTGTGGATGTCAACTGCTCAAGTGACGGAAACTATTACGACCTCATTATCACACAAGGTGGGGGAAGCAAACACCCTTGTTCTCAAGAAATTTTAGACAATAAAATGGCGTGTATTAGAATGAAAGGAAATGAAACTTTCAAACTTGCTGTTAAAACGTTGACTTCCGATGTGAAAGTGATGCTTGAAAAACATAAACTCACAAACACCGATATTGACCATTTTATTCCTCATCAAGCCAATTTACGAATTATTACAGCTGTGGGTGAAGCCCTTGGTTTATCGCAAGAGCAAACAGTTATTACTGTGGATAAATATGGGAATACCTCTGCGGCTTCTATTCCAATGGCAATGAATTATGCCTATGAACAAGGAAGAATTAAAGCAGGCGATACCGTTTTATTTGATGCTTTTGGAGCAGGATTAACGTGGGGAAGTGCTTTGTTCCCATTTTCACCTAAGAGTTAATGACTGTTTTTTAGTTGATGGTTAATGGTCGATACCATTAACCATCAATTCTGCTTTTACTCGTGAATGAGTTTCTTATTTTTGGGATTATTTTTAAACACATCCATTGATTTTTTCACCAATTCCTCTTTTTGTACAAAACTTTCTGAAGTTGCAATTGAATTAATGTATAAAATTGACTCTTCAATGATAATTTGGAAAATCGCTAAAAGTGGAATTTTAACGTGTGAACCAAAATTCTCTTTACCAAATCCTGCTTCAAAAATCAAATAGTTGTCGTTGATTTCAATCGTTGAATAGGTGTAATTGGAAAGTACAAATAAAGAAAATGTGGAGAGTTTATCCAAAATAGAAGCAGGTAAAGCCGGTTCAAACACAATTCCCTTGACATTGGCAGTCACGGCAAACTCTTGATTGTTGTGGAGCAAAAAATCGATAACTTCTTTAATTTGTTTTTTGGAAATGGCTTTATATTCATCATTGTTTATTATTTTAGTAATCATGTATAACCTTATTTTAATTATTACTTATGCTATTATAACTTATGAAACACATAACTTTACTTATACTCCTTTTTTGTGGCACATTACTTTCAAAAGAGCTGATTTTGAGCCCACACGAACGAAAACAGATTGAACAGTTGCCTCAAAGTCGTTTTATATTCAATCGCTTTGAAGCATTTGAAGAAATGCGACAAAAAGTTAAACCGCTTGATACCATGCAGAAATTGACTCAAGTGAATCTCTTTTTTAATCAAAGTTTACCCATTCATGATGAAACAAAATACAATTCCGATGATTATTGGGCAACACGAAAAGAGTTTATCATCAATGGAAAAGGCGATTGTGAAGATTATGCCATTGCAAAATATTTGACTCTCATAGAAGTAGGTATTCCCAAAAAGGAACTCTATTTAGCCGTGGTGCAAGTGAAAGAACATACCACATACCATATGATATTGCTTTATCATGATGAAGTATCTCAAACATTTTATGTGTTGGATAATTTGAGTTTTCGTGTTTTACCCTTAAAGAAAAGAGTCGATTTAATTCCTATCGTGGCATTTAATGAGTTTGAATCTCGTGAATTAAAAGAGAACAGCTTGGGAAAACCCACTCGCATTGATTGGGGAAAAACAGATAAATGGAAAGTATTATTGGAGCGCATTTACTCCAAAAATGAGTAGTGTTCTAAAACATTCATGCCAATCATGGCATTAAGAAGTGCAATCTTTTTGGCATTTTTAAGCATCTCCACACTGATATTGGCTTGAATTAACTCTTTATCGTGCAACAATCTTTCTCGAGTAGTTCCTCGCAAAAGTGGGACAGAAGGTGTTAACCAATTGCTGCCATCAAAAATAGCAATGTTGGCAATGGAAGTATCGGTTATCCAACCATTTTTGACAATAATAATTTCATCGGCATTGCCTTTTTTTTCGTACAATACCTCAATCGCCTCACGATTGAGGTATTTGTGTTTGTATTCAATCGTATCGTCGTGGATAATTTTAAAGCTTTTAATAAGCCGTTTGACATACGGTTCATACAGAACATCTAAGACGCCGTATTTGTCGTAGATAACCTTGCATTTTAAGAAGTCGTCGTTAATGGGTAAAATATACTCTTGCAAATTAATATTGATCATAATTGTTCGTGCAATACGTTGGCAATGGTACTCTAAATTATACGCAGCACCGTCCTCGCATTTAACGGTTTCAAAAAATAGTTTATTGTTTTGCATGATACACCTTTGAATATTCTTTTAATTATAGTATAAATCTTTACGAAGGGATATAGATTTTGTCCATTAATTCTTGATATTCACTCCAACAATTGGAATCGCAAGTAATTCCACCCCCACTTTTATAAAAAAATCGGTTCTTTTTAGTTTTTTCAATAAAACGAATCATCACCGAACTGTCCAAATTTTTTCCATCGTAAATGCCAAAAATACCGGTGTAATAGCCTCTTTTATAGTTTTCAATCTCTTCTAAAATTTCAATGGTTTTTTTCTTAGGCGTTCCAGTAATAGAACCTGCGGGCAAAAGTTTTAAAAGAATATCCCCCATATTGGCATGCCAATTTTTAGGTAAAGTGCCTGTTATTTTGGAACTGACTTGCAGTAATGTTTTATTGCCTGCTTGAACTAATTCTGTGTATCTAAACTTCTTTACACGTACTTTTTTTGCAACAATCGATAAATCATTGCGCAATAAATCCACCACCATAACATGCTCAGCTTTCTCTTTTTCATCGTTTAAAATCAGGGTTTTGGCATTTTTAATTTTGGCATCAATCGTGCCTTTCATGGGAAAAGTTGCAATGGTGTTGTTTTTTATTTGCACAAACCGTTCAGGGGAAAAACAGACAAATTGATTTTTATATTGCAGTTTGAATTTAGAACACGCTTTTTCATAAATTTCATCCAAACTCAACGCTGTTTCTATAGGCGTTTTTGCCGTTAAATTCAGCAAATAACTGTTGCCCGCACGTATTTGCTCTTGTATGCTTAAAAACTTTTTTTTATATTGCGCAAATGAAATTGGCTTTTTTTCTAATATCAGGTTTTCTTTGGAAACCTTGGCTTTATCGTTTATTTCATATTTAATATCCGAAGGTAAATTCTTAAGAGGTATGACTTCAAATTGTTTTAAATCGTACGATACCATAAAAAAAAATGGCTCTTTTAAAGAGCCATAATAGTTAAGTTGTTCTTGCAGTGTTTTTTGCAAAACTATCCCAATAGTTTTTTCAAAATTGCCATTCGTACTGCCACTCCGTTGGTAACTTGTTGCAATACTTTACATCGTGGGTCTTTTAACATCTCATCACTGATATCCACATTTCGATTAACAGGACCTGGGTGAAGAAGAAGAATGTCTCGGTCACCTATGATTTCCTTTGTAATACAATAATCTTTTGCGTATTCATTGAGTGATTCAAAATAGACTTCATTGTGTCGTTCCAATTGCGTTCGTAAACTCATAATCACATCAACTTCATCTATAATTTCATTAATATGCGTGTATTGTTTAAAACCATCTGATTCATCGTATTTAAAACAATCAGGAGCAACAAACACCACTTCTATCCCAAATCGTGGAAGTAGTCTTCGGTTTGAACCTGCTACTCGTGAAGATTTAACGTCACCAATAATGGCAACTTTTTTTCCTTGGGCATCCCAATTAAAGTGTTCTAAAATCGTAAATAAATCCAGTAAGGCTTGGGTAGGATGAGCGTGTGTTCCATCCCCTGCATTAATAATTGGACACGTAACATGTTCGACTAAACTTCCAGGTAAACCACACTCACTGTGCCGAATCGTTAAGGCATCTGGTTTCATGGCTTCAATGTTAGCAATGGTATCAAAAATGGTTTCACCTTTACTTCGTGAACTTTGCCCCACATCCAAAGAGATTACTTGAGCTCCCAAACGTTTGGCGGCTATTTCAAAGGCACTTCGTGTTCGTGTAGAATTTTCA
>Ga0265294_10009680_pt1 | contig 11070 bp, 8 predicted proteins | sample MunlanPumphouse3_FD_192504 | JGI IMG/M metagenome (GOLD analysis project Ga0265294, IMG submission 192504) | Groundwater microbial communities from a municipal landfill in Southern Ontario, Canada - Pumphouse #3 | ecosystem: Environmental > Aquatic > Deep subsurface > Groundwater | place...
GTTATTAAAAAGGTCGTTTTTTTATTGTTTATGCGCTTTTTATGTGAAAAACATACAAAATTCACTAAATCTTGGCAAAACAACAATCTTCATGCCATTAACCATTGAGGAAGTGGTGAAGTTATCTATTTAAGTCGTTAAAACACATAAAATTAACAAAAATTCAAAATTAACCGGCAAAACAGTACCCTGCTTGCCATTAACCATTGAAGAGGTAGTTGGATTATCTGTTTTAGTTACTAAAAATGTGAAAATATAGGAATTTTTTAAAAAAACTAAGGAATTTCACTACTTGCTTGCCATTAACCTATGTAGAATAGAAAGTTTTTATCAAAAGGAGGATATTAGAAATGGTTGTTTTTATGAAAGACAGTTGTTAAACGGAAACATGGATAATAGGAAAAAATCCGTAAATCCGTTAAAAATTAAAGAAACGGATAATAGGGAAAAATCTCCTTTAATCCATTCGGATAAAAATGCGGATAATAGGGCTTATATATATAGATGTTCCTCCATCCGATGTCGTATGTCGTTTGTAGGATAGGGCTTTAGGTCCTGCCCTATCCCAAACAAATACATCACCGATCAGCATTTACCTTTATTTCAAAAAAAAATTAAAATCCAAGAAAGTCTGTAAATTTATGAGTGGTTGGTAGATAGGTAAAAAAGGATGATACCAGTAAAAAGCTACCTTCTGGCAGAAAGGGGAAAACATCCTATATACCAGCTGGCAAAAAAACTGGCAGAAAGGACTTATATATAGTTGTTGCCACAACCAGCTGACGCATGTTTGTAGGATAGGGCTTTAGGTCCTGCCCTATCCCAAACAAATGCCTCATCCGTCAGCACTAGCCTTTCTACCAAATAAAAAATTAGAAATGGAGAAGTTAATTAAATTTGAAAATGAAATAAACACAGAAAAACAGAAATTCAAAAAATGAATAAAGGAGAAATTTCTCTATATTCGCAAAACGAAGAAGATAGGGATATTACCCTATATTCGCAAAGTGATTAAAGGGCTTATATATATGTTGTTCGTTCACAACTCGCTGACGCATCGTTTGTAGGATAGGGCTTTTGAGGTTGCCCTATCCCAAACAAATGCATCAACGTCAGCCCTTGCCTTTTTTCTAAACCAAAAATCTTAAAAACTCTAAAACCGGTTAACTTTTACAACAAATTTATAGGGTTTTGAAAAATTTTAAGTACCATACCCCCCTCATAAGCTTTTAGATAGTTGCGATGGGTACCGCATGGGGGGCCTTTAAAAAATGGGAGAGAGAATTTTTGAAAATTTGATTTTACATTTTGAGATTGGTTTAAGGTTAGATGATAAGTGCTTTAATTATTTGCTAAAAGGGCTCAACGATTTGAAATGCTCGTTTTATTAAGTAAATGTGAATGAATACTTGTCTTTAAAAATCAAACAAATCGTTGGGGGTTATTTAGGATTTAATAAATGTTGCCATTAGTAATTAAAAGGAGGTTTAAATTATGGAAACAATAAAAAGAGAAGTTATCAAATTAAAAAAAGCAGGCTATGGTTTCGTAAAAATAGCAAACACTCTATCTATTTCAGTTAAAGAGGTTAGATCCATTTGTAAAGAAGTAGATAAAGTGGAACTGTTAAAAGGAAACTGTAAGCAGTGTAATTCCAAGATTACATCCGTAAAGGGTAAGAAGATAAAACAATTTTGTAGTGATAGATGTAGATGGGATTATTGGAACAATAAACAAAAAGTAGAAAGATATAAGAACGATATTTAAATTGCATCAAAGATTGTCCACTTAATAGCGAAAAAGACTTGACTAAAGAAGGCTAATAAGTGATGTATATAGTACCGCAAAAAAGGAAGGAGGAAACTTTATGAATATGATAATTACCAAAATTGAAGCAATACCAATAATACCTAAAAGAATAAGAGTAGCTGCATATGCTAGAGTATCCTCTGGAAAAGAAGCGATGCTTAATTCTTTAGCTACTCAAGTTTCATATTATAAGAAGTTGATCCAAAGTAAACATAATTGGGATTTTGTTGGCGTTTATGCAGATAAGGCAATAACAGGAACTAAAGATTTAAGAGACGAATTTCAAGCTTTACTTAAAGATGCAAGAGCTGGAAAGATCGATATGATTATTACAAAGTCGATATCTAGGTTTGCTAGAAACACAGTAACACTACTTGAAGTAGTAAGAGAATTAAAAGACTTAAATGTTGATGTCTACTTTGAGGAACAAAACATCCATACCAACAGTGGTGAAGGAGAGATGATCCTAACATTTCTAGCAACATTCGCACAAGAAGAATCAAGAAGTGTATCGGAAAACATGAAGTGGCGAATAAGTAAAGATTTTAAGGCTGGTTTAATATGGGGTGGTAATTCATCACTTGGTTACACTCTTAAAGATAAGAAGCTTTATGTAGTAGAAGATGAAGCAGAAACTGTAAGATTAATTTACAAGCTATACTTAGAAGGAAATGCCGATGAACATATATGCGATATCTTAAACTATCAAGGAATTAAACCATATAAGACAAAGAAATGGAATCGTTCATCGGTCATTAAAATCCTTACCAATTATAACTATACAGGAGACCTTATCTTACAAAAGACTTATAGAGATAATCACTTAAGTAAAACCATGTGTATTAATAATGGTGAGTATAATAAATATCTTGTTTCAAATGCTCATGAAGCGATTATCAGTAAAGAAATATTTGATGATGCCCAAAAGATGAGAAGGTTAAAGACTAAAGATATTAACTTAGATAAAACGAAAAAGACATTATTTAAAGGTTATATCAAATGCGGTAAATGTGGCAGGGCATACACCTACAAAAAAACACCATATAATGTTGTTTGGATGTGTTCCACTTTAAGAACTAAAGGTAAGTGTGCATGCGACGCTAAACAAGTGCCAGAGTCTAAAATAATTGAAGCATCTAACAAATTATTAAATTTAGAAACTTTCGATTTAAAACGCTTTGAAGAGGAAGTTAAACAAATAGTCGTCCTACCTAATAATAAGCTCTTGTTTCAAATAGTTAGTGGCAAGGAACAAATATTAGAGTGGCAATATGAACCAAGAAGTAATAGTTGGACAAAAGAAATGAAAGATGAAGCAAGAGTCCACTATTTAAAAAGAGGCAAAGGAGGTAACAGTAAATGACAACTAAAGTAACAGTAATACCATCAACAATTGATCCATTAACACAGTTACCTCGTAATAGTAAAGAGAAAATTAAAGTAGCAGCTTACGCTAGAGTATCTACAAATACCGAAGAACAAAACTCAAGTTATGAAGCCCAAGTCAGTTATTATCAAAATTATATTGAAAATAAATATGAATGGGCCTTTGTTGGTGTTTATGCTGATGAAGGTATTAGTGGAACAAATACCAAAAGAAGAGCAAGCTTTAATAGAATGATTGAAGATGCATTAGACGGTAAAATTAATCTAATCATTACTAAATCAATTTCAAGGTTTGCGAGAAATACACTTGATACGATTAAGTTTGTAAGAAAGTTAAAAGATAAAGGTGTTGAAGTATTCTTTGAAAAAGAAAACTTATGGACTCTTGATTCTAAGAGTGAATTAATCTTAACCATTATGGCATCTATTGCACAGGAAGAATCAAGATCTATTAGTCAGAATGTTACATGGGGTAAAAGAGTATCATTTCAAAATGGTAAAGTGTCATTTGCTTATAGTAGATTTTTAGGTTATGAAAAGAAAGACGGTAAAATAGTAATCGTTGAAGAAGAAGCGAAAGTTGTAAGATTAATTTATAGGATGTTTTTAGTTGAAGGTCAAACACCGATAGCAATTAGAAATTATTTAACAGAACAAGGTATTAAAAGTGCAGCTAACGCTACTTGGAGAGCGCATGTTGTTTTATCGATATTAACTAATGAAAAATATAAAGGTGACGCACTACTTCAAAAGAAATACACTGAAAACTTCTTAGAACAAAAGATGGTTAAAAACACCGGCCAAGTTCCACAATACTATGTAGAAAATAGTCATCCAGCTATTATCGATAAAGATATGTGGGAAATGGTCCAAATTGAAATTAAAAGAAGAAGAGAAATGGTTGGTGGTTTTTCATCAGCTAATATATTTGCAGGTAAAATTAAATGTGCAGACTGTGGTGGTTATTACGGTAGAAAAACATGGCATTCCAATTCTAAATACCGTAGATCAATTTATAGATGTAATAAGAAATATGAAGAAGGAAAAGACAAATGTAAAACACCACATCTATCAGAAGAAGAAATAAAAGAAAAGTTCTTAAATGCTTACAACATTACGATAAAGGATAGAGAACGAGTTAAAAATGATTTAAAGGAAGTTCTAAAACTAATAACAAGCACTAAAGGTATTGATAAAGAGATTAAAGAAATTGATGCAGAACTAATAATATTAACAGAATCAATAAATAAACTCATTCAAGATAATTCAAAAACAAAAAGTGGTATTGATGAATTTGATAAAAGACTTAAAGAACTAAGAATTAGATATGATGATTTAAGAACAAGAAAAGAAGAATTATCAAATCTTAAAAGAGAAAACTCTGCTAAGTCTTATAGAATAAAAAAGTTTATCGCTAATTTAGAAAAATCAACTGATAAACTAAAAGATTGGAATAGTGAACTTTGGATGTTAACAGTTGAAATTGCAACAGTTTATAGAGATAAAAGAATTAAGTTTAAGTTTTATGATGGAATAGTAAACAAGTAAGGAACTCCATGTAGATTGATATGTGGAGTTTTTTTATTTATTAAAGTTTAGAAATAACCTTCGTTTAAGCATATAAATTATGATATAATTTAAGGTGAGAATAACAATACAAAGATATTTTTTTAAAAGTGGGAGGTAGATAATATGAATATTGTTTTTTGGATAATTATGTCTATTGATTTATTAATATTAATTCTTCATTATGCTGTGTCTATAGAAGCTTTTACAAAAAATAAGATGCTTTCTAAAATTAAAGAAGAGGGTAAGAAGAATAACGATAAGTCCAAAGAAAGTATACCAAAAGAAAAATTAGGAAAAGCTGTATATATAGTATTATCAATTATTGCATTGATTATAGTTTTAGCACTAGTTTCTTCAATTATTTGGATTCCATTAACAATGCTTTTTGTCTTTAATTGGCGTATAGCACTAATTTCATTTATGTTAATTTTGGCTCTGTTATCCTATCTTATGATTTTGATATACAATAAATATGTACCAGAATTTGTGATAAAAGAAGGAGCAATAATTAAGGAATCCATATATATAACTTTTTTTATTCTAATCTCGATATTTTTAATGTATGGCTCTTTATTTCCATTGGAACAAACAATTGAAAAAATATTTCTTCAAAGCACAAATTTCGCTTTCACATTGAGCATATTAATACCTGTCTTAATCATTGGATTAGTGATTACTAACGTTTATTTATTTGTTAATGGATTATATTACATAGTTGACAAAAGTAAAAAGGTGGCAAAGGCAAGAACGAAAATAGTTGATATTCTTACCATTTTTACTATAAGTTCATTTTTTGCTTTGTTTTTTATAATAGATAGAGAGTGGTCATTTCTGAATGTAGACAACTCATTAAGATTTTATGAAACTGTTGATTTATTCAAAAATGTATTAGTTGCGGTTTTAGTTCCATTGATACTTTCAAGATTTCTTATCAAAAAGGAAGATAATTTCAAAAAAGATTCAAAGGATATTAATGACAAGGCTGTTAGTCAATTAAATAATATTGAAGAACAGCGCAACAATAACAGTAATTCAAAAATCTAAGTATTTTGTTTTATAAGAAAAAATGGAGGGAGAAAATATGGATAAAATCAGTGTAATGTTAAAAATAATCGGTTATCTATTCTCATTATTTTGGAAGAAAAAAGATTTGTTATATATTAATTCGACAAAAAAAAGATTTGATACTACTGGAATTGATAAACTTATTCCAACAAAAGGGGTTAAATTTTTAATCGTTGAAAATAAAACACATAAAATAGGATTTAAGTTTGTAAAAAATCATTTTAGAAAAATGAAAATTTCACTATATCAAATACAACGAAATATCGGCGAGACTTCTAAAATATCGTATGCTGGTTATGCAAGCGTTCCATTTGCAGTTTTTGATGGGTACTGTTTAGGGGATAATAGAGATTATCAACTATTTGACACAACAAAAAACAAAAATAAAATGTACAAAATTGAATTTTCAAAAAAAAGAATTCAAAATAATACATTTGAAAAAATTAACTCTGAAGAAGTTGACTTATTTGTTTCGAGCTCGTTTCAAGTAGATAATAACCATGGAAAAACTGACACTCACTTTAATTTTAATTATTTGATTAACGATAAAATAGATTCTAATTACTTATCAAAAGTATTTTATTTTATTTCTGATTTTTTGGATCACTGTAGATTATCGGGAGTTAAAAAAGTCCATATACATAGCGCATCAAGACAACCGGTTTCTTTCATTATTGGAACCGCCGTTCAGTCACACCATCCTGAGGTAATAGTTTATGAATTTGAAAATAACAAGTATACTTGGGGGCTAAGTATTCAAAATTCAAAAATAATAAAGGAGGGTTAACATGGGTATCTTAAACAATTTGTTAAACGATTACAAGATTGATCGTGATTTTCAAACTGAGATTCGTCAAGAGTATCGTTTAGATATTCAAAAGGCGCTTTCTAATGCCTTTGATGGTGCAAAAATACAATTTAGATATGGTGGCTCGTTGGCTAAAGGAACTGCTAATATTGATTCTTGTGACATTGATCTATTGTGTTATTTATCCTCTGAAAGCAATTTAACACTAAAGGAAATATATGATTCTGCAGTAAAAGCTCTAGCAGAAGAAGGTTATTGGATAGAAAGAAAAAATAGTGCTATCAAAGTATATGGGAGAACCAATGAAAATATGTGGGACATCACTGTAGATGTAGTTCCTGGTAAATATTCCTCCAACGATAACACGGATGATGTATTTTTGTGGAGAAATGAAAGTAATAGCAAACTAAAAACAAATCCGATAAAACAAATAGAAATGGTGAAACAATCAAAGTCTAAGGAAGTAATTAGAATAGTAAAACTTTTTCGGGATTTTAACAATTTTAAATTCAAATCTTTTTTTCTAGAGAATTTTGTTATAAGCATTGTTGAACCAGAATACGAAGACGGAGATAATTTATTTGATAAGTTAATAAAATTTTGTGATATGTATGAGTTGATAGGGGTAAAAAAAGTAAATGATCCCGCTAACAGTAATAATGATATAATGATAATACATAATGACTTTGAGTTTTCAACAATCCGTAATCAAGTAAAAAAATTAAGAGATGCTTTATATACGGATGATGAAATAACGATAAGAAAATGTATTATGGGGCAAAATTATGATATTAACGAAGGATATATAAGTGTTGCTAAAGGGCATTCATCTCTTGTTAAATTTCCAACTTCTGCTATAGTACCATTTGGCATAATTTCGATTACGGGTTGGTTTTCTAAAGATCAAACATTTAGTAATCAAATCTATGAATCTACAGAACTTGAATATGGTTTAAATTTGAAATTTATTGCAATTGTACCAAATAGTATTAAAATAAAAAGTGTAAGCTGGTTAATATGCAATTCAGGATATGAAGCTAGAGTAAAAGATCAATTAAGGGGTGAAAATTTTGAATCGTCTGATGGATCCTTTGGTAGTGGGGTTTCAAATACATTCATAAAATACGAACAAACAAGCTTTTATGGTAATCACTTTGTTCAAGCAAGATTAATTAGCACAACTGGTAAATCATACTTTAGTAATATAATTACAATAAAAATAAGAAAATAAAGTATCATAAGTATAGAAGACATAATATTTAGACTTTTTAAACTAAAATATATGTATAGCTTGACAATTGTTTTGTGATATAGTATTATTTAAGTAGATTACCGCTGACCAATATGCGGTATACAAAAGGTTGGGTTGAAAGATTACCGCTGACCAATATGCGGTATATAAATGGTTGGGTTGAAAGTTTACCCCTCATTGTATGAGGGGGTTTCTTTTAATAGGAGATAACTATATGGTTGAAGCAGGTTTCTACATTATTGATGATAGCTTTTATTTACTTGTAAATGATCCGTACCTTAAAGGAAACGATAGAGAAAATAGACCTCACTGCTATTGCATTGAGAGAGATGATTTTCTTTGGATGATTCCAATGAGTAGTAAAATAAGCAAATATAGTTCTATAATAAACAGGAGAACCGAAGAAGGGAAACCTAATGATATCTTTCATATTGCCGTATTAGATGATGGAAATGAAAGTGTGTTTTTGATAGGTGATATTTTTCCAACTAAAAAGAGATTTATTAAAAGAGAATATACAATAGGAACTAATCATTTCCGAATAACATCAGAAAATCTTAAAAAAGAAATTTTAAACAAAGCAAATAAAGTAATTATGTTGCTTGAAAAAGGTGTGAAATTCTCACCAACACAAGCAAACATCCAACTAATTAAGGAAAAGTTAACAGACGATCAAATTTTATAATTTAAAAAGCACTGCTGTATACAATAATTTTCTTAATGATAAAACGGAAGTTAAATCGATATTTTGTGAATTAGACAAGATATCGTTTTTTATTAGGCAACAAAGATTTTTAATTCTAAATAGTGAACAAGATATACATGTATATAAACGTTACAAATTTCCGAATACACATGCTATAATAGAATAAGAATAAGATAGGATGATAGAATGAAAATAAACCTTCAATTACATGAAAGACATTTTGAAAGAATTGCTAGATTTAAACCAATCAATGCTGTTAAAGAAGCTATTTGGAACTCATATGATGCTGACGCAAAAAATATTGTTGTAAAGATTATACGCGATAATTATGATTTAATTGGAACACCTATTGTCTCTAAAGTTATTATTGAAGATGATGGTCACGGACTACATCTTGATAAAACTCAGGAAGCCTTTCAAGAATTTGGATACTCAGCGAAATCAAATGGCAATAATAAATCACCGTTAGGGAGAAAAATGCATGGTAACAAGGGTGAAGGAAGGTATTCGTTATTTTCTATTGGCAAAAAAATATCGTGGGAATCCAACTATCAAGATCAAAAAGATAATAAAACTTTTGTTGCAAAGTTTAGTGAAGAAAATCATGGTAAAACTATTGATATTTTACAAGTGAATAAAAATCCTCAAAAGACCGGATTGACAGTTATAATAAAAAATATTACCGAACAGGGTAAAAAAGAATTAGATAGAAAAAATCATGTTATATCAGAACTATTAAAAGAATTTGCAACGTGTTTATTTATTTATCCAGAAATAAATATAAGTTATGATGGCTCACGGTTAAGCATTGAGGAAAACATTAAGTCTCGAAAAAAATATTCAAAAGTAATCAACGATGTAAATGTGGAAGTAACTGCAATTGAATGGACTGAAAAAACAACACCCACTGTTTTTTATTGTGATGAACAACAAATCCCAATTGAACAAAAAACAATAAAATCAAAGCATGATATATCGGTATATATTTCATCTAAAGCAATCGGAGACAATAAAAACGAGCTAATATTTCTAGATTCGGACATGTTAATAGAAGAATTATCATCAGTTTTAGAATTTCTTGAACAGTGTATTAATGATTTCGAGAAGAGCATCATTTCTAAAAATGAAAAACAATTAATAGAAGATTTGAAGAAAGATGGAGTTTATCCTATAGATGATGATCCTATTTCAATTAGTGATAAGCATAATAAAGCAATTTTTGATTCTGTTGTTGTTGAGATTAATAAGACTGTACCTTCGATTCGCACGAGAGGAAAAAAAGAACAAAAATTATTTAACAATTTGTTATATGAAACAGTAAAGAGTAGCCCAAGCAGTTTAACTATAATTATGTCAAAAGTTGTCGATTTGACTAAAGAAGACCAGGATAGATTCGCGGAGTTACTAACCAAAATAGAACTTTCACAAATAATAAAAACAATTGATTCAGTTACAAAAAGAATCTCTTTTTTAGAAGAAATTTATGATTTAGTATATACAGACCTAGGAAAAAATGTAAAAGAGAGAAGCCAATTTCAAAAAATTCTTGAGAAAGAATTATGGATATTTGGAGAACAATACGCATTTAGTGTTGTTGACAGGAGTATAAAAAACGTACTCAATAATTTTTCTTATATATTTAATAGAGAAGATATAGAAACAGGTAAATTAGAAGATGGTGAACTAATACCTGATATATGTTTGTTTACAACCAAGCCAATTGGAGATAATCAATATGAACACTTGGTTGTAGAAATAAAAAGACCTACAAAGGTTTTAGGGCATAACGAGTTAAATCAAATAAAAAAGTATGCATCAACGATTAGTTCTCAGCCTCCTTTCCAAAACAAAGGGCATAAATGGAATTTTATATTATTAGGGAAAAATTTTGACAAGGATCTTTCTTTTGAAATGCAAGAAAAAGATAACGGTGTTATAATTACTAACCCCCAATCCACTGTTAAGGTTTTGCAGTGGGAAGATATTATTAGGAATACTAAAAGGCAATATGAGTATTTTAGAGAACAATTACAATTAAAAATAACTAATGAAGATGTTAAGGAAGGATTAAAACAAAAAATATCAGCAATTAAAACAGATTAAAATCAATATGAATTGGATTTTAATAATAGAATAACTCTGAAAAGAGTTTTTGAAATCAAATCTAATGTTTGATTATTTATTAATTATTTAATAAACTAAGCTAAACAAACTCCAAAAACAGTGAACAAAGCCAGCATTTTTGAATTAGAAAGTTTATTAATAGAGACGTTTATGATAGATTTTTAAAAAACAATTATTAATAGTTTTATTAAAACAAATTTTGAAGATGGCTTAATAAAGACAATATTTAGGGGTGCGTAAAATTCGGTAGGGGTGCGCAATTGTATCGTGAGGTAACGCCCTTCGCAAATATTAATGATTAAGATTGATGTTCTAATTCAATCTTTTTTTAACAAAACAGCCCCTTGATTA
>Ga0265294_10009682_pt1 | contig 11068 bp, 9 predicted proteins | sample MunlanPumphouse3_FD_192504 | JGI IMG/M metagenome (GOLD analysis project Ga0265294, IMG submission 192504) | Groundwater microbial communities from a municipal landfill in Southern Ontario, Canada - Pumphouse #3 | ecosystem: Environmental > Aquatic > Deep subsurface > Groundwater | place...
AAAGTTTATTTAGAAAATCTCGGTTGTGCAAAAAATCAGGTAGATGCCGAGGTTATGATTGAAAAATTAGCTCAAGACGGTTGGGAACATACCCAAAAGTTAAAAGAGGCTGATTTAGTCCTTGTGAATACCTGCGGGTTCATTAATATAGCAAAAGAAGAGTCAATTAACACTTTTTTCGAGTTAAATGAAAATAAGAAAAAAGGATCGAAAATTGTCATGACTGGCTGTTTGGCCCAACGTTATGCTTCTGATTTAAGTGAAGAAATTCCTGAAGCTGATGCTTTCTTTGGAAATAGAGATCTAAGTCAAATCTCAGATGTAGTAAATTCTTTGTACTTAGAAAATGAAAAGATAATAATAAGACCTGAATATCCTAGCGTAGAAAAGGAATATTATAAAAGGAAAGAACTTCTTGGTTTTAAAGGAAGTGCTTATCTTAAAATATCTGAGGGTTGTGATCATCGCTGCCACTACTGCGCAATTCCAATAATAAGAGGGCCTCTTAGGTCTAGATGTGAAAAAGATATTATTGAAGATGCAAAGAACTTAATTTCAAAAGGAATTTGGGAAATAAATATAATTGCTCAAGATTTGGCTTCCTATGGAACGGATTTAGGTGATAAATCAAGTCGTTTTTGTGACTTGCTTAAAAAACTTTGTCTTCTTGATGGAGATTTTAGATTAAGACTTTTATACATTCATCCAGATAGTTTCCCTATGGAATTGATTGATATCGTCAAAAATGAGAAAAAAGTGCTTCCATATTTTGACATACCTTTTCAACATGCCAGCGTGAAAGTTCTTCGTGAAATGGGACGAACTGGTACAGCTAAAAGTTATGGTGACTTGATAAGAAAAATAAGAAAAGAAATACCAGAAGCAATAATTAGAACTACCATTTTGCTTGGGTTTATTCATGAGGATGAAGAGACTTTCAAAGAAGTTGTCTCCTTTATAAAATCAACTGAATTTGACTGGATGGGTAGTTTTATTTATTCAAGAGAAGAAGATACACCGGCTTGGAGTCTTAGAACTGAAGTTAAGCAAGAAGAGATGGAAGCTAGAGCTGCAATTTGGAAAGAAGAACTGGAGAAAGAGCAAGAAGTTATTACTTTAAACAGACTTGAACGTTTAGTTGGAAAGGAAGTAGATGTTCTTATTGAAGAGTTAATTAAAGGTGAAGAGTTGGCTATTGGAAGAATATATGCTCAAGCCCCTGAGGTTGATGGACTAACGGTTGTTATTGGTAGAGATATGGAACCGGGAAAGGTCTATAGATGTGGTATTGTTAAAGTTAATGGGGTTGATTTAGAAGCAATAAAGATAGACGGACAGGAAAAATAGTATGGATGATATTCAAGCCAAGAAAGAGTTTGAGGCTTTTAGAAAAGAAATAGAAGCAAAATTAGAAAAACAAAAAGGGTCAGAAAAAGAAGAAGCTGGAGATAATTTATTAAAAGGTTTGAATGAAAAGCAAAAAGAGGCTGTTCTTGAAAATAGTGCACCTCTTTTGGTTTTTGCAGGAGCTGGAAGTGGAAAAACCAGAGTTGTAACCACTAAGATTGCTTATTGTATTAAAGAACTTGGCATTCCAAGTTGGCAGATACTTGCTGTTACTTTCACAAACCGAGCTTGTAAAGAAATGAAAGAAAGAGTTCAAGTTTTACTTCCTGAAATTGAACCAAAAGACTTATGCATAAGGACTTTTCACTCTTTTGGAGCAATGCTTCTACGTTATTACAGTCAGGAAATTGGTTTAGATTCAAATTTTAAAATTTATGATGATGAAGATAGTGCTACTTTATTAACTCAAATTTATCCTGATAGTAAAAAAAAGGATATGAAAATTGTAGCCCATAGAATTTCCAAGGCAAAAGATATGATGAAAGGTCCTTCTGAGTTTAAGAAAGAAGGGGAATTTTATCAGCAGTATACTCGCTATGAAAGAGCTTTAAGAAATACAGGAAATGTTGATTTTGCTGATTTGATTTTGCTTCCAATAAAGCTTTTAAACGAAAGCTCGGAAGTTTTAAAAAAAGTTCAGTATCGTTACAAGGTAATTTTAGTCGATGAATACCAAGATTCAAATATAAGTCAGTTTGCTTTGATGAAAAAATTGGTTGGTCCTGATAACTTTATATGTGTTGTTGGTGACGATGATCAAAGTATCTATCGCTTTAGAGGAGCAGAAGTTAAAAACATTTTGTCCTTTGAAGATCACTTCCAAGGAACTAAGGTTGTAAAATTAGAACAAAACTATAGATCAACTAAAAGTATTCTCTCAGTAGCTTCTTCAATTATAAGTAAAAATATAATTAGGGCAAAAAAAACTCTTTATTCCAATCGTGAAGATGGGAAAAAACCTACTTTGGTTTATGTTGAAGATGAAAGAGTTGAAGCCTCAACAATCGCTAGGATTATACAAAAAGACAATAACTTTGAAGGTTCTGCTATTTTGTACAGAACCAATGCTCAAAGTCAGGTTTTTGAATCTTTGTTTAATAGGATAGGTATTCCCTACAAGATAGTAGGAGCTCTTCGATTTTACGATAGAGAAGAAATTAAGGATGCTGTTGCACTTCTTTCTTTTTTAATAAATCCTAGAGATTCAATTAGTTTTTCAAGGATAATAGCTAAAGGGTCAAGGGGAGTTGGACCGACTTCTGTAAAAAAGATTTTGGAAAAAGCCAGCGATAGGGATCTTGATTTAATTAGCGCCTGTAAAAGTTGTATTGAAAGCGGAGATTTGAAAGGAAAAGCAAAAACTGGTTGTGAGAAATTCATGAAAACCTTTGATGGCCTAGTTGATTTGGTAGGAAAAGAAACAAACCCCGTTCTTATTGAAAAGGTTATGGATGAATTTGGACTTACGAGTTATTACATCAAAAGAGATTCTGATGAGGGAAACATTGATAACAAAAGGGTTAAGAACTTAGAAGAGCTGGTTAATATATTCAGCAGAGAAGAGTTTAGTGAGGGTGTTGATGGAATTAATCAGTTCTTTGAAGAAGCTGCTTTAGACCCTACTCAGATGGCTAAGGATGAAAACCGAAACAAGAGTGGAGTAACTTTAATAACCATGCATAATACCAAGGGTCTTGAATTTGATAGAGTCTTTATTGTTGGGTTAGAAGAGAATTTGATTCCAGGTAGAAACAGTGAAAGTAATGAAGAGCTTGAAGAAGAGAGAAGAATTTTCTATGTAGCGATAACAAGAGCTAAAAATGAACTTTGGATGACCAGTGCTAAATCAAGAAGACAATGGGGACATACAGAATTTCAAAGACCAAGTAGGTTTTTAAATGATATTCCCAAAGAGTTGATTAATCTTAAAGCTGATAATGCTCCTAAACCTTCTTATAACCAAAATGTAAAAACTAATTATAATAGTGGCTATTCACAAAAAACAAAGGAAAAACCTTTTGTAGCTGTGGAAAGAAAAAATAAAATTGACTTTGCCTCTGGAGACAGAATTGAAAGTAGTAGTTACGGTTTAGGTAATGTTACTTCTGTTAGGAAGATTGGTTGTAGGATGGTAATGGATGTAACTTTTGACAGTGGAAGGAAATCCTGTTTTGCCTGTGATAGAGTGAATTTTACAAAAAAATAAGAATTTATCTAGTTGACTACTAGACAAAAATTATTTAAAAAAATATTATGTAGAGCGTTGTGCACATACGTAAAATTTTTTTAATGAACTTTCCCTTCCCACTAAGTTCATTATTAGAGTTGTATGACATTCAGATTGCTCGTCTGAGTAGCATTGCAAAATAATTATTTTTAGGAAGAAAAGATATGAAAACTATTTTTGTTAAACCTTGTGAGGTTGAGAAAAAGTGGTATATTATTGATGCTGAAGGTAAAGAATTGGGTAAAGTTGCAGTACTTGCAGCTAGAATTCTTCGTGGTAAGAAGAAACCTGAATACGTTCCTCATCAGGATATGGGCGATTTTGTGATTATCATTAATGCTGCAAAGGCAGCTTTAAGTGGAAAGAAATATCAAGACAAAGAATACTTCAGACATTCAGAGTATGTTGGAAGTATGGTATGCGAAAAGTATGCAGGTCTTATTGTAAGGAAGCCAACCTTTCCAATGGAACATGCAATTAAAGGTATGTTACCTAAAGGACCGTTAGGTCGTACATTGTTTACAAATGTTAAGGTTTATGCTGGAAGTGATCATCCTCATATGGCACAAAAACCAATTGCAGTTGAGATCTAAGGTAAGGAGAATATGATGGAAGAAAAGAAAAATATTAATCTCGGCCTTGGTACTGGTCGTAGAAAAACTTCAATAGCTAGAGTCTATCTTAGAGAAGGTAGCGGAAAGATTGTTGTTAATGGTAAAAGTTTAGAGGATTATTTCAAGAGTCAAACACATGTAATCATAGTAAAACAGCCTTTGGAAATCACTGATAATTTAACTGGATTTGATATTCTTATCAATGTTAAAGGTGGTGGAATTAGTGGACAAGCAGGTGCTTGTCGTCATGGAATTACTAGAGCATTGATTGCTAATGATGATACCTTGAAACCAGTTTTGAAAGCTGCAGGCTTTGTAACTAGAGACCCTAGAATGGTTGAAAGAAAGAAATATGGTCAAAAAGGTGCACGTCGTAAATTCCAGTTCTCAAAACGTTAAGTTTTATTGGAAATGGAAATTATGGTTTATGCTACAGTTTCAGGAGGGTCATCCCGAAACAGTTTTCAAGCTGTTTCAGAGGAAGGATCCTCTTTTTTTATTCCCAAAGAAGTCTTTTCTCGCAAGCATCTTCATTTGAACCAAGAACTTAGTGAAAAAGAGTTTTTCTCTCTTAAAGATGAATGTGAAAACCTTTTATGTTATAACAAGGCTTTATCTTTGCTTGCAAGCCGAGAATATACTCGATTTGATCTTAAGCGAAAATTACTTTTAAAGAAATTTGATTCTACAGTTATTGATAAGGTTTTAGATGCCTTAATTGACGAAGGAAGTTTGGATGAGAAACGTTTTGCTGAAGCTTTTATTATAAGCAGAGTTAGACGTGCTCAAGAGGGTAAACCAATAATGCAGTTAAGGTTAATTCAAAAGGGAGTACCCCGTGATATTGCCGATAAAATCTTAAGCGAAAAATACACTCAAGATTTTACCGATGAATTGATTCGAACTAATATTAAACGATTTCAACAAAAGCAAATTTCTGAGCAGGATATAAAATTTAAACTTCTGAAATTAGGATTTACTTCTTATGAAATTCGTAGAGTTTTTGAAGAAGACTTTTAACCTTTTACAGCACCTTCTCCAATACTTTCAGTTATTTGTTTTCTAAAGATTACATAGAATAAAAGCATCGGGAAAAGTCCAATTACAAGAGCAGAAAACTGTTTTCCATAATCCGTAGCAAAAGTTCCTGAGAATTTATATATTCCAAGTGGTAGAGATTGAAGGTTTAGTTTTGATACCATTATGTTAATAAGTGCAAATTCATTCCATATTTGTGGAATTTTCAATAAAAATAGAGTTATCATTATTGGTTTTGACATTGGAAGAATAATTTTAAAGAAAATAAGATTATAGGTTGCCCCATCAATTCGGCTGGCTTCGACCATTTCTGTTGGTATCCCTTTAATGTATTCATAACTTAGGTAGATTCCTATTGGAAGAATTGATCCAATATAAACAAGAATTACTCCAAAACGCGAATTATAGAAAAGATGAAAGTCGCTTGCTCTGCAAATTCTCAGAGTTTCAAACAATTGACCTAGCCCCATATCAAGTTGAGAAACTTGTATGAAAATTGGTACCATTAATGTTTGTGTGGTAAGTAGTATACCAAGAATTAATAATGAATAGATTGGTTTTGTTGCTTTTGATTTAATTTTTGCGAAGGCAAATCCTGTCATTAAGGAAAGAATTGTTGCAATTCCAACTGAAAATAGTGTGTAAATTATTGAATTCACAAATAGTATGCTAAAATGACCAATCTTCCAAGCTCCGGCATAGTTTGAGACTACCCAATTATTGGGCATTCCTACCATATCTGTTTGAAATTCAATTGTTGATTTAAAGGAATTAATTATTAACCAAATTACCGGAGCAATTGCCATGAAGGCAAATAATATCATAATAATATAGGCAAAGGTTCTTCCAAAATTACCCCAAAATCCTGTTATTTTATTTGATTTTGTACTCATCTGTCTCCCTCCAATCTTTTTTGTACTGCCTTTGTAATTCCAATTAATACAAGACTAAATACTACCATCATTATCGATATTGCATTTGAAAGTGGATAATTTGGAGTTCCAGTAAAGGCTTTTTCATACATATATATAGATAAGACTTGGGTAATTCTAGCTGGACCTCCTCCAGTCATGGCGTAAATTAAATCAAAGGTACTAAGGGAGCCTGCTATACAAAGTATTGCAGAATTCAGTATTACTCCAGATAATTCTGGAAGTATTATATGTCTTAATATTGTACTTTCTTTGGCGCCATCAATTTGCGCTGAATCCAAGGTTTGAGGGTCAATTTTTTGCATGTTTGCTAAAAATAGGATTAGATACATTCCTGTCCAACACCATAAGGTAACAAATAATATTGGTAGCATTGCTACCCCTTTTTCGTTCAAAAAGGATGCTGACCATTTTGGGCATAGAAGATTAGTTAATAATCGCGTTGTTTCTTCTAAATCTCCAGTTGCTGAAGTTTTTAGAAACGTTGTTAAAACGCTTACAGGGTCACCTAAGAGTGAGGCTGCTTGTGCGTTGATATTTACAAGGTCTTTAATTAAAGATGAATTTACGACCAGAGCTCCATTGAAATCAAGATGGCCATTAAGTACAGCCATCACTTCTTTTGTAAAAGCTGTTGTGTTAATATTGTTTATTATTTGGGAAACTGGTCCATAGGGTGAAAAGATAAGGTTCCACATTATTCCGATAACAATAACTGAAATAACAGAGGGAACATACAAAATACCTTGCCAAAATTCTCCACCTTTGACTGTTTTTCTATAAATTAGGTAGGCGAGTATCATTCCTAGGGGAAGTTGTCCGAATACCGATATTAATACAAGATAAATATTGTTCAAAAGGGCATTCCAAAAATATGAATCTGAAAACAGATAGCTATAATTTTGCAATCCAGTAATTTTCCACCTACTTCCACCGAACATTTTTCCACCTGAGAAGTTACTCAAGGATAGTATAAAGGATAATATTATAGGAAAAGCCATTACAAAAATGAAAATCACCAATGATGGTATTACGAAACGTCTATAGGCTTTTTTTTCTTCTTTTTCTTTATTCAACATTTTTTACTCCAAGCAAAGTAACCCGATGCAGATGCACCGGGTTAGAAAATCTTTATTGCATTGCAATATATTTGTCCATTGCTTTCTGAACTTCTGCTGCAGCTTCTTTAGGTGTCTTGGAACCAAGTCCAATTTCCTGAAGAACTTTATTAAGTACAGTATAAACTGATGGATCAAGAGCGGAATCAAGTACGTAACAAGTGCTTTCTGATTGTGCGTAATACCCCATCATCTTCTTTACGATTGGTTCTACTTTTTTAGCCGATACGTCTTTTCTTGTAGGAACATACCTACCTAGTTCAAGATACTGTTGTTGAATTTCAGATGAATATAAATATTTCATAAGTTTAACAGCTGCTATTTCTTTAGCACTTCCTGCTGTAATAGCTGAGGAAATTCCAAAACCACAACCTAAGGTAGAAGATACTGTTCCAGGGTAATTTTCACCTGGAAGAGCAGGGAATGGAATAAGAGCAAGGTCAGTTTCCTGTTTTGCTGGTGAAATTAAGGATTCACCTGTTGTATGGTTGGTTAAGAATGCTGATTCTTTCCAATCTCCATCTACGAAAAAGGCTGCTTTTCCACTAGCAAATAGTCCTGGAGCCTCACCATAGGCTAATTGAATTGTGTTTCTTGAGATAACGCCATCATCATACATGGTTTTTACCATATTAAGGGCTTGAACAAATTCAGGATCGGTGAACTTTACTTTTCCCATCTTTACATCATCAAACCACTTAGTTCCAACATAACGTCCAGCTATGGTTGAGAATAAGCAAGACTGCATTACCCAGTCATCTTTATTGGCCATAAGAACAGTTTGAATTCCGTTTGCTTTTAAGGTTGGTACCATAGCTTTAAGTTCTTCATAAGTTGTTGGAATTTTAAGGCCTAGACTGGTAAGAAGTCCTTTGTTGGTATAAACAACTGTTGTATAACAAATTGACTGTGGAAGTTCAGCAAGATAACCGGATCCTTGAGTTTTTGTATTTAAAGCTGTTGAAACAAAATTTGATAAGAATTCTTCACCTAAAAGTGGCTTAAGGTCTTTTACGAGTTTGTTTTCATGAATTGCCATTGATCTTCCTGATGGGTACATGTACATAACATCAGGAAGGTTGCCACTAGCAATATAAGCTGATACTTTCTGGTGAAAAGCCTCGTTACATAAATCTTCGGTTACGAGATCTATATTGGGGTTTTCATCTCTGAAGTTCTGCCAAACTTGTCTTTCCTTTTCATATCCAGGTTCAGTGGTATCATAATAATTTAAGACTTTTAGTGTAACTTTTTCTCCAGAATTTTCTTCGATTCCCTCTGCAAAGCCCATGCTTAGAACAAGAGACAACACGGCAAGTAGTAATAAAATACGTTTTATGTTTTTCATTTTTATCCTCCTCAAAAATGATTTTCAATTTTTAATAGGAGATAAAAGAATGTTTTAGATCGGAATTTGCCTTTTTTGGAAAAGTTCGCTTACCAATTTCCCAGCTGCCCCACAGGCTACTGTTGTAGGTCCATGGGATGAATAACGGACATTTATTGATTTTGAAATTGGAAATTGCCAGTTTTCTTTAATTGAATTTTCAAGTTCTTTGCAAATGTCTGAATCCGCGCTTTCAATATCTCCACCGATTATTACATCATTAATGTCTAGGGTGTTTACCAAGAATGCAATGTTTTGGGATATTTCCCTTGTAACTTTTTGCATCCTTTCAGGGTCCTTAAGAAGGTTGTCTAGGCTGAATTCTTCTTGTGAAAGTTGTTTAAAGTGTTCTTTTTTCTCACAAAAAATACTTTTAAACTCTCCCGCAAAAGAATTACTGCCGTAATGGATTTCTCCACCAATGACAAGACCGACTCCGACTCCAATTCGTCCATGTCCTGAATCTGAATAAAGTGAATGCTTGAATTCGATAAACAAGAATAAAAGGTTTTCAGGGCTAATTTTTCGGTTTTCTCTGAATACCAGTTCTGTCATAGCACAGCAGTTAGAATCATTTTCGATTGAAACCGGTACTGGAAGACTTTTTCTAATTTTCTCAATAATTCTGTTTGGCTTGTCAATTTCAAGTGGTACGGAATAAATAATAGTTCCATCCTTATGATTTATAAGGCCTCCTACTCCAATTCCAATTCCTAGAAAATGACCTGGATAGCTTTTAAGCTTTTCAAGGTATTTCCAATAAAGCATTTCAATTAGGGATTTCAAGTTCTTTTGTGTAATAAGTTCATCTTTTTCTTCGGAAAGAAGTATCTTTCCCGAGAAATCAACTGCTACCACCTGATAAGAATGGTGTTGAATGGCGACTCCTAGTATGTAACCAAAATTTCCATCAACATCAAGCATTATTGGACGCCTTCCGACTCCTTGAACAAATCCTTCATAATCACTGGTTTCTTTGACAATGTTATTTTCAAGCATTTTATTGATTATCACCGAAACGGTAGATTTATCAATATTTAGCCGTTTTGAAACCTGGGCTCTGCTTTGTCCGCTGTTCAGCCAAATTTCATGAAGTATTCTGTAGTTTGAAGGTAGATTATTTTCCATATTCCCCAAAATTAAAGCACTTTACCTATGCCTTGTCAATTCAGCTTACCTAAGGTTTGCTGCCACACATCAATCAAGCTTTTGAAAGTCTCAATTTTCCTTTCTACTATTTCTTTTCTCTCTTCAACTGCCTCCTTAGCATTGTTCAAGAATCCTATGAATTCCTGACGGTTGTTATCTTCGAACGAAAGGGCGGCGTCAATACTTGAATTGACTGCTTTCTTTTCGAGATCATCTCCTGTAAAATAGGTGAAAAAAATTCCAAGATCTTTTTTATCAATTTTAAAAAGTCTTGTTTTTTCTCTTACGTAACGAAATCTTATGATGTCCTGTCTCTGACGACTCCAGTAATTTTGTTTTCTTTCTGGAGGAAGGTGAATTAACAAAACCTCAGGGTCAAAGAACATTTTATAACCACAGTATTTACAGTTCAGTACATAATCATCGTCTTCTCCTCTAGTTCCAAATGGATCAAAGGGAACATTAGAAAAAACTTTTTTGTTTAAAATCATGTTGCCTCCAAATGCTATTGAGGTTTGACAAAGCATCTGTGAAGAGGTTAGCATTGAGTTTACTTCTTCATTAAACAACTTGTCTTTTGGCCATGACAAAAGGCTGTTGTGAGCTTGTCCTTCATATACTTTCCTTCCTGCTGAGTCCTCTACGCACCCGGTTTTAGCAAGAACTAGTTCTCCATTAAATTCTTTTTTAAGGTGTTTTAAGGCTTTTTCTATGTAATCTGAACGTATTACTTCGTCATCATCTATCATAATTACATTGTCAAAACCCTTCATCTGGGCATAAACAAGTCCAAGGTTTCTAACTCCTCCGTAACAGTACGTATCTACAAGGCAAAGGGAACTTTTTTTCATCCCTGTCTTTTCTAAGGTTTGAACAACCTTAGAATATAATAAAGAATCAAGCACTGTTATGTTTAGCTCTGATACTTTTTTGACAATATTTAAAACTTTATTTGAAATTTCTTCAGAAAAAGGAACTGGTAAAATTATCACATCTTCTTTAATCCCTATTTGTTCAAGGTTTTCAAGTGTTCTTAGAAGAGTCCCTTCTTCTTCAATAGGAAAGGGATGGTCGAAGACCTTCCAGCTTTCAATAGTGTAGGTACTCCAATAAGTTGGAATGATTAAACAACATGACATTTATAACTCCTGATTAATTAATTGATATTTTCAACTAATTAATTGTCTCACAGGTTT
>Ga0265294_10009683_pt1 | contig 11068 bp, 7 predicted proteins | sample MunlanPumphouse3_FD_192504 | JGI IMG/M metagenome (GOLD analysis project Ga0265294, IMG submission 192504) | Groundwater microbial communities from a municipal landfill in Southern Ontario, Canada - Pumphouse #3 | ecosystem: Environmental > Aquatic > Deep subsurface > Groundwater | place...
AAGCATCTCTTTTAGACTATCGGCTAACTCTTCTAATCTGACTTCAGACTCTTCAATATCCATTTTTGCGAGTTCTTGCATCTCTTTATCTTTTGAGTTAACTAATAACTCTTTGGAATTTTTAATATTCTGTTCAACTTCTAAATATTCTTTATGGGTAGAAAGAATCTCTTCCAATTCTTTAAATCGTTTCGAGATCTTGCCATAAAATCTGCGATCTGACATTACCTTTTGATCATATACTTGCTCTCTTAACTGAGCATGTTCCTCAATAAGAGAATCTAATTTATCTTGAGGTATCATGTTAATACTCCTAATTACTTTTCTAATATTGTTAAATTATCATAATCTCTTACATCTACATCTAAAGCAGACTTCATAGCCACCACTGCACATTCAATCATCTCGTCAGTTGGAGGTTGGGTAGTGATTCTCTGTAAAGCTAACCCTGGGAAAGTGAATACTTTAACTAATGGGTTATTAATATTCTTACCTGAGAATTTTAAAACCTCATAAGAGATGCCAGATACTAAGGGAATTAGAGGAAAGTGAATTAATAATCTTTGCCACCATAATATATTTTTCAACCAATACATCTGAACTATTGTGTCTACTATGGAAAATAGGAAAATAGCAACTAACATTACCAAGAAAATGAAGCTTGTTCCACAGCGAGGATGAAGCGTTGAAAATTTCTGCACACTAGTAGCACCTAGATCAGACTTATTTTCCCAAGCATGCACACTTTTATGCTCTGCCCCGTGATATTGGAATACCCGCTTTACATCTTTCATCTTGCTGATAGCCCAAACATAAATTACAAAAAAGACAATTCTAATTGAACCAGCCAAAAGATTAAATACTGTATTATTCTCCATTTTCTGACTTAAGAAATAGGGAATTACGCCGAACATCAAGATGGCAAAGCCGAAAGCAAAAAGATAAGAAAAGAATTCTTCAATCTTTTTTCTGAAATCAGACTTTGCAGCTTCTTTCTCATCTACATAATCTAATTCGTATCTGGAGGCAGAAAAGGTCAAAGTCTTTACCCCGATTATCATCATCTCAATTAAGGAAACAAACCCTCTAATTAAAGGAATTCCTAATATTTTTATTCGTTTAGTGATACTATCAAATTTTTCTTTCTTTAATTCTAAAGATCCATCTTCCCTTCTTATGCAGGTCGCTATGTGCTCAGGACCACGCATCATTACACCTTCTATTACAGCTTGACCGCCTATGGCAATTTCTTTCACTTTACTCATTTTTTATTCCCTTAATATTACAAAAAAAGCACCACAGGCATTACGCTACTGTGGTGCAAATTCTTAAAAAATCTACTTTTTATTCTTGTTATATTTTTGTTTAAACTTCTCTACACGACCAGCGGTATCAAGAAGTTTCTCTTTTCCAGTATAGAACGGATGGCATTCATTACAGATTGATACATTGATATCACCTGAAGTAGACTTAGTTTCAAAAACGTTCCCACACATACATGTTACTTTAACTTTTTTATACTTAGGATGGATTCCTTCTTTCATCATATACTCCTATTTATCATCATTTGATATTATTCTATTGCTTAATACAATTTCGTAGTTAACATCAAATTCTTTCCCTACAAATATGTCAATATTTTTCTTAAACTATTTATATTTATTGTTGTATCGAGATCTCTGCCATATCACCACTTTTGCTAGCAACTTATCTTGAAAGAGAGAGATTATCCCCCTCTAAGGGCATGTTTAGTTTCATCTCTCACTAACTTAATAATTATCAAGAATCTCACAATTATTATGGCGTATGCAAGTGTGCACTTTTCTCTCTTGCCTTTTAAATAGTAAAAGCCCTCGCTCAGATAAAATTTATTTTTTGGTTTAACAGTAAAAGAGAATAAGCCATAAAAACATAGTTATCTGTAATAGAAGATTTTTAGTTAGGTAGCATATTAAAATTAAACATAGTTTAGATATTTACGTCAAGGACTATTTAGATTAATTAGCCATAAATTTTGAGAATCACCAGGAGTCTTTATTTTTTTTGAGACAATATGTTTATAAGAATTCTAACTATACTTTTTGTTTTTTGGGAATTCTTGTTGTTTGTAAACATGAGAGCTACCGAGACAAGCCTTTTTCTGACGCTACTACGAGATTTTTGTATTTGTTTACATTTCAGCCCGTAGAAAATTTGGATTAATTCGCAAAAATCCATGTTAATGTCCTTTCTTATATTTTAGCTTCTAATTTTTAATTTCCTATTCTCTTTACTTCCTAATAACTTAACTAAAAAAAATATTGCCTAATTTTAACATCTTAAATAAATTGATTTAAATTATGAATTTATACTCAAAAGAGGAAAAAGAAATGTATAGATTAGATGACAAACATTTAGAAAAGGCAAAGGAAATAGTCCTATCAGCACGCAAAAAGAAGTCTTGCAAAGTGTGTTATGATAGGGGATATATTGGCGTAAATCAGCAAAACATGGTAGTGGTTTGCCATAAATGTGTTGATGCAGAAAAGGCTACAGAAGAGTGGAGACAATATGTTCTGGCAAATGAAGATTTAAAAGAGCATTATGAAGAATTCTTTGAGGAAGAAGAGAATCAGCAAGAAGAATCTTCTCAAGAAGATAAGTAATTATTAGCATAAATATGATTTAGAATAAAGGATAACAGATGTATAAAAGTATTAATTTGAAAGAGTCACCTGCCCTTCTCGAAGAGAGAGTCAGGAAGTATTGGCAAGAGAAAAACACCCATAATAAAAGTATAGATAATAGAGAAGGAGCCGAGCAGTTTGTCTTCTTTGAAGGACCTCCAACTGCTAATGGGAAACCAGGTATTCATCATGTTATGGCAAGAACATTAAAGGATTCTGTCTGCCGTTACAAGACAATGCAAGGTTTTCAAGTAAAGCGTAAAGCTGGTTGGGATACTCATGGTTTACCTGTCGAGATTGAAGTTGAAAAAAGTTTAGGCTTAGACGGAAAGCCTGAAATTGAGAAGTATGGTATTGAGCCTTTTAATAAGAAATGTAAAGAATCCGTCTTTACTTACGAAGGTTTATGGCGTAAAATGACAGAACAGATGGGATATTGGGTCGATTTAGATAATCCGTATATCACTCTTGATAATAATTATATCGAAACTGTTTGGTGGATTCTTAACGACTTTTTTAAGAGAGATTTACTCTATAAAGGTCACAAAATTGTTCCTTATTGCCCTAAATGTGGAACACCCCTCTCTTCCCACGAAGTTGCTCAAGGCTATAAAGATGTAAATGACCCTTCTGTTTATGTTAAATTCAAAGCACAGGATATGGAAAACACCTACTTCTTAGCTTGGACAACAACTCCTTGGACACTTCTTTCAAATGTTGCTCTTGTGGTTAATCCTAATGAGACTTATGTTAAAATTAATCTAACAGAGACTAATGAGAACTTAATTTTAGCTAAAGCCAGACTTTCAGTAATTACCGAAGAGTATGAGATAGTAGAAGAATATCTTGGTCAAGATTTAGAGCATAAACGCTATGAAAGACTCTATAACTTCTTAGATGTAGAGGAAGACGGCTGGTACATAGGAATAGCTGATTATGTAACAATGGATGATGGTACTGGTGTAGTTCATACAGCTCCTGCTTTTGGTGCTGATGACTACAATATCGGAATGAAATATAGATTACCATTTATTAATTTAGTGGATGGAGAAGGTAAGTTTATCGAGGCTGTAGATCCTTGGAAGGGTATCTTTGTAAAAGATGCTGATAAAGGAATCATCAGGGATATGAAAGAGAAAAATGTTCTTTATAGAAGAGAGCAAATTAAGCATAGTTATCCCCACTGCTGGCGTTGTAATTCTCCTCTTATTTATTACGGCAGAGAAAGTTGGTTTATCAGAACTTCTCAATTTAGAGAAGAGTTGATGAAGAATAATGATACTGTGAATTGGTATCCAAGCTTTGTTGGTGAAAAAAGATTTGGTGAATGGCTCAAGAACAATATTGACTGGGCTTTATCCCGCGATAGATTCTGGGGAACTCCTCTCAATGTTTGGGTATGCGATAAATGTGGTAAATTAGACTCGGTAGGTTCAATCGAAGAGCTTAGAGAGAGAGGATATTACAAAGACGGTTCTAAGGTTTCTGAAGATATTGAACTCCACAGGCCCTATGTAGATAATATTCATTTAAAATGCTCTTGTGGTCACGATATGGTGAGAACACCAGAGGTGATAGATTGTTGGTTTGATTCTGGTGCTATGCCTTTTGCTCAATGGCATTATCCATTTGAAAATAAAGATAGATTTGATCAAGAATTATTCCCAGCTGACTTTATTTCTGAGGGTATAGACCAGACTCGTGGATGGTTCTACTCTCTACTTGCTATTTCCACTATTCTTAAAGGGAAAGCTCCTTACAAGAATGTATTGGTGAATGATTTGATTCTCGATGCTAATGGGATTAAAATGAGCAAATCAAAAGGAAACACTGCAGATCCATTTGAGCTCATGAATAAATATGGGGCAGATGTCATTCGATGGTATCTTCTCTATGTTAGCCCTCCTTGGATTCCAACCAAATTCAATGAAAAAGGTGTAGCTGAGATTCTCGGTAAGTTTATGGGAACACTTAAAAACGTCTATTCTTTCTATACTACTTATGCTAATATTGATAACTTCAAAGCTAGTGATTATGAATTTGACCAAAAGAAAAGTGCAGAAATTGATAGATGGATTATCTCCAGAACTAACACTTTAATCAAAAATGTTACTGAATATAATGATAAATATGACTTTACTAAGAGTGTAAGAGCTATTCAAGAGTTTGTGCTTGATGAAGTTTCAAATTGGTTTGTAAGACGTTCTAGAAGAAGGTTCTGGTCTTTCGAACTTGATGACGATAAGAAAGATGCCTATATGACCCTTAATTTCGTCTTAGAAACAGTTGCTAAACTTATTGCACCTTTTGCTCCATATATGGCTGAAGATATTTATACTAACTTGACAGGTAAAGAATCTGTGCACTTAGAAAAATATCCTGTTTGTAACGATGCTGTCATCGATACCAAATTGGAAGCTGAGATGCAGACTATTATTACTCTCGTGGGTCTAGGTCGCTCTGCTCGTAACACCTGTCAAATCAAAGTCAGACAGACTCTACAGACAATCTTCGTTCCTGCTTCTACCCAAGAAGTAGTTGAAAGAATGACAGACTTGTTAGTGGAAGAGATAAATATTAAAGAGATTAAGTACATCTCCCGTGATGATGATTTCGTTCATTATGATATGAAACCAAACTTCAAGGTAATGGGACCAAAATTCGGTAAAAGTATGAAACTAATTGCCAAAGCTCTTCCTCAAGAAGATGCTTCTAAGATTATTACTGCTTTTAATAATGGCGAAAGTTATAACCTAGTAATCAATGGTGAAATCTTCCCTATTACTGAAGATGATGTTGCTATCTCTATTCAGCAAAGAGAAGGCTATACTTTCGAATCTTATAAAGACATGTGGATAGCTCTTGATACAGTCTTAACTCCAGAGTTAATCAGAGATGGCTATGCTCGTGAAATTAATAATAAGATTCAATTCACTCGTAAAGAGAAAAATTTCGATATCATGGATAGAATAGATGTCTTCTATAATGCTGATGATGAATTAGCTCAAGTGTTTACTACCTTTGCAGACTTCATTGCTTCGGATACCCTTACTGATAGTTTTATCAGACAAGATAGTAATTCAGATATGGAAGAATATGATATTAATGGCAAAACTCTTTATATGAGATTAGAAAGAAAAAAAATTAACTTAGAAATTATATAGAGAACTGGGACTGATAAACAGTCCCAGTTCTATTTCAGCCCATATTATAGACTTTGGTGGGAGTTTACAAAATTTCTCAGGCTTGTGATGTTCTTGTCTTGGATACTTAGACACTGAAAAGATACTTAATATCATCTAAAGACATGTTATTCGATCTAAAACCTTGCAAAAGATAGCTTCCATATGAGCTATTAACAATAATCTTATGCAAATGAGAATACTTTTCACCTGTTTCTTCATTTAATTTACTATAATCTTGTAAATTCATGAAAAAAAATTATTATTTTTTTTGCTGATTTTCGAAAAGCTTAACTAAAATGTGTTATATGATAATATTCAAAATAAGAATATTACTCGTTGTGTAAGTCATTATAATCAGCTCTTAAGTAAATTTTAAAATCTTCAATATCATAATTAAAATAGTCTAAAAACTTACGTATAAGCCTAACTATAGAATCACTACTTAAACAAGAAAATATATAGGTCTTATTATCTTCAAGTAACTTAGGATCTAATAGTTCAGCTGGATTAGATGAAATCATCTTATTTTTTCGTCCTATAAACAGCTCATTATCAGTAAGATTACGAAACTCATCACCATGAACATTTAACAGATTATTAGCTACTCTAAGTAATATTGCTTTAAAACTGGTTGCATAATGTTTTTTACCCTGCCAAGAAAAAGCATAAGGTCGCTTGAACTTATAGATTTCTGTTAAATCATGTGGAATCTCATTATCTACACAATATAAGGAATAATCTACTTTTTCTTTAGAATCAGCACGCACTTGGGGTGCAGTTAATTTTGTATCAATTTCAGGAGTAGTATTTGGCTCTGGAAGTTCTAAATCAACGATTTGAGAAAGAATAGAATCTCTAGCATTATCTAAGCTCTCTATCAACTTTATTACCTCAATTGACTCTTTATATTCCTTACTTCCTAATCTTGAATTACTAACCTTTATCAAGTCCTCTATACTCTCATCAATGATATCTGCTAACATTAAGATAGCCTCTTTAATATCAGATGCTTTATCTGGTAGTTCCAATAACAACTCTTCTAACATCTGCTTAGGTATCATTCTCTCCTCCCTTGTTTAGATAACTTTATGATTAAATCAATAAACTTATATTCTGCAGGGTCTCCATTGGGCATTCATTGGGGATCTAATAGGGGTCTATTAGGCATCCATTGGGCTGAGATTCAATAGATGTTTAGTGAAACAGCAATAAACTGACAGTAAAGAAACAACTATTAAAGGGTGGGAAAAAATTGCAGTGTCTTCCCCATTACTAAGCCTTCAGAAAATGTATTACTATAATGACAAAAGGTAGTGTGGAGAAACTTTAATTCTTTTTTTCTTCATTAACTAAACAAGCAATTAACTCATTTACTTTTTTAATCCCACTTTCATAGTTACATTTTGTAAAAACAGCAAGAGCTTCGTTAAGTTTATCTTTAGCTCCTTGTGGATTCCTCAACTCAATATCGCAAGTTGCCCAATTAAATAGTGCTATTCCTTCGCTTTGCTTACTTCCTAAACTGTTCAATATTTTAAATTCCTCTTCAAAATTAGAGGCAGCATCAGTATATCTCTTTTGAGTCTTGCATGAGGTACCCAGGAGACCATATGAATTTGCTACTCCTTCTAAGTCTTCAATCTTTTTCTGATGTTCAATATTTTCCCGAATTAATTTATCTGCTAATATAAACTTACCAGTTTTAATATAGATTTGAGCAATAATATTATTCACGAAACTATGAGTTCTTAAGTTATTCATGCTAATACCAATATCTCGGCACTCCAAAGCATAGTTTAGTGCTTGTTCAAACTCATTATTAGACATGTTAATCAAAGCTAAATTGTAGAGAATACGAGATACTTGGTTTGTATTATGACTGAGGCGGGCAATTTCTAAAGCTTCAAGAAGTAGAGATAAGGCTTCTTCAATATTCTTCTCATTATATTCCAGCATTGCTAAATCAGACATAGCCTTACATTTATTAATTCTATTACCAGTCTCTTCTGAATATTTAAGTGCTTTAAGATAATAGCTTTTAGCTTGATATTTATCTCCGAGGTGATAAGTCATCACCCCAATATTATGAGCACCACTAGCCATAAGATTAGATGTACTGAGAGTCTCAATTAAGTTTAGATTTAACTTAAAATAATGAAGTGCATCATAATACTTTGATTTCTCCATGAAATAGACCCCTAATAAGTTTGCTATTCTACTAATATAGAGATCATTGTCAGAGTCTAAATATTTATCTAATAATTCAATAGATATTTTTTCAAACTCTTCTCCCCGATTAAGATAACGTAGAGAATCTAAATAATAAATTGTTAAGTGAATTTTATATTCTGAGCCTTCATAAAAATCAATAATATCTTTTGTAAAAGTAACTAATTCGCTAAATTTTTCCTGGATAAACAGTGATTTGGCTTTTAGATAATTAAGTTTTAACCACTGTGAAGTATTAGGTGTTATTAATCCTTCTAATTCTTCAATATCTTTATTAGATATATCAATCTTACTTTCCTCTAGATTAATCTCTACAACTTTTAATTTAGTATCAATCATAATTTCCTCATTGGTAATTCGTTTTTCATCCATGTAATCAAGTAGTTGTGCACAGAATTTTATTGCAGCACCATATTTATGATACTTAATTGAATCATCTATAGCTAATCTTAAATAGGTAATAGACTTATCAACTAAATTTCCATTTATAGAATTATAAATCAACTCTTCAAAATGATGATTAAGATTATTTTTATAAATCTTTTCCATCGATTCTAATGCTTTTCTATGAATATTTACGCTCTGGCTAACTAAAAGTAATCTGTAAATGCAATCTCTGTATATAGTATTTCTAAAAATATAGTTAAATTCTAAAACTGGATACCATAGATTTTCAATCTCCCCTTCAGCAAGAAATCTCGAAATATCATTTGTGCCCATCATTTCTTGAAGAATTCTTTTGTCAAACTTATTTCCAAGGACTGTAGCTATTTTTACAACTTTCTTTAAAATATCATCTAGTTTATCTATTCTTTCTAAAATCATATCTTCTATAGTATCTGGAATTGAGTAGGTGTCTTCCAACACAAATTTATCTTCTTTTAACAATTTCTCTCGTTTGATATAACTTACTACTTGCTCTATATAAAAAGGATTACCTTTAGATTGGTCGATAATTTTATTTAAAAACTTTTCTGTAATCTTTACCTTATCTTCAAGATCATCATGCAAAAAAGATTCAATCATTTTAACTGATTCTTCTCTGCTTAAATTATCTAACTCAAAAAATCTATTGTCATAAGGAATATTTAAATCATCAAACAAATCAATTTGCCTATCCCTACTCAAGATAATGATAGTTATTGGATAGTCTTCAATTAAGGGATAAAAGTATTGCAAGAAATTATAACTTTCTGGGTCAATATAATCAAAATTATCAATAATCATTACTGTAGGGCGATTCAAAGATAGCAGTCTAAATATATTAGTTACTGCATAGAGAGTGTTTTCATACCTACTTTTAATAACTTCACTATCAACATTCTCAGCTACAAACTCTTTAATACCTATAAAATTCTCCAATAATCCTATGCCACTATTTAACTCATGAATAAGAGTTTTATTACTAACATTTTGTGCCAAATTATCAATAATCTTGACTACTCTATTTCTGTTTTCCTGATAATCATCTGAATCATTAATCTTGAAAAAGTATTTAAAAAATGAGATTAAAGGATTATAATTTTGCCTGAGGACTGTATCGCATTCCATATAAACCCATGTGTAATCAGACTTTCCAAGCAAGTTAACCAACTCAGCAACCAGCCTTGTCTTGCCAATTCCTTCATCTCCAAAAATATTGAGTATCTTTGAGACAACATTTAAAGTAGAGTCGTTAATTTTTTTACTAATGGTAAGAAGTTGCTTTTCTCTACCAATAAACTTATTATTAAAAGAGAGAAATTCATTGATGAACTTAGGACTATTTAGTACATAAGTTGGAACTTTAGCTTGAAATCCTTTATAATTACGATATCCCTTCATAATTATCTTAAAATTCTTACGAGCTTTATTGAATATATATTTATCTACTAATATCTCATTCCTGTTTGCCTGCATTGCCATTTGTGCAGACAGATTAACCGACATTCCCAGCACTGTGTATTCTCCACGTGTATTCCCCCCTACAAATCCAGCATAAGCCTCTCCATAGCTTATCCCTATTTGGGGGTTATTTGGCTGATAACTCTTCACCTCTAAGGCAAAGTTACACGCCCGAGAAGCCACATCTTTATAGGCTTTAAGAGCACCAAATACTACTAAGATTATCATACCCTTATCTGAATAATCAACCTTGTTAAAATAGCCTCCATAGCGATGAGATAGGTTCATTACTCGTACAATAAACTTATCATTATGGTAGGTGTTTTCAAAAACAATAAAACAACTAACTACCTTTCTGAATTCTCCAGTTTTATCATGATTTCTAAGAATAGGAGGAAGAAACTTGTCATAATTCTGATAAATATCATCTTTATAATCAATAACTTTTTGATCAGTTTCATGACCTTTATCACTAACAGGGAAAGAATATTTTACTTCTCCCCTGCCTGCTTGCATTATTGCCTTGATAGCAGAATCCACACCAGTACCAGAGAATAAGTAAGTAGAATAATAATCGGAGTTATAAATATTTAAACAAATTTCTCCAAAGCCAACCCCTACTTTAATGGCTATTAAAAAAGCTAAGTCAAAATTATTTTTTAAGTTATAATTATCTACTGTTGAGATGATCTGAGAAGTGAGTTTGGTAAAATCAATATGAGCTACTTCATTATCTGGAAATATAGCAATAAATGAATCTCCGGCAAAAGAAGATATGAAGCCATGGTTTTTCCCAATAATTGTAATTAATGGTTCGAATAGGTTTCGAATAATGATAGCAAGTTCTTCAGCTCCTGCCACCCCTTTTCCCATCAAGAGCTGTGTTAGCTCTGTAAATCCAGAGATATCAACAATCAGGATATGGGCAAATAGCTCTTTCTTATATTTCCCTTTCCTATATTCATTTAGAACAAAATCCGGAACAAAACTTTTATATTTCATTTCTCTCCCTATTAATCAAGAAAACAAACCCTCTGACGAGGGTTGTTTTTTTCATATATGCTTTCATTATGGAGAGAAGATTATTTAGTCAATATAATTTTT
>Ga0265294_10009684_pt1 | contig 11067 bp, 15 predicted proteins | sample MunlanPumphouse3_FD_192504 | JGI IMG/M metagenome (GOLD analysis project Ga0265294, IMG submission 192504) | Groundwater microbial communities from a municipal landfill in Southern Ontario, Canada - Pumphouse #3 | ecosystem: Environmental > Aquatic > Deep subsurface > Groundwater | place...
GGTACATCAAACTTCTCGCAGACAGGCATCGAAAAATTGATTCAGGCGGTAGGAACGCTGTTCGACCCTTACAAAGCCATCACCGTTAATCCCAACTTGAAGCCAAGGATAGAGGAAATTCGTTCGTTTGTTGCTGATGGATATCTTCCACAAGTTAGAGTGATTGCTTGCAATAATGGCTTGGTCTGGAAAGAGGAAGCGCAGGAACTAATAGAACATACCGGCTTTGGTGATCAAGTTTTGTTCGAGCATGTCAATCATGATCGTCTGGTGCTCATAATTCAATCACTAAAACCAGTGGATGATACTGTCCGGCTTACAGGTAAAGCTATTGTCGAAGATTATGACTTCCGCAGAGTATTAGTGGGTAAAATTGCAGTGTCTGAGCTTGCTGCTATCTTTGATAGGCATGGTGACAGGCTCCTTGAGAGGAATATTCGACGTTACCTTGGATTGCAGGGCAACCGCATCAATGAGGGAATCGCTCACACCCTGACAATGCCTACCGAGCAGTCAAACTTTTATTTTTACAACAACGGTATCACATTAACCTGCAACCAGTTTCAACACAATGCCTTACAAGGTGAAAATTGGTCTGTGAAACTGTCAGGAATGCAAATTATCAACGGCGGACAAACCTGTAAGACAATTCAGCGAACACTTGCTTCCGGGTCAATAACTGCTCCGAAGGCATCTGTCCTTGTAAGAATTTATGAGTTGCCGAAGGGTGAGGAAGACTTGGTTCGCAATATCACATATGCGACCAATAGTCAGAACCCTGTTGATCTGCGAGATTTGCGTTCAAATGACGACCGACAGCGAAAACTTGCCATGTCGATAGAACAGCTGGGCTATAACTATAGACGGCAGAGAAGCGAAGTGGCTACAAAACCTACTGATATCACTAGTGGGATAGCCGCTGAAGCTGTGCTTTCTATCTGGCGTCACCGTCCACATCAAGGGAAGTTCATGACGGGCGGACATTTCGGAAAACTTTATGACATCATTTTTAGTACTGATTTGAATGGCGCCCAAGTGATCATTGCGGTTCTCTTGTTCAGGATTGCTGAAAACAGACGCAAAAGGCCAGCAGCTGATGCACCTGAATTTATCAGGTACTCTTCCTGTTTTGTCGCGATGCTTATGGGGGATTCATTACTTTCCGAAATGGGTATCAAACTCAATCAGCTTAACCACCGTCAATTTGAAGATGCGCGCAAGCTTATCGAGACAAAAGGAGATGAATACCATTCTGCTGCAATGGGTCTGATCAATGTGGCTTTAAGCGTTTTATATAAGAATCAAGAAGTGAGTCTACAACGTTTGGCTGCAACATTCAGGCGTGGTGATCTTATTGAAATACTTCACCTCTTGCCAGATATATTGAAGGAGAAGGCCAAAGAATGATCTTACCGACAAAAGGGTATGAAGGAGCCCCCGAAGGCAACCCTTGAAAAGAGAAAAATCGAATAAAAAGGCGAAGTCCCAATCAGGCAGTTGGACACCGGCGGGCGATAAAGCCGCCCGGCGGGTTAACTGCACAAGTCCGTTGGTCACCGAGACAAAGGCTCCGTCTTAGTGAACAACGGTGGAGCTGGACGCCATTTACAGGAGGATAATTGATGAGAAGAAATCTAATCAACGTGACCATTGGAGTTTTCGCTGTTATATTCATCATGGCGACTCTTTCACTCGCTGAAGATGTTTCAACGCAAGCGCCCAAAAAAAGCAAATCAAGGAAACAAACCACCTCAAAAGAGAAGGCATCTACAGCACCAGTCAAGAAAGACACCGGGGCGCCTAAAATAACTCGGGAAAATTGCCCCCAATTTCTCCCAAATAGTGAAGGACGTAACACCACTTCAGCACGAATATCAGACGTTAGTTACTAAGGTGTCGTCATGTTGCTAACTGTTCATCCGGAGCACCCCCAACCTCGCTATGTTGCTCGTGTAGTCAAGTGTTTACAGGATGGGGGAATTATTGCTTATCCTACCGATACCACCTATGGTATTGGTTGCTCTATCTTTAATAAAAAGGGTATCGAACGAATTTATCAGCTGAAACAGCGTGATCACAAAAAACCATTCTCCTTTATTTGCCCCAGTCTGTCGGAAGTATCACGTTATGCCAAGGTCAGCAACGTTGCATTCAAAATCATCAAACGATATCTTCCTGGTCCTTACACCTTTGTATTAGAGGCGACACGCGATGTGCCCGACCTTTTACTGACCCGTCAGAAAACTGTGGGTATTCGTATTCCTGACAATCGAATTTGTCTTGATATTGTTCAGATGTTGGGTAACCCAATCATTACAACAAGCGCCAATCTGTCTGGAGAAGAACCGGTCGGTGATCCAAACATGATTGACGTAAACTTTGGCGGTAAACTCGATTTTATCGTTGATGGTGGTGTACTTACCACAGATGTCAGTTCAGTGGTAAGCCTTGTGGGCGATATTCCTGAGATCCTGAGGGTGGGGATTGGAGATCTGTCCTGGTGCTCTTAATACAGATTCCCGAGGGCAATGCTGATGCGTAAACGCACTATTCGCAAGGGGTTGCGATATATTTTGGCCGCATTGCTCCTGATTATTCTGGCAAGTTATTATCATGCTGAACTAGCTGGTTTTTTTGCATTTTCTGTTAGTGCGGAAGAGCGTTTCTATGGTCTGGAAATTTTTCTGGCTGCGGTCGCGGGCAGTTATGGTGTTGTCCTGACAGTGTTTGGTTTTGTGTTGTCGGGGGATGCTCGTGATGCAGGTATACGCTTGCTGCCAGTTTTTTTACTGATTGTAACGGCGGTCATGCTCTTTTTCTTTTTGCTGATATCATCCTTGAACGGTACGTCGAATCCAAGGCCTCTACCCCCAAGGGAAACAATCACTATTTAAGGGGAGCTCGCCATGGCCTTTTCTCTAGACCGCACCAGAAGCTTTATAAAGATTGATGAACCGGATCTTATTTCCATTCACCGATCAAACTCTCCAATTGTACTGACTGATTATAATCATGGACACTTCTTCGATGCATTCATCTGTGCTGCTCATGAAAATAATTTGTTACGTGTCTATATTGGTCTGCACGACTCTCAGCTCAAATCAAATCTGGTCTTTGTTGCCGACCCTGTTGCGTTTGACAATAAAAATACCGCTATACTTATCAAGGAGGCCGAAACTTTTCTGACTAATATTGGTTTTAGCATGGAGCTGATCAATATGGAATTCAGTCCTGCAATTCGCGAAGTGATTATGCGTGATTTGAAGGTCATGCGGGAGCCCTCCCTTTCTATCAGATTTGATGCCGCCATGTTTGCAATTGAGGAATTAACAGTAGAAAAAAATGAATTGATCCAAAAGATGTTTCGAGCCCACAAAGCATTTAAAGCTGAAGTGGACAAACTCAGACAGCAACTTGTTTTGGCAAATTCTGCTGCGCTTGAGGCTACAGATAAATCGGTCTCTGACGAAGAATCCGTTGCTGCGTTGATGGTGGAGCGGGACTCATTACGAGCGGAACTAGCAGTTATTCGGGAGGAAATAGAGGCGGTCAGAAGCGAACATGACACAATCATGGCAGTACAATATAACGAAATACATACTCTACAGGCTGCATTGGCAATTGCCGATGAGAGTTTATCTTTAGAGCGCACTAAAAACGAATCCGCTCTTCAGAAAATGGACGCGCTGGAGAAAAATGCTGCTGTGGATCTGAAAATGCTAAAGAAAAGGATTGATTCACTAAGTGATGAGAAACACATGCTGGAATCGATGGCTGCTGAAATGAATTTTAAGGCCAAGAGAGAGATCGAGCGTCTTCAACAGATCAACCAGTCCCAGCGTAGCGCCGCTATCAAGAAGGTCAAAACCCTTATAGAAGAGATGCGCCAACTCTCCGAAGCTCGTGCTGTTATGACATCTCCTCCCGGAGTATCGCTTTCAACAGCAGACGTCAAGAAATCTTCAGAATCAGAAAGTGAGATGGAGATACTACACCATGTCACTGATTCAGCAAGTTCAGGTGAAGCTTTCTCAAATCCCTTCGGATTCTCTGATAAATCTGAAAATATCAGTTTTGAACCAGATTCAACATTGAATGGCATTCCTTATTCCAGACTTGAGGATGTGGTTGAGGTGCATCGTTCTTTCAATAAAATACAGGCTGCGCCCATCGGAAAACAGGTGCAGAGTTGTGATGGTTTTGTTTGTCTTGTTAAGGTTGGGCAGTACATGTTGGTGTATGTGGTCTGGTTTATGAATGAAACCGGCGAAGTGCTTGTCTGCCGCCCTGATCACATTCCTGAAAGTTTAGATATCGCCTTGAATATGGTGCGGGATGGGATCGGATATTTTGAACGGGTTGGTTTTATTATGGACAAATTGATTCTTAAACCTGAATCCGAACAACGACAGAATCAGATCGATTCACTTTCGTTCTTTCAGAAGATAAGTATCTGACTCGTTTCGGGCTTTCAAAAAAGCATGGACACTGTCCTTCGTCGTACTGTAGTCTGTTGCAGTTACCACGTGCGTGGCTGCGTGCTCACGCTTGTGGCGCTGCTTCAGGAGTTGAAAAATATCCGGACTAATACGCCTGAAGAAAGGAGGCAAATCACTTCCCAAGGTATATTTCCGGTAAAAATGATATCCATTTCTTCATAGGGTTCGAACCCTGATAAGTTGGTCACCGCCTCAGTCGGGTTAAACTCCATCATCGGCACATGCTTGAAGGCAACTGCATGGAACACCACCTCCGGCTTGAACTCGCTGAATACCCACTCGATACGGTCATGGCGGCGAACATCGGCAAGCACCGGCGCCAAGGATAAATCGGGCCAGACATTAGCCAGTTCGTGTTCGATATGGTAGAGCGGCCTCTCGACCGAATCAAGCAGAATGATCTCGTATAGTTCATAGCGGGCTACCTGTCGGCATAGCTCGCTGCCGATGCTTCCACCAGCGCCAGTCACAAGAACCCTCATACCCTTCAGGTAAGCGCTGATAGCCTTGTCGTCCAGTCTTGCCGGTTCGCGCCCCAGCAGATCCTCAATTTCAACATTCTTGATATGTGAAACTTGTACCTTGCCGGAGATCAGATCCGACAGGGCAGGCAGGATCTTGAACTTGACGTCAGCCATCTTACAGCGTGGCACGATGGTTCGCACCACCTTGCCACGCGCCGAAGGGACAGCGATGATCACCTTTTATATTTTCATGTCCTTTATCAGACGTGAAATCTGCTGGGTATCCCCAAGAACCGGCACCCCTCCCAGAGTTAGCCCTTGGCGGACCGGATCATCATCCAAGAAACCCACGACATTGTAGTTGGCACGCGGGTTCTTCCTTATCTCACGCATCAGTTCGTGGCCGATTTCGCCAGCCCCCACCACCAAGGTTCTGGGACTCTTTGTTTTGCCGGACGGTATGACAAAGATCTCACGGTAGACACGCCACACCAAACGGCTGGATGCCATAAACCCAAAAAGGATCGCCCAGTCCAGTATGGAGTATATAACGCTGCTTGTTATTTTTCTATTTACAGAAAAAATCAGTTCATCCCGAATCACCAGTTCGTAATAATTGTACGCCAAAACCGTCCGGGAAACGGCGTCCACCCGGATCTTTGACACCTCGGATGTATGCGTTGGTGGTCATTGTCTTGAACCAATCCATCACATCACCCAACGTAGGGGCACCCCCATGTGGGTGCCCGTGTTTTCCGGCGCCATGTGGCAGCACAGGTGTTTCAACCATTAAATGAGCAGATGCGGATTTATTTTATTGTCAGAGGTAACAAATGATGTAAAATATGATTATCATATTTAACGGAGGTTGCTATGCAAACAGCGATCAGTTCAACCGAGGCGGTGAGAAATTTTTCAGAACTGCTCAACAACATTAAATACCGTGGAGATCGGTATATCGTTATCCGTGGCGGAAAACCGGCTGCATCCCTGGTTCCGGTGGAACTGATCCGTAGCGGCGCAACTCTGGCTGACCTGCGTAAGATTGTGCAAGCCTTTCCCCATCTTGACAGCAGTGATTCCTTATTTGAAGCTGATGTCATAGCTGCGGCAAGTTCGCAGCCTTCAATGCCCGAGGCTCTGTCATGGGAGTGATACTCGACTCCAGCGAGATAATCGCACTGGAAAGAAGCCGGGGGATAGTCGAAAATCTTGTGGCTGGCCGTGAAGATGAGCCGTTCGGTATCAGCGTGGCAACAGTGGCCGAACTTCTCCATGGAGTCGAGCGAGCCGACACGGAAACCAGGAAAATAAGACGTCAGGCCTTTGTGGAAAAAGTAATCGAGATGATCCCTGTATTTCCGTTTGATATTGGAGTTATCCGCATCTACACCAGAATATGGGCATCGCTGGTGCATCGTGGTTTTACGGTAGGGTCGCATGATCTGATTATTGCAGCTACGGCTATTTCTCTGGATTACACGATTATTACCGCTAACCGGCGCGATTTTGAGAAGATTGAGGGATTACGGCTCGAAGTGCGGCAGGCGTAACGTACTTCTCACATATACACAGGATAAATATTCCAGGAGGTGAGGAGTTTGCCATACTTCTACCATTAACCGACATTAACGGCGCCATACATATCTCAGAGCGGATTCGGCAGGAGGTGCTGCAATTCGCTGAAGACAAGCGGATCATGCAGGTCTGGTTTGCCGGCGTTCACAGCGATATCGGTGGCGGGTATCCGAGCCGGGAGTCTCAGCTTTCAGACATTACCTTGGCTTGGATGATCAACGCTGCGCGGCAACATGGTATGGAGTTCATTTCTGATTTCATGGATTACCTGGACCCCAATCCAACGGGCATGCTTCACAACTCATACGAAGGCGCGTGGAAGGCCCTTGGAGAGAATGTCCGGGGCATTGGGAACCAGGAGAGCATTCATTCGTCCGTGAAAGCCCGCTTGGAAGGTAATATCGGCTACAGCCCTGCCAATCTTCCGGTCGATCCGCACTATGTGTGATAGGGGGGTGGGTATAAGTGCTAACTTAGAGAGGGGTCAAAAAACTAATATCATGAGAAAATAGAAAATGTAGCGCCACTTGACTTTTTTCGTAGCCGTAACTTAACTAAATAGCTAGAGTTATTTTTGATGGTGACAAATGTGGGCCAGGCACGCTTATATTTCATGTAGATTTGTTCAGATGTGGCAACCAGCCAATTCACTCACGTACAATTGCGGAAGTATCCTCTGACCACAAATGGGACAGATAACCTCGAACACGGTGAAGGAACTGCTGTTGATCTTCATATCGGATACATGCACGGTCGTTTTCAGCAACTCACTCAGGCCAAGTTCCTGGCCGCAGCAGGTCGGCTTCACTTGTCGAACCGTCTCTCCCCTGAAAACAGTCTCGTAATTCCTAAGTATAAACAGCTTGCGCTGTATCTCATCAATTGGTTGCATGGCTCATCCTCCCGCTACCGGCACATTCCCGAACCCTGATAAACAGGATAAGTGTGTTAACCTATCAGACGTGCTCCTGTTCATGAGACCTTCCATTACTCTCCGCATGATATGAAGTAGAGTACAAAACCTCCTGTGACGGACCGTCCATAAGCTGAATCTGGATTTTTTTGAGATAATTGCCAAGATCCCAGCCATTGTAATAGTTGAACCGCACCAACAGATCCGTGGAGACAGGCGATTTAGGCGCCTCATCCCCAATGCGCAGACCCATGTCGCGCAATTCAGTCATAATGAAACTGCGCAGATAACAAGCGTCCTCGTCCGACTGCTCGATATAGGCGGTTGTATAACGGGAGAGGTCGATAGTAGCAGCATTGACTGAATTGTTAGTGTTGCAATCAACAAGAATACTGCAACGGATAATCATGTTGAACAAGCTCATACATCAACACCTTTGGCGGTAAGCACTGCGATTCAATTAACAGCCGGTTTTTTGTGATTGATTCGGCCATCCATAACGGATCACTATTGCAAAACATCCTGAATAGTTTTCACAAGTGTGCTCTGACTCAGCGGTTTTGCAAGAAATTTCACATTATCTGTAGTTTGTATCTCTTTGAGAATATCGGAAGAATAACCACTGATAAAGACAACCGGTAAACCCGGCCTGAGCCCACTCAGCTGCTCATACATCTCCCTACCGTTCATAATTGGCATCATGACATCCGACACAAGCAGATCAATCAAGTCGAGATTATCACGGAAAAACGAGATGGCTTTTACCCCGCTTTCCGCGCTATAGACATAATAATCGGCATCTTCCAGCATGGCTTTGACAACGTTTCGTACATTATCATCGTCATCAACCAGCAGGATTCTCGTGCGGGGCGGTTGCAAATCTTTATCCAATTTCGGCGAATGCCGTCGCGCTAAGGATGGATTATCTCCAGCAATTGTGTACTCTGATCCAAAATAAATTTCAGCTTCCATGATAAACCTCACTGTTTTTCGCGTTAGCAAGCACATAGATAAATTCGCCACGAGATTCCAAATGCCCACGTATCAGTAACTTGACAAAGCCATGGCTGAACTCCTTGGGAGAGAAGCCGATGCGCTTGCACTCGGACTGCAACCACGAAACGTCGATGGTCTGATCCTGCTGATGATTGGTTTGCAGCACTGTTAAAATAGATTTTTCAACCGAATTAAGTTCATTGGATTTTATATCGTGATCCAGATTGTACATCTTATGCGAGGAATTTTCCTGTCTCATAGCTTTATCCTTTTGTTCCTGTAACTCTTGCTGAATACAAGCTCTAAGCTACCCTGATAAACAGAACCAATACACAGATAATGCCAACCGCCGCATAAAATATGCAATCATTGTGATATCAGTTGGTTACGCATAAAGGACACAGCAGAAGACCGCTGGTGGCGAACTGAGGCATGTATGGCGAGGGATTTGTTTCTTTACGCACGCTGGCGAAAGAATGGCGCAAAGGTCGATAGAAAGAGGCTTTGAAAGATATTGTAACAAAATTTTACGCTTTACAATCTAGACTACAAAGCGAGTATTGGTGGGGTTTTGCGGAAACATAAAGGTATTTTACAGGGGAAGAAGATGGGTTGAAAGAAGGGTGTCCGCCCTATGTGGGCGCAACTCAAGATCCTGGCGAACGACCCGCTCCAGCGATGCGTCCGGCATTGCACTACGGCAATCCACGCCGTCGATGGCGCCGGTCTTCAGCTTGCGGAAAAAACGGTAGCCGCCGAAGCAGATCGGCAATCAGGTCGTCCAGCAGTTCCGGAAAGCGGCGGTAGTTTGCGATGATTTCAGCACGCGCAACGCCGGGTAGCGAGCAGTAGCAGGCATCCCGGTTTTTCAGGACAGGGGTATGTAACTTCTAAATATATCTACTTTGCCGAGTAGGGATTGCTGGTTTCGTCGATGATCAATCCGGTGTCAGCACCACCCAACAGATGATCAGCATCCAGCGTCACCTGATCCATCACGGGACGGTGCTCCCGTGGTGAGTGGCTGATAAAATGCTGTAGCGATTGGTATTCGGAATTAACAACCACTTCTGTCTTCCGCTCAATGTTCTTGCGCACCGCTTGTGCAAGGCCGGTCAATAATTTCAGAACACCTGATCTCCTCGCGTGTATTTATAAACGAGAAACTTACAAGAACGTTTTGAATATCGGTTTGTTAGCAGTATTGATTGGTGTGTTTGATATATTTTCTGGCAGGTATGCGCAGATTTTGATAAGTCACCTGATAAACCATTTTTTGGAGTCAGGAGGATGTCATGCCACAGATGCTGCTGCCTATTTTCCCTGCCGGTGTAACCAAGATTAACGATAACCTTGCTTTCAAAAAAGAAGATGGTGTGGTGACCTATTTCACTTCGACCATGCCAGTGTTCCAACACTCTGAAACTGACATTGCCTCGTTCAAGATGATCGTAAGCCAGTTTTATGTATTGGGGATGGCTAAACAGTCTGAAATAGTATCGGCGTTCGGTTTAAACGCTCAATTATTAAAGCGTGCAGTAAAGCTATTCAAAGCGAAAGGCTCGCCGGGATTCTTTGAGCCCAAGAAGAACCGTGGTTCTGCTGTATTAACTGAATCAGTAGTAACTGGTATACAAGGCATGCTTGACCAGGGCAAGACTCCAAGCTCAATAGCTCAGCAGCTGGGTCAAAAGGCAGATACGATACGCAAGGCGATATTGTCCGGTCGTCTTCATCGTCCGCCAGCTTCCCCGAATCGGGGCAACAACCGGGAAGCGAGCTGTAAAAGTGAGCGGAGCGCAAGCGACAGTGATGGTGAAATGGGGTAGCTGCGACCAACGTCGTGGCGCGGATAGCCGCGAGCGTTGGTCTTGGTTCTGAAGACGGGGTACCCCCCGTATTTGCCCCTTCGCTTGATGTTGCTGGTGGCGGTGTGTTGCTGGCGTTGCCTGTTGGATTGCTACGTCATACCGACCGGCATTTTACCCTGCCACGCGGCTATTACAGTCTGTTCAGCATCTTTTTGCTTTTGGGATTTATGGCTCTGGCTCGGCTCAAGAGTATGGAAAAACTGCGCTATGAAGCACCCGGCGAATGGGGCAAGCTGCTAGGGTTGGATAGGGCGCCGGAAGTACGCACCCTGCGAGAAAAGGTGAAACATCTGGCAGAGCATGGCCAGCCGCTGCCCTGGAGCGCCGACCTCTGTAGAGAGTGGATGACCGAAGCACCGGAAGAGGCCCAGGTCTGTTACGTTGATGGTCATGTTCGTGTTTATCATGGTGAACAGACAAAATTGCCCAAGCACTTTGTCTCTCGTCAACGACTCTGTTTACGTGCGGCAGTTGAATACTGGGTCAACGCCATGGATGGTCAGCCGTTCTTCGTAGTGCATCAAGATGTTGATCCTGGATTGATCAAGGCGCTGGAGGCGGAAATTATCCCGCGACTGTCGCAAGACATTCCTGGACAACCCACCCCTGATGTTTTAGCTATAGACCGCTATCTGCACCGCTTTATCGTAGTGTTTGATCGGGAAGGGTACAGTCCCGATTTGATGGCTCGTTTGTGGCAGCAAAGAATTGCCGCGATGACATATCGGAAATGTCCCGGCGGCGAC
>Ga0265294_10009685_pt1 | contig 11066 bp, 9 predicted proteins | sample MunlanPumphouse3_FD_192504 | JGI IMG/M metagenome (GOLD analysis project Ga0265294, IMG submission 192504) | Groundwater microbial communities from a municipal landfill in Southern Ontario, Canada - Pumphouse #3 | ecosystem: Environmental > Aquatic > Deep subsurface > Groundwater | place...
CTTGTAATCAGCAGGTCGAGAGTTCAAATCTCTCAAGTGGCTCCATAACTATAAATATCATCAAACTTAAAACTTATAAAGAATCGAAATTCTTTTGATTGACCGATTATTCAATGCCCCAAAAATGCCCCCTTGGGTCAAATTTGGATCAAAACTGTTCTGAATCAGCAGGCTCAAAAATGTACGATTCGGTCTCCCTGCCTGATAATCTTCATGATAAATCAGCAGTTCTTTCTTGAGACGTCAGATTGTAACCTCAAAAGCGTACAGCCTGTTTTCGATACATCGACGGTTGAGAGTGCTTGATGATCCATTCTATCCACGCAATGACCCAATCAGAAAGCAAAGAAGATCCACGATGGCAGTATGGGGCATATCGAACCCACTGACGATTCGCAGAATTGCAGAATAATAAGACCGAGAAACGGACATAAATGACTTATTCAGAAACATGTGAATAAATGAATAACAAAAACTGTCAGGTACCTATCGCAGAACATGTTATGTTCATCTCGAACCTCTCATTGTTTATATATAATCGAAATTTAATCTACATGTCGACAGAATTTCGAAAGGTGTTGGAATGCCAATCAAAAGAGACAGATATCTTCAGAAACTGATCGATAGCAAATGGAACGGGATGGTCAAGATTATCACCGGCGTCAGAAGATGCGGTAAATCCTATCTCCTGTTCAGATTATTCAAAACGCATCTGCTCAGCGAAGGCGTCAAATCCGAACACATCATCGAAATAGCATTAGACAGCCTTGAGAACAAACCCCTCCGCGATGTCAACGCATTATACGACAGGATTGTAGGATCGATCGATGACGGTGAAAAGTACTACGTATTTCTTGACGAGATACAATTGGCAGACGACTTTGAAAGCCTCCTCAACAGCCTCCTCCATAAAGAGAATTTAGATCTGTATGTAACCGGCAGCAATTCCAAAATGCTGTCCTCCGACATAATCACCGAATTCAGAGGAAGAGGAGATGAAATCAGAATGTGGCCCCTGTCGTTCTCAGAATTCCTGCCGTCCTTCAACGGAACCGAAGAGGAAGCATGGGACAAATACACCGAATATGGCGGTCTCCCCGAGATCACGGCAATAGGTACTGATGAAAAGAAGGCGAGCTATCTTCAGAACCTGATCAAAAAGACGTACAAAAAGGACATCACCGACAGATATGCAATCTCATTCCCTTCTGCGCTCGACAACATCTTCAATGTGCTCTCTTCATCCGTGGGATCGCTGACCAACCCGATAAGACTTAGAGATACGATGATTGCCAAAGGTTACAAAGCGATTGATGACGAGACCGTAAGCGCTTATGTCGGATACCTCGAGAATGCATTTCTCTTCGAGAGGTCGCAGAGGTACGATGTGAAAGGCAGATCCTATTTCGATACACCGTCGAAGTACTATGCAGTGGACATCGGCCTCAGAAATGCCAAATTGAACTTCAGACAGAATGAGATGGCCCACATAATGGAAAACATAATCTATAACGAACTCAGGTCAAGAGGTTACAGCGTGGACATCGGTGTTGTCAAGTATACCAAAACAGAGGATGGGAGACGTAAAGAGAAAACCGCGGAGATCGATTTCGTGGCGAACAGGGGAAGTCGTAGATACTACATCCAATCCGCATACAACATGGACGATCCGGAAAAGAAAGAAACGGAAATACGGCCATTCCTTAAGATTAACGATTCCTTCAAAAAGATCGTTGTCGTCGGAGGTCTCCTCAGTCCCCGCAGAGATGAAAACGGTATTGTGACGATGGGTATACGGAATTTCCTGAAAGACGAGAACAGCCTGGAGTTCTGAATTCTGGATGCGTTATCGGAACTCTCCGTAATGTCCAACCGTTCGATACCGCTGATGCACGACGACAGAATGGCCCTCCACGAGTTGTACAACCAGTGCAGTACCGGCTTCGTCTTCACGTTCAGCGAGGATCCGGAGAAACCGATATTACCCGATGCCATGTCGCGCCACCTGCCCGGAATATGCAAGAAGTACGATATCGCCCATATCACGCCGCACATGATCGGAAGGACGCTGCCTACGATCCTGATCAAGAAGTACAACGTGGATCCGAAGACACTGCAGTCCACCCCTGAGCACTCGAATATCTAGACGACGTTGGGATACTACTCCACAGTGGACGACAAGCAGAAGCGCAAGGTGCTGGAGATATACGGCGACACGATATGCGGACCGGAGGAGAAAGAAGACGATAATGACAGGGCTGGCGGATGCGTGAAGTTCGTGGAACCGGAGAAGGACCGTTTCGGATATTCGCCCAGACAGATTGAGGGGGCGAGAACGATTGCTGGAAACTGATAAGACATGAAAATGAAGGACGGAGAGAGAGAGAGACAGGGCAATCCGGAACGACCCTCCTTCCATTCGATAAACAGACAACCGTTGTATATGCCGGTTCGATTTCACTATTTGATGATGAATGCTGCGCCCTATCAGCATGTGACATTTGCCATAGACGGTAAAATACCCCCCAATCCATTCTTTTCTCAACATGATGCGACCTGATTGTTCGGAGTTTCAACACGATTAGACAGAAAAAACGTGTCGATTTTTGCTTATTTATCGAGTACCGTGCCCCCAACGGGCCTGGGATCTTTTTGAGGCCGAAATGCCACCATTTATTGACAGAACACTATACGATAATGAATGGCACTACACGATAAATGTTCGGCATTCATAGGAAATTGAATAAATTTGATTAAATACACTTAAAATATACGAAAAATCCGTATTTTGTAATCAGCAGGTCGAGAGTTCAACTCTCTCAAGTGGCTCCGTTCATTGTATAATCAATCACTGATTTTTTGTAATGATTAAAATTTTTGGGTCAGAATACGGACGATAAGACTGCTGTTCATGCTCTGTCTGTTGCCTCCGTCAGTACATCCACTGTCATGTTGCATTTGTGAATGTTATCGGATGTCCGTGCCCATTCCGTTGCGGGAAATGATATTTCGCACCTCGGTGTTCGGCCATTGATGCTTCTACCGACTTGTTTCTTCCGGCCATGACGCCGGCGAACAGGACGAAGATCTCCAACACGATCAATGTGGATATCGACCATGTCCATGTACCGGCCATATCGAAAATGGAGCCGATCAGCATGGGACCGATGGCTGCCAGGAGGTAACCAAACGATTGAGACATACCGGAAAGGTCCGCGGATGTGCGGTACCCGTCGGTACGCATGGGGATGTAAGATATCGCCAGACTGATACATCCGCCCGCACCCAATCCTGTCAGTATGACACTGACCACCATCGGTATTTCGGAAGTCGAGAATATCAGCAACAATCCGACGAGGTAACCGGCCGATATCGCTGCGGCGATCATCTTCTGATCCTTCATCCTGGATGCGATTATAGGTACCAGCAGAGTGACCGGGATACTGATCAGCTGGAACAGCATCGCCATTGTCCCGGAGAAACTCTCGGACATACCGTTTGCCACAATGATTGTGGGATACCAGGCAACCAGTGTGTAGAACAAAAGCGATTGCATCCCCATGTACAGGGTGACCCACCAGGCGACCGGAGACTTCCAGATGGATTTCTTCTCTTCGGTCTTCGCAGCGCACGTCTTCTCCTCGGAAGATGCCGCCTGAGGGGACCAGACGACCAATGCGACAACCGCAAGGACGATCCACAGCGCAAGTGCGACATTCCATCCGAGTCCGGTGGCCAGAGGTATGCTCGTGCCGGCACCGATCGCGGCAAATATGCTCATGCATGTGGTATAAACACCGATCATGGAGCCGGCTTTCGTCTTGTATGTCAGTTTTATCAGGCATGGGATGAGGACGTTTCCAATACCTATTCCCAATCCCATGACCGCGGTACCGATGAACAGTCCTGGCAATCCGCAGAACGATCTGACAGCCTCTCCGATGATCATCATGACCAATCCGATGAACATCAGACGCCTGAATCCGACCTTATCCGATAATCTCGGTACGAACGGGGATATGGCCGCGAACGCTATCAGCGGAATCGCAGTGATCATTCCCGCAATCGTTGCGGACAGACCGTATTCTGCCGATATGAGGTCCACGATCGGACCTACGGCGATCATGGGCGCACGCAGATTGAATGAAATCAGTACGATTCCAAAAGTGATCAAAATCAGCCCGTATTTGGTCCCGTTCGACCATTTACTCATATCCGCGCTTAGTTATTCACAATATAATGCTATTTATGAATAACTATGTAATTTGTATTACGAATATGAAACTATTGCATAACAAACTGAAACATTAGTATTCTGGCTGTATGAGTTGTATCATAAGGAACAACCCCACCATCCTTGGATTATTCGAGCCTCGAGGTATGAAGACCTTACTGACGTTTTGGTCACAACCATCAGTTTCCAGTCACCTACGTTCCCTGATGCCATCAACGTGTTAGGGTCTCAGCGCCTCGTTCAAGCTCTTGGTGTCGCCCGAATTCTACATCCACAGGGCACATCTAGGTCTACGCTTGTCGGTATACGACTGACCGTTGCATTGGATGTGGTGTATGCCATCATTACATTCTATACAAACGGCTTCTTGTCCGTCCTGTGCTTCACGCCGTTGAGTCTATCCGGATCGTCCTGTGTGTTGTACATGAACAGATCCAGTCTCGCGTCCAGACCCCTCATCTCCTTTGATACCGATTGCTTCAGCTCCGGATTTTGAGTGAACGTCTTCATCGCCGCATACGTGTCCGGAACGTCTATTGCACTGTATTTCGACAGCAATTCGGTATCGTTACGCATCTTTGCTATCCCGAACCTTATTGACAGCATTACGAATGTCACGAACAGATGTCCCATGATGCGCCCGTCGTCCCTCAGATGGGTCTTGTCCACATCCAGATGGTTCTTGGCCGTATCGAAGCAATCCTAGATGCTGCACCTGGTCTTGTACATCTCGTACACCTTCTCATGTTACATTTCCGGGAAGAACAGTATAACGAGATTGCCGGCCCCATCCATATTCGATACCGCTCTTTTCCCTTGCCTGTGCCGTCAAAGCGTCCACCAGTCCGTCGTTCCTGTGCGTCAGCTCTTGATCTGTACCCAATTGCCGTCAGCCGTCTTTCTGTGCCCGGACGAGACTGCTGATTCCTGCCACATGAACATTCCTCGGAAGTATTGGCGGCCTTGTACAGGTTCGTATGGCGTTTTACGACGACCGCGAATTCCAGTCCGCGTCCGCCATTACATTCAGCAGTTTTTTATCGTTGTACCCGCGGTCCATGACAGAAACCGCCCCTTCGGAGATGCCGAATTCATTCAGCATGTTCACGGCTGAACATTCTCTGACGTTTCCCGGAACAGCCCCTGAGTACTGCGGATGGAGGCCAGGCCACATCCCATGAGGAGGTTGTACTGAGGACATGACAGATTGAAACGGGGTTGTACCCGGCCTTGCACATGAATTCTTCTCTGGCCCTTGAGAACATTACCGACATGCCTGCGGCCACCTCTCCTTCTTCCTTGCAAAACTTCTCGAATAATATGTCCTGACTCTTTCGACAAATCTGCGTGTTTCAATGCTCGGCCGCAGACCGAACGCACCGTCCGGTCTGTTCCAGCATCTCCCGGCCTTGTTCAGAAATCCGCGTCCGAGACATCTTGCGAAAGCAAGTGCCATGATCCCCAGACATCTTCGGAAAAACATATCAGCAGTCATGCACTGCTGTCCTTCACATCCCCTACGTCGATCCTGCTGCGTTCCATTCTCAAAAATTCAAGCCGGCATGAAAAACGAAACAGCAGAGGGTCGGGTGTATACGTGTAAGCGGAAATAAAAACGATGTTTCAGGAGTTCTCAGGAAAAAATTCATTTTTCACTTTGCAAAAACCTCTCCCTAAAGACAGGTCTCGGTATTCCGAAATCGACCATTGCATCATCAGACCGATATATCTGCACACTTCCATTGTCGGGAAACATCATCGATCAGTCCTGCCGAGAAGCCATTCCGTCACGGACATGATCACTGTGCCCTCATCCGTGGAATGCCTCACGACAGGGTCCAATGTGAGCACTGTCTTCGGGAAGCTGTCCTTCACCGAACGGAAGACACTGAGCTCCCGTTCCGCCGTGTCCTCGTCGTTCATCGATAAACACACCTGATAGTATCCCCTGCCACCAGTGGTCGGCGATGCTACGAAATCTATCTCCCTGGCACCGTATTTTCCCACCTGTACCGTGCATCCGCGCCTTATCAATTCCAGGTACACTATATTCTCAAGGACACGGCCCGCATCCTTCTGCGAGAAGCCTACGGCCATGTCCCTCAGTCCAGGATCCACGACGTAGTACTTCGGCGAAGGATTCAGAGCGGACGACCGCATGTCATACCTGTCTGCGCGGTAGATTACGAAAGCCTCCTTCATCAGATTGATGTACTTATCCACAAGATCCCTGCTGACGCCCATCCCTTCGACGATGCTGTTCAGTGACATCGGATTGCCAATGTTGTGCATCAGATAGCTCATCAGGCGGTCCAATTCCTCCATGTTGCGTATCTGGCCGCGGGAAGCGATGTCCCACTTGACGATGGATGCGTACATATCGCGCAGCATGGATTTCACGGAAACATCGCCCATTGACGGGTCCACGCCGGGGAATCCGCCGCATGTCATGTACCTGTAGAATGCTGCCGTATTATCTAGACCTTCTCCGCGAAACTCCTTCCATTCCGCAAAGGACAGCGGGAGCATATCGATGGAGACGTATCTCCCCGCGAGGTATGTGGACAGTTCCGACGAAAGCAGATGGGCATTGCTTCCTGCAATGTAGACATCTGCTTCGGTTCCGGAGACAAGCGAATTCACGACACGTTCCCATCCCTCCGCCCTCTGTATTTCGTCCAGGAAGACATAGCATCTTCCGGTCTTCGGCACCATCGGGAATACGATGCCGGCAAGATCGCCGGCATCCTTTACGTCGAAATATTCGGGCTCTTCCAGATTGATATGCACGATCTCCTTCTCCGACACCCCGTCTTTCTTCAGGACATCCATAAACTGCAACATCAACGTCGATTTACCGCAACGGCGCACTCCGGTGACCACCTTGACGATGTCTGTCTTGTCGCGGAACGCGGAGATCTTCGAGAGATAGCCTTTCCTTACAACAAATCTTTGGGCCACAGTACAGAATATGTTGGTTCTGCATATAAAATTTATGTTATACCATAAATTATCAATTTTTTTACATCAATAATATTCGATATAACCAAATCTTTAAAAACAGTCTATCTGTCGACAGATTCTTATCGATAGATCAGCACCCAAGACAGGCCTGTTTCAACGCATGAGTAGTCGGGACAGGCCAAGAGAATAAAAGCAATGGTGAAGAGAAGGATAGGGCATACGATTTTATTTTCGAGTTATTTCCTGACCTGACAACGATACGTTGCATCTTCATAGCAAATTCGACAATAAAACGAATAACCGCGATTCACACAAACATTCCGTGAAACTTTCCCATGTTAAAGACCAAAACTCTGTAATCGGTTTTTTGATCAGCTTCCGAGGAATTGATGAATGGCCTGCCAAACCATTTATTGCCGGCTGTTGTAAATTTACCCTCTGTCATAAATAAAATGATTGTCGATTAGTCCATGAGGGACAGATCAGGGGCTGTTTGCAACATCCGCCATCGGTCTTCATTCGGCTCATTTCTCAGAATAACTGTATTCAAACTGCCCCTAGGATACTGACCGCGATACCGGCCGATTTGGTTTACAGTGCAACAGAACAGCTGACAGAGAACTCGCTGGCAGCACCATGGTAAAAAGGGGCTTTTTTTCTAACGTTTCAGATATTGCGGAAGATGACTGGCTCAGACTCAGTTCTTTGGCAACGATGCACCGATTTTCATTATTTATCTACAATCGAAATTGAGTATAAATGCTGGTCAACTTCCGAAACCGAAATTCCCGGAATAGTACTACAGCATACCGGACCGGACAACAGAAGCTGCTCCGGGTCTCCGACCCCGAACAGCTCCGGTATCTCCCTTACACGCCTGATTCTCTCCATGCGTATCCTCAGGTCACCGTCATCGATGATCCTGTACGTCTCGGTCACGAGAATCGCATTGTTTACCATCAGATCCTTGATCTTACTTTTCGAGACGATCGTCTGCATCCTAACGCGGATCGTCGGTGCTAGGAACTTGATGAAGAACCTGCCCCACGCCTGTTCGGGATCGCCGATGCGTCCTCTGTACCCGTCGAAACCGTTCTTGCAGATACCAAGAGCCATGTCCACGTTGTTCCTTGCGTCATTGGGGCACATGACTAGCTCCCAATCGCGGACGGCGTCATAATCAATTGTATAATAAGGAAACTTTTTCCATAAAATGAATGGTTAACAAAAAATTAGCCTTATTAGAAAATATATTTCGCAGGGGCTTATATATTTTCAAAAAGTGTTCGTTGATGTGGAAATCAACGGGGTGAAGTTGAAAACCACCGTTTGTCCAGGAATCACCAAAGAAGGTGTCCTTGACTCGTTTTAACGCATCGACAATATGTCTGGGAATGCTATGTCCACCGTAGAGCCCACAGGTTCCGGAAAGACCGCATTCATCAGTGACATTGAAAATTTCGTACGGGGAGACACCGCCTATGACCGCTGCCGAAACGATCTCCGGTGTGCAGGGAAAGATGGATGGGAAGAAGGCCAGGATCTACACGGCATCGGAATTCAAGGCCATGGTCCGCAACGGCAGCCGTCCGACAACGAACGAAGTGGATGCGATTACGTGTGGAACGATGGGGGTCATGTCCGGTACAATGGCTGTCATGACGGTCCCGGTAACAAACCCGGGTGTTTTCAAACACGCCGAATCCATCAAAATGAACGGCGTCCCCGGAAATGTCGGTCCCTGTCCGAACGAATCTCTCGGCATCGTAGACTGCATATTCTACGGGACATCGAGAAGAGATCACAGATACGGCGGCGGGCACCTGTTCAGAGATTTGGTTGCAGGGAAACCCGTTGAAGTCGAAGTGATCTCCGAAGGCAAGACCTATGTCAATGTGATTACGCTTGCCGCCATACCTTTCGCGAGAATGATCCTTACCAGGGGCGCTTTCAAGAACTACACATGTTTCGTGAACGGCTCGGAGAGCGAAGCCCGTACAATCTTCTCAGGTCCTAAACCTCTGGGGTCCGGCCTTTCGGAGGCGTCCGTAAGCGGATGCGGGGAGATAAATCCGATCCAGAACGATCCCGAACTCCGTTATCTGAGGCCCGGGGCCTCCGTAATGCTGAACGGTGCTCCGGGGATGATAATCGGTACGGGGACACGGAGCACTGCGGAGAAACCGAATCTGTCTATCGCGGCCGACATGCATTTGATGAGAGCCGATTTCATGGGCGGATTCCGTACCTCGGAAGGTCCCGAGTGCCTGACATCCGTCGCTGCGGCGATACCGATACTGAACGATGCTATGCTCGACAGCGCATCGGTGTTGGATGAAGATGTGGCACTTCCGATCGCAGATGTCGTGGACCGTATTCCGGTATCCAAGGACGATTACGGCTCCGTATGGGGAAACGGCACTGCGGTATCGAGGGATATGACGAAATGCCTGCACTGCAACAACTGTCTTGCCGATTCGCTCTGCCCGACCGATGCGTTCCCATCTGGGGAATGGGACCTTACCAGATGCATATCGTGCGGATTCTGCGTATCCAGATGCCGCGGAAAAGTGTTCACGGCACATATGGGTTCTGTGAATTTCAACGGAAATGAAGTCCCGATCGTAATAAGACAGTCATCAAGGAAGAGGGCGGAGGAGCTCTGCAATCTCCTGAAAACAAAGATCATGGAAGGAAAATGGAGACTGAAGGTGTTTTGATGGGAGATTACACGCTACAATGCATGGGCGGAGGGGAGACGGTGGACGACCATTTCGCCTTGAAATGCGGTAACGGCCACAACGGGCTGTTGAGGGCAATATATAATAAAAAGCAGATCGAGATGAGACCTTACGGCGGGATGTTCAAATTCCTGGACTGGCTTCCGACAGATACGATATTGAAGACGGAATCTGCACCGATTACTTTCCGGAACAGAAAAATATCCAAAGAACTCGGACTCAAAAACCTATATATCGGATTCACAGGCTATTATCCGGAACGCAATGCAAAGGTTAAGTCCTGCACATTCAAGGAGATGGAGGCGCTCCCCACATACGCCCGTTTGATTGAGAACGGAGGAGGCACCGTGGTGGTGGCATCCGCCGGTAACACCGCGAGGGCGTTCGCACAGATAGCAGCCGAAGTCGGCATGGATTGCATTGTAGTCGTTCCGAAACTGTCTGCAGATAATATACTGGTGGCCGCTGAATCCGTACACGTGAAGTTGTTCACTGTGGATGGAGACTATGCCGACGCGACACAGATGGCGAACCGCATCACATCGTTCGAGGGTTACATACCTGAAGGCGGCGCAAGCAACATTGCGCGCAGAGACGGCATGGGCACAGTCATGCTTGACGGCGCAATATCGGCCGGCAGGATTCCCGACCGCTATTTTCAGGCGGTCGGAAGCGGCACAGGGGGAATATCGGCATGGGAGGCATCGCTTCGCCTGTTAGATGACGGACGTTACGGAGACAGACTTCCGAAACTCGAACTGGCTCAGAATGCGCCATTCACTCCGATGGCAAAGGCGTGGAACGCCGGCAGAAGGGGAATAACGGCTCAAGACCTTGGAAATGCGGACAAGGACATTTCCAACGTCTACGCGCATGTGCTCACCAATCGCAGACCGCCGTATTCTGTGGCGGGAGGCGTCTTCGATGCCATGACCGCATGCGGAGGGGGATTCCACGAGATATCCAACGATGAGGCCAGATCCGCGGAGAAGCTGTGGATGAGCATGGAGAACGTCAAACCGGACCCAGCCGCATCCGTGGCATTCGCGGCGCTGATCAAGGCGACGGAATATGGAAAAATCTCTCCCGACGAATGCGTTTTTCTCAACATGACCGGCGGCGGATTG
>Ga0265294_10009687_pt1 | contig 11060 bp, 1 predicted proteins | sample MunlanPumphouse3_FD_192504 | JGI IMG/M metagenome (GOLD analysis project Ga0265294, IMG submission 192504) | Groundwater microbial communities from a municipal landfill in Southern Ontario, Canada - Pumphouse #3 | ecosystem: Environmental > Aquatic > Deep subsurface > Groundwater | place...
TCCAGCGTGAGGTAATCTCCAATACTTCTCACCAGTAAGCCTATTTGTTATGTCCAAGTAATACTGGCCACTTTCATATACCCATTGACTACCAACAGGGACTCCATCATTTCCAATGGATACATCCGTAAGAAGGACACCGAGATGCTCCCCTATTACATCAAAAGTAGTGGTTGTCTTGAATTTAAGTAACCACCGTTCTTTTGTCGCCCCTTTGTTTGTAACTGTAATTGGATAATCCACAAAATTGTAGTTTGCCAAAGGCGGTGTCCCTATCTGGTCATCTTCCCACGCACCAGTCCAAGCTACCTGTACAAATTCATTATATGCCCGTGCTTGAAGATCAGCACTTGGAAGCACAGATGAAATAAGAGTTTCATCTCTTATATAAGAGTGCTTTAATGGACTCGTTATTGCCATGTGTCCGGTGATCTGTACGTCAGAAACCAGAGTCATATCTTCCTGCCTATGTATGACAAACAAAGGCTGTGTGTATCCAGTAAAATCTGCATTCTGTCCAATTGTTATAGATCCAACAGTATTATCCATGGAGTAATTAATCACCCCATTATCCGCCTCTGGAATATACAACCCTGTACTGTCATACAACTCGATAAGCTCCACATTTCCACGTGATAATGGATAGGCATTACCATTAACCACAGGATTTGGAAGATTCTCACGAACAGTATGATGAATCAGAACAATATAACCATCTCTGAATATAGGAACCTTGCCATCCATAGGAAGGCGTACAGGATCGAGTCCGAGTAGTGTGGCATCCAATGGAAGGTACGATGTAACAACACAATTCACCATCACAGTAGATGCACGTACAGAGTATGGCTTCCATACCTTACCCGTGGCTTCATCAATAGGAGCACCATCATACCATTCAGGCTGCTCTCCCACTGGTAACGCCGACCATGTATCTGTGAGCCATGCTCCGAAGGAAATTCTAGCCACACCTGTACTGAAATCTATTTTTCCGGTAATACCTGTGCCTGTTACTTCGCCGCTGAAATCACTGGTCCCCTCAATGATTGCGCCAGTGCCAAGTGTAGCTCGTACACTGAAAGAACCCGGAGTAATTGGAGCACCGGGAGTCCTGAACACCATCAACTGCACAGGATCAATAGCTGCTGTGCCCGCACATGAAATAACTGCCAAATTCTTAGCAAGGATGTTATTATCCGTAAGTGTGACTACCCTGTCCACATAATTGATGGTGCCGCATTCTACGCCGACACCAGTAGTGCCAACTATAGAATGGAACAATCTTCCAGTACCAATGTCAATTATATGATACCCTCCAGCATTCAATGCAATAGAACCCGGAACTATCTCAAGGTGTGAATTTGGCTTAATGAAAAACTGTTTTGGAATAGTCTGGTAGTAACTATCAGAATTTGCACCATCAGTACAACGATAGTCACAGACGATTATTCCATCTGTGGGCCATATAGATGCTGCTGGACGATAATCAATGGAATGGAATACAAATTCACGCAACTCTCTGTGGTCTTCATCAAACAATCCTGTATTTCTCCAGATATACCGTGTGATCGGAAAAGTGCCTTTCCGATCAGGCATCAGTGTGATCTGTCCAGTAACATAGTTAATTGACGATGGTATCCAATTGGTAGTCCCGTCATTTACCTCGTTTTCAAAAAATCCCAAGGTATTATCGTAGAATATATGAGTGGGATCAATATGTCTGCGGATTCCAGAAGTACCGTCGTATTCTTCCTGATCAGTATGCCATTCAATTTTAAATGTTCCCGGCACTACAGGAGCATTGGCCAGATAAAAAGTAACTCGCCCGTTGGCATCACGGATTGGATTGAATTCCTCTTTGTATGTATCGCCATAAGAGTAACGAATCCAAAAATCTTCTGTTGCAGAAGGTACGGTCTGTGCAGCACCTACCTTGAACTCCACATCACCCGTAGCGTAAGCAATCTTTCCAACTATCGTCGCTGTAGCAGTCCAATTCTCTCCTGCCTTTTCAGCAACAGTCACATTTCCATTACCATCATCCATCACTGCGAAAGTGTCGGTGAGCCATGAGCAAATAAACGTATTCCGTGCCACGCCGGGGTTATTCGTCTTCAATGAATATTTAAGTGGAATAACATCCCCTGCTAGATCATAATATGGGGCATCCTTTGCCCAGAAGATCATAATGGTACTTCCAACATCGGGCATTGCTCCTAACGTCATAATGATAGAGCCTGTGAGAGCATTGACAGTTCCGGACCCAATGGCAGAATCATATCCACGGATAGCACCATCCCCACGATCCTGCATGGAATACCACTTACCGCCAGCAAGATAATCAATCTTTACAGAGCCTTTCTTTGGAAGTGGATTACAATTATAGGTATAAACAAATCCACGGTTGTTTACTTCCACCTGAATACCACCTGTACTTGCAACCTCAGTAGGCTCGCAAGCTGGTATATAGCTGGCAACTCCTGTCCCTGCCATAGAAGAACTTACCTGCGTGAATATAATTGTTCCTGACGCATAGGCTATACTTCCAACCACAGTGCCGGCGTTCATTACATTTCCAGCAGAATCATCGTATAAAGCTATACCTCCTGTCCACTCAAAACTTCCCGGAAGGACACCCTCTCCAAGATATAACTTTGTATTATTCGCTATTGTATAGGCTACGCTGCGAGTAACTCTTGTTATGGTTGTAGGAACATAAGTTACTGCAATGGAGCAACTCTGTGGCCCCGGAGCATTGTCATTGAATAATATTGTTCCGGTCGCATGGTCGATTGTGCCAACAGTTACACCTGAATGGATAATCGACCCGCTTCCATTGTCAGTAAATGTATAATCTCCAGAAGCAGAAACAGACCCTGCCTGTATAGATTTGCCAAGTTCTAACTCCCCACCCGGAGTTAGAATGAATGCGTAATTTTTTGTATACGGAACGGAATTATTTACAGAACTCACCTGGAGCATCGGAGTGACTGCCTGTCCTACACCAGCATCATTTATAGCAGTCTGTGACTGTGCCGAAGGAACTAGCGGGACATTTATGGAATCTGCACGTACCATCAAACTCCCGCTATTGACATCCTCAGCCAACTGAGCAACCCCATAATAACGGGAAGCATCCGCTGCGACAGTAGTGTATATTGCGCAATCCTGAGTAGATGTGTAAGGGGTATTATCATCAAACATCTCTCTTCCAATGAAATCGTACCGTAATTGCTCTCCTATTTCCACTTGCAGTATTTTCTTCTGGTACGTGTTTTGTCCTGTCCCAAAAGTACGCACCTCAGTGGTTAAATTTGTAACACGTACAAATTGGTATACATTTTCCACTTTATTTATATTCCTTACAAGGACAAGAACATCTCCGATTTCTGGATTTGCCTGTGCTACATATGTATGCATTTGGATCATACTTGATCCAATATAATGATTTCCCCACATTGCTGAGGGATATGCTGGACCGCGTACAAGATACGACTCAATTCTGGTCTTTGCTTCTTCCCTCGTATCATACCAATCCTTTGAAGAGAAGAAGCATACACTTACATTTGGATCTGCCGCATTTCTAGTCAAAGCAGCGTGTGATCCATAGTATGTCTGTCTCCCAGTGGTTTCTACTGCCAAGTATGCTTTCCGTAGTGAAACACGTCCGTATACACGATCAAGACGAGAGATATCAGGATATAAGTTGTTGACTGCTCCGCTTACGATTTCAGTAGCAGTCATCTGCCCACCACCCTGCTCAGTATCATCAAGGCGTTGTGATGCTTTCAACTTTATGTCGGTTTTATTGATGTCTGCCATTTTATGCTCCGTAAGCTGTTGTTTCCATAAGTTTAATGGAGTTCACTATATAATATGCACCTTCTTCATATTGATCCCACTGAAGTATTCTCTTTATATCAACTGCAGGGGCTTCAAAATGCCGAAACATTACGTTATATGAAAAAAGGACATCTTCAAGGTTGGTCTTATGCTTAAATTCCAAAGTCATCACAAGGCCGGGAGTATTGGCCATACTCAACAAGGTTGAGCCTACTTCTCTGGTGATCCATGCCATGTTATCTAATCCAGATAGAGTGATCGTCCTTCCTTTCTGCTTCACCCCCTCTTGAATCAATAATGCTCCTGTCAAGCTATATTCAACAGACTGTGCCACGGCATTCCACGTGAGTTCATCTGCCCATTGTAAATCTTTTGGAAGATACACAGCAAACACAGACTGCGGAGCATCTGAATATAGTTTATAGTGATAATCGTCATAAACAGCCATCATCAACTCCTCAATTTTGCCATGTTCAATGCGTCTATAAAGCCCTCTACGGTCATCTGACTTCCTGTCAACTCACCAATATTCGATCCATTATATGTCAGGTCAAGTGCATGCACTACCTTAGACATAGCTGTTCCTAAGCTGGATTCAGTAACAGCCCCACCATTACTAAATGCAGGAATCTGCAGATTATTTATAGCATCCAAGAAAGGTACTCCGAGTGCCTTTACTGCTGATTCCCTTATAATATACTCGTAAGGAGATAGCTTTGCAAGAATGGAGTCTGCCCCACGTTTAGCCCCACGTACAAATGGAACAAGGCCACCTGTATTGAAGCGCAGTATGCCTTTTCCAAGACGCTTCAATAGTTCCTCTATGGACATACCAAATTTACGAACAGACACTGCATCAGCTACGCCCGGAGTACTATTCATAGCAGGAGTTGTAGGACGGCTACCAGATACACTAGCAGTGCTAGCTGCATAGTCATCCTTCATACTTCCAAGATTCTCAGCTAATTTACGCTTCGCCTCTTCCAATGCCTTTGCTGCGTCTGCCTTCACTTGTGTAACTTCATCAGCATTTGATTTCAATGCCTCTGCAACCGACTCCTCATATTGCGTCTTATATGCTGCCAAGTCATTCCTTAACGACAGATCGGATTCATCGGACTCTTCCGTATACTGCTTATCTGCTTCAGCACGGCTCTCCTTATATGCACGATCCCTGCGGAATATGGCAATGTCTTTATCTTCGAGATAGCGTGCACGTGACAGGTCTGAGTCTTCCTTGTCCTTGGCAAAGGATACAGTCAACTCCCCTAATTTTTTATCATGTTCCGCTTCTGGAGTATTCTCTAAAAGTTCATCATATTTAACACGCGCTTCTTTCAGGGGGTCGGCTATATCCTTATTCCATTTAGCAAGGGCCTCATCATATAGTTCTTTCTCAAAAACAGTTTTCATCCCAGTAGGCATATGAACTGCTTTCCTATACACAGCGGTTAGTAGCCCGTCTATACTCATCTTGTCAATATATGCACTGCCTGCTAGTCCACTTGGAAGCAGTCCATCCGCTGCAGCTACGTCCTGTTTGAATTTGCGTGCCTTTTCTTCCAATTCTTTTACAGCAGCTTCTGCTTCCTGTAGCTCATCTGTATGGTCCTCTTTGGATTTAACAAGATCTTCATCGAGTTCAGCTACTGAGCTATTGAAGTCCTCTATTTTTTCACGCTGCTCCTTGGCATAATCAAATTCATCACGGGCATATCCACGATTGTCATCTTCTACCTGCTCTCTATAGTCACGTTCCTCAGATGCCGTACTCTCATTATATGCAATATCTCGCTCTTCCTTCTCTGCTGCATATCCCTGTTTGCGCTCTTCTACCTGAGTCTCATACTCATCTTTGAGTGCTTTAAGGTTAGCTGCAAGATTTTCCGCTAATTCCACCAAATCCTGTTTTTCTTTTTCCAATATAGCTGCTATTTCATCATTGCCTGCTGCCTTTGCTGCAAGGATCTGTGCATTGTACTCATTGGTGAGTTTATTCAGCTCAGCCTGAGACATGACAGCGGAAGTATCAATGCCACCACCAGTGGCGAATGTGTTGACGGCATCTGCATATCCCTTGGTCATGGATGCGAGGGCATTGATTCCAATTGGATCAGTTATTCCCTCGGCCACCTTATTTATCTCAGAATGGACATTGAATGCACCAACATTTATATTCACTCCAGATCCAAGACCAAGCATCTCAAACAGCTTTTTCTTTGCCAGTGACATCACCTGTCCACCCTTAGCAAAATACTGAACAGCATCGCCAACCAATCCACCATCTGCAAATTGTGGAACAAGATCTTTTGGGAACTGCAAACTGTTAATCATGTGCATGAAGCGCACACCATATTTTTTGACAGCAGCGGAACGGTGCACAAACTCATCCTTCATCAACATAGCAGGAACATCGTCCTTCGTTCCAGATCCTGACGTGATGAGTCTATTGGAAAGACGCTTGAAAACAGACCCACCGTCTGCGTATGCCTGAATATGCCCACCTGTAGCAAGAGCTACAAGACCACCTCCTGCTTTATTCGTCACATAATTTGTAGTCACAGTGATGGTCTTGTCCCGCAAATTATCTATGGCAGTCTTCAGTGCTGCAAGTCTATCCATACCATACACTTCTGCTGTGACCTTTACGGTCTTGTCTACTATCTTGGCAAGAATCTCTTGCAGCGTATTAACTTGTTCTTGTCCAACAACTGTGGCACTTACTGCTATATTTATAGACTTCTCAGCCTTATCAATAGCCTCCAATGTGTCAATGACCTCTTTACTGCCATTCACCTCAAAATCTACCGATACTTTTTTATTCTTCAGTTCTTCCAATTTCTTGATAACTTCATCCAACTCAGTGGTAGATTTGACATCTACCTCAACTGCTGGCATATCCTTTGTCTTTGCCGCAACAGCATCCAGTGCACTGTCCACCCCTGAAGTATCGGCATCAATTGGAATACTTGTTTCCACATCCTTTATTTTTGCAGATACAGCATCGACACTGGCTTCAGCCTTGGCTGTGTTCGCATCAACATCCAATGTGGCTTCTTCATCCTCAATCTTCTTAGCTTCGTCAACAGCTTCAGTGATCTTCTCTTTGCCCGTAACATCAACTGTCATTGGAGCCAAGGGAGCATTGAGCTTATCCTTTTCTGCCTGAATTTCGGCCAAAGACTGTTTTATGCCTGCTGGCTGTAGTGTTGGAACAATTGGAGCCTCAACAGTCCCCTTGAATGTGTTCGCCAATCCCTGTAAATTATCTAATCCCACTACTACATCAGAAGCATCAAATCCTAACTCAAATGGATTACTCTTGATATCAGACGATACTGAAGTGACTGCCTTTCCAAGATCATCTACCAGCCGTATTCCTTGGACAGAAGCACCCTCACTATTGCGCCCCATCAAATATAGTTCGGCATTCAACCCTTCCACACTATTAGCAGCATTGACAATGCTTGTGGTATATGTATTAAATTTATCTATGGGAAGTTCACCCATGGAATTGAGTGTGGTTATCATATCCTGCACACGTTGCTGCGGAGTAACATCAGAGGCAACGGCGAACAATTCAGCAAACTTATCCTTTACTGCTTCAACTTGCGAAGATGAATCAGGAGGGAGTAGATATGCGCCATCCACCTTCTGAACAAGTGAATCATACTCTTGCTGTAAACTATGAATACTGCTTACAGCATCCGCTGTATTGGATTTAACGGTGGTATTTACTTCGCTCGGAATCTCTTTGGTGGGATCATATGAGTTTGGATCACGATGCACTTTTATGTTTACACCATCTCCAAAGATCTCAAGCAACTGTCCATACTGGTCACGGACCACCTGTACAGCTTGTCCTCCAATATTCTCAATGGTAGAAACAGCACCTTCTCCCCACTTGGCAGTTATGGATGGATCAATGGCGCGTTCCTGCGCTGTTTGAACATTACTCCATGCGACAGTACCATCAGTTTCTACACGCTTGAACATTCCTCCGATAGCCTCGCCGCCTTTTGCTGCTCCCTCGGTCATAGAAGAACCAAATGTTTGGCCTACCTCTCCTGCTACCTGCTTGGCCTGCCCCAAATCACTGACAAGTCTACCTGCACCCCCTCCATCCGTACTTACCTTTGCCTGTCCTCCGGTCTGTGTCGTAGTCCCTTTCGGAGCAACCTTCCCGGTAGTGGATGCTTTCGTACCATAGTTATTGGATGCTGGAGGAGTTGCTGCAAGAGTAGTATCCCCTGTTCCTCCTGCCTGCCGCTGTGATTCAAGAATTGACTTCCATACAGCGTCCTTTTCTCGCAGCTTTTCCAGTTCGGCGTTCAGTTTATCCAATGACTCTTTCGCTACTCTATCCTGCTCCTTCATCTCTGCGGTGTATCCTCGCAGTAGCTCTCCCTTCTTGTCTGTGTTATCACGTTCGGCTTTTTTGATCTTGTCTGTGGCATCAGCCTCAGCTTCTTTCTGTTTGATCAGTGTCTCATTATCCTTAATTTTCTTTTCCACATTAGCGGCTTTTACCAATCCCGCTTCCGCTTCACGTATTCCATTTATAGCTGCCTGATCATTCTTGCGCTCTGCTACTATATCACTGTACTGATTAATCAGTTGTTTTCCGCGTTCGAGCTTGGATGCATCATTTTCTTTCTCAGCCTGACTGATGAGTGCCATTCCTTCTGCATATTTATTAGAGGCTATGCGCTCATTATCAACAGCCTTTTGTCTATCAGACATTCCGCGCTGCCGAACCTTATCAATCTTATCTTGTGCAGTGGAATGAATTCCAGCAATATCTGCAGCAGTCTGCTTCTCATTGTCTACGCGCTCTTTATTCAGATCAGCTAACTTTTTCTGGAGATCTAAATTTATATCATACCGCTTATCCTTGAGATCCTTTTCCAGTTTTTCAAGATCACCATTAAGTTTCTTATTTGCAGCTTCACGCTTTGAGTTTATCTCCTGAGTTTCCCTTGCAATTTTCCCTTTTGCTCCGGTATATTCAGCAATCTCTTCCTCAGTCTTGCGGTGCTTTCTGGTATACTCTTCCAGATTCTTACTCTTGAATTCCAACAGATCAGCATCCAACTCTTTCAACTTATTATTTACTTCTTCAACAGCATCAACATCTACACCGGCTTCTGAAGTCTGCAATTCTATCTTTTGTCCTTCAAGAGTAGCCTTGCGTTTCTCAAAATATTCGACAGCCGTAGCATAACGCTGCTTCTCAGCCTCTTCCATGGTGAGCGTGCCCGCTGCTTCAGATACAGCTATCTCATGCAGCTTGACCTGCTCCATTTTCTGGATATCAGCTAACTCTCTGTCACGGATTTTCTGCGCATCTTCCCTTGCACGCTCTGCCATGTTGATAGTATTCTGTGCAATGAATTCATTGGATTTTATATTTGCATTTTCCAAATCCTTCAAAGCATCCAGATATTCCTTATTATCAGGGCGATATCCACGTGCACTAAGATCAGCAACGTGCTGCTCAGCTAACTTGATCATCTTGGCATAATGTGCCTTCTGGATATTGAATTGAATATCCTGATACTGGCGATCAGTGGTTTTCCCCTGTGCATGCCGCAACGATTCTACAGCAAGAAGTTGTGCGTTAAATTTCTCATGCTGTGAGATCTCAGCATCCTGCACTTTTTTCAATTCGGTATAACGCATATCCTGAATAGCAGCTAATTTCTTAGCCTCAGCCTCAGCGACCTTGGCTTGTGAATCATCCATGGTTGCTTTTGCTTTATCAAATTCAGGATCTCCTTTCTTTGCCGATGCTGCTATTTTTGCATATGCATCCTCTGCTTCTGCTGCAATCTGTTTCCACTTCAATTCCTCAGATGCAAGGATTCTGATATTGGACTCAACTTGACTGATCTCATTCCGCGTAGCTTGATTTTGGATACTGGCAGTATACTTGGTGTAGTAACTTTCCAATTCTTCGTGGAATGCTTTCTGCCGTGCAAGGATCTCCTTTGGTTCATAAACCGTGGTGACTGCTTTATCTACTGCCTGTTTGAATGTTGTCAATGCTGTGGCATTTGCAGAAGCTAATGCCGTAGAGCCTTCTTTGAACTTGGCCTTATTCAACTCTATAGTCTTGTTGTATGCGTTCTCTGCAAGGCGGATGCTATTCAACGAGTGCGCAGCTTCATCATCATATATCCTTTTATTCAGATCTTTACGCTGCTCCTCCAGTTGTTTCAAAGATTCCAATTGCTTAATCTGCGCCTGCGATTGTTTCCCAGAATCACCGCCAGCAGCTTGCAACTCGGCCTTATATGTATCCTCAATGGCTTTTTTCTTCTGGGCTATTGCAAATCGCTCTCTCTCGTATCCGGCCAGTCGTACTGCTGCCGCCTGTTGTTCCTTTTCACCCGTAGTGACAATCTGATCTTTATATTGTCCATAAATACCCATCAACTTCTTCACAGCATCTTCAGCGTTCTCTATCCCTTTATAGTCTTTTGTCCAAACATCAATGCCAGAAGTATCTGCCTCTTGCATCTGCTTAAACATAGTGACAACACCATCCAATTCCTCTCCAGCTAGGCCAGCACCCTCTCCCAGTTGCTTGATCATATCTACAGGGTGTGATAGTGTTACTCCATTCACTTCCATAAGATTACGCAGCATGCCTGCAGATTGCTCACTCCATGCGGTGTACATTGACTTCAGACGTTTTTCCTGTGCGGTAATAGGCACACCCATCTTTTCAATATAATCACCCAACTCTTGAAATGATGCTTTCCCCTTCGCTATAGAATCAGACATGTTTTCTGCCAGCTTAATGCGCTTCCACTTGTCTCCTAACCTAGCACTGAAATCTGCAAAATCATCATCTATCCTATTAAATTGGAGACTCAACACATTCCCCAATGTATCCCCAATTATACCACCAGCGTCAGCAATATCTGAACCAAGTCCCTTTAATGAATCCATAAACTGTGATCCAAAATCAGTCCCTTCCTTCATATCCCCCACAGACAGTTGTAGAGCTTCTGCCAATTTTGCCGTCTGCAATTCTCGCATCTTCTGTTGGTATGCCTCAACGGCAGCACCGCCATCAATAAATTTCCCATTCAGGACATCAATGGAATTCGCTGCCTGTAATGACTCCGCTGCCAAAAATGGCATGTCCTTAGCAGATGCAAGTAGTTCATCCCGGAAAGATTTTATGCTTGATTTGAACTCAGTACTGCCTT
>Ga0265294_10009688_pt1 | contig 11060 bp, 8 predicted proteins | sample MunlanPumphouse3_FD_192504 | JGI IMG/M metagenome (GOLD analysis project Ga0265294, IMG submission 192504) | Groundwater microbial communities from a municipal landfill in Southern Ontario, Canada - Pumphouse #3 | ecosystem: Environmental > Aquatic > Deep subsurface > Groundwater | place...
AGGTTGTGCTGCATGCCGATGAACATGCTTGTTTGCATGCGGTAGTACATGAGTTACAAGTTGTTTCGGCGGTGCCGGAACATGTATTGGTACAATTAGAAGAACAGCCGCTGCCACAGCTGCCGGTGCAGGTAGTGCTGCAAGTAGTAGAGCAGGAACCGGTACAAGTGGTGCTGCAAGAAGATGAACAGCTGCCTGTACAGTCAGAGCCACAGCCGGTATTACAGCCACCGGTACAATTGTTACTGCATGCAGTGCATCCGGAAGAGGACGTTTGACCTGAACAATTGTTGCTGCACCCTGTGCCACATACGCTTTTACATGTACTTGTACACCCGCTTGTGCAATTTTCTTCACACGAAGTTGAGCAATTGCCTGTGCAATCTGTTTTACAGCCGCCGGTGCAGGTAGTGCTGCAAGTAGTAGAGCAGGAACCGGTACAGTTAGAGCCGCATTCGCCGGTACAATTCGATCCGCAGTTGCCGGTACAAGCACCGGTGCAAGTAGTGCTACAGCTACCTGAACAAGTAGTGCTGCATCCGCTGCTGCAAGAATCTGTACATCCCGTTCCGCAATTAGATGATGCGGAGCCGGTACAACTGCTCCCGCAACTTGATGCTGCCGTCCCCTTACAAGATGTAGTGCAAGCTCCGGTGCAACTGTCATAACAAGTAGATGTGCAGCCGCCGCCACAATCCGTAGGATCGTCAGGATTGCAACTCGTAACCGGAATGCCTAAGCCTATAATGGCAATCGCAGGTAAAACTGTCCTCGCTACTTTCTTAAGGAACTCTCGCCTTGATGGTGCTTCTTCATTTTGATAGATATTCTTCATGTTATTTGTTGTTTGCTAATTGCTTGTTTATATTAGATTCTAAATAGCTATGAATTTAGTCAGCGCTGATGAAATTTTTATAAATTTGTTTCAGCATATTTTGTTTGATGTCATTTTCTGTTTTAATATTGTTCACTAAATTACCAATCTGATTTTTAGAGATGGAATATTTATCTGCGTTATCTAATAATGCTTTTTCTTTGTAATCTAAGTTTAATTTGTCCAAAATATATTCTGCTTTTTCTTCTTGATGTTCTGCTAAATAAATTGTTGCAAGATTAAAATAAGGATACGCATAATTCGGACTTATTTTGATAGCTTCTTCTAACGAAGAAACGGCTTTGAAATAATCATGCTGACAAAAATATTCGTCTCTGCCTGATTCATTTAATGTTTGTTTATGGTAAGGTGCAATTTTCAATGCTTCCCTAAAATAATATGTTGCCTGTCTATCTTGACGAGAACATGCTTGACCAATGTAAAAATCAATAGGGAAGCCTGTTGGTGTGTAATTATAAAAAATTGACTTGGCTTTGTAACTGTATCTTCCAATCTGTTCCCAATTGTTGTTGTTTACAAATCGTTGCATATAACTGATTTGATATTCACCGTAAAAGCGATATATCCCTATTATTGAGGTAAATGTAAATATTAATGCACAGCATAAATTGATAACAGGATGAATACTTTTTTCTTCTTTTGAATTTGCAGGTTTTATAAAAAATATAAGCGAGGCAATAATAATATTAGACCACACTAATAGCTCAATACGTTCTTTGGGGTAATCAAAAAATGCAATAAATTGCATACCAACAAAAGATGCTAATAATGTGGAAAACAGATGGAAAATAGTTTTATTTTTGATGCAGATAAGTTTAGAGAAAGAAAAAACAATCAAAAAACAGATAAAAGAAATATAAATAGTAAATATAATCCAGCCTCCTTCGGATATTATTGATATAAAATCGTTATGTGGACGAAAGAATTGGTCATCTAAATAATCTGCACGGAACAAACCGTCTAAAGATGTTTTGGGATAATTAAATTTCCAATTTCCTATGCCGCATCCTAAAAACGGCGATTGCTCAATCAACTCGTATGATTTATTCCACAAAGCAAATCGTTCACTGAGTGATGAGGTGTTCACTATGTCTATTTCTGTATTTGTGTATGGAATTGTGCGTTTAACAATTCGTTTTAATGGTATTAGAAAGAATATAAATACACAAATAGTTAACAGTGATGATGTTAATATTTTCTTCCTTAATAAAAATTTTCTCTTTTTATTTCTTAGAACAATATGACATATTGATAAACAACTTCCCAAAATTATTGCGACCAACAATCCTAACAAAGTAACCCTTGTGCTTAATATTGCAATCAAAAAAAGACAAAAAACCAATAATACTCCTGAAATATATTTCAATTTATTTTTTAAGATAATAAAGCCTGATAATAGGAATGTCGATAATAGAAACAACATAGTAGAAAAAAGATTTTTATGTACATTCAATCCTTTTATATTATATATTGCCGGATTATTAAATAGGGAGTGGTTGTCCATTTGACAAAATTGAATAACAGCTATAATAATTAAGATGACAGTTATGCTCATGGCTGCTATTGTAGTAGTTTTAAGTGTTTTTATGTAATTTATTTTCAGTAAGTTATAATAAAACACGCAGCAAAACAGAGCTAATAGCCATTTTGAAAAATCAAATATAGCTTCTGCAAAATTTATTGCATAAACAGTTGTCAATCCGTATAATACCACAAAAATCGAGTAAAAAACAAAGATAAAGTTATTAGGTAGAACAAGGGTTTTATGTTGAATTAAGAGGGTTATAAAAATGACAGCAAAAGAAATAGACAAGAAAACAAATCGGATAATATTAGAAGCATCAAAAAGGTTTTTAGATACCATAATGCTGCATAACATTAGTATTATAAAAAGATTTATCAAAAAATATTTACTATTTTTATCAGATTTCATTTGAAATTTAAGAATTAATTATCAGTTGATTGCTGCTTTTTGTTGATGTCTAAGCTATACGGAATACCAACGGGAGATAAGAAAACTGATCCCAATAAAATAGTACCCCAAGTTAATAATTTATCATTATGCGTATCATTATTCCACGTATATATTTCTTTAGTCAAAGTCATTGAAATGGCATATCTCGAATTTATTGCTGATTGTTTATTCTTGATATTATTGTTGTCAAATAATGCTATAATGTCATTATACTTGAATATGATGCTCTTATCACAATTTTCTATAGTAGAATAACAAAATTGGTTGTCCGGAATATTTGATATTTTATACTGCTCATACGTTTCCGGAATTTTCACCATCGTATGACAAGAAGATAAAATAACAGTAAATAATACTAATGCAAAAATTAATTTTTTCATCTCCTATGTTTTTGTCGTTTAATTACATCTAACTGACTAACTAACCTCTCCCCACAACGTCACGCCACACTTCTTCAACTTCTAACTATTATGTTAGAGCCGAATTTATGTTAAAATTAGTCAAATGAAAAAAATAATATCGATTTCATTCCTCCGGAAGTATGACTATCTCCCACGCATTGGTCTGCGAAGGCTGATATGTGCCTGTCCATAGCTGATAACCATGCTTATAGGCTTGCAGCCGCTGTGCTTTTTTCTGCTTGGAAAAAGGAATGTTTAGACCAAATTTCCCTGAAGCATCAGTAGCCGTCTTTAAATCTTGGATGCTGACTTCTACTCCCTCAACAGGTCGTCCGGTTTTTCCATCAATAATGGAACCAAAAACGAGACTTAAACTGTTGTCTCTCCTGATGTATAAATCTACTTGCTTGTCAATTTTTACTGTCGTATCTATAGTCTGATAACCTTCTGCTCTAAAAATGATGTGCACTTTATCTCTTTTATATTTATGATGTATGTTATTCAAAAAAGCTGTTTGGTTTTTGTCTGTAAGATTAAAAAGCTGTGGCTGCATGCTGGAATACGAAACTCTAAGCTCTGCGGTTTCTAACGGCATGTTAGGAATTTGATAATCAGTGTTTTCTAATACAAGTATTTGCATGTCGATAGGTGACAAGTATCGTATCAGCCATAATGCAATAAGTAACGCTACTGCAAAAATAGCGGTTATATAGAATGTTTTACGTCTATATTTGTTGTCTTTATTTTGAATATAGCCATCATCTGCGAGGCGTTTAACTATCTCTGTATATGCAAAATCTGCAAACTTCTTGACATGTCCTATCTCATAGTCAAAATTTTGCATCTCAGGGTTTAATGTCAGCGGGGCAGGGGTTGTAGTTGCTACCATAAAAAAGCCGGAGTCTTCCCATGCTTCTAAAAATTGTTTCGCCGGATATGACTTCTGACGGTCTTCTTTTGTCGGGTCGGTTAAAACTATTTGTACATCTTCAGGGTTTGTGGTATCAATGCCGCCGACAAGTAATACATGATTGACTTCTTCACCGAACATAGTGTCATCATATTTCCCCCACAACTCACTTTGTTCCAACTCATTAGCATCAACGCCTACAATAATCTTGTGTCCCTGACTTAGCTCGTGCATCAGGTGATAAATGTTGGCATTCCGCATTTGCACGGCAGCAATATTGTAGTAATTCAAAAGCTCACCGACAAAATCTAACGGACTGCCCTGATGTTCTATAAACCAGCCGTTCTCAATAGCAACGTTCGTAAGCTCAGTTATAGAAACATTGATGCCGTAATTTTGTAATATTATTTGTTGAGCCTGTATAGCACATGTCTCAGATAAATCTATCGTAGCTGCTGCTATCGCTTGTTTACCATGTCCCGCAATCAGGTAACGAATGTCGTCATCTAAATTGTCTTTCTGCAATATCGACTTAGAATATACCGATTGCTTTTTCGTTTCAGTAGTCATTTCTGCTTCTTGAAAAGCAAGCTCCTGACTTAACAGCAAAACTTCATCAAAAATGTCGTCATCTGAAGCCAAACATTCTTTTATTACCTCATTTTCTGCTTCAGTGGTAACACCGTCAAGGTAACGAGCTAATAATTCATCGTTTATTTGTTTCTTATCAGACATTGTCTTCTTCACTTAAAAGTTTTACTAATTGTGCCTTTGACCTCTTTTTTAAATTATATATGTTTATTACAGTGGTCTTCAATTGCTTTGCCATTTCTTTTACACTTAATCCACGCAACTCAGATAATAAGACCCACCTGTATCTCGGATTTGAAATTTTAGATATTGCATCATACAATTCATATTTACTAATATCATAATATTGATATGCCGAATTTTCAGAAGTATCTTCACTCTGATTGTTTTCTATTATTAGATGCGAATTTTTGACGTTTTCAGTCAGTTCATCTGCTTTTTTTATGAAAAAATGAAATGCAACTACTGTAAGCCACGTGTTTAAACTACTCCTTTGCCCAAATTGTCGTAATTTATACCAATTATCTTGACAAAGATACAGGTAAAATTCGTTGATTAATTCATGTTTCTCTATTTTATAGCTGAAATATACGTTTATCAGTCTGTCAAACAATGCGCTGCATTTGTGGAAGAACAGATACTCTATTACTAACGTATCGTTGACAATCAGACGAGAAATTAATTCTTCATCCGACAAAAGTTCTAATTCTTTTAACTGCTTTTTATTCATATAAAAGCTATATTTTCTTCAGAGCTTCTTTAACTTCTTTAATTTTATCCAAATATTTGTTCGGATAACGTTTTTCTAACTGCTTATAAGCTTTATAAGATTCTTTATAATATTTTTTTGCTTGCTTTGATTGTTCACACGATTTGTAAAAATCTCCTACAGTAAAACTTATTCTTGCAAAATCTTGCTGATATGTCTCAGGTTTGTTGTTTGCGAGAACTTTGTATGTTGAATATGCTTTTGTATAACAATTTTTCGCTTCTTCAGTTTTATTTAAAGAAGCATAAACTCTGCCTAAATTTTGATAAGACATGGCTACATCAACTTCATATTTATCCGAATACTGTAATAATGTTTTACGTTTTTCTAATGCTTCTAAATTGTATCTTTCAGCTTCATCTAATTTATTTTGATTACGATAGAAAGCTCCTAAATTATTCAATATAATTCCTAAATAGTAAGTATATGTTTCCGGATTAAGTTTTTCATATTGTCGACATATTGCAGCAGCTTTTAAATAATATTTTTCTGCACTTTCCCAATTTTCCATACGCCTGTAAAGCATGCCGATATTGTTCAATGATATAACATACAATGTTTTATGTTGGTCAGGATTGGTCTGCATCCCTTGTTCTAAAATAGAATCGGCAACCATATAATAATGCATGGCTTCATCATATTTTTTCATGCGTAAATAGATGGTTCCCATATTGTTATTTGCATTTGCCAAAGAATATGATAGCCCGTTGGCGTCTTTTTTTGCTAATTATGTACGAATATTGAGAGCTTCCTGTGTATACTCAACGGCTTTTTCCAACTCATTCATATAGCGATATAAATCTCCTAAGTTAATCATTGCTGTTGCATAATCGGCTAAGAAAGAAGAATCGGTTTGTAATAACTCGTTACGAATTTCAACTACCTGCAAAAATAATTGCTCTGCTTTTTCGAGTTCATCGGTATCAAAATATACGTTGGCAAGAGTGTTTAACGGATAAGATACCTCTCGAATAAACAATACGGAATCATTCAAAGCTATCTGTTGCACGTTGTCTAAAGACTGTTGAAGATATTGTTTCGCTTTTTCAAAATTAGATTGTTTGTAAAAAATATGCCCCATTTGTTGCTGAACAGCGGCTATATCTTTCAGCTCAGAAGCATTCGCAAGCATTATGTCTCCGTATTTTAAAGCTCTATCATATTCTTGTCTGTCAATAAGAAACAAAAAATATTGATACATGTTGTCATAATTGGTGGTGTCGTTAAGTGCTATTTGTTCTAAGATGGCATCGGCTTTTTCTATGTTCGATTTTCCGGCAATAAGTCGCCGCAACGAGACTTCTTTTTTCAATTGAGGAATTAAATTTTCAATAGATTCTACTGATGCGTTACGGATATTTATTTTGTCTTTCAATTGTTCCAACAGATGACATGCTTCGTATACAGATATGGCTCCGTCAACGTCTCCGGCATCTAACTTGTTGAGAGCTAAGTTGCTGATGGAATCCATGTCATCTTTGTTTATCCTCGCAAACATGTCGGCATATTCGTCTAACAACATTCCGGCTTCATGTAAAGCCTCTTCTGCTTCTTGCGCCCGCCGACCGTATTCTGCCGCACTGATGGTTTGCTCCTCTAAAGCTTTCTGCAATGTCGTAATCTCCGAATGATACTGATTGATTTGATAATTGTCGATAATGTCGTAATATCTTGCACGAGCTTCTGAAATTATGCCTTTTTCGGCTAAAATTATTTTTAAAGTGTCTTTTTCTGTCAAAGTCCATCCATTTTTGATGAATTGGTTGTTAACGACTTCATAATCAGGTTTGTATACACGCATGTTATACAAAACATCGCCGGGCTTCTTATCACTGAACTCAAGAATAAAAATACCACCGGCATCACTGAAAGCCGGCTGAACATCTGATGCAGATAATACGGTAATGCCAACACCGGAAATAGGCTTTCCATTGGAATTTAATGACACAACTTTCCCTATTTGTGTTACTTGCGCATATATAAATGCCTGTGACAGAAGAATAAAGCCGATAAATAAAAATAATTTTATGACGTTACTTTTAAACATGATTGTGTCAGTTTCAATAAAAATTATTCTGCAAATTTAGTCAAAAATTCTTATATGGTTGCTATTATTTTAGGATTTAATAATTAAATCCCCAATGGGGGATTCATTAGCATTGCGAAAGTACAATAAAGAATTGAGAAATATAGATTTAAAAATGTGATTTTTCGCTTTCTTATTCTATAAAAATTGATCAAACTGCGCGAAAATACAATTTTTTCATGTAATTTTGTGACTTCTATTTAACAATATAGTTTTATTATGTTCCAAAATCAAAAAATCATGAAATATAAAATCTTACTGCTGCTATCAATCACTTTTGTTGTTGCAGCCTGCAATTCTAAAAACGCAACAAATTCTAATCTTATTCCTCAAAAATTTGATGATCAAATCGATGGAAAGCCGGTCTCTCTTATAACTCTGAAAAATAATGCCGGCATGGAGGTTTGTATTACAAACTTCGGTGGTAGAATAGTGTCGATTTTTCTGCCGGATAAAAATGGAGAACTTCGTGATGTCGCTCTCGGCTTTGATAATATTAAAGACTATGAGAATATCCCTTCCGATTTCGGCGCTTCTATAGGTAGATATGCTAACAGAATTAATAAAGGCAAATTTGTACTTGATGGTGATACTATACAACTGCCGTGCAATAATTTCGGACATTGTCTTCACGGTGGTCCAAATGGCTGGCAATATAAAGTGTATGATGTTGTTTATCAGACAGATAGTTCTTTAACACTATCTTTAACTTCCCCTGATAAAGACTCAAATTTTCCGGGTGAAGTAATCGCTAATGTCGATTTTTTGCTTGCCAATGATAATGCTATAAAAATTTCTTATTCTGCCGTTAGCGATAAAAAGACGATAATAAATATGACAAATCACACTTATTTTAATCTTTCCGGCAACCCGTCAGAAGCTGTCACTGAAGATGTTCTCTACTTAAATGCCGATTTTTTTACTCCTGTTGACAGTACTTTTATGACGACAGGCGAGATACTTCCTGTAGAGAATACTCCTATGGATTTTACTGTGGCTAAGAAAATAGGTCAAGATATTGATGCTGATTATATTCAGCTTAAAAATGGCAGAGGCTACGACCACAATTGGGTGTTGAATACAGCCGGCGACATTAATACTGTTGCGGCTTCGCTTTACTGTCCCGCAAGCGGCATTATACTTGAGGTGTTTACTACAGAGCCGGGAATACAAGTTTATTCCGGTAATTTCTTAGATGGAACAGTCGCCGGAAAAAACGGTATTACTTATCAAAAGCATTCTGCTATCTGTCTTGAAACTCAGCATTATCCGGATTCTCCTAACAAACCGAACTGGCTGCCGTCTGTAGTGCTAACGCCGGAAAGACAATATACGTCTCAGACGATATATAAATTTTCTACTCGTTAACTTTGTTCGTGATTATCCTGTTTATGATAGCGATGAATACTAACATCAACCCTATAATTGCAGAAATGTGAGCAATATAATCTCCATATCTCGAATAGAAAGTTTTTGTGTTATTCAAATTTATCTTTTCTCTGAACACAGCTTTTACCCAATAGTCTGTAGCGTTAGATATTTCTCCTCTTTGATTAATAGTACAAGACCTTCCTGTATTTGCCGACCTTGCTATGCTTCTTCTTGTTTCAACAGCCAGCACTGAAGCGTAAGCGCAATGTTGTTTGTATCCCTGAGTGTCGCCCCACCAACCATCATTTGTGGAAATAAATATAACATTAGCTCCATTTTTAATGAAATTGGTGACAAATTCACCGAAGATAGATTCGTAGCATATTATAGATGCAATCTTAACTCTTTTATCCGGACTGACAAAAGGAATTTCTTCTTTGTCAATGCCTAAAGAGCCGACTGTGCCGCCTAAGTCTAAAGCATAATTTTCTATAAATTTAAGGTATTTGATGTACGGCATGCGCTCAACACCCGGAGTCAATCTTGATTTGTGGCGTTTTTGTATTTTGAAGGTTGTATCTATATATAGATTAGTGTTGTACGCATCATAATATGAGTCGTGATTGTTGAATTTACGTGCTGTAGGCTCTAACGGCTCTCCTTTTTGGTATAATTTGTATGTGGAAGCGCCTATTATCATGGCTGCATTCGGTGCCTTTGAACCGATGCCTTTCCTTATTCGCGAAATATATAAGGCTTCATCTAATTGATGCTCAAATGTGCCGCCTTGCAACACAGACTCAGGACATACAATGTAATCTACATTCTCGTCTAATAAAGAATCCGACTGTATGAATAAATTGTCGATTATCTGATTTACCGTTAAAGAATATTGCTCATCAAAAGGGTCGTTATTTGGCTGATAAACAACAACATCAATAGGGTCTTCTTTTTCTTTATATGAGTAGAACATGATAGTGGATAATATCATGGGAACGATAATTACTAATAAAGGTGCAATTAAATTTTTGATGAGTTTGATATAGCTTTTATCTGAGTACATAAAGTAACTTACTGCTCTGTATATTAATACGTTCGTCACTAAAACCCATAGCGAGCCGCCAAAAACGCCCGTAAATTCGTACCATTGAATTAGTTTAATATCTGTAGCAAAAACATTTCCTAATGTAAGCCATGGAAAATTAAGTTCCCAATGATAATGCAGAAGTTCAAAACACAGCCATGTAATAATCAGTGTCCATTGCCCTTTATCATCTTTATTGTATATCGATGTCCGAATTAAATGATAAAATTGAAAAAAAACAGTCATTACGATTGCGTTCAACAGACAGGAGACTCCGGCAGCTAAAGCTACTTTGCCTATCCACCATGTAGTTATCAAGTTGAAAATCAGAAAAGAAATGAAAGAATATCTGATTAGCAGCCATGAATGGCGCTTGACGTATGTCGATAGAGATCTTTCTACGAATAGCAGTGGCACAAAAGCAACAAATATCAATGAAGAAAAGCCATAAGTAGGCCATGCTCCCGCCATCAATAAGCCGGATAATATTGCTAAAAGTAATTCTTTGTTGTTTCTTCTCTTCTTTTTCATTATTAAATCAATTGTTAGTTTATTCTGCGACAATCAAGTCCATTTGTCGTTTTTGTATGTCAATATTTTTGACTGTTACCTTGATGTTGTCACCAAGTTTAAATGTTTTACCATGATGATGACCTATCACTTGATAATTTTCGTCGTCCAAGTAATAGAAGTCGTCTTTCATATCTTCCATACGAATTAATCCTTCTGCTTTGCAAATGTTGAGTTCTACGAAGATACCCCATTTAGAAACGCCGGAGACTAAACCTTCAAATGTCTTACCGATATGGTCAGCCATAAATTCCATTTGTTTCAGCTTTGTGGAATCTCTTTCGGCATCAGCAGAGCGTTTTTCCATTTCGCTGCAATGCTCGCACTTTTCTTCGAGAGCATCAGCGTTAACAGGCTTTTTATCAGTTAGATAATTGAAAAGCAGTCTATGAACCATCAAATCGGGAT
>Ga0265294_10009690_pt1 | contig 11059 bp, 3 predicted proteins | sample MunlanPumphouse3_FD_192504 | JGI IMG/M metagenome (GOLD analysis project Ga0265294, IMG submission 192504) | Groundwater microbial communities from a municipal landfill in Southern Ontario, Canada - Pumphouse #3 | ecosystem: Environmental > Aquatic > Deep subsurface > Groundwater | place...
CCCAGAATGTTAAAGACTTCAATCTTCACATGAGCAGATTCTTTGAGAGCGAAGCGCACTGTTGTATTGGGATTGAAGGGATTGGGGTAGTTGCCTTGCAAAGCGGTTACTGCGGGGCTGTGATTGTCCTGGTTACTTACAGGAGTAGCACTACCCATGAGAGGTATGTTTACACTGGAAGCATTGGGATCATCCGAAACAACGATCAGATAGCCGGCAAACACACCCTCTTCGGTGGGTCTGAAGGCTATGTTCAGATCCATGCTTTCTCCTGCTGGCAACACGTAGTTCATGAAGCGCAAGGGTGGATCAGATTCTTCATCCAGAGAGTAGGGCGAAGGAATCTGCAGTGTCCCAATCATGTTTGCATCTCCTGTATTGGAGAAGCTGAAGGGGAGGATTACTTCACCACCAATGTCCGAATTGCCAAAATCAAGGTTTGTTTGAACAATAGTCAGAATTGGACTACCTGTATTGATATCATCGGCTGGGAATACAACTTCATCAACCCAGACGCAATCGGAACCAGCAGATGTGGAGCTATCTTTCATATACTCCCAACGGTAGGTATTGGTACCGGCTGCGACCATGTAGCTGACCTGAGTCCAGATCTCATCAATACCGCTCCAGCTTCCTTTGAGTTGATTATTGATGTAGAACTTCATGAAATCGCGGTTGGCTTCGCTGGACATCTTTTTCCAGAAGGAGACTATGCCATCAGCAGGATTGGTCATGGTTATGCTAAGGCCGGTAGCTTGATTGTGGCCGATGGCTGCGCTTTGTGCCGCAAAATTGCCCTCATAACCCCCAGGAGTGGTAATCCAATCGCCACCAGTGAAGTTCCATGGGAAGTTACCAAAACCGCTTTCAAAGTTCTCCAGCAGGATGCCCACCACAACGTTATATATATTGGTCACAGTGTATTCACCCATGCTGGCAATTGCCATGATCTGGATTGTTGTGCCAGGAGTTACCAGTGAAGACAGAGTAACTTCATTTGCCATTGAGTACGAACCATTGATCATTAGTGGATCAAAGTCGTTGGTTATGGGGTTCAGGAGATGATCTCCACCATTGATGATCAGCGTAGTAGTTATCTCTGGAGTTTCGGCATGACCGACATTCGTGAAGGGGATATTGATGAGGAAGGTTTCCCCAGGATCAATCCGGCCATTGTTATCTCCCATGCTGTCTTCAACCTGGAAGTAACCCCAATCCAAAGCTGGAGCATTGATGGTAATGCTTTGATCAGAAGTGAACTCCTCACCATCGGCGATACTTACAACCACTGTGTAGTTTGCGACATATTGATCAGGAGCATTGCTGGCAATCTGCATAGTGACACCAGTTGTGGTGCTGCTCGTGGTATTGGCGGCTATGGCGTCGATCAATTCTGGCTCTCCGGTAAAGCTGAGGTAAGGATCGGTGGTCTGGATATAAACGCTGACTTCTTGAGCAGGATCATTGCCAACGTTCTCCATATCAACCTGAACGGTTACCAATTCTCCATAGTTAGCAGGGATTCCATTATTTACAGTTACTCCAGTTACGATCAGGTATGGACCTTCCGCCGGGAGAACTTCCACAGTTCCCAGATGGGTGATCTTGTTGTGAGCAGTAATCGTGAGAGTAAGATTCATGGGCTGGTCTGGAAGAATATCAAGAGTGATCAGTGCAGTTCCTGCGGCATCAGCGATTGCCTTGCCATAGATCTGACCATCAGCAGAAAGAGTAAGCCGGGCATTGGCTTCGGTTTGCACCAGAAGACTGCTCATCCCAATCAAAAGGACGGGGTTGTATTCAGCAGTCATAACAGTGGGAGTTGCGCTGCGCATCATCAAAGAAGCATCACCAAAGATCGTCCAGCATTTATACTCGCTGGCGCCGCTGGTGCCATATACTTCGATCATCTTGGATGCACCATTGAAGTACAGACCACCAACAGTTGTTTTTGCTTCGGCTATCAGCAGATCTGTGATCTCATCCTGTGCTCGCATGGGGGGATTCCAGCCCTGGTTGATGGTAGAGGCATACATAGTTGTAGCACCAGTGGGGTTGCCATTATTGGTGGCTCTTACCCAGGCTTCTGCAAAACAGGTCTGGGATACAAAGTTACCATTAACACATGCTACAGATACGATTACCGGTAACATAAAGTCATTGGTGAGTGCATTCACATTGTTGATATTGAATCCAGTAGTAACCCAGGAACTATCAGAGCCGTGACCCACATAATTGATAAATCCGCGTCCGTTATTAACGTTGTTTCCCACTTGAGTAGCGGTGGCACCCTGGGTTTGATACATTTGGTCAACGGTGGTGTAGCCAAAACCTAACAGGTCAGTTCGGATCAGCTCCATATGCTGTTGATCGCTCTCGCCATTGTCTCCTTGTGAGCCGCCCCCTTCATTGGAGGCAATTCCCATGGCGCGGGAAAGCCAATCATCATCGGCCTGCAGATCGCGTTCATAATAAATACTGCGCTGAACCTGGGTTTCTAATTCAGCCACGGTTTGTGCAGAGAATCTTCCGACAAAGATATCGGGATAGCTGTCAGCACCAGCCAATAAGCCATAGGAAGGATCGCTTCCGCCTCCACCACTTGATAATGATGGAACCTGGGGTGCATCGCCAATGAGCTGAACAAACTTGAGACCATTGTTCTGATCATATTGGTTTTGGATATAGGTTTTGATACTGTTGGCAGAGGGACCGGCAACGGTAACATCCACCACATCCACGGTGTAACCCATCTGACGCTTCCAATCAACCCAGGGGATGATCGCTGTGTCAAACATGGAGTTCTTGATCACCAGGATGCGTCCATCTTCTTCCAACACCGGGTATTTGGCTTCTGCAAAGTTCAAAAACAGGTTCTGATATATGCCCCTGAATTCAGAAGCAAAACTCTGTTTCTGGGTGCGCATAGCATTGGTCAAGTCTGTCCCATTGGATACCACATCCACCACAAGTTTAGTATATACACGGGTGATGTTTTGGGCAGGATAATACACAAAGGGTTGAAACCGAACAGTGATGCCGCGGTAGTCCCGGATAATAAAGGGTTCGCTGAGGTTGGCAGCACTTGACGGATAAGACTCGGAAGAGTTATAAAAGGATCCAAAGCTATAGGGCACAGAATCCGGATCAATATCACGGGTTAGATTCCCCTTTGAGGGAGCTATGGGCATTTCCAACTCTATATATTCACTATGTACTACACTTAGATCCATCTTTGATGAAGCGGGGATAATGATGCTTCCTGCAAGTACAGGTACTTGAGGGAATCCAGCTTCCAGGGTTACTCCCGATTTATCCAGATGGGGTAGATACCAGCTCTGATTATTGATCAGAACTTCCTGGCGTTCAAAGGAACCCAGGGTCAGCTCCAATCTGGATGAGTTGCTATCGCTACTAATTAAGCGAATCTGATTTTGGTAATCACCTACAATCACTTGCTCGGCCCAGAGGCTGAGGGAAAATAGCAGGCATAACGATATAATGAGTTTCTTCATTATATATCCTCCATTGTATCTCATATTCTTTTTAACTTTGATGATTCAAACATCACACCAAACACACACATTATATATTAAGCAAGAAGTACCCCCTGCTGGAGGGGGTACCAGATTGTTTATTTCATAAGCATCATCTTGTTGGTTGCAGTGAAGTTGCTGCTTTCCATACGATAGAGGTAAATCCCGCTGGCAACGCTGGATCCACGGTCATCGCGTCCATCCCAGACGATCTGATGATTGCCAGAACTGAGCTCGGTATCCACCAGATTCTTCACCAATTGTCCCTTAAGGTTATAAACCATGACCTTGACCGCTCCTGCTTCTTTCATGCTAAAGCGGATAGTGGTTGTGGGATTGAAGGGATTGGGGAAGTTTCCTTTGAGAGCAGTAACCAGCGGATTCAGATTGTCATCATTTGCAACTGCAGGTGTAACCGTGATCGGAATACTGAGGGTAGGGAGATCAGGATCATTGGATGTGATATTGATCTCAGATTCGATAGCAGGAACCGGATCACCGGCGTTGAAAGTGATGGTGAATATCTTGCTGCTATTGGGTTCCACAGTGTAGTAGTAATCATCAGGTAAATCCTGCCCCATGCTACTGAGTACAAACTCCTCAGGCAGGGATAGCAAGCCATTCAGTTCTTCAGTTCCCAGATTCCGCAACACCAGATTCTGAGAAACCGTTGTATTGACATGGACTTCTTCAAAGTCGATGGATGAGGTTGTGGTATAGAACATAGGGATGTCACCACTCCCGGAAAGCGGGAAGATGATGTCATCTATCCATGCGGCGTCAGAACCAGAATCTTGACTAACATCTTTGAGATATGTCCATTTAAAGGTTCTGGAACCAGCACTCACCGGGTAGCTGTATTGGGACCAGGGACGGTTTCCGCTCCATGAGCCAATTTCAGCATCATCAATGTAGAACTTCAGGAAGTCATAGTTGTTCTCAGAGGATACCTTGGCATGGAACTTGATTTCAGAATCCATACCTACTTCCAGGGTAATTTCCAGGGTTGTGCTGCCATTATCGTTGATGTCTCCACTACGCACAGAGTAGCTGCCGCTTTGGTGATCAGTATTGGTAACAAACCAGGGAATGGTGCTGTTATTTTGCCAGGGGAAGGTACTCAAATCGCCAGCTTCAAATCCTTCAACCACTGCTCCAATGGGAATCAATACACTGTGATTGATCATCTGAACACCCATATCCAGAGCAACGCCCAGGGGGATCACTGTGCCATCTACAACATTGCTGGCTATTTGCAGATCAAAGGAAAGGGGAAGATTGCTACCAGTGCTCAATCCAGGAATCATGAAGCTATTGATGGGTAATATAGCCTGATCGCTGTTTAGAATCAAGTCCAAGCTTCCGCTTTCAACTGCCATATGACCGATATTCTGGATATTGATAGTGATGTTTATTGTTTCTCCAGCCTCAAAAGCTCCATTGTTGTTGGGATCAAAGAAGGAAGTCGATGCAATAATGATATCAGGTGCATTGATGGTTAGACTGCGGGTTGAACTCCATTGCTCGCTACCATTGCTTACAGTAAAAGTGAATTGGGCAACGTGCTGATCCGGAGTGCCCTGATCGATGTTCATAACGAATATACCATTGACGGTCGTCTGCCCTTCAGAGGGGATGTTATCGATAGTAACTTCATCAGTATCGAAATACACCCAGGGGCTATCGGTATCAACTGTAACGCTTAGGTTCTGGGCTTCCAGGACTCCCACATTGCTAAAAGTAAGATTGATCGGGAAGCTTTCACCTGCTTCCGCTACACCGTTGTCATCGCCTAAAACGATCTGTCCCACGGTCACATAAGGTCCAGAATTGGGGATTACGGATACAGTGGTAACCAGAGGCTTGCGACGAGAACGGGTAACAACCAGATCTGCAGCACCAGGCTCGGTGAAGGGTGTAAACTCAAGTGTCAGGTTTCCATCCGCATCAGCTAAGCCGGAACCATGCAGCACATTGTTCATGGAAAGAGCAACATAGCTATAAGGATCAGTTGTGATTTCCAAACTGCTCAAGCCCAAAAACAGAGTCTCTGGAACTTGTGTGGAGTTTTGAGCGGGGATACCAATGTATGGCATCAGCGAAGGATCTCCCATGACGGAATAGATCTCCCAATAGTAGTTAATCCGAGTGCTATTGCCTTGCACAACAGCCAGGTTTCCCATCACCGTCATTGCGCCAGCGGAATAAGCCCAATCTGAAAAAGCTTCGTTGTTATCATGGAAAACTGCGTCATAAACTCCAAGAGCATTGGCGTTGTAGGCAGGAGCATTTCCGGTTGCATTGCCTTTTGCACCAACTCCCCACCAGTAGTCTTCGTTCCAATATGTGCTATTGGTACCACCGATGTAGATTACTCCTCCCTTGTTCTCCGCTCTTAACCAGCCTTCGGCGAAGCATATCCCGACATCAAACTTGCTGGTAAGACAGCAATTGCCAACCACAAATGAGTATTTGTTCTGATTTTGTAAAGCATTGATATGGGGAATGGTGAAGCTCGGATCGCTCCAATTCGTTTCGCCACCATGAGCTGTATAATTCACATAACCAGCTCCAGCAGATACATCAGCTCTGATGTTGGCAGCATTGCTGCCTGAGTTGGGATACAAATAGGCATGAGTATTTATTCCATGAGCGGCGTTGAAGTAGTTCTGAGTAGCATAATTAATTTGGCCGTTGCCATGAGTTTGGGCATAGTAGCTATCCATGCCTGCAATGAGTACCGCTTCCTGAAGATAGCTGTCATCTGGCATGGAGTATTGCTCGTGCTGCAAAGTCTTATTGACCTGATTGGTAACTTCAGCAGGAGTGGTTGCAGAAAAACGGCCAAAATACATCTCTGGCATATAGTCAGTGCCTTCCAGGCGCACATAATTCAGATCAGTGGGATGACTTCCGGTGCTTCCACTATTCGCAGCTACCTGGGCTACATCGCCGACGATTAACAGATAGCTGGGAGCTGGATTCTGAGGTGTAGCACTGTTCCACAGGTTTTGCATGAAGCTTTTGATCGAACTGGTGCTGTTGCCAATGCTTTCAATGGTTGTTACGTTTACATTGTAACCTTCCCGGGTTTTCCAATCGATGAAAGGCTGCAGGGCAGGAATGAAGCTCTGGGGAGTGATAATTACATAACCAATGGGATAAGTTAGTAAAGTGGTACGAGTGGCGGGGTAATTCCAGATGCTGCTTGACAGGGCAGATTCAAAGACGACGGAACGAGTTCTTGCCTTCAGGGTAGCGCTGGAAACATGATCGGCATTTACGAAGCGGATATCAACCTGAGTGGAGACAACTATATCCAGGCTTTTTGTGGCGGGATTGTAGTTCACCGGTACGAAGTCCAGAGCAAAGAGACGCTCACCGCGCATCATACCCAATTCGGAGATTTGGATCATGTTCTCGGTTGTAGATCTGGATCCATTATAAAAATCACGATTGACATTAAACTTGAGTTGATTGGGATCTTCACATTTGGCCACGGGCTCTTGATAGGGCAGAATCGGGTAATATACGCCCTGCTCTTCAAGAGAAATCTGACGGCGGATGGTATTGGTAAGCTGGTACTCCACCGAAGCTCCCAGTGGAACTGAGATAATCTTGCGCATCAGGGGGAGGGCTGGATTTCCAACTGTGTTTGTAGTTGTATAGTTTTCAGCGCCAAGCATTGTCCAGACGCCTTCTTTGGTATTGATTTCATTATGCTGGATTCTATCCAGAGCAAACCTCACACTAAGACCTTCCGAGCTGCTGCTGAGTATTCTGACCTCAGAAGCCTGCTGTTGCAAAGTGATTGTCCCGGCTGATACGCTGAGTATCATTGCCATGAACATCAGTAAGAGTAGGTGTTTCTTCATGATATCTCCTATATTATTGAACATAAACAATTTCAGGGTGCAGAACGCGCACGTTCCAGTACCTTATATATATTAAGCAAGATTAGTGCCAAGACTATAAAAAAATCGAGGCTTCATGCTTTCTATTCACGTTATAACCAGATTCAGGCCTCAAGGAAAGACAGGTTAGCTGATTCATGAATGGTGTTTCCAGATAATCTGCATCCAGCATTTCATTCTTCACTGATCTGATAAACTCTGGTCTATCTTGCATCGTTTTTCACCAAAATATCTTCTGCTTTGTATATGATCGTGAAGCGGGAGCCTTCAGACGGTTTACTGGAAATCTCCAATCTGCCCCCAGTATGCAAAATAGCTTCCAGCACAAAAACCAGTCCCATGCCAAAGCCCTTTTCATACATGGTTCCCTGCATACTAAATGATTTCCCGGTGAGGATTCGTTCGATCTGGTCTGAGCTCATTCCTATCCCCTGATCCTGGATTGAGATCCTGAGTTCAGGTTCACAATAATTAAGCTCCAGGGTGATGGTAGATCCCGGATGAGAGAACTTGATTGCGTTTGACATCAAGTTACGCACAATCAGCTTCAGACGATTGCGAACAAGCCTGATCATCAGGGGATCACAATTACTTTGAAAATTAACACTTATCCCCTTGGGGTATGCCGTTGATTCAGCTAGTTTGATCCCGCTGCGAAATGACTCGTTCAGTTCAAACACCTCGGGTTCTTCTTCCAGTCCAGCCTTGTATTTGCCGGCTATCTCCAGTAATTCGGAGATCAATTCCTCTGTGTCGCGAGCGGATTGATTAAGATATTTCAGCATGTCGTCATGTTGCTCTTTGAGCATACCCTTGCTCAGGAACTCCGCTGTTTGACTGATTGTCGCCACAGGCCCCCGGACATCATGAGCGATGATAGAGATAATCCTGTTAAGCAGGGAATTGGTCGCCAGAAGCAGATTGTTTTTGGTTACCAGTTCTGCAGTTTTTCGCCTGATAATCTGATTGCTTTCCTCCAGGGCTATATTTTGGGTTTGATACATTTCCAGTTGTGATTCCAATTTACTTTGCAGATATTTTGATTCTGCCTGAGCAAAATGTAGTGGTGTATTATTCTTATGGATTCTATGCTCTAGAATCATCTCAACGCTTTGTGCCAAAAAGGCTTGAGCAAAGTCGTGCTTATACTGCCAGGCATCTTTGAGCATTGAATAAGCAGTTTTCTGAGCTTCCATATTATTGGTCTTATGTGCCATATCCCGCGCTCGTTGAGCACATTCGATAGCAGAGTCATAATCTGCTTCCTCAATTCCAATCAGTGCCAGGTTGTTCAAGATGGTTATCTCCATGGCGTCATCATGATATTTTTCGGCTAAATCGAGGGATTCCCTGTATATCTTTATTGCTGTAGCATAGTCTTTTTGAATGGTCTTTAGCGATGCCAGGTTGTTCAACACGATTGACATTTGATGCTCAGGCATATATCTGGCATAATAATCCATAGCCATTTCGGCATATTGCTCAGCTGGTTTCACCTCAGTCATGTCGGTGTAACATGCGCAAAGATTATTGTAGATCATGGCCAGTCGTTCGTTGTTGCCTTGATTCGCGTACAATTCCTTAGCGCATAGTAAGTATTCCAGCGCTTTTTCTGGTGATCCCGCAGCACGGTGCAGATTTGCCAGATTATTGTAAATATCTGCTGCACCTTCAGTTTCTCCGCTCTTTTCCAGCAGGGATAAGGCAGCCAGATATGCATCAATGGCAGCTTTGGGTTTCAGGGCTTTATTGTAAGCAACACCAAGATTGTTAGTATATAATACCCGGTCTGCTTCACTTAGTTCTTCTTCAAGCAGGCTTTCCCAGATTCCAATGGCTTCAAAGATCTCTCCCATAGCTTGTCTGACAAGTGCGATATTGTTCAAGGCACGCAGTTCCCAATCTCGATTTTGAAGTTTTTGTGCTAATGCTAAAACTTCAAGCAAAAGCTTCAGGGACTGCGGGAAATTCCCTTGTATGGCCTGTAAGTGAGCTCCAACCATTCGCATCTTCATATACAAGGGTTCTTCCTGGTGGATTGCTCCACAGTTTACCAGTTCTTCAAATCTGGCATAACGCATGGATATCTGATCACGGTTCAAGCCTGATTTCTGATCCAATACCTCATTGAAGCTTTCAAGATCTTGTTCTGATACATCTGAAGCCATAAACTCGGTCTCCTTGATTGAGAATTATCTTAACATCAATTAATCAGGTATGGCAGCTTTTGTCAAGTCAAATGATGCAGGCATTCTTCCATATCTACCCAGCCAGATTTTCGTCTGCCATCAATAGCTTCTTCCCTCAATTCTTCCCTCAATTTGTGTCAAAACCTCCAAACACTGGACATCCCTGTTGGTTGTCCTCACGATGCCGTTACCTTGTGGTTACAAAAGTAACGGCAAAGTGACCACATCGTGACCACAACTAATGTGGATACGCCATTCTGGCGTGTGATGAACGAAGTGCTTCGAGGACTGTTGATTCTCAGACTTGCACTTTGCTCCGTATTCTAACACTCTGCGTACTTTGAAAATAAGCTTGACGTGATACCCGCATTTCAATTAATGACTGAAATATACTCGCTACCATAAGTTTACTTGGGAGAATACTATGAAAAAAGATCAAGCTGCCTTTCTGAAGGCTATGCAGTCTCATGAGGACAAGGAAAAAGCCATCGGCAGTCAGCGTTTCTTTCGTACAGGCCCGGGAGAGTATGGCGAAGGTGACAAATTCTGGGGCTTAAGCGTTCCCGTTCAGCGCAGCATCTCCAGGGAGTACTATTCCAGGCTGTCTCTGGCTGATCTGGGCACTTTGATCAGGCACGAAGTTCATGAAGTGCGCCTTACCACGGTTATGATGCTGGTGCTGAAGTATCAACACGCTGAAATCCTTGAAGCAAGAGCGGAAGTGGTGGAGCTCTTCATGAACTCCATGCTGTATATCAATAACTGGGATCTGGTGGATACCTGTGCGCATCTGATATTGGGCGACTGGCTGCTGGATAAGGATTGGAGCATCTTGAAGGAACTTGCCGCAAGAGAACACCTCTGGACTCAACGCATAGCCATGATTGCAACCTATGCCTTTATTCGCAAAGGGGTGTATCAGCCGAGTCTGGAGATTGCTGATATTCTGATGGATCATAAGCACGACCTCATCCACAAGGCCGTTGGTTGGATGCTGCGCGAAGTGGGCAATAGGGATTATAAAACCGAATACAACTTTCTGCTGCCTCGCTATAAAACCATGCCACGTACTATGTTGCGTTATGCCATTGAGAAGTTCAATGAGCCTGTGCGTCAGGCCTTCCTGAAGGGTTCCATATAATCCAGCCCCGAAGCAGGGTGTAAACTTTGAATCAGGATTAACACTATCAGATTCAAAGCTTGCTTGTTTATAGAAGTGAAGAACGATTTCCGGCAAATAGGCTCAATATTTGCATATAAAGCTTACATCAGGGGAGGATAAAGATGAAACAAGTTCTGATTATTGTTCTATTAGCGCTTCCATTGGCCATGTTTGCGGCTTATCTGGAAGATATTCCCTCACAGGTTAGCCAACCCGACGGCAGCCTGCTGAGTCTGTTTGCCAGCGGCGACGAATATG
>Ga0265294_10009693_pt1 | contig 11058 bp, 7 predicted proteins | sample MunlanPumphouse3_FD_192504 | JGI IMG/M metagenome (GOLD analysis project Ga0265294, IMG submission 192504) | Groundwater microbial communities from a municipal landfill in Southern Ontario, Canada - Pumphouse #3 | ecosystem: Environmental > Aquatic > Deep subsurface > Groundwater | place...
CACATATATTTCCAGGATAGTCTTTATAGTCACATGGCTGAAATATTCTAACCATAATACTGAGGAGAAGAGAATGGTAGATATTGGCAGCCTTTTCGGGAAAAGTGACAAACATAACCAGTGGATTTCACGGGGCGAACAGGCATATGATAAGGGACTCTATGATGATGCCGCCCAGCATTTCACAAAAGCACTCGAACTTGAGCCCGGCACGGCAAACCTCTGGACAAGACTTGGAACCTCTCAAAGACTGAATCAGAAATATGATGCGGCTGCCAGGTCTTATGCAAAAGCAGTACAACTCAACCCAAGTGATTTTCAGGCGTGGACATCGCTTGCCCTTATCCTCGGCGATGCTGGAAAATATGAAGAGGCCATCTCTGCAATAAATCACGTCGTTCTTACCGAAAGCGAGGCATACCTCAAAGACAGAAAATGCGAATGGCTTGAGCGTTCAGGCAAATACAAAGAAGCTGGAGAGATATGTTCTCTGCTTCTCTCCGCCTCGCCGGGAAATAAACAATATCGGATTCGTTATGCCGAACTATTAATGCGAAGCGGGGATTTTGCCAAGGCAAAAACCCTGTATGATGAACTATCCTCAGATGGGGACCCGGGTATGATTGCCAATGCCGGGTTCTGCTGTGAAATGACAGGGGATGCAGATGGGGCACTCAAGAGGTATGCAAACCTGCCCGCGGATGATTCTCTCGGATGGTACCACCGGGCACGACTCGAAGAAAGCCTTGGAAACTTTAAGAATGCAAGTGCCGCTTATGGAATAGTCCAGCAGCACTCAACTGCTGAAAATGTTACCATCATCGTTCGCCGGGCACTCTCCCTATACTGGGAAGGAAATGGAATAGAAGCGGCAGTCCAACTGGAAAAAGTCATCTCCAAAGGCTATGCAAATGCCGAACTCTGGTATATGCTTGGAACGATTTCTTTTTTGAACGGTTCGTTCGGACGTGCCGGAGAAGCATTCCTCGAATACAGTCATTTGAACCAGACAAACACTGCCGTTTGGTATATGAAAGGCTGTGCCGAGTATCTATCCGGAAAATATAAAGACGCACTCGACAGTTTCGAGCGGATGAATAAATTAGGCGGGGGCAAGGCATCCCCTGCAAAGATGAAATGGTTTGAAGACGAGGATCTTGGTCTGCTTGATAGTGCATCATCTCCAAAGGAGCAGGTAAAAGTTGAGGTTGGCGTCGTAAACGAGGGGCTTCTTTCGATGCAGGGTTTTGCTCTTGCTGCTCTCGGCCGGTATAATGAAGCGGACAAAACCGCTGGAGTTGTACTCAGTCATTCACCCTCGAGACTTGATATGGAACTTCTCCACAGCAGATGTCTCGCAGGACTCGGGCGATATCAGTATGCCGCCGATGCGGCGGCACGTGTTCTCGCAAAATCCCCTAACGATATGGCAGCTCTGGAATTGCATGCCGCATCTATGATGCTCACCGGAAAATACAAAGAGGCAGCAGGCTCATGGAACAAACTTGTCGAACTTGCCCCGGAAAATACTCTTGCATACACCGGTCTTCTCAAAGCATGCAGTGGTACCGGAAGATATACGGAGGCAAAGGAAATTGCAGAACATCTCCTTCATGAAGACCGCAATCCACACAATCTCACAACCACTCTGCTTGCAGGTGACGCGGCATTCTCTGCAGGTCTCTACGAAGAATCGGTAACACACTACCGAAATGCGGCGGAAATATCCCCGAATACCCCGGCTGCATTTATTGGTCTTGGTCTGGCATATGAAATGCTTGGGGAATATGAAAACGCCGCTGAAGCATTCACTTCGGCAGATGGTGTGCTTCCAGATCAAACGGGCATTCTACTCTCACTCGGGCGGGTTGAGGCAGCATCCGGAACCGCAGAGAAAGCTGTGGAAACCTATCTCCGGATACTAAATGAGCATCCGGAGATTCCCGAAGCGGCAATCCAGGTCGCAAAACTCTGTGCAGCTCTCGGACGTAATGAAGACGCGGCAGATGCCGTGTCTCTCGCTCTTTCTAACGGTGCCGGAGGCGTCGGTCTTCTGACTCTCGGAGGGGATATCTGCAGCTCGGTCGGACGGCTTGACCTGGCAGTAGAATACTACACATCTGCTCTTGACGCAGATTCCGAAAATGTTCATAACCTCTACTCGCTTGGTCATGTTTACCTCCTGAAAGGTGAATACAAACCATGCATTGAATACATGAACCGGGTTCTTACCCTCGAACCTGACTGCCCGGAGGCCCTGTTCGACAAAGGAATATCATATGAGAATCTCGGCAGAATGGAAGATGCGGCAAAAGTATTCTATCATCTAATCGAAACAGATGAGACGAATACAAAAGCCCTGACGGAACTTGCCGGCATTCTTGAGCAACAGCAGAAATATGATGAAGTACTCGGGGTGTATGCCCAGTACCTTAAAGCTGGCGTTCCAAATGCAGATATCATCCGAAAACTTACGTCCCTCTATCTGATGAGAGGCGCATATGATGAAGCATTATCCGGATACGACCTTCTCCTTGAAACAAATCCTGATGATGCTGTCACCCGGCGTCTGCGGGCTGAAGCCCTCTGTCATCTGGGACGATACGAAGAAGCGGCAGAGGCCTGCGCAGAAATTCTGACTCTTCACCAAAACGACCAGAACATCAGATTCCTGTATGCCGGAGCGCTTCTCGGCACGGGAAAAACTGAAGAAGCACTCAAACAGTATGCCGAGATAATCCTCGAAGACCCGGAAAACACCGGCGCTCTATTTTCCTATGCAGATCTGTTGTCACGTACAGGCAAATATTCCGAAGCGGTCAAACACTATGACAAACTTATCGCCACGTATCCGAGAAACAGTCTTCTATATATTGAAAAAGCCCTTGCCTCAATTAAAATCGGCGAACCTAAAGACATCCTCAATGACATGACGAGAGCAGCACAGGCTGGTTCGAAAAATCCATACATTCTATCCGGACTTGGTTTCATGCAGTTGGTCACGGGTCATCCGGTTGAAGCATTATCCGCATTCGACCGGGCAGAATCTGCCGGATGTACAGATCCGGATGTAAAGTACTGCCGGGGACTAATCTATTTCCAGCAGAGCAGATTTGACATGGCGGAAAAATCCGCAGATTTTATTCTCAAAAACACGCCGGACCATATTCCCGCCCTGCACCTGAAAGCAAAGGCACTGGACTCCGTTGGCAGACTAAAAGAGGCTGTAGACTGCTACAATACTATCCTGAAACTCACCGACTCCGAATATGATACTAATCAACAGGCAGATGAGTAATGCAGATTCAGATTCTCTGCGTTGGAAAAATCAAGGACGCATACATATCAGCAGGCATTGCCGAGTTTGAAAAACGCCTGCGTCCTTACGCGAAAGTCTTTGTCACCGAACTCTCTGATGTGAAAATCCCGGAGAACGCTTCGGCATCTGAAGAACTCCACGTCAAGGAGAAAGAAGGAGAGGCGATTCTTTCAAACGTAAAAGAGGGATTTTTCACCATTGCCCTGGACCCGTTCGGGATGTCTCTTGCGAGCGAGGCGTTTTCCGGCATCTTCGGAGAGGCAAAACTCTCCGGAATGAATCTATGTTTCATTATAGGGGGACCTCTCGGTCTGTCCTCTGCAGTGCTCAAATCTGCCGGGAAAAAACTGTCCTTATCCCAGATGACCTTCACCCACACTTTGTGCAGGTTAATTCTCTTTGAACAGATCTACCGCGCGTTTCGAATCCTGCACGGAGAACCCTATCACAAATAAGTCAGGAGACCGTGTGACATGCTATCATGCATAATTACTATTATACGTTGTTAATTCCAACATGTATGTACCATGAAATTGGTATACACCGGCAAAACAAAAGACGTCTTCTCACTTGACAATGGGAACTATCTTCTGAAATTTAAGGATAACTGTACTGGTGCTGATGGGGTATTCGATCCAGGGATGAACACAGTTGGCCCGACAATCGAAGGTGCCGGCCGTGCGGGTCTCAGATTAACTCAGTACTTCATGGAGATTCTGAATGCAAAAGGAATCCCGACTCACTACATTAGTGCTGACATTGATAATGTAACGATGACAGTAAAACCTGCCAAGACATTTGGTAAGGGACTGGAAATCATCTGCAGATTCCGCGCAGTAGGCAGTTTCTACCGTCGTTACGGTGACTACGTGAAAGAGGCAGCACCTCTTCCGGCATTTGTCGAGACGACATTCAAAGACGATGCACGTGAAGACCCACCGGTAACCAAAGATGCACTGGAAATTCTGGGCATCATGTCCCCTCAGGATTATGAAAATCTTAAGGTTCTTACCCAGAAAATCGGGACCATCATGAAAGAGGAGCTAGCAAAGAAGAACATTGAACTCTACGACATTAAGTTCGAGTTCGGTAAAATCGGAAATCAGGTCGTTTTAATCGATGAGATTTCCGGCGGAAACATGCGTGCCTATAAAAACGGCGAGTACCTCTTACCACTGGATCTGACAAAGATGGTTCTCGGCGAGTAACCATTCTTTTTTTAACAAGAGATTTTTATATCTGGATGTTCCATCATTCTTAATGGGCAAATTAAGAATAATTATTATCGGGGTGTGTTTGTTATTCGCCTGCATCTTCACGGCAGGCTGTATTTCTCAGGAGATTCCGGATGACATTGCAGATCCGGTTCTTGTGATTTCTGTTGAGAAAGAAGGAGCGGTAATCCCGGCAAATGCGTGTATACAGTATGTTCTTCCGGCAAATCCGACTACCGGTTACGGCTGGACGGTAATTGAAAGTACCGGGCTTGTGGTAAACGAATCATATGAGGCAACACCGGTGCCGGAAGGATGGGTCGGCGGAGGAGGTTATCAGTATTATATTCTCACTGCCGAACAACCGGGAACCTATACTTTCAAAGCAGGTTATTCACGTTCATGGGAAACGGATGTTGATCCGATATACACTATTACGCAGACCCTTGTGTTTTCCGATGCAGCAGAGAATGACCATGACGGTGAGACTATGCTTTCGGTGGTATTTAATGGAACTATCAACCCGAAAGCTGGAGAGGTGGTCAAAATTACAACCATTGGGAACCCGACTACCGGATATTTCTGGGAGGCGGTGCCCGGGGAAGGGCTGACAGTTCTTGCTGATAATTACACGATAGACAATACGACTTTGATTGGTGGGGGCGGGATGTATGAATGGCTCGTAACTGCAAATGAAGCGGGGCAATATCAATTTGAAGCAACGAATCAGAGATTCAACCAAGACCCGGTTAATCTGTTCTTCTTTAACCTGACCTTCATCTGATTAGATAAATCAGAAATGAAAAAATAGAAGTTCATCTAATAACCTTTTTTTTATTAAAGTTGCCTTCAAACAGGCAAATATCCGTATGTACATGGAAGACATTGTGTACATGCGGTCCACGTATACCGGATGAATCTCAGAAAGAAAGAAACCTGATACAAAAATAGAGATTGTTAGAATTTCTCAATATTTTTTTATTCCTTCAGTGTTATATCTAGTCCGCCATAGAGTTTGACAGTTTTGTTGAATGCCCATGCGGAAATAGCTCCGGAAACTGCACCGATTACGAATCCTGCGATTGCGAAAACGATGAAATAGACAAGGATTGCTATAATGCCAATCTCGAGACCCAGAGTGAAGCCAATATCAAACTGAAGATTAAACATCTCTAAGATCCCTTTAATAATTCCAAGGATTGCCCCAAGAACTGCCATAACTCCACCTGCAACAAATGCTGCGGAAGAAACACCAATATGCTCGATTTTCATAGTTTAAACCTATATTAAGAATTCACATCAGAATTATTTATAGACAACGGTTTTCCGGATTCGCGTTCAAGGTATGACAGAAGGGTAAGTGTCCCGACTTTGTCCAGAGGCTGATTGTTGTTTCCGCATTTCGGCGAGTGGATGCAGGAAGGACAGCCGTTTTCGCAGGTACATCCGGAGACTATTTCACGGGCAAAACGAACTATTTCCGGAAAAAGTTCAACAGCTTTTTCTGCAAGACCAATGCCGCCGGCAACTCCGTCGTAAATGAAGATTGTCGGGGAGGCAGTATCACAATGATATGGAGTGGATACACCACCGATGTCTGATCTGTCACACAGGACATAATGCGGCATGGCGGAGATGAGAACGTGTTCAGCTCCATGAAGCGAGCCGGGTAATTTTTCGGGAGCTATGCCGCATTCTTCATCAAAGATAATCCAGCATGCTTTGGTGGTGAATTCCCGCGGAGGCAGGGTAAGTTCGTTCGCTGCAATAATCTGGTCATACTCGATTACCGAGTAACCCAGGATTTGTGAGGAAACAGTAACTTCCCCATAATTTACCAGGAGATTGTTGTGCCGGGTGGTTTTTTCTCTGGAGTTGATGGTGATTTCCGTTGTTGAAATAGGGCGGGTCTGGTAGGTATCGGATGATTTTACCACCCTGATGATGTTGTGTTCCGGGTCGGTCTTTTCCACGCGATACCGTTCACCCTGATGAAAGATAATTGCGCCCGGATATGCTTCCCGGTATGCCTGACTTTCATCCATTGTCTCGAGAGTGGTTCTTCCAAAGATGACCGACCAGGTCTTTCCATTAATACCAAAGAACGGTGTGGTCTGCGTTGGATTTTCCACTCCGCAGTAGACAAATCCTTTAGATGTGCTTGCAACGAGATGCTTATTTTTCAGGTCGGAAATAATTTCTGTGGCAATATCTCCAAAATATTTTCTGTCGCGTTCCGGCTTATAGGGTAGTTCTGCAGCCGCACACAGGAGATGGGAGGAGAGGATGTAGGGGTTTTCGGTTCCGAGAATTGCCTGTTCGCGTGGTGCGTTAAAAAATGCCTCCGGATTTCTGGCATAAAACTGATCAATCGGGTTTTGTCCGGCAACAAAGGTGATGACGGCATCCCGCCCGTTTCGTCCTGCACGTCCTGCCTGCTGGAGAACAGAAATCATGGAACCCGGAAATCCGCTGATGACAACGGAGTCCAGACCACCCACATCAATACCTACTTCCAGAGCATTGGTACTGAAAACTCCTGCCATGTTTCCTGTTTTGAGCGCGGATTCAATCTCTTTCCGCTCACCCGGGCGATATCCTCCCCGGTATGATGCAATTTTTCCGAGGGTTTTCTCCTCACGGCACCGGATAGCGGTTATCTCAGCAGCGTTTCGCGAACGGGTGAAACAAAGGGTCTGCATGCCGGCATTTATCTGCGAACGGACTAATTCGGCCGCTGCCGAGATACTGCTCTTATTTTCGGGAGCATAAATCCGGAAGGTTCGTTTTGCCCGGGGTGAGCCGTCATTACTGATTTCTACAGAGGGCATTCCAGTCAGTGTTTCTGCAAACGATCCGGCATCTCCAAGAGTTGCCGAAGAGAGAATGAACTGTGGTTCCGCATCATAGAAGTTGCAGACACGCCGCAGCCTCCGAAGAAGGAGGGCTGTGTTGGAGCCAAAGACACCACGATACCGGTGTGCCTCGTCAATGACGATAACCGACAGATTTGCCCAGAAATCACCCCATTTCGCCCTCCATGCAAGAATTTGATGAAGTTCATACATGTTCGTGAGGATGATTCGGGAATTCGCACGAATCTTTGGACGGAGTTCCTGTTGTGTATCCCCGTCATAGATTGCCGGCTTTGTCCTTGCATGAAGAGCGGAATCGATTTCTGTGAAGAAAATCAGCTGGTCACGTGTGAGGGCTTTTGTCGGATAAATGAATAATGCCGTCGCATTGGGAATCTGCATAAGCTTCTCCATGACCGGAAGAGAATAGGCAAGAGTTTTCCCGGAAGCTGTCGGTGTTGTTATAATTACATTCTTCCCGCGTGATACCAGATCAAATGCCTTTGCCTGATGCGTATAGAGACGAATATTTTTTCCTGCAAGATAATCTGATATTTTTGTGGAGAGCGGGCACACCGGCATACAGTATTCCGGAATTCGTGCCTCTTCACATTTTACGTACATATTCTTTTCATCCATATACTGCCTCACATTCGGTCCGGAGAAGCAAAGCGAGATTTGCCACGTCCAGTTCATTATGTTTTACAATTGGGTCAAGAACCCTGAAGTTTCTTGTGCGGAGATAATTCTGATAATAGGCAGGAACCAGATAACCCGGCAGATCGTCCTCTCTTGGAATCTGAAGAACCTGCGTTTCAATCGTCCCAAGACAGCAGTTTGAAACACGGGCCCCGTAGAGTCTTCTTGTGGGATACAGAAGATCAAAATGCAGCGCGGGTATCACCATTTTTTCCCCGTAATAGGCGAGCCTGTTATTCAGATACGGAATATCAAACCCTTTTCCATTGTAGGTGACAACATGGGCATGTTTTTTGAAAATCTGTCCGGTCAGATAAAGTGCCGCAGGTTCTTCTTCAATATCACGAAGGAGATACTGGGTAACTTTCAGTTCATTTCCCTTCCAGACACCACACCCGAAAAGGATAATCGGCGACTGAAACATGCCAAGTGTCTCAATATCGAAATACAGAAGTTCTTCCTTTGGAAGAGCATGGGAAAAACCCAGAAGAAGAGGGTCATTTCCTCTGTGTGCATCCTGAAAGACCCGGATTATCTCCCCGGGAGTTCCGTTTCCGATAACATCCGCAATTTCCTCTGCCGGTTCACGCCGGCATGTATGTTTCAAATCGGTAAGATTCGTCAGACCTTTTCTTTGATACTCATACGCACGTTTTGGACCGATACCCGGTACAAGTGTCAGTTCACGCATACATCGCTCACGGATTACCTCTTCAGAAATGAAGAAATCAGAGTATGAATGGGTGGTTTCTTTTCCAAGACACATACCATCCGGTGTATCTATTTCAACTGCGCCGGATATACCAGTGGAATTCTGACTCCGCATTTCTGTTTTCAGATTAACTGCGGGAGTGAAGGCATGTTCGAGAATCTGCATAAAGGATTAGCAGATAATGTAATTCGGATCTTTTTCTGAAAGGGTACCATCATTGGTAACTGATGCATACCAGCAGAGCTTGTGAAGCTGGTTTTTTCTCTGAACAACAGTGTATCCTGCTGCACGCTTTGCGATTGAGTTTAAGGCAACGCTTGTCATAAACTAAAATTAACCTGAGAGAATATATACCCCTGACCGCGCGGTGCGATAATGCCTCAAACCTCCGGGAATAATATCATAAATACGTATTAATACGGGTTAATTTCTAAATTTGAACGAAATTAGAGTCCAAAAAAAGGTACCATTTTTAGAGATATTCATACCGAAGCATTGTGGTTAAATCTATCCAAATACACATCTTTACAATTACAGACAACCAAATAAATACCAGATTTTTCATGCTTGAGATTGACAACCTGCATGTGGAAGTTGGTGAACTCGAAATTCTGCATGGTATTTCCCTGATCATACCGGATGGGCAGACTCACGTTCTCCTGGGTCCGAATGGCTCTGGAAAAACCACACTTCTGCGTACAATTATGGGCTTTGGCTCCTCCAAAGTAACCGCCGGCAAAATAATATTTAACGGCGTTGATGTAACCAAGAAACCGATTGACGAACGTGCCAGACTTGGAATGGGTATCATGTTTCAGCGCCCGCCCACAGTCTCAGGTCTGAAACTCGGCAAATTCATCTATGCCGCGAAGAATATCGACGAAGAACGTATCCCGGAACTCGCAGAAAAAATGCACATGACCGAATTCCTCAACAGGGATGTCAATGCAGGATTCTCCGGCGGAGAAATCAAACGAAGTGAAATACTGCAGCTTCTCGTACAGAATCCCTCGTTTGTCATGCTGGATGAACCGGAGAGCGGAGTCGATGTGGAAAATATGGCACTTCTCGGAAAAGCCGCCGCATCACTTCTGGAAAAAGATGTTCACATGAAAATCCGAAGCAAATCCGGACTGATTATTACCCACACCGGATACATTCTTGATTACCTTGAGGCAGATGTCGGCTATGTTTTGATTGACGGATATCTCCGGTGCACCGGAAATCCGCGTGAAATTCTCAAAAGTGTGAAAGAATCAGGATACAAGGAGTGTATGGCATGCCGGAAATGAAAGGATTCTCTGAAATAAGTAAAGAAGACAAAGAACGCCTTAGCTTAACCGGGATTAATACCGAATCAATGGAGGGGCGTGCAGGCAGTTTCCTTCTGGTAAACGACCACATCCTTCACGCCGGCTCAAATACTGATAACGTCGAAATTCTGATGATTGAAACGGCGCTCCAGAAATATGACTGGCTCAAAAACTACATGTGGAACAATGTTCCGGCAGACAAAGACCAGTATACAAAATATGTAGCCGAACACCCGCAAAGAGGATACGTCATCATCGCCCACAAAGGAGCAAAGACCACGTTCCCCCTCCAGAGCTGTATGTTTTTGCAGGGCGACAGCATCCAGACGGTACATAATATCGTCATCGCCGAGGAAGGATCCGAGGTTCACCTCATTGCAGGGTGTGCAAGTTCTCTGAAAACCAAAGAGGGCGCTCATTATGGTATCAACGAAATCTACGTTGGCAAAAACGCCAAAGTCACCTCAACAATGATTCATACATGGGGGGAGGGAATTGAAGTCTTTCCGCGTACGACAACAACTGTAGAAGAAGGCGGAACATTCCTCTCGAACTATGTCTGTATGCGCCCGACCAAAATGGTTCAGATGTACCCGACCGCCTACCTCAAAGGCGAGGGTGCCGTTGCCCGTTTCTCAAGCGTGATTGTGGCAAATACCGGATCATATATTGATGCGGGGTCCAGAGCAGTTCTTCAGGCTCCAAACACCAGCGCCGAACTTACTACCCGCGCAATAACAAATGGCGGGACGATTATATCCCGCGGGGCAATTATTGCCGAAGTTCCAAAGACAAAAGGTCACATAGAATGCCGCGGTCTTATCCTGAAAGACGGCATCATGCATGCAATTCCGGAAATTGACGGACGTGTGGTCGACGTAGAACTGTCCCACGAAGCCGCTGTCGGAAAAATCGCCAGAGATGAAATCGAGTATCTCATGGCGCG